>Ga0172373_10002563_pt1 | contig 27618 bp, 17 predicted proteins | sample Lak10m_2_FD_114546 | JGI IMG/M metagenome (GOLD analysis project Ga0172373, IMG submission 114546) | Freshwater microbial communities from Kabuno Bay, South-Kivu, Congo - kab_092012_10m | ecosystem: Environmental > Aquatic > Freshwater > Lake | place: Democratic Republic of the Congo...
CCCAGGGACGGAGAGGCGATGTCTTCATCGCCGTGGGAGGGGCTTTGGCATGGGGCGACGGGGACGTCGCCACCCCGGCCCAGGGACGGAGAGGCGATGTCTTCATCGCCGTGGGAGGGGCTTTGGTATGGGGCGACGGGGACGTCGCCACCCCGGCCAAGGGACGGAGAGGCGATGTCTTCATCGAACTTCCCTCTTTCCACCGGTGGGGTGGCGGCCGTTCACTTTCGGAAGTCCGGGGCGGTACGATCAGCCATCATGCCGCGGTGTTTCGCCGCGGCGGCAACCTGTTGCCGTTACATCGCCAAGGCTCCCAACGTACGGAACGCTGGGAGGCCCTGAGTCCAGAGCCTCGCGAGTGATCCCGCCCCGGACTTCCCATCCTCCACGCCCCACGACCCCACGATGCCCCTCCTGAGCTGGATCCAGTCGCTCTTCGGAAAGCCGCCGGCGCGGGATGTCAGCCGCCTGCAACCGGCGGCGTCCACTGCCGGCGGTGCGGTGCAACCCGACGTCACGAAGGAGGCCATCGACACGTCCGGCGGGCCGTTGAAGCCCGGTCACCGGCGTCGGGCCCTTCGCGATCCACGTCTGTTTCCGAAAGCCCGGGCACCCATCAACCTCCGATTCGGGAAGCGGGCGCCGGAGATGTCCAAGGCGGAGGCAGACCGGATGTTTGGGCCGACCCTGCGCACCCGGAACCGACAGCTCCGCGACCTGTTGACGGACGAGGCGCAGCTGAAACGACTGGGTCTGCCGGTGTGGAAGACGGAGGACGACGTGGCCGAAGCACTGGGCATTTCGTTGGGGATGCTGTGGCACTTCGCCTCGCACCGGACCCATGATCGTTGCGTCCATTACGTGGCCTTTGAGGTTCCGAAGCGTTCCGGGGGCACACGGGTCCTCTTCGCGCCGAAGCGACGGTTGAAGGCCCTCCAACGCCGGCTCCACGAATTGCTCGTCCGCCGGCTTCCGGTTTCGGAACACGCGCATGGCTTTGTCACCGGTCGCAGCATCCGGACCGGGGCGGATCCCCACGTGGGCCGGGATTTCGTGTTGCACCTCGACCTGCAGGACTTCTTTCCCTCGGTGACGTTCGCCCGGGTGCGCGGACTGTTGATCGCGTACGGGTATGCGTATCCGGTGGCGGCGACGCTGGCGGCGTTGTGCACGGAATCCCGGAGGCAACGGGTCGAGATCGAAGGCGTCGTGCGGAACGTCCCGGTGGGTCACCGGCACTGCGTGCAAGGCGCGCCTACGAGTCCGGGGTTGTGCAACGCCCTGGTGTTGCGACTGGACCGGCGGTTGGCCGGGTTGGCCCGGAAGTTCGACTGCACGTACACGCGGTATGCCGATGACCTGACATTCTCGGGAGACATTGCGCGTGGATCGATGATCGGGCTGCGGGAACGGGCGACGGAGATCATCGTGGCGGAAGGGTTCGTGGTGAACCGGGAAAAGACATTCCTGGCATCGCGTGCGGGGCGACAAGCGGTGACCGGCGTCGTCGTGAACGATATCGCTGGTCTTTCGCGGCAGGATCGACGCCGCCTGCGCGCCGAAGCCCACCAGCAGGCGAAGGCGGAACGGGAAGGGAAACCGTTGTCGGCCGAGGCCCGGGCGCGGCTCGAGGGTCGGCTTGCCTATCTCTCCATGCTCAATCCGGCCCAGGCCCAGGCACTCCGCGCCTTCCGCGACCGCATCGCATGAAGCCCTGTCACGAATGTGGTGCGGAGCATTCGGAGGAAGACCTTCTCCACCTGTCGGGCGTGTGGATCTGCGGCCCATGTAAACCCACGTTCCTTCAACGTCTTCGGGAAGGGGCGCCGCCTGCGGATGCCGATCCCTCCCGGGGAACCTTCGCCCTGGGGCGCCATCTGGTGGTGCGGTTTGGAGCGAGCCCGCCGCCCCGGTGTGTCCGCTGCAATGCCCCCGGAACCTGGCGGATGCGACACTCCTATTCGTGGCACCCGGCCTGGTTGATCCTCACGCTGTTCTGCACCCCGTTGGCGTTCGTGATCGCGGCGTTCGTGTTCAGTCGGACGATCCATCTGGACCTGGTGCTGTGCGACAACCACGCCCGGGAACGTCGTCGTCGGTTGCTGCTGGCAGGAATCTGGGTGGTCACGGGGGTGGTCCTGCTGCTTGGGGGCATCTTTGGCCGGCGCATGGGGTTACCGATGCCGGCGTCGGTGTGCATCGTGGTTTCGGGCGTCATCTCGATCCTGATGGGACCGTTGTTCGCCCAGCGGGCTTCCGGAGTCCTGATTGCCCGGCGGATCAGCGATCAATGTGCGGTGCTCCGCGGGGCCGACCGGGAGTATCTCCTCTCGTTGCCACCGTGGACTGGCGACCCGGTGTGAGGTCGAAAACGGCCGGTGGCGGCGTCGCAGATCGTGCAGATTTCGGAGATTTCGCGGACGAATGGCTGAAACGCCCATTGACCCGGTTTCCCTGCCGCCGGTACGTTCGCCAACTCAGTCAGGCACTATGATCGGTACAATTCGCAAGCATTCGGCAGTCCTCTGGTGGGTCATCGTCGTGGCGGTGATCGTCAGCTTTGTGGCTTGGAGCGGCAGCGATCAATCCTCCTTGACGGCACTGGTCCGTGGGAACGCGGGGCTTTTCGGGACCGTGGACGGTCACGACATCACCCGCGATGAGATCGTGGAGCGGATCCGGCAGCTGGCCCTGCAGGAGAGCCTCTCGGATCGCCGCCGGTCCATGAGCGAGGAGCAACGCAACGAGGTTGCTGCGCAGACCGCGTTCATCGACTTCAAGCTGCAGAGCATGGGCATCGTGGCCGATGACGAAGTGCTCGCGAGCGTTGTCCGGGATGCCTTCCGCGACCAGGCCACGGGTCAATCGACCTATCCGGCGCTGATCGAGCGCATCAAGGCGAGTGGCGGCCGCGAGGACGATTACCTCGCCATCCTCCGCCGTCAGGTCGAGCAGTCGACCCTGGTCAACGTCCTCTCGATTCCCGACTCGTTGGTCACCCCGCGTGATGCGGAGGCGGAGTACCGCCGCGAGAACGAGGAAGCGATCGCCAGCGCCGTGTTCTTCATCAGCACCAACTTCATGAGCTCGGTGACGGTGAAGCCCGAGGGGCTCGGCCAGTTCTACACCAACCGCGCCCAGAACTACCGGATCGCGGAGAAGTTCGTGGTTTCCTACCTCCATTTCCCGGCAAGCAACCATCTGGCGGCCGCGGAAGCCGACCTGGCCGCGATGCCCGACCTCACCAACCGGCTGGAACAGGTTTACGCCAGCCGCGGCACCAACGCCTTCCTCGACGATCAGGGTGTGGCGCTTTCCAAGGAAGCAGCCTTCCTCCGGATGCGGACGGAACAGGTGAAGTCCAGCGCCGCTGCCCGCGCGGCCGAGGTGGCCACCGAGGCCTACAACGGACTCGCGCAGCTCGCTCCGATCAAGCCCGAGAACCTGGACGCGATCGCCACCAAGCGTGGGTTGCGGGTTGCCTTCACCCAGCCTTTCGCCCGCGGCGAGCGCCCGCTCGGTCTGGAAAGCCTGCCTGACCTGACCACGGTCCTGCAGGGATTGACCTCCGACGCTCCGTTCAGCGAGCCGATGACCTCGCTCGAAGGTGCTTACATCCTGGCGATCAAGACGCGGATCCAGGCGACCATCCCCCCTCTGGCCAGCATCGAACCGCGCGTTGCGGATGACTATCGCCGGTTCCTGGCCCTGGAGGCCGCCCGTTCGGCAGGTCAGGCCTTCCGCAATTCGCTGACCAACGCCTTGGCCGCCGGAAAGACGTTTGCTGGCTTCGCCGCCGAACAGAAGCAACAGGTCGTTGACCTGCCCGCCTTCAGCCAGTCCATGACAATGGTCCCGGGCCTTCCCCCCTACGCCGATCTGAGCTCCCTCAAGGACACCGCATTCGCGCTCGAGCCCGGCGGCGTCTCCGGGTTCTCCATGGCCCGCGATGGTGGCTACGTCCTCTTCCTGAAGGAGCGCAAGCCCGTCTCCGAGGAAACCCTCAAGGCCGGCCTCCCCGCCTTCATGGCCGAAGCCCGCTCCCGCCGCTCCAGCAGCCCGTTCGCCCAATGGTTCTCCGCCGAATGGGACAAGAGCAGCGTCGCCGCTGCCTTCCGCCGGATGAAGGGCACGAACGCCCCCAGCGAATTGAACTGAGGGCGGTGGGTGGAGGTGGATCCGACGGATCCGACGGATCGGACGGATCGGACGGATCAGTCCGATCAGTCCGATCAGTCCGATCAGTCCGATCCAGAGTTGCCCGACCAGCTGGCCACGAGTTCGGGGAAGCGGCACCCCTCGCACAGGGCGTTGGTGGCAGAGCAGAAATCGTCCGAGACCTGCAGCAAGCCCTGCTGAAGTGCCGCGCGGCGGGGAAGTTTTCGCCGTTCTCCCCCCATCAATCGCAACCGGGCCATCCGAAGGACGGCATTGTCCTCGCCTGCCGGCCATTCGAAGTAGCGGCGCTCCACCGTCTCGAGCACGTCCGTTCCCTGCGCGACCTGGGCCCTCGCCCAGATCCACGGCAGGATCACGTTGATGGCCAGATCGGTGATCCGGGCACTTCCCAACAGGGGACTCACACCACCCGTCCGACCTGCCAGCGTCCAGTGTTGCTCCCAGAAGGGATCCCGGGGCGGCAGCAGCACTTCTGCCACTGCCTCCGCGGGATCCTCCGGACCGGAGGCCAGGATCGCGTTCACGAGCCGGTTCGGGAGGTCGGGTTGAAGCATCCAATGCGCGGCCAAGGCCAGCCTTCTCTGCGGGTGATTCGCGGGGCGCAGGCCGGCCAGCCGCCATGCGTCCTGCGGAATCACCACGGTTCCAAAGCGCGCCCGGTCCCGCCACCAGTGGTCCCACAGGCTACGGATGTAACCCGTGAGGCCCGATCCGGGATCGAGCGGAAGGAACCCTCCCAACCCCAGCAGCCGCGCCTGGGCGCACTCGATCGAACCCAGCTCGGCTCCCTCCGGCAGCGGGGCGAGCTCGGCGATGCGACGCAGGGGCCAGGTGTTGTTCCGATAACCCAACCCCGCCAGCAAACCCTCCCAAAGGGCCTGGTCCCATCCCGAATGCCGGGCTCGCGCGCCGTACTCCGATCCTTTCCGACCCAATCGATGACGCGCGGCGTCCTCGAGGAGCGTACGCAAGGCCTCGTCGTCCATGCGACGCAGGGGGGCCGAGCATCCGCCCCGGACGTTGGCGGGGATCAATCCGGGGGCCTCCCCGAGCAACCAAGGGACCAACTCGTCCAACGGCGAATCCAACCACGAGGACAACGTCAGGACCGGAATCCCGGCGGCCTCCGCTCCTCCCTGCCACACGACGTGCAGGATGACCTGGCGATAGGCGGGATTCCCTGCGTGCCGATGACCGAACCACCCCGCGGGGTGGACGTCGATCTCCACATCTCCCGAGACCGCGGGTCCATCGTCGAACTGAAGGATGGCGCCCTTGAAGTCTGGACCGGCAGAACGATTCCAGAATCCCGGATGCAACACCCGCACCGGGCGCCCGTCGTCGGTCCGAAGCGCGTCCCGACGCAATCGCTGATGTCGCCAGAGATGCTGCATCCAGCGTTCGGGTGGAGTCTGGCAATCCTGGAAGGTAGGGGCCGAGCGGGTGCGCTCGAGCCATCGGGTATAGGTTCCCGCGGTCGTCTGGGGCATGGGCGAACCATCGTGGGCGCATCCAAGCCCTGTCAAATCGCCCTCAGGAACGGGGCGGCGATGTCCTCATCGCCTTGAGAACCGCTCTGGAACGGCAACGAAGACGTCACCACTCCGTTCCTTCCCGGGGACCGTTCAGGCTCCCACCGGTTCGGTGGCGTGGCGCCGGGTCGCGTCCAGAAGGCGCGGAAGATTCGCCGCGGTTTCCTTCGCTTTGGCGGGGTCGCTCGCCTCCATCTGCTGTTCCACCCGTTCGAGGACGTCCGTGATGGCCGCCAGCCCGAGGGTGGCTGCGGCTCCCTTCATGGCATGGACCTGCATCGACACTCCCTGCTGATCCAACTTTTCCAGCGCGGTTTGCAGGAGTCGCAACGATTCATTGGCTGGGTCACAGAAGCTCGATACGAGATCCACGAAAACCTCATGGGATAACGCGGCACTGACCTCCGATGCCACCTGCGGATCGATCAATGGCTGGGTCGAACCCAGCGGGTTGATGTCTGCCGCACCTTCCCCGATCGCCTTCGCCGATTCTTCCACCGGGATTTCCCTTCCGAAGTGGCGTGCCAACGCGGCCACCAGATCGCCGGACTGGATGGGTTTGGTGAGGAAGTCATCCATGCCGGCCTTGCGCGCCCGATCGCGGGATTCGGCAAAGGCATCGGCCGTGAGTGCGATGATGCGGATTCCGGACTTCGGGGAGTGCAGGGCGCGGATGGCGCGGGTGGCTTCGAGTCCGTCCATCACGGGCGTGTGCACGTCCATCAGGATGACGTCGTAGTCGCCGGCCTTCAGGGCCTCGACGGTTTCGTGTCCATTCTCGCAGAACCGGGCGCGATGGCCCAATTGCTGGAGCAGGACCGTCAGGAACTTCCGGTTGATGGGATTGTCCTCGGAAACCAGGACGCGAAGGCTGCCCGCGTAGGCGGAGGCGGATGGGACGGGGGCCTGTTCTGCCCGGGGCTTGGCCGGCTTGAGCGGAATCCGGACCGTGAAGGTGCTTCCTTGATTCAGCCGGCTCGTGGCCTGGATATCACCCCCCATCAACCGCGCCAGCCGACGTGAGATTTCCAGTCCCAGTCCGGTCCCGCCGAATCGACGGGCTCGTCGTGAATCGCCCTGCGAGAACCGCTGGAACAGGCGCTTCAAAGTGGCGTCATCCATCCCGATGCCCTCGTCGCTCACCGCGAACTGGACCTCGCGGGTGCCGATGGCGTCGAGGGCCGGCCCGGCGGTCACCTGGACGCGGACCTGACCGTGTTCGCTGAACTTGATCGCGTTGCCCACCAGGTTGAACAGGATCTGCTTCAGCCGGGTTTCGTCCGCCTCCACCCAGACCGGCAGGTCGGATCCGATCCCGACGCTCAGGGTCAGGTTCTTGGCGCCGGCCTGCGCGTGCATCAGGGACTCGACGGAATGAAGCAGCAGGGGCAACTGGACGGGCTCGGGCTGGAGATCGAGCTTTCCGGACTCCAGCTTCGAGATGTCGAGGATGTCGTTGAGGATGACCAGCAGGTGCCGTGCGGAGATCGAGGCGGTGTCAATCAGGTGGGTCTGCTGGCTGGTGAGCCGGGTGTCGCGAAGCAGGGAAAGCATCCCCAGGATGCCCTGGAAGGGGGTCCGGAGCTCATGGCTCATGTTGGCGAGGAAGTCGCTTTTGGCCTGATTGGCGTACTCGGCTTCCACCCGCGCCTGTCTCAGGTTTTTCGCCAGCGTTTCCAATCCCCGGCGTCGCGATTCCAACTGGCGGATCTGTGCGATGACCAATCCGGCAAAGGCCAGCGTCAGCGAGCATTGGAACACTGTCAGGCCCACTCCCAGCCGCTGCTGGGTGCGCACGGCCTCATTGCGCTCCTCGACGTGGCTCGCGATCTCGTGCGAGGCGAACATCGAGAGCGTGCGCAACGGTTCCTCCAGTGCAATCAGCTCGTCCCGTAACCGGTTCCAGCCTGCGATGGAGGGGGCGGCGTTCACCGTTTCGCCGATCACCGGATCCATCCGTGCTATCATGCTGTCCAGCCTTTCGATGGTCGCCAGATAGTCCGGGGTTTCCGGCAGGACATTCCGCGTTATCGACGGGCGGACGACGCCGACGCGACTGACGAAGATCTCGTAACGCGCCTGGACGTCCTGGAAGGGAACGCTCCCGGAATTCCGGAGCTTGTCCTCAACCAGTCCAAGGAGCCGCATCTGCTCGTTCTCGAGCTTGTGGAAGCTCCACGCGAGGAAGTCGTCCTTGAACTGAGCCTTCCCTCTGATCAGCACCGTGGCCCGCCACTGGACGTAGCCCACCGCACCAAAGGCGAGGATCAGGACCACCCCAATGCCCGCCAACCACACCCGGAACGGAAAGCCCGGTGCGGCCGCGGTGGAGTCCGCGGCGGCGATCAGCGGATCTCGATGGCTTTCAGCTGCCATGCGGCGCGGCCGTAGTAGAGCGGGGATTGGAGGGTTTCCGAGGAGTCGAACGGGTACATGATGAACAGCGGCCCCTTCTCACGCACCGTCATCGGCTTCCCATCGGCCAGGCGGGCGACGATCACGTCGTACTTCTCGATGTCCTCCATCGGGATCTCGACCACGTAATCGTTCAGGGCGATGGCCCGGATGGTCTTTCCCGAGGATTTCACGGCAGCCAGCACGTCGCGCAACCGGGGACCGGTGTATTCCCTGACCTCCTCGTGCCACGGCGTCCGGGTCTTGAGCCGGTGCTGGGGCAGCTTCTCGAGCATGGCCATGTCGAACTCGGCCTTGGTCTTCCCCTGGTTTCCTTCGCTGATCAGGCCGGTCAACGTGAGGACCACCTTGCCCGAGGGGGCATCCAACGCCTGTACGGCCATCATGGCCCCCAGAAGCATTGCAGGCAGCAGCCCCCTTCGGAGCCGCCCAGCTGTTGCCACATGAATCACTCGCCTCATGGTCTTGTACGCCACGACAGCCAGAATTCCGCCTCCTCGTCGCGTCCTCGGACCCTATCCATGGGGAACGCGGCCTTCAACCCCGCCGTCTGGTCTGTGATGGATTAACCACGGCTACCTTCAATCCCGGATTCCGCAAGTAGTGTCCCTCCCTGCCAAGACTGCCTGGCCGACTTCCGGATACATGGCACAGCGCCGGGTGGGGGCACCCGGCCTTCAACCATTGAAGGCCGCGTGCCCTCACGCGGCGGGGGGTGGAAACCCTCCCTTCCTCGATCCATCAAGTAATTCTCACCTTCCGCGGACTTGGGCTACCTTGGCCCCGTGACGACGTCGTTCCTTCTGGATCGCAGTGAACTTCGCGACCTGGCCGCCAAGGTGGAAGCCGGGCAACGCCTGGACGAATCCGAGGCCCTCCGCCTGTTCGAGACGCGCGACCTCAATGCCCTCGCCCTGCTCGCGGACCGCGCCAACCAGCGCCGGAACGGATTGCGCGCCTCCTACATCGTCAACCGGTACATCAACTATTCCAACTACTGCATCCTGAGTTGCCAGTTCTGCTCGTTCTCACGCAAGAAGCGGGACGCCGACGGCTTTGAACTCTCCATCGAACAGATGGTCACCAAGGCCCGCGAGGCCCTCGCCCTTGGGATCACGGAACTCCACATCGTCGGTGGCCTCCATCCGTCCCTGCCGTTTTCGTACTACACCGATTTCCTCAAGGCCCTGAAGGCGCTGGACCCGCGGCTCCAGCTGAAGTGCTTCACCGCCATCGAAATCCTCCATCTCGCGTGGCTCGCGAAGAAGTCCGTGCCCGACACCCTGCTCGAACTCAAGGCGGCCGGTCTCGAATCCCTCACCGGCGGCGGTGCCGAAATCTTCCGCAAGGAGGTGCGTTCGCGCATCGCCAAGGGCAAGGAATCCGGCGCCGAGTACCTCGACGTGCACCGGACCTGGCACCAACTCGGCGGCCGCAGCACCTGCACCATGCTCTACGGCCACGTTGAAAGCCTGGCCGATCGCGTCGACCACCTCCGCCAGTTGCGCGCATTGCAGGACGAAACCCACGGTTTCACCGGCTTCATCCCGCTTCCCTTCCAGCCCGAGAACAACGACATCCCCGTCCGCACCCCGCCCACCGGGTTCGACATGCTCCGGACGATCGCCGTCAGCCGTCTGTACCTCGACAACTTCGATCACGTCACCGCGTACTGGGTCGGCATGGGCCTCAAGATGGCGCAGGTCGCCCTCAGCCACGGAGCCGACGACATCCACGGTACCATCATCGAGGAACACATCTTCCACATGGCCGGCGCCAAGTCGCCGCAGATGACCACCGAGAAGGAATTGGTGAAGGCCATCCGCGAGGCCGGCCGCACCCCGGTCCAACGGAACACCTTCTACGAACCCGTCCGCATCCTCGATGAACCGGCCGTCGCCGCCACCGTGGCTTCCCTCGAGGCCGGTGGCGACGCCCCCGCCGATCGTGTCCAGGACACCGTGGCTGCCGGAGGTTGAACGAAAGGCAACTTGGGGTTGGCCTCGGCCGACACAGCCACGACACTCCCGATCCAATGCAGGCAGCTCCAGAATCCTTGTCCCTCTACGATCGGGTCGGCGGACGTCCCGGTCTCGAACGGCTTCTCTCCCGGTTCTACGACCGAGCCCGCGAGGACGACCTTCTGGGGCCCATCTTCGGCGCCCACATCCACGACTGGGACTCGCACCTGGAGACCGTCGTGAACTTCTGGTCCAACCACACCGGCGGCCCGGTCCTGTACCGCGGCGGCATGGGACGCCATCTCCGGCTTGGATTGAAGCCCGAGCACTTCGACCGCTGGCTCGCGCTGTGGCGGACCAACGCGGAAAAGGAAGTCGGTCCGCAATGTGCCGAGGAGCTGTTCCAGATCGCTTCCCACGTCGCCGCCAACCTCAAGGCCATGGCCTCCCAGGTGTCCGCACTCAACGTTGGCGGTGCCGCGCCGCGACCGGGCAGCCGGTTCAGCATCACGCCTCCGGCCCGGCCTGCCTGAGGCGCTGAGCGGAAGAGAAAAACAGGGGTTTTTGCCCCCTGAGGGCGATCACCGCTGGGTGACTCGTTGGCGATGAGGCCATCGCCTCCCCGCCCTTCCGTAAACATCCAGCATTGCCGAGCCCACACCCCTGTGGCTTCGATGACCGCATGCTCCGGATCCGCTTCCCCCGCCTCGACGGCATTCTCCCCCTGCTTCTCGCGGTCGGGGTCCACGCCGACTGGCCCCAGTTTCGCGGGCCGCAGGCGTCCGGTGTAGCCGAGGGCGGTTTTCCAAAGGTCTTCGGACCCGGCACCAACCAGCTCTGGTCTGTGCCTGTCGCTCCGGGCAATGCCTCCCCGATCATCGCGGGCGACCGCCTTTTCCTCACTTCCTGGGACGGTTCCGCCCTCTGTGTGGCCGCCCACTCGACCGCCGATGGACACGAGCTCTGGCGTCGGACCCTCCCCCCGGGAACCATCGAACGGGGAGCGCGCCTCGGAAACCCGGCCACCGCCACCCCGGCGACCGACGGCGAACGCGTGGTGGTCTACTTCGGGGCATTCGGCCTCGCCTGCTTTGGCGTCGATGGCGCCGAACTCTGGCGGCATCCACTGCCGGTTCCCGTCACCCAGCACGGCGCAGGAACGTCGCCCATCCTCGCCGGTGATCTCGTGCTCCTGAACTGCGATCAGGATGTTGGTTCTTACCTGCTCGCCCTCGACAAACGCACCGGCCGTCAGCGTTGGCGGACCGAACGTCCCCATGCGTTGCGCGGCTTCTCGACGCCACTTGCCTGGCCCGTCGGGCATCCCACCCAGGTCGTCGTCGCGGGCACCCTCCGTCTCGATGCCTACGACCTCGCGTCCGGTTCCCACGCATGGCACGTCGATGGTCTCCCCAACGAGATGGTCAGCTCACCCATCCCCGGCAACGGTGTGATCCACGTCGCGGGCTGGACGGCCGGATCGGGCGTCGGCCGCATGCCGGCCTGGGACGGACTGATCGAGGCCGGGGATGCCAACAAGGACGGCACGCTCACCCGAGACGAAGCCCCCGGCGGGCCGGCCCGCAACCACTTCGCGTACCTCGATGCCGACAAGGACGGGCGACTTTCCAAGGCGGAATACGCCGCGGCGGCCCACGCGTTCGACGCCTCCCGGAATGTCGCGATGGCGGTCCGTCCGCAAGGCACCGGCAACCTCACTGCCTCGGCCATCCTCTGGACCCACGGTCGTGGCCTGCCGTATTGCCCGACCCCGTTGCTCCACGACGGTCGCCTTTATCTCCTGCGCAATGGCGGCCTCCTGACGTGTCTCGAGGCCGTCTCCGGAAAGCCCTTCTACCAGGAGGAACGCCTCGGCGCGCTGGGCGACAATTACGCTTCTCCCGTCGCCTCCGGCGACCAGGTCTGCGTCTTCTCCCAGGCGGGCGTGGGCGTGGTGCTGAAGGCTTCCGACCATCTCGAAGTCCTCGCCCGCAACGAACTCGGCGAATCCGTCGTGGCCACGCCAGCCCTCGACCGCGGCCGCCTGTATGTCCGGTCCGCCACCCGGCTTTGGTGTTTCACCGAGGGCGGGCGTCCCTGATGCCCCGGCGTCGCAGACGACGTCAGGAGGCTGTGGAAGGAGTTCCAAGTTTTCGGTTTCAAGTTTCAAGACCGGCGGGAGTTGCCCGATGCCCGAGTCTGTACGCCGGAGGCGTTGGAGCGGATAGCCCCGGGTCGTGCGCAGCACGCACCCGGGGAATGGCGTGTTGAATTGGAATCCGCACCCCGGCAGGGGGTGCGAAGACTCGGGAGGCTGCAACCCCTGCCGGGGTAGGTGACGAGGTCACGAGGCAGTGGTTCAGACTTCAAACCTCCATCTTCAAACCCGGGGCTTCTACCTCAGCCTCCTCACGTCGACTGCTACGTCCTGAAGGTAGCTGACGAGGTCACGAGGCAGTGGTTCAGACTTCAAACCTCCATCTTCAAACCCGGGGCTTCTACCTCAGCCTCCTCACGTCGACTGCTACGTGCGTGGTTCCATGGCCACTCCGGGTTTGCCTAACCTTCGCGATCGGCGTTCGATGAGGACCAAGCCTCCGTTCCATGTCGCCGTCCACCCTGCATCGCTTCCATTCGCTGGCCTCCGTCGCGTTCGCCAGCACGGTTCCGCTGTTGGGGGGGCACGCCGCCGAGGCGACCTTCCATCGGGCGATCAACCTGAATGGTCCGGCCCTCCGGATCGACGGCCAGACATGGGAGGCCGGGAACACCACCAACCTCGTCGTCGTCGGTGATGCATTCGAAAACCAGCTGGTCCCGCTGAAGCCCGCCACGGACCCGAGCCGCGCACGCATGATCCGCAGCAGTCGGTGGGGCAGCAAGGTGTCGGCGGAACTCACCGGCGTCCCGGCCGGCACCTATCAGGTCTTCGCCTATGTCTGGGAGGACAACCACAGCGAGCAATTCGACCTGCTGCTCAACGACGCGGTGGTCGTGGAGAAGTTCCACAGCGGGAACGCCGGCGCATGGCGACGGCTCGGTCCGTGGATCAGCACGCTGACCAACGCCACCAACTCCCTCCGCATTGCCGCCCGCGGTCCAGGCCACGGGGCGGCCAATCTCTCCGGCATCGAGGTGTGGTCGGGTACCGGCCCGCTGCCGAAACCGGTCGAACCCCGCTTCGTCACCGCGCCCACCGCCGAACAGGTGGCCTTCTTCGAGAGTCGCGTCCGACCCGTGCTGGCCGAACACTGTTACGAATGCCACAGCGCGTGCTTTTCCTCGTGGCTGGCCGGTGCCGGCGTGCGGCCGGGCACCGTCTACGGCAGCACCGACGACATTGGAGCGACGGTGGCTGAGAACCGCGTCCACGTGCACGACTTCCACGCCACGATCCTGCACCTCCTGGGCATGGACCACGAACGCCTCACCTTCCGTCACGGCGGCCGCGATTACCGCCTCACCGACGTCCACGGAAACGTCGTCCAGGCCCTCCTTGCCTGAAAGGCAGACAATCCGGGACCTGGCTGCTTCAAACTTGAATCTTCCAACGTCAAACTCCCTCCGGGTGAGGTCACCCGGCCTACACTCTGGGATCTGGAAACTCCCCCTGGCTTCAATCTTGAAACTTGAATCTTGAAACTCTCCCTCCCCCCTCTCCTCCTGGTGCTGGCCCTTGCGCTGGCTTCCACCCTTGCCCAAGCCGCATCGGATACGCGCCCCAACTTCATCCTGCTCTTCGCGGACGATCAACGCGCCGACACCCTCGCCGCCTGGGGCAACCGCCACATCCGCACCCCGAACCTCGACCGTCTCACGCGACAGGGGTTCAGCTTCCGTCGCAATTACTGCTTTGGTTCCGACAGCGGCGCCGTGTGCATCCCGAGCCGGGCCATGCTGATGAGCGGCCGGCCGTGGATGGATTCCCGGCATGACCTGCGCGACATCCCGTTGATGCCCGAGCAACTGGGAGCCGCAGGTTACCGGACCTTCGCCACGGGCAAGTGGCACAACGGCCGGCCCTCGTTCCAGCGCGCGTTCCAGGAGGCGCGCTCCGTGTTCTTCGGTGGCATGGCGGACCACACGCAGGTGCCCGTCGTGGATCTTGTCGGCAACGCCTTCACGCCCGTCCGCACCGCCGCAAAGTTCTCCAGCGAGGAGTTTGCCGACGCCGCCATCGACTTCCTGAACTCCGCCACCAACGCGCAGCCGTTCTTCTGCTACGTCGCGTTCACCGCCCCACACGACCCGCGGAATCCGCTGACCAACTCGGTCCTGCCCTACTACCGCAAGCGTCCCCCGCTCCCGGAGAACTTCCTGCCCCAGCACCCCTTCGACAACGGATGGATGCGTGGACTGCGCGACGAGAACCTCGCGCCGTATCCGCGTCCACCGGGCATGATCCGCGACCAACTCGCCGAGTACTACGGACTCATCACCCATCTCGACGGTCAGGTGGGTCGGATCCTGGAAACCCTGAAAACCCATCCGAAGGCCCGGAACACCTACGTGATCTACGCCGCCGACCATGGGCTCGCGCTGGGCAGTCATGGACTCCTCGGCAAGCAGAGCCTCTACGAGCACAGCATGCGGTGTCCGTTGATCATCGCGGGTCCGGGCATCCCCGCCGGACGCAGCACCGAACGGTTCACCTATCTCCTCGATGTCTTCCCCACGGTCGGGCAGCTCGCCGGGATCCCGCTTCCCGACCGCCTCGGTGGCCGGGATCTCTCGCCGCTCTGGTCGCGTTCGGCTTCCCCCTGGCGCGAATCGCTGTTCACCGCCTACACCGACACCATGCGTTCCGTGCGCGACGACCGATGGAAGCTCATCGTCTATCCGCGCACGAACCATCGCCAGCTCTTCGATCTCCGGCGTGATCCCGACGAACGCCAGAACCTCGCCCACAACCCACGCCACGCGTCCACCGTGGAGCGTCTCACGCGCCGGATGGAGCAATCGCAGGCCGCCGTCGGCGATCGCCAGCCTCTCACTACCAACGCCCCGGCACCGCTCGCCATCGACCTGTCGAAGGGTTACGTCCGGAAACCCGACGAATGGCAGCCCCAGTGGATCCGGGAAAAGTATTTCGATGCCTCGCCCCGGCCGTAGCGGACGAGGTGCCGAGGCAGAGGTTCAACCCCAGCCTCCTGGTGATGGTAGCTGACGAGGTCACGAGGCAGGCATGAACCCCAGCCTCCTGACGTCGTCTGCTACGTCCTGAGGGTAGCTGACGAGGTCACGAGGCAGTGGTGGAGGCCTCAAACATGAATCTTCAAACCTGGGACTCCTGCCCCAGCCTCCTGACGTCGTCTGCTACGTCCTGAGGGTGGCTGACGAGGTCACGAGGCAGAGATCCGGGAACTGGAAACCCTCCACCCAGTACGCCTGCCCTCACGCGACGAGACCATGAACTGCGCCGGGTGGGGCACCCGGCCTTCACAGGGAGTTGCCAGTTGCCAGTTCCCAGAGGCCTGTTTGCTTTTGCTACGCCGGAGGCGTTCAAGCGGGTAGCCCGGGGTCGCGAAGCGCACCCCGGGAAACGGCGGAAGGGATCACCAACCCTGGAGGGGTTGCAGCAGGGAGCAGGGATCTTCGCACCGCCTTCGGGGTGCGTGCCCTTCAACACCCAAAACCCCGGGTAGGCGCGGTCGCGCCAACCCGGGGCTACCGGCTGCAACGCCTCCGGCGTACCGCAGGTTCTGGGAACTGGGATCTGGGGACTGGGAACCCGCCGTTTGAAGGCCGCTTGCCCTCACGCGGCGGATCGTGGATTGCGCCGGATGAGGGCATCCGGCCTTCAACGGAATCCAGAACTTGAAACTGCGCCGATCGCCCACATGCTCACGCACGATGTTCGAACGGCGAAACCCGGCCCGGCTCCTGGGCACCCTCACCGCACTCTGTCTGGCCTGTGGCTCCGTCCAGGCCGCCCATGACGATGCCGGTGCCACCAATCGTTTTGGGTTCACCGGTCCCGAGATCTTTCCGATCGATGCCGGTACCGGATTCCTCCGCACCGCGGACCTCGATGGCGACGGCCGGAACGACCTGGTGATCGTCAACAACGCGCGCTCCAAGCTCACGCTTCTCTACAACCAGACCGGCCTCACCAACGTCCCGGTCAAGAAGGAGGTCTCCGGCCGTCGGGATGTCAACGAGCTCCCCGCCGACGCGCGCTTCCGCGTTGAAAGCATCTCCTCCGAGAAGCGCATCTCGAGCCTCGTCGTCGAGGATCTCAACGGCGATCGCCGGCCGGACCTCGCCTACTTCGGAGATCCCAAGGAATTGGTGATCCAGTTCAACGAGGGCACCAATACCTGGTCCGCCCCGAAGCGTTTCGACCTGGGTGATGGACTCCTCGATGCCAACGCCCTCACCAGCGGCGACATCAATGGCGACGGGCGTCCCGACGTCCTGCTGCTGGCAGAGAAGCACGTCCATCTCCTGCTCCAGCGCGAGGACCGATCCCTGGCGGAGCCCCAGAAGATTCCCTACACCGGCACGGTCAAGGCGGTGCAGGTCCTCGACGTCAACGGCGACGGCCGCAACGACCTCATGCTGGTGAACTGGGATCATCCCAATCCCTTCCGATTCCGCCTTCAGGACGGCACCGGCCAGCTCGGTCCCGAGATCCATCTGACGCTGGCTCCCGTGCGTGCCTACTGGGCCGATGACCTCGACGGCGACCGCAAGACCGAGTTCACCACCATCGCAGCCAAGTCTGGCCGCGCCGCCGTGAGCAACGTCCGTCACAAGCCTTCCGAGGCCATCGCCGGATCCCTCACGGATGGCCAATTCGCCGTGCTTCCGCTCCCCCGTTCGGACAAGTCCCGACGCGGCTTGGCGTGGTTCGACGTCAACGGCGACCTCCGCGCGGATCTGCTCGTCGCCGATCCCGAGGGCGGTCAGCTGCTCGTCTATACCCAGCAGCCCGACGGCGCGCTTTCGACGCCCCGCACCTTTCCGGCGTTCAGCGGCGTCACGGACATCGCCGTCACCGACTGGAACCGCGATGGCTCGCCCGAAGTGTTCCTCCTGAGTCCGGACGAGAAGCAGGTGGGTCTGGCGGCCGTCGAGAAATCGGGGCGGGTCGCCTTCCCGAAGCCGCTGCCGCTTCCTGGACGCCCCCTGGCCATGACCGTCGGCGAATCCACCCCGGGTCAACCGGTTCTGGCCGTGATCATCGAGCGCGAGGAAAAGCGGACCAAGGACGGCAAACCCGAAACCGTCGCCGTCCGCGAGCTGATCCTCCTGGGAGCCGACCTCAAGCCGCAGGCCCAGGTCCTCGCCGAGAGCTTCAAGGGTACGCCCTCCGCCCTCGCGTTCCACGACGCCGACCAGGACGGGCAGAGCGACCTGGTGGTCCTGACGCCGTACGAGAAGATCAAGATCCTGCGCCGGCTCGCCGAGCCGAAGGACGGCAAGTCCTTCGAGGAGGTCGATGTCAACCCTCCCGGCGGCGCCGTCGACAACCCGTGGCATGCCGTGGCCGATGCCGACGGCGATGGTCGGTCGGAACTGTTGCTCGCCCAGAAGAACTTCGTCCGTGCGGTTGTCCTCGAAGGCAAGACCGGCGACGCGGCCTCCTGGAACTTCTCCGTCCGAGACCAGATCAACGGCGCCAGCAGCAGTTCGCGCATCGTCGGTGCGGCCGCCGTTCCCATCCCCGATTCCAAGTCCCCGGCGATATTCCTCTTCGATGCCGACCGCAAGGCGCTGACGGTCTGCACCCGGAACGCGAGCGGCGTGTGGCAGGCGGGACGCAACCTTCCGCTCCCGGTCACGGACTTCAACACGCTGATGCCGCTCTCCATCCAGTCCACCAACGGCGTCCCGAACTCCGTCGGGTTCCTCGGCGCCAACGGCGTCGCGTGGAAGCGCCTGTCCGGCGAGATCTGGGAGATGGCGGAACTGGACGGCTACGAGACGCCCATCAAGGACGGCTACCTGCACGACGTCGTGAGTGGCGAACTCAACCAGGACGGTCGCCGGGATCTCGTCTTCCTGGAAACGTCCCGGGCCTACGTCGACCTCGTCACCTTCGAGGCGCCGCACCAGCTCGTGCCCGCGAACCGATGGCAGGTGTTCGAGGAACGGACCTTCCGCCAGCGCCGGCCGGTCGAAAGCCCGGAACCCCGCGAAGCCCTCGTCATCGACCTGACCGGCGACGGCAAGGCCGACCTCGCGATCCTCGTCCACGACCGCATCCTCCTCTACCCGCAGGAGTGATCCGCCTCCGGGGTGACGACGTCCCCGGCGCCCTTCCCGGAGCCGTTCGCCGTGGCGATGAGGACATCGCCTCCCCGAACATGACGGGGTGGCGACGTCCCCGTCGCCCTTCCAAAACCAATCCCAAGGCGATGAGGACATCGCCGCCCCGGTCGGAGGGAGTCATCGCCACCCCTTACAATTTTGTAATGCTCCGGAAAGGATCGGGTCAGATCCGTGCATCAGTGTGTGCCCAGAAATTCAACGAAGGAACGCATACGATGAACAACGCAGAATCTGAGATTTTCCCCCAGGCCGTCCGGGAACCGCGTTCCCGGGTGGACGCCCGATGGCTCCGCTGGCCTGTCCTCGCCCTCGCCACGGCAACCCTCTTCCTCGGTGCCATTCCCTCCCTGCGCGCCAAGGAGGATGGGGACAAACCCACGCCGCCCAAGCTCCAGGTCGATTCCAAGCCCCTCGTCCGCGACGGCAACCTGCCCCGGTCGTTCGCGCCGGTCGTCCAGAAGGTGTCGTCCTCGGTCGTGCAGGTCTACACCTCCACCCGGCCGCGTCCGATGCCCGGGTTCAACCAGGAGGATCCGTTCAACTTCTTCTTCGGCAACCCGCAGCCGCGTCGCGGGCAGGCCCCCCGACAGCAGGGAACCGGCTCCGGCGTGATTGTGTCCAGGGACGGATACCTCCTCACCAACAACCATGTCATCGAGGGCGCCGACGACGTGAAGGTGAAGCTCTCCGACGGCCGCGAGGTTCCCGCCAAGGTCGTTGGCCGCGACGAGAAGACCGACGTCGCCGTCCTCAAGATCACCGCCGAGGAACTCAGCCCTGCCACGTTCGCCGACAGCGACCGCATCGAGGTGGGAGACGTCGTGTTTGCCGTGGGCAATCCCTTCGGCATCGGCCAGACCGTGACGATGGGCATCATCTCGGCCACGAGCCGGGCGACCTTCGGCCTGCCCTACGAGGACTTCATCCAGACCGACGCCGCCATCAACCCGGGCAACTCGGGTGGCGCGCTGGTCGACGCCGACGGCCGGTTGATCGGCATCAACACGGCGATCATCTCCCGCTCCGGTGGCAATCAGGGCATCGGGTTCGCCATCCCGGCCAACATCGCCCGCGATGTCCTCGAGGCGCTGGTCACGGATGGCAAGGTCACCCGTGGGTATCTGGGGGTCCTTCCCCAGGACGTCACGCCGGCCCTCGCCCGCAAGCTCGACCTGAAGGACCGCGGCGGCGCCATCCTCTCCGAGGTCACGCCCCGCAGCCCTGCCGAGAAGGCGGGCCTGGAAAGCGGCGATGTCGTCACCGAGGTCAACGGCAAGCCCATCCGTGATGCCAACCACCTCCGCCTGGAGGTCGCCCGGGTGAAGCCCGGGCAGTCCGCCAGCCTGCGGGTTCGTCGCGACGGCGACACCAAGCTGATCAAGGTCACCGTGCGCGAACGTCCCGAGGAACAGGAACTGTCCCGCTCCAACGGCGATCGCGAGTCGACGGACCCCGGCACGCTCAATGGCGTCGGCGTGGCCGACCTGAACGCCCAGAACCGTCGCCAGTACCGCATTCCCGAGCGCATCAAGGGCGTGATCGTCACGGAGGTTGAGGAGGGTTCTCCGTCGTGGGATGCCGGCCTCCGACCCGGCGATGTGATCCTCGAACTCAACAAGAAGGTCGTGGAGTCCGCGGACGAGGCGGTCGCCCTGACCGAGAAGCCGAAGGACAAGACCACGCTCCTCAAGGTCTACACCCCTGCGGGTGCCAACGGTGCCGGTGGCGGCACCCGGTTCCTCGTCGTCGACGAGAGCAACTCGAAGTAAGGAGCCATGCGGGGTGGCGATGCCCTCATCGCCTTCCCCCAATGCCCCTCTCCACGGCGATGAGGACATCGCCTCCCCATTCCAGTTCCTGATCCGGGGTGGCGACGTCCTCGTCGCCCTCGAAAGGTCTTCGAGACGGCGAGAAGGAACGGCGCCACCCCGGTCCCCGATCGAACCCAAGGCAAGCCTCACTCTGGGAAATGCAGTTGGAACCATGGATTTCAGCAACTGTTCCACCGCGGGGATTCCCCCTTTTGCTTCCAGCGCGTCGGCATCGGCGCCCGGTGAGCAGAACAACAGGCTGAATGACGGTGTTTCCGCAGGCAGGCCCGTCAACAGACCCTCGGCCATCTTGTAAGGCTCAGCCGTCCCGCAATGACTGCGGTGGAGCCTCCATGTCGCACTCGGTGGCATAGCTTCGGACCTGGCACCGGCCTCGGGGAAAGGGGGAAGGCGACGTGTGTGTAGTTCCTTGGCACCGACCCTAGAGAACCGCGTCCCGAGTGGTCTACGCACTGGGAGGCTCTTGATTGACCCTCTGTTGGCTTCGGCACAGCTCCCGGCGGTTGGGAGGCGGATGCACCCTTGGCCCCAACGGGGCGACAGAACGCGCGCCCCCTCTACTTCCGCGGCGGAGTCACGGTGCGGCGGGAGGTAGACTTGGCCGGGGGATTCGTTCGTGCCGGTGCCAGTGCTTCCAGTTGCTTGCGCAGTCCTTCGAACTCCTCCTTCAGCTCCCGGTTCTCCTTTTGCAGGTCCGTCACCTCGCGTCGCAGGTCTCCCAGTTCGGCAGCGGGACGACGCGTCTCGCGCATGCGGGTCAAGGCGGCGGAAGCGGCGGCCTGTTCGGGCGTTGACTTCGAGGCGCGGGCAAAGGTCTCCACCACGGGGATCGCCTGCGGATCGCCGAGGGTTCCAAGGGCCGAGATCGCCGCGCGACGGACACCCGGGCGAAGGTCGTTCACCCTCGAAACCAGATACTCCCGGGCCGCGGACTTGTCGTCGGCATGCCGGTAAAGCCAGGCCAGCGTGGCGAGACCGTCGGCCTGGACCTTCGTGGGCAGCTCCTGCCCGCGGGTCCGCAGGAACGCCAGGACCTCGGGAGCGACCGTGGGATCCTCGCGCTGGCGCAGGGATTCGAGCGCGGTCTCGGTGATCTCCTCGCGGAAGGAGTTGGTGGTCATCCAGCGCAGGAGTTGCTGGCTGCCGTTGGTCAGGCCCGGATTGGCCAGCAGCCGCACCGCGGCGAGCCGGACGTCCGGATGGGCCTCGCGTCCCAGCAGGCCCATGGCGATCGGGCCCACCGCATCGCGGTAGAATCCATTGATCGCGCGAAGCACGGCGATGCGCACACGGGGATCCGGCTGGACGAGGGAATTGGTGAGCGCCTGAAAGGCCTCGTCGGAATGGATGGATCGGAGGGCCGCGGCGGCATCGCTGCGAACGGCATGGAACGGATCGGAATTCAGGGTCGAACGAAGACGTTCGATGGCGGACCCATCGCGCCTTCCTTCCAGCACTTCGACGGCGATGAACCGGCCGATCAGGTCGTTCGTGTTCGCCAGTTGCCGGCGCAGCATCGCATCGGGCACATCCATCTTCACCTTGGCCAGGACCGTGTACTCCGGATCAATGCGGACCAGGTCGGGCGCGGCGGGAAGGGCGATGTGGAAGTCCTCGGCCTTCGAGTGGACGCGCAGGACGCGGTCAATGGTGTTGGAACCGACGGTGAAGCGGACGGGCAAGGGCACGTCGAAGAGCATCACCGTGGGGGTGAGCTTCTGGGTCTGGGTGACGGAGAGCCTTGCGAGCCGGCTCTTCTCATCCCAACTGTAGCGGATCTGCAGCTCCGGATGGTGGCCGTGGTACAGCCACTGGTCGAAGAAGCGGTCGAAGCTCCGGCCGGAGAGCTCCTCGATGACCTTCTGGAGATCGGTGGTCTCCACCACGCCATACGCGTGGCGTTGGAGGTAGGTGGTGATGCAACGGCGGAACAGGTCCTCGCCGAGTTGCGACCGCAGCATGTGCAGCACCCACGCACCCTTCGGATAGGCGCGGTATCCGAACTGGTCCACGGGCTTGGCGTAGTTGCGCCAGACGATCGGGGTGCCGTCCGTGCTCGAAAGGACGGCCTGCGCGTTCTCGTGCATGGCCAGGAGGAACTCGTCGCGCCCCAGCTGCTCGCGTCCCTGGAGGGCGTCGTAGTAGGTGGCGAAACCTTCGTTCAACCAGAGGTGGCTCCAGTCGCGGCAGGTGACGAGGTCTCCGAACCATTGATGGGCGAGCTCGTGGGCCACGAGGCTCCGGCTGCTGCGGACAGGGTCGTGGCCGTCGGCGAACAGCGTGCCCGCCGTCAGGACCGTGATGCTGGTGTTCTCCATGCCACCCCACGAGTAATCGTCGACGACGATCTGGTCGTACTTGGCCCAGGGAAACGGAACACCCAGCTCGCGCTCGAAAAACTCCATCATCCCGCGCGTGTCGCGGAAGGAATTGCGGGCGTACGCCGCCTGCGAAACCGGGGTCCAGAACGCGAGCGGGATGTCGCGGTGCTTGTCCTCGATGCCCTGGAGCTTTCCGGCGACGAGGCAGATCAGGTAGGTGACGTGGGGCTTGTCCTGGAGCCAGCGGACGGCGGTGAGCCCGGTGGCGGCATCGGCCGTCGAGGAAACCAGACGGCCATTCGATCGGACCACCATTCCCGAGGGCACCCGGCAGGTGACCTCGGAGGTGAACTTCTCGTTGGGCGCATCAAAGCACGGAAACCAGTGTCGCGATTCGATCGGTTCCCCCTGCGTCCAGAGGTGCGAGTCCTCGGGGCGGTAGCCCATCTCGGGCGTCCGGAAGTAGAGACCCTGACGCGGCTCGGTACGGTAGGTGATGGTGACGGTGGTTTCGCGATCGGCGGGCACCGGCGGGTCGAAGGTCAGCACGAGACGGTGGTCGTCGTAGTGCCAGCGCGGCATCGATTCCGTGGCGGTGACCGACTCGATGGTCATCGCTTCGGCGTCGAGCTTGAGCTCGTCGAGCCCCTTGGCGATGGGCTTGAAGCGGAGCGTTGCGGTTCCCTGGATCGAGCGCTTGAGGAAGTCCGGGGTGATGTCCAACGCGAGGTGCAGGATGTCGACCTCGCGGCTCGGGGAATAGTTCGGGGAGGTCTCGGCTTCATCGCCCGCGGCAAGTGCGGCACGCGCCTGCTCCGCCATGGCACACCAGCGGCACCGGAAGTCGTAGGCCTCCGCCCCGATCCCCACCGGGATCGATGCCAGCGCAGCCAGCAGGAGGAACAGGAACCGCAGCGGATGCCGTCGAAGTGCGAATCGAGTCATTCGGCACTCCTTGTCCGTGCGGATCCACGCGGGGTCAAGCCGGCATCCGGGAACGGCCCACCTCAATCGATGAACCGAATTCAGCATTCCCCACGGCTTGACCCAAACGTCATCCGGACGTTGGTTGACGCCTGTGCGGGTCTTGATCGTGGGTTGCGGTTATGTCGGTCTGGAAGCCGGGCGCCAGTGGGCGGCCCGGGGTGCCTACGTCGAGGGGGTGCGCCGTTCCGCCGAGGATGCGGAGGAGCTGACGCAGGCCGGAATCGTCCTGCGCGTGGGCGACGTGACCCGGCGCGAGGATGTGATCGGTTGGCCCGGTGACTGGGATGTCGTGGTGAACGCCGTCTCGTCGTCGCGTGGCGGAGTGGATGTGTACCGCCGGGTGTATGGCGAAGGGACCGAGCACCTCCTGGGGTGGATGGCGGGAGGACGTGTTGGACGTTATGTCCATCTCAGCAGCACCAGTGTGTATGGCCAGACGGACGGAAGCTGGGTGGATGAATCCTCTGCCACCGAACCCACCTCCGAGACGAGCCGTCTGCTGGTGTCCACCGAGAAACGACTGATCGAGGCGCACGCGCTGTCCGGGTTGCACGTCTCGGTGTTGCGGGTGGCTGGCATCTATGGACCGGGTCGGGGTCATCAATTACAGCAGTTGCTGCGCGGCGAGGCGCGTATCCAGGGGGACGGACGGCGGTGGGTGAACATGGTCCATCGCGACGACGTGGCTGCTGCCATCCGGAAGGTGGGTGAGTCGGGGGCACCGGGAAGGATCTACAACGTCGTCGATGACGAACCGGTGGCCCAGGGGGAATTCGTCACGTGGCTGGCCCGGGAATACGGGCTCCCGCTGCCGCCTATCGCCACCGAGGAGGAGAACGCCGCGCGGAAGCGGGGGCTGACCCACAAGCGTGTCCGCAATGAGCGCCTCCGTTCCGAGACCGCGTGGAAGCCTTCCTTTCCGACCTTCCGCGAGGGATATCGGAGGAGGGTTTGAAGCTCGAAGGGTAGCTGACGAGGTGACGAGGCAGTGGAAGGGGAGTTTGAAGTTTGAGGAGGCAAGCTGGAAGGTGGCTGGATTCTCCCGTCACCCCAGCCTCCTGACGTCGTCTGCTACGAATGAGGGGTAGCTGACGAGGTGACGAGGCAGTGGAGGGGAATCTGAAGTTTGAAGAGGCAAGTTCGAAGGTGTCTGGCTTCTCCCATCACCACAGCCTCCTGACGTCGTCTGCTACGAATGAGGGGTAGCTGACGAGGTGACGAGGCAGTGGAAGGGGAGTTTGAAGTTTGAAGAGGCAAGCTGGAAGGTGGCTGGCTTCTCCCGTCACCCCAGCCTCCTGATGTCATCTGCTACGAATGGGAGGGGTAGCTACGCGGGGGCTTGAGGAAGGGCTTTTCGGGAGGGGGGAGACGGTGGATCCTCGGGGCATGCATTCTCCCTGGGTTGGATTGGATGGGCGGCGGCGTCTGGTCTGGATGCTGGGATGCCTGTTGTTCTGGGTGGTTGGGATCGGAGCTGCGAAGGCCGTGGGAGCAGCACCCAAGGCGGTCCGGCTTCCGAACGTGGTGCTCATCTACTGCGATGATCTCGGGTGGGGGGATGTCGGGTGCTTCGGGGCAAAGGGGATCCGGACGCCGCACATCGACTCGATCGCGCGGCGTGGAACGAAGTTCACCTCGTTCTACGTGGCGCAGGCGGTGTGCTCGGCGTCGCGTGCAGCGCTGTTGACGGGGTGTTATCCCAACCGTCTGGGAATCCATGGGGCGCTGGGACCGAAGCAGAAGATCGGGTTGCACCCCGAAGAGATGACGATTGCAGAGGTCCTCAAGCCGCGGGGATACGCGACGGCGATGTTCGGGAAGTGGCATCTGGGTCGGCCGCCGGAGCTGTTGCCGATCCGACAGGGGTTCGATGAGTACTTCGGCCTGCCCTACTCGAATGACATGTGGCCGCGCCATCCGAGCGCGCCGGTGGGAACCTATCCGCCGTTGCCGGTCATCGAAGGGGACCGTGTGGTCGAGGAATCGCCGGATCAGGCGCAATTGACGCGTCGCTATACGGAGCGGGCCGTGCAGTTCATCGAGAAGAACGCGGCGAAGCCCTTCTTCCTGTACCTGGCGCACTCGATGCCGCATGTGCCGATCTTCGCTGGAAAGGACCATGCCGGCAGGTCGCGTCGGGGCGTGTTCGGGGATGTGATCGAGGAGATCGACGCGTCGGTGGGAGCGGTGTTGAAGGCGCTGCGGCGGCACGGGCTGGAGGAGGAGACGCTGGTGATCTTCACGTCGGACAACGGGCCGTGGCTGAGCTACGGAAACCATGCGGGCTCCGCGGGCCCCTTCCGCGAGGGCAAGGGCACAAGCTTCGAGGGCGGCATCCGGGTGCCGTGCGTCATGCAATGGCCGGGTCGGATCCCGAAGGGACGCGAGTGCGATATCCCGCTGATGACGATCGATGTGCTACCGACGTTGGCGGGGTTGGCGGGAGCGGCCCTGCCTCCGCGCCGGATCGATGGGCTGGACGTGTGGCCGATCCTGCGGGGGGATGTCGGGGCGACGAACCCGCACGCGGCCTATTACATCTATTACAACCAGGGTGACCTGATCGCGGTGCGTAGCGGGGATTGGAAGCTGTTCCTGCCGCACGTTTCCCAGACGCTCGCCGGCGGGCCCGGCGGAACCAATGGAGTCCCGGCGCGATACCAACCGCTGCGGGTGGGCCTCGAGCTCTACAACCTGCGACGTGATCCGGGGGAAACCACGGATGTCTCGAGGGCGGAGCCCGAGGTCTTGAGCCGGATGCTGCTGTTGGCGGAAGAGGCCCGGCTGGATCTGGGGGATGCGCGGACGCGTCGGGTGGGGGCCGGAGTGCGCGAGGTGGGGCGGGTGCCGTGATTGGGAGATTCCGCAGATTTTCTGAAGCAAGGGTCCACAGATGGCACAGATGACACAGATTGTCGGAAGTAGGGGTCCACAGATTGCACAGATTGCACAGATTGTCGGAAGTAGGGGTCCACAGATTGCACAGATTGCACAGATTCTCTGAAGTAGGGGTCCGCAGATGGCGCAGAGAGACAGCCGCAAATGCTGAGATCTGACGCCGTCCAGAACCTCACCTTGCAGGTGCAAGGCACGTTTGATCCACGCTCCTGATTTTCTGCGTCATCCGCGCCATCCGCGGATGCAAACCTCGTGGCTGGGTTTGAATGGCGACGGGGACGTCGCCACCCCGGCCCTGGGCTTGGAATGGGTAGGTGGTGTCTTCATCGCTGTGGGGGAGGGGTTTAGTGAGAGGCGACGGGGACGTCGCCACCCCGAGCGAGGCGCAGGGTGGGTCACGGGAGGTCGCGGCGAGGCCAGACCCAATCAAAGCTTGCGGAACGCGGTGCGGGCATGGTGCAGCCGGGATTTGACGGTGCCGATGGGCACGCCGGTGATCGCGGCGATTTCGTCGAGGGAGAAGTCGTCGATGAAGCGCAGGAGCAGGAGGGCGCGCTGCGGCTCGGGAAGGGCGTCGAGGGTCGCGAGGAACCCGGCTTCCTGCTCGCGTTGCAGGAGGTCACCGAGGGGATCGTGCGGGTGGGGATCGAGGGCGGTCTCCGCGGCCTCGGTGGCGTCGGTGGAGGCGTCGACCCAGCGGGATTCCCGGCCTCGCCGACGGGCCTGTTGCAGGCAGCGCTGGTGAAGGATGCCGAAGATCCAGGAGGCGAACTTGTGGTCGTCGCGCAGGGAATGGAGGTGGCGGACGGCGGCCACGAACGACTCCTGGACCGCGTCGAGTGCGGAGGCGTCGTCGTGGAGGAGTTCGCGGGCATAGACGTAGAGGCGGAGCTGGAACCCGCCGAGCAGCCGATCCCAGGCGTCGGGATCACCCGACCGGGCCTGGGCCACAAGGGCTGCTTCGTTCTGGTTCACACCGGGACTCAACACTGGGTCGAATGCCGGGACCACCCGGAAGGTTCACGGAAATCTGGGTTGGGGTGGGAAAGGGATCGGTTCACGCCTCACGCCCAGGCTCGCGCGAAGGCTGCGAAACCGGGCCACGTCCGCCGTTTTTCTTCGCGCCCTTCGCGGCTTCGCGTGAGGTATTCCGCGCCCTGTATCGTCTTTGGCTCACGCGAAGACGCGAAGACGCGAAGGGAGAGGCAGGCAAAAC
>Ga0172373_10002564_pt1 | contig 27617 bp, 22 predicted proteins | sample Lak10m_2_FD_114546 | JGI IMG/M metagenome (GOLD analysis project Ga0172373, IMG submission 114546) | Freshwater microbial communities from Kabuno Bay, South-Kivu, Congo - kab_092012_10m | ecosystem: Environmental > Aquatic > Freshwater > Lake | place: Democratic Republic of the Congo...
AAAGGCTGTGAAAACGGTTGATTTATCTAGCTATTACTGATAGTTATCATTAGGCCCAATCCAGTGAACACCTGACACCGACAGGGGATTGGAAGCATTCGGAGCATAGGAGGTTCACATGCCTAAGGTCGTATATACAGCAGCAAAGGGTCTCGTACAGGAGACTGGGTCAGGTTTTGAACTTGACACGTCAGTAGGTCTTACAAATGGCGGATTTGTTGCAGGATTCATTCCTGACGCAGCACTTGACACACGCACGGATGCAGGCGCAGTTAGCGTCACATCTTACATGACTTATGTCGTGACAACAGGCGCTGCCGCAATCACACTCGCAAACGGAACTGCAGCAGGCCAACTCAAGAAGATCATGATGTCAGTTGATGCAGGTGATGCAACACTGACAATTGCAACACCATTCAGCGCAGGTACAAATCAGGTCGTCTTCTCAAATATTGGTGACACAGTCGAGCTCCTGTGGACCGGATCTTACTGGCGCATCCTCGCAGCACACAACGTCGCTGCTGGTAACACATCAACACCTGTTGTGAGCTGATAGATGTCAAAGTCAGCTAGTAAGCCTGTAACTGCTTCTGACACAAAGGTTGTCAAGCAAGCGCTGGTCTTAGAGGTTGATCGCACCATTGATAGATCAGGCAAGACTGGCACAATCGTCTGGATTGGCGATCAAGCCGGTGCAAAGTCTATCAAGATTAGATGGCCCGATGGATCTATCGAGTTCTTCGCAGAAAAAGATCTCCAGTAAGTAGACTCAGAAATACAGACATCAAGCGCCCCTTAAAAAGGGCGCTTGATCTGTTTCTCGTTGAAGAATAATTAGTCATGTAGAGCGTGTCATGCACATCCTAAGACTTCTAATACGAGAGACGATACGAAAAGTCGGTGATAAATGGGTGGTCTACCCCAAGAAAGGGGGCAGACGCCTTGGAACTCATGGGTCCGAAGCTGCAGCAAAGCGTCAACTTGCGGCGATAGAATTGTCAAAAGCAAGGAGGGGTGGGTCTTAGGTCTCTAATTCGTGATAATTATGACTAGGTGGTGCCATGTCAACGTTTGCTCAAACCTCAAATCCAACTCCCTTTGGTGTATTTGACGCCGACACGTCATTTCAGACAGACGCAGACAAGATGATCACGTTCGTGAAGAGAAAGCTAGGTGACGACATCCTTAGCGTTGAGTTGACTAAGAAGCAGATTTGGGCAAATCTAGAAGAAGCTTGCTTTGAATATAGCAACATACTGAATCAATACCAGGCCAAGTCGACGATGTTGACCTATCTAGGTTACTCGACAGGGTCACAATCAGGACTTGAGACGGCATTTCCTAGAGAGAGCCTTGAGTACCTGGCAAGGTTTGCAGACCCATATGCGTCTGAGGCAGGACTCGGCGGGTCGTATGACATGTTCTCCGGCTCTATTGACCTTGAACCTGGCAGGCAAGACTACAACATCTACACCGAACTTAAGGATGCAAGCGGAAACCCACTTCTAAACTCAGGATCATTTGGGTCGCCCAAGACTAAGATGCGCGTCATGGAGGTGTTTCACTTCAACCCACAGGCAGCATACAGATTCTTTGACACAACGTCAGCGATCAATTATCTGAACAACGAGTTCACGTTTGAGTCATTCACTCCTGAGACGATATTCTACGTTCTCCCAGTCTTCGAGGACATTCTAAGAGCGGGCCAACTTGATCTCTCAAACAGGGTCAGAAGGTCAAACTACTCCTACAAGGTTGTGGGTAGAAACATCAGGATATTCCCGACACCTACTAACACGCCAAATCTTGCAAGAAAGCTGTACATACGTGTGAAGTATTGGCAGAATCCGACGAACCCCAGCTTCACCGATGAGACAATCTACGGCGTCAACAACCTCTCAAACATACCTTTCGGAAATCTGACATATGGGCGCATCAATAGCATGGGCCTCCAGTGGATAAGACAGTACACACTTGCATTGTCAATGGAGCAGTTAGGATACATTAGAAACAAGTTCACGACTGTTCCTATACCAGGCGGCACGGTGACACTCAACGGCGGAGACTTGACTTCAAAAGGTCGTGAGGACAAGAAAGAGCTTGTTACAAAGCTCAAGGAAATGCTTGAGACACTGACATATGACAAGCTTATTGAGAACGCGGTGGCAAGAGGAGAGAATCTTACTAAACAACTTTCGAAGATTCCTGTTCCTAACGGAATGGCAATCATCACTGGGTAGGTGACACATGGGAAGGCTTTTCCTCTCTGAGCGAGAGATAAACTACATCAATGACCTGGGCAAGGAGTTGATCAAGGATGTTGTAGGTCAAAAGATTTACTACTTCTCAATCAGCAACATCAAGTCAAAGGTTCACGATGTCTACGAGGAGTCACCTGACAAGATCTTTGAGAACCCGATTGAGATCGATGCGCTTGTCAAGTACTCACCACAAGATGTTAGGACAAATCGATTCGGCTCAGAAGAGTACTACTCCATTGAGTGTTACCTCCAGTATCGAGACCTTCTTGACAAGGGCATTGAGGTTCATGAGGGTGACTTCTTTAGCTTCGGTGAGACATTCTTTGAAGTGATCAAAGCACCCAGGACAGATGTCATCTACGGCCAGATTGAACACAAGAATTACATCACTGTCACGGGTAAGCAGGCAAGAAAAGGGCAATTCAGGTCGAAGGTATTCGGTCCCACGTCGGAAGACTACTCAGATCCCGACGCAGTTCAGACAACATACGTGCAGCAGCGCGGATTTGAGAAGAATAAGTTGGGTATCACAGGAGACGTTAGAGATCTCCAGAAGAACGGTGTTCTTGATCCACCACTCAGCGGACCAGCCGAAGTCTCACCTGCTGGTGATCCTCCCGGTGTCGGCTCCGCATTCTATGATGAGAGCTGAAAATGCCTGAGAAAGAGACACTAAAAAAGGGTTACGAGGGCTTCAACGTCCCAGAAGACTTTAGCATACCACCTTGTGGCATTGAAGACGTCGACCGTGCGCTGTTCAACCTATTTGACAAGAGGCTTGCCTTTGAGGTGAAGGTCAACGAGCAGACAACAAAAGTGCCCGTCGTCTTTGCAGCAGGTGAGCGTTTTGCTCTGACAAAACGAATGAAGCCAATCAGAGACAAGAATAATGCCCTGATCTTACCTCTGATTGCTATCAAGAGGACAAGCATCGGTCATAAGAATGAGGCTGAGGTGGGCGGAACTGCGATATCCTTCAGGCAACCTGCCGATTACGTCATAAAAAAGCGTCTATCTGAAAATGACAGAGGTTACCAGGACATCATAAACAAGTTGTCAATCAAGAATCAGGATAACGTCTCTGCAAGGCAACACTTCATAGAGAATTCAACGTTTCCTGGGAAGTTTGTCCAGCCGGGCACCATATCGACACGTAGGAATGGTCCTGCAACGGCATACGGATCGGGTCGACTAGAGACACCATTTGATAAAGCCAATTTAGGACAAAACATCTTTGAGATCATCACGATACCGTATCCACAATTTATTGGCTTGACTTACAACGTTGTCTTTTGGACACAATACATGTCACAAATGAATCAGCTGCTTGAATCAATGATGATGAAATTTGATGGTCAAGGACATGAATTTCAAATTGAATCAACTAGCGGTTACAAGTTCACGGCCTTTGTTCAGGGACCATTTGGCAATAATGACAATTTTGATGACTATACAAACGATGAGAGAATCATCAAGTACAGTTTTGACATAAAGGTTCCTGCATACATTCTTGCACCGAGGCACCCAGGCCTCCAGACACCATTTAGGACCTTCCAATCAGCACCCGAGGTCGTGTTTGGAATCTATGACGCAAGGACTCAAATTGCTGAGGAGCCTGTTAATCCCACAGCTGATGCGAAGCTTAATCGTTTCATCCTGACAGATGTGACACATCTTGATGATGCTGGACAGCCTCACTTGTTACGCGGAGAAGATCGTGTCAAGGCAGTTGTCTCAACAGGGAAGCGAAACGAGTACCAGAGGATAATATATAGAGATATAAGGTCCGGTGAGCAGGTTATCACCGGAAGAAAAGTGACCTTCACAGAGGATGAGAAGATTTGAGATTTCTTCAAAGTGATGGGATATTTATAACCGAAGTGTGAGTGAAACAACAATGGCCGAAATAACCTATCGCTCTCCTGGATTCTTTGAAAGCGAGATTGATCTCTCTGTATCAACACCAGCCGGGATAACAGCAACGCCCGCAGGAGTGATTGGAACTTCTCCGATTGGTCCTGCATTCCTCCCAACGACTGTTGGGTCGTTATCAGAGTTTAGGACAAGATTCTTTGGAACATCAGACCAATTCAATGAGACATACTACGCTGCACAGGAATTTTTTCGTTACGGACAGGCATTAACATTCGTTAGGACACTTGGCGCCGGCACCAATTCAACTGCAGCAGACATCACGCAGACACGTGGCCAAGGAACTGCACGCGGTGCAGGATTTGTCATTAAGAGCCCATCTTCTGCTGCAGATGGTCGTGCTGTAGGATGTGTCCAGATACTTGCTGCAAAGCACAGTGTCACCACGGACACGGCTGATGCTTATCCGATTTTTGCCAACAATGATAGCACAAGTGTTACATTGGGTGGTGGTGGAAATGTAAATCTTGTTAGAGGCGTCTTGCTCTTCCCAACAGGCACACGCGGCCACGTGATGAGCTTTGGAGAAGCCTATAGTCCTGCAAACGTCGCAGATGACGCAGCGACAATTCAGACAGACCCAACACAGGACAACTACAAGGCTTTCAAGCTGGTTATCTCCTCTTCGGCCGCAGCATTTGGGTCAACTGACGGTTATACAGGCGTCAAGGTGTACACGGCATCATTCGATCCAAATGATCAGAATTACATTACAAAAGTACTAAATACTTCACCCGACTTATTTGAAGAGAAGCAACACCTTCTCTACCTTGACTTTTCAGTCGAGGCTGAGCTCGCAACGGTATCATCAGATGCTGGAAGCGTTGCAATTCTCTCCGGATCAAGCGGAACTTCGGCAACTTCTGGAGACACAACACAGACATTCTTGAACGCTTTTGGTAGATTCGACTCAAGGTACTCACCTGCCAGGACAACGGCGTTCATATCGCAGCTCTTCGGTACAAAGACTTACGACCTCTTCCACTTTGAAACTCTCGCAGACGGTCACTCAGTAAACGATCAATTCAAAGTTTCAATCGCAAACCTGAAGCGCTCAACTGATAGTGCTAATCCTTACGGAACATTTGATGTTCTGATTCGTGATTTCTACGATTCGGACACAAGCCCAGTCATCCTTGAGCGTTACTCAAATTGCTCTATCAATCCACAGAGCGATGACTATGTCGCAAAGAAGATTGGCGACAGAAAGGTGTTCTTCAACTTTGACACGATAGATCCAATTGACAGGAACTTTGTGTCTTCTGGGCGCCGCCCAAATGTCTCTTCGCGAGTAAGAATTGTGATGTCACAGGAAGTTGAAATGGGTTCGATTCCATCATCAGCTCTCCCATTCGGATTTCACGGCATCCCATCGCTAAAGACGAATGATGGTTTCACAGACACATCACTACCCACACTTAGCAGGCGTCTTGCAGGAGTTCTTCCTGCAGGTGGCACCATCCAGTCGCTGACATCATCCATAACGCCGCCCGTGCCGCTTAGGTACAAGGTGACGCAGAATGCGACTGACACAACACCCGCATTTCAAGGTGAGGCAGGTGTCACTGAGACAGCAGACTCTCGACTATATTGGGGTGTCAAGTTCGAATCATTTCCCTCAGTGTCTGGGACACTTGGCACATCTGCGTATCTCCAGCCAAACTCATTTACAAGCATGAATCCTTTGATTCCAGCTCTCGCAAGATTCGCTGGTGTTACAAAGCTTGACACGTTGATGACCGGCTCAGGTGCTGACACTCTGAACAACAACAAGTTCTCACTTAACAACGTCGCTCTTTACAATTCCAAGGGCGGTTCATCCGCCTTGGCAGCAGCAGTAAACAACCTGACAGGCACGCTTGATCAACACATGTTGAATGCGATCTACATCAGGAACGCCGTTCCAGATCCCTCAGATTACACAATATCTGACGCATCAATCTCAGACAGGTTGACCCTGGGCACTCTTGCTTTGATCCCATCAGCATCTATCTTCAATAGATTCTCGCCTTACATAAAGTTCACAAACATGTTCTACGGAGGATTTGACGGTCTCAACATCCTTGATAAGGACATGGCTGCAATGAATGATAAGGCGACTTCTTCTGAGACAGGTGGCAAAGCTGTTGCCAGCCCAGATATCGGCCTCAACATTGCAGCGAACAATTTTGCCGCGGGTAACTCCAACGCGCTTGTCAGTGCATACAAGACAGCAATTGACATCATGACAGATCCAGGCTCTTCAAGAGCCAACATCGTCACCGTGCCAGGAATCAGAGAGCCTTCGATCACAAATTACGCGGCAACTGAGACGAAGAGCTTTGCGAGAGCAATATACCTCATGGATATTCCTGCATACACGGACACGGGAACAAGAATCTTTACATCGGATGTTCTTCCTGACGTTACGTACACCATACGGCAGTTCACGGGCAGGAACATCAATAACAACTACGTCGCAACTTACTTCCCAGATGCATCAATCATCGATGACACAACAGTCACAGTAAGCAAGCGAATCAGGGTTCCTGCATCAATTGTTGCATTGGGTGCTCTCGCACAGAACGACTCAAAGGCATTCCCATGGTATGCTCCTGCCGGCTTCAATCGTGCAGCACTGACAAGTGTCGTTAATCTTGCAGTTAGACTGTCAAGTGCCGATAGAGACAACCTTTACGACGCTCGAATCAATCCTATCACGTCATTCCCAGGGCTTGGCTTCGTCATCTTTGGACAGAAGACTCTGCAACTTGCAAGGACTGCGCTTGATCGTGTCAATGTTAGAAGGTTGCTGATTGAGCTTGCGAGGATCGTCACTGAGGTGGGTCTCCAGTTTGTATTCGAACCTAACACCACGGCCACGCGTTCAAGATTTGTCAGTCTTTTGACACCTCGCTTCGCAACTGTCCAGTCCCAGAGCGGAATTGACAGCTTTAAGATAGTGATGGATGAGTCTAACAACACGGCGACCGACATCGAGGCAAACAAGTTGAATGGGCGCATCATCATCGTTCCGACAAAGGCAGTCGAATACATTGCGATTGACTTTATCATAACTAATGAAGGCGTCGAGTTTGTCTAATATTTACAATATAAGAGGTTAAGAGAATATGCCTGCACTACCATATCCCGGCGTAACCATCACAGAGATAGACACGTCTGCCGTTTCGACCAGAGTTTCGACAGGCGTTCCGGCGGGTGTCGTCGGGACAGCAGCCGCGGGTCCCGCATACGTGCCACTCACGTTCAGCTCGTACGCAAACGGGTTCACCAGCATCTTTGGCGAGAGCGGAGACAGATTTGGTCCCATTGCGGTGAGCATGTGGCTGAATGGTGCGCTCAACACTAACGCAACATACCTTAGAGTCTTAGGTGTCGGAGACGGTCTCAAGCGCATAGCAGGCGGCTCGGTCAATCGGGCAGGATTCGTTGTCGGAGAGCAACAGGTCGGTTCTAGCGGTATTGTTGGGTCAAATCCCTATGCTGCAACTGGAGGCGTCTTAGGTAGGACATACGTCCTGGGTTGCTACATGTCAGAATCTGCAGGTTCGACATACTTCTCTTCTGCAGGAATGCAGACATCTGCTAACTCGATACCCATAGCCAGGGGTATCATCATGACCCCGTCTGGCGTCTCTCTGGCCCTATCAGGCAACTCTAACACATCGAACCAGCCTACAGCAGTAGCTGCTGAGGGTTCATCGACGACAGGATCCATAAGCTTCTCTGATGAGACTTTCGTGATGCTCCTCAACGGACACACTTCAACCGTCGACAATCCTAACGTTATAACTGCCTCTCTCTCGACGACGGCAGGATCTTACTTCCCAGAAGTTTTCAATAGAGATCCTCTCAAGTTCCAGGAGCGCGGCCACTTCCTGTATTCCTTCTATGACGTCCCGGCCGTCGTCGCAGCGATCACAGGAAGCGGAATCCTCTCAAATGCCACCTCGACAAATGATGCGACAAAGCAGGACGCAGTATTCATAACGTCTGCATCGATAGGCAGAAATACATCGAACGCATCGACACCGAATTTTGAGCAGTTTAGTGACAGATTCGATCACGCAAAGTCACCCTTTGTGATCTCGCAGGATTTCGGTGGTGTTAGATACGATCTCTTTAGAGTGCACTCGATATCTGACGGCCTCGCAGCAGACACAAACTATGCTCCCGATCTTGGCAAGAATCTTAAGGTCACAATTAGCGATCTCTCACCTGCAACGACTGCAAATCCCTATCCGACATTCACACTTGCGATAAGGAATGTTGATGCAGATGACACATCGCAGGCACTCAAGAGCTTCTCAGGCCTTACCTTTGATCCAAATTCTTCAAATTACATCGCATCAGTCATAGGCGATCAGAATATCTACTTTGACTTTGATAGAAACTTAGGAAGCCAGAAGATTGCCATTGAAGGCGACTATCCAGTAAATAACAACTACATTAGAGTTGAGCTTTCAAGTGACTTTATCGCAGGCAACGTACCCACGGACGCAATTCCAGCAGGATTCAGAGGTTATGGCTTTGCCTTCACGTCAGGTAGCCAACTTGCAACACCTGACGCAGGTGATCCTAACTTCCTCGCAGGAAACACAGATATCCTCCAGCGAGCCTCAATTCCTCCCACGCCAGTTAGACAGAAGATCACAGACACAGGTGACATTGTCAATAGCGATTATTCGTGGGGAACCTACTTTAAGGATGTGACAAGCCTTACCGAGCCAAATGCTTCAACCGCAACGAATGAGTCAATTGCAAGCTTTATCAACTTCTTTCCATCTTATGACACATCTGGAAAGAAGTTCTACATCGATAATTCTGCAGCAGCTGACTCGTTTGCCAACAACTTGTTCACAATTGAGAACATCCAGGTCACGACAGGCGCGCTTGGCGATGTATCAGGCAAGTTTGAGGCAATCAATTGGGCGTCAGCATCATATGTCAGGCAGGGTGGAATCACACCGAATGCCGCAAATAAGACGAGAGCGCTGCAAGTCTCAGACCTTCTCACGACAGCACCATCAAACAATCGTCCTAACGTCTCATTTACCTTCTTCTTGCAAGGTGGATTTGACGGTGTCAACATGTTTGACTCTCAGAAGCGCTCGTTAACTGATCTTGCCGCGACCAGAGAGATTGATGATGCTGCAAATCAAGGCGGTGTCAATGGCTCAACGGTGTCTGCTTACAAGAAGGCGATTGACATCATGGGAAGCACGGCAGACGTTAACATGCAGCTTCTGGCAATTCCTGGCATAAGGTTGCCCACCATCACAAATTATGCAATCTCCGCAGTTGAGAATAGATTTGATGCTCTGTATCTCATGGATATCCAGCAAAAAGACACGCTTAACAGCTACGTGACATCAAGTGCCATGGAGATCTCTCCTTCGAATACGATCTCCGATTTTGCTGCAAGAGGCCTAAACACATCATTCGCCGCAGCATACTTCCCAGACGTCACCGTCCAGAGCCCAGAAGGAACAGGCACGGTGACCGTGCCCCCCTCGGCGGCCGTCCTCGCAGCATACGCAAAGAATGACACATACGCACCTTGGTATGCACCCGCTGGTACAACAAGAGGTGGAATCCCTGCCATTGCAGGTGGTCTCGGGTACCCTCTTTCAGAAACATCGGAAGTATTAGGAAATCTCTATAGTGTAGACATTAATCCGATTGTCGAGCTAAGCTCCGGTGGGCAGACAGTCGTCTGGGGTCAGAAGACACTTCTCCAGACAGCATCATCACTTGACAGAGTCAACGTTAGAAGGCTTCTCATCGATATTAGGCGCAAGGTTAGAGCAATTGCCAATTCTCTGCTCTTTGAGCCCAACACACAGGCGACACTGGCCCGTTTTAACTCACTTGTCAATCCTATCATGCAGGATGCACAGTCCAGATTTGGCGTCTCACGTTACAAGGTCGTGATCGACACATCGACAACCACACAGGCTGATATCGACAATAACACAATCAGAGGCAAGATCTTCCTCCAGCCGGTGAGAACTGCGGAGTTTATTTCAATTGACTTCGTGGTTAGTGCGACTTCCACAACTTAATGATATTTAGTAACTAGATAACGGAGATTTACAATGGCCGAGACACTGTCAGTCACAGACATGCTCCCTAATAAGTTTGAACCAAAGAGAAAGCATCGCTGGGTCTTTGCAATCGAGGGCATTGATGCATTCCTTGTTAGGAAGGCAGCTAGGCCTGGGTTCACCATGGGAAGCAAGGAAATTCCATGGATCAACACCCAGCGTTACATCTCATCAAAGCTCAAGTTTGACACAATGTCAGTTGACCTTCACGATCCAATCGCACCCTCAGGTGCGCAGCAGGTGATGGAGTGGATTCGCACTCATCACGAGTCTGTATCGGGACGTTCAGGATACGCTGATTTCTACAAGCGAGATATCCAGCTCAAGATGCTTGATCCTATTGGGACTGTCGTGGAGCTCTGGGACATCAAGGGTGCGTTTATTGAGGGCGCAAAGTTTGGTGATGTTGACTACGGCGGAGACGAAGTCATGTCAGTTTCACTCACACTCAGGTTTGACAACTGCGTTCTCCAGTTCTGATTAAACTCTAAACAATAAAAACCGCGCACCTTTATGTGCGCGGTTTTTTATTTACTGACATGATGTTCGCTCTAGAATACCTTTGGAGTATATTCATATGCCAAAGAAGAGTGATGTAGGTGTCACACCGAACGACGCATTTAACCAGATTCCTCGTTCCAATCCGCTAGAAGATGATTTTAATTGGTCTATTCCCGTTGAAAATATACCGCTACCTTCAAACGGCAAGATATATCCAAAAAACAGCGCGCTGCATAATCTAGAAACTATCCAGATTAAGGCAATGACCGCGCAGGAAGAAGACATTCTTATGAGCAGGGCACTCATTAAAGAGGGCACCGTGCTCACGCATTTACTTAACAGCTGCATGATTAATAAGAATATAAACGCTCGTGACCTGATAAGCGGTGATAGAAACGCACTGCTTGTCGCCGTTAGAATCACAGGATACGGTGCGGCATACAAGGCTGAGGTTTCTTGTCCCGAATGCAACACAAAACAACATCATGATTTTGACTTGGCAGACCTTGCAATCAAGCGTCTTAAAATTGAACCTGTTTCACCGGGTGTGAATCAGTTTGAGATTGTCTTGCCTGTTTCCAAGAAGCGCGTCTCATTCAAGTTTATGACAGGCCGAGATGAAGAGGAGCAGGCAACAGTTGCTGAACGCCGCAGAAAAGCAATGCCTGATATCCAGGTTGACAATGTGATCACATCAAGGCTTGAAGCATGCGTCGTTGCAATTGACGGAATCACAGATCGAAATAAGCTGAATTATTTTATCCGGTCAATGCCAGCACTTGATTCTAAGACACTTAGAAGCTACATTAATGATAATGAACCCGGCATCGACATGAATGCCAGTTTCAAGTGTGTTCAGTGTCGATCTGACGCACGGGTGTCTCTTCCCCTTGGGGCATCATTTTTTTGGCCTTAATCAAAATTATAGAGAAGAATTTCTAAACCAATTCTTCTTTTTAATGAGACAACTGCGCTTTAGTTATTCTGATCTGTATAAACTACCTGTCAGATATCGCAGTTGGTTCATTGACAAGCTTGCAAGAGAAATGAATCGTGCTGTTCCAAATCGGACAGGTGGCATTGAACTAGATGATGATACACCAATATCACAGGTTCTGACTAAGATGAATAAATATGATTGAGGCATCTTAGATGGGTCAATTTGACGATATTGTCGATGGTACATTTCAAAAAGGTCTCGAATTAGGTCGAGAATCCATTAAACTTTTCACGCAAGGCCTCGAGGCTGCTGGAAAGTCTGCCGATGAGCATAGAGACCAGATCGCGGGTCTAGGTGCTGCCTATGCAACACTTTATGCTACTCAAGAGCTAATGGCGAACAATTTGTACAAGTCGCTTGTAGGAACTTCTATCGAAGTTTCACAGATACCTAGACAACTTGCATCTGAAATCGTAGGCTCAAGCATCTTTTTGTCTGAGAACATGGCTAATGCAACAGACAAGATGACACAAAATGCACTCGCCATCCAGCGAGCTGCATATGCCGACCAGCAAGAGCTTGCAGAGCGCCAGATTAAGGTGGGAGAGACGATTGCAGGCGTTGACATTACTTTACCTGTGACTGCTTACTTTGAAAATGCCTCTGAACTAGGTAAGGCATTTTATGAAGGTGCGATGGCAGACACGCGTCTCTTCAATGCCGCTGTTGAAGCGTCTACTACACTATCACAAGATCAACTCTACAGGATGAAAGAGACAAGCGCTCTTGCGATGAAAGGCCTGGGCCTTGATATCACGACAATGAACGCGCTGTATCAAGAGGAATTCTCAAAGACGGGAAAGATCTCAGGAGAGATGGTTGACAAGTTTTCTGCGACTGTTCTTGCCGCAGCGAAGGAGACAGGATTAGGGACAGACCAAGTCGCCGAAGACATGATGCGCATGATTAAAGATGTTGAAAAGTTTGGCAACATGTCATACGCACAGATGACGTCTCTATCTTCTGCAATTCATCAGCTGGGTCTTGATATGGAAGATGTTGTCGCAGTGACAAGTAAGTTTACTTCCTTTGAGAACGCATCACAGGCTATCGCAAATATCGGAGCTGTCACCGGCGCGACATTGGATACGATGGAACTATTCTACCTTGCAAACGAGGACAAGGAAGAGTTCTTCAGGACTATGAGGCAGAGCCTTCTTGATCAAGGTGTGACACTTGAGAATCTGTCTCATCAAGAGCAGGTCTACCTGTCTAAACAGCTTGGATTTAATAGCGTAAGACAGCTGCAGTCGCTCCTCAATGAAGAGATTGATTTCACGACAGGAAATATCACAGATAAGATTGAGGAGGCTGCAAGTAGTCAAGACTATGTCGGAGACAAGCTGTCGGAGCAACTAGCAAAGACCGGTGGTCTGGCAAAAGAGACTCTTGATGCCATGAAGCCTGAAAACATGGCAAAGATGCTTGATGCAGCAAAGAATCTGACACAAGGAACATCAAAAGTTGCAGATGCTGCAAACACTCTGAACACGGCGATTCTCGATATGACAAAAGAAGCAATCCCGGGTATTAGAACGGCGGCGACATCATTGTCAGATGGTATTGCTGTCTCCGTAGATTCAGCAATAAAGAAACTGAACGAGTTCAGAGACAAAGTAGAAGCATTGGTCAAAAAAGAGATACCTGCGGCTTTAGCTCCGGCGACGCCGAGGTCTGTGCCTGAAATTTGGCAACCTTTTGACAACGGCCTCAAAGTCATGAGAGAGTCTGCAGACATAACAATGTCAGGCCTAAGCGATGACACTAGAAAGAACCTGATGAAGGCGGGTACCGAGGCCGCAGCCAGCATGGAGCTTTCGATTAAGTCAGCAGCAGCACGATTTGATGTTCTGAGAGATCTTCACAAAGACAAGGCAAAGGAAATCAACAAGATAGAATCTGATCTTGCTAAAGATGTGACAGCACGTCTCAATGAAGCGACTAAAGTCGAAGAGATGTTTAAAAACCAGATCGGACTCACTTCCGGCGCTCGAGCGGAGCGCATCCAGGAGAAGTACGGCGGCGAAGGTCGAGCGCTAAGTGACGCTGACGTTGATGGTATAATCAAAGCGATAGAGTCAGGAAATTCAGGCGCCATAAGAGATGTTATTGTAGGCAAGCTCGATGAAAGGATAACAGCAGCTACAGCAGGGTTAGGATCACCTGCCGCTACTGCAACACCTGCAGAGCCCGGGTCCCGAGTTCCCGCGTCAGGGACACCCGAAGCTGGTGCGGCTCCAGAAGCAACTCCAACGGCCAGACCCGCGGCGGCAACGGGTGCCTCACCCGCAGGAGATCTTTCTATAAAGGTCAAGCTCGATTTCGATACTAGCGAGCTTGCAGATCTTATCACAACAAAAATCCTTCCTGACGCGATCAGTGGCGGGATTGATCTACCTGCACGCGGCGACCGGGTCGCTGCAAGATACACATTCCAGATGATTGACATGAGGTGACCACCATGAGCGTCAATTCTCCGACACAACTAGAGATTGAGATCATAAAATTTCAAGACAAGGTCCAGCGCATGCTAGACAACGCGTGTGCGTATCACGAATCGATGATGCGCGATGAGGAATCGCTCAAGCATCTTCTTGAGCGAATAGGCGAGATACCTAGTATTAAGAGGCCTGACAATGAGCACAAGGCAGACGCTTAAAGACTATCTAGCGGATCGTGGCCTGCCAAGCATCAACACGATATCGTACAACAACACCGTGTCAGCAGGAGATAGCGCCGTCTACCTTGACGAGGGTGACGATCTATCAACTGATCCAAACACTGGGCTGCCTCTGGTACACGCTGGTAGCACACCAGGAATAGTTCCAGACTATCTTGGCTACATCACGACAGGTGAGAGAAATACATACCCGATCAATGGCGCAGACTTCCAGGAAGCGCCTTCATCAAATCGAGGTGCCGCGCTCCAGGCACCACAGGACCAGGGTGCAGTTGACGTTTTCAAGACTTCAAGCGAATTCCCGGCAGTGCCTAGTTATTTTGACGAGTCAGGAAACCCTGTAACGACCATCATCGATAAGTTGGGTGCAGGTCCAGCGCCCTCAGGCCCTGACCTCATTGATGACGTAAAATCAGCTGATGTGGGCTCTGATCTCGTTACGGGACAGTCAAAAGTAGTTACTTCAACCTTCTCAATGCTGAAAAAGTACAACAAGTATGCAGATGTTTCGGGCGCATCGGACGCAAAATTTGTTGAGACTTCTGCAGATGGAACTGCTGAAACTAGCTCAAACATTGATGAAGCTACGACGCTTAACTTTCAAAGGTCACCTGGCGAGTACAAGATAGGTGACACAGATACATCTCGTCAGGTTCCTGCTGTTGATTTGCATGAGGTCGCGCATAGCATGCTTCTAAAGGCAGCAGGTTGGGATACAACAACAACCGCATACGACTCATTGAATCCCGCAGAATTTTTTGAATCATTTAACGAAGAGAGCTTTTCAAAATATCCCAATATCGTGAGTTCACTTTTTCCTGATCAAGTCCGCCCGCGCGAGTCATACGGCGCTCCCACTGTAGGAGAGAATTCTCTGCTTGCCGGTGCAGGTGAAGCTGTCCAAAGAGATGGAGCTGATGCAAAATATAGCCGCGCGTCGACTAACACCTACACGCCTGACATTGTTTTCGCACCTGAGTCGCTTGATCAACAAGCGCAGGCACAGCTTAGCTACTATCAGGCAGCAATTTCAATAGTTGCTTTAGGCTTTCTTATACAAAGAACTATCAATGATTTTTCCGATTACACATCAGGCGATAACGCACTCATGACTATGGGCCTTGGGCCCTACTACATGGGACGAACAACACAGACAAAGACTAAAGCAAGTCTTCGTGCAATATCCAATATCGCACTTGTTAACACAGGCAGGTTCTCGTTTGAGCAATGCGTCAAGTCAGGTGTGATGCTTTACTTTGGAATCGATTTCAATCAATCAAATGCTGCAGGTCCTGTCGGAGGTCCTGCGAGCTCTTTTGTAAATGTAGCTGCAATTAGGACTATTGCAGCTCCAAATGTTAATCAAAGTACGCAGGATAGGCTGGCCCAGTCTTACGGCTTTTGGCAGAGCGTGGCAAAGTCCTGCGTCAAGCTGATAGAAGACATTGAGAATGCTTTGGGTGCATCTAACACGACACTTTACGCAAATCTTATCACGTACTTGCTTAAATCAAAGTCACTTAGGATCGCAAACGTCTTTGCTCAAATTGGTTATTCTTACATGATAGCACATCTTGAAGAGCCTGCAAAAGATTCGCAAGATGTCAATCCTCAAGAAAATTCTACAAAGCTTTTAACTCCTTTCTCTATTGATTCTTTTGAGACACTACCCGGCACACGCGTGATGAAGAGCAGAGACGCATATTCACGTAGTTCACTTGCGCTTGCATGGCGTCATGGATCGATCCCAAGCGCATTACTTCTTCCTCCTTCGCTCATACAGGCATCACTTGACATGGACTATGTTCTTGAGGGGCCTAATCCAGTCAAGCATGCGTTCGCAACTACACTGCAGGATAAGACATACGCATCAGCAAGAAATATCGGTAGGATTCCGATAGAAGTTGTCAACAATCTGGAAAATAGACTAGATGCTGAGTATGTCCCATTCTATTTTCACGACTTGCGTACAAATGAACTTATTGGTTTACATGCGTTCCTCGACTCACTGACAGACAACTATTCAGCAAACTATTCACCAACACAGACATATGGAAGAGCTGATGCTGTTAAAAACTATAGCAACACAAAGAGGACAATAGGTTTTTCTTTCTGGGTTGTTTCAACATCAGAAGATGATTTTGATGAGATGTGGGCAAAGATCAATAAACTTGTTACACTTCTATACCCCCAATACACAAAGGGAACGTTGGTCACTGCGCAAAATGTTGAATTCAACCCAGGTTTATCGGCAAGAGATTTTAGATTTGAGCAACCTTTTAGTCAGGTCGTAGGCGCTTCGCCCCTCATCAGGCTTAGAATTGGTGATGTGATCAAGAGTAATTACTCAAGATTTAATTTATCAAGGCTTTTTGGTGCTGGTAATACTGAAACAGGCGGTCTCAAGAACGAGGACATAAAAGGACTAGAGAAACTTGTGACGACAGGACTTTCATCAGTGACAAGGAGTCGTGTCCCGGCACAGACCAACGTCTTTACAAATGTAGCACTGTTCCCGTTGCTTGCAGTTATTGGTGCGCCTACAGAATTTCTAACTCTAAATGCAATACAAACAGGCGCAGCATCGATTGCTGAGTCTCTAGCATACGATACAGCAGATTATTTCTTGAAGAATGGTTTCGTGAATCCTCTTTTGCCAGGAATGATGAATTTTAAGAGCACTGTACCGATCAACAGCAGCGATTTTGGTGTGTCGCTTTTGAATAACGCCTTAAATGGAAAGATTTTTCTTAAACCAAGAGCAGAACCCTATGTCTTTACTAAAGATGGGAAAAATACCTATGTTAAGATAACAAGGCCTGTTCAAGTTGACGTTCAAGCACTTGCAGACGGAACGTTACCTAACAACCCGTCAGCTCGCACAGATCCTGAAAATCTAGGATCTCCGATCGGAGTCAAGGTAGCAATTAGCTCTACGTTAGGCCTTGATTTCCCGATTTCTAATAGCTTTATATACCCGCGTGATCCTACTTCATTGCAGTCAGGAGCAACATGTGAAGTAACTCTTGACCAATGTCTTTTTGATCCAGATGGATATTTTAGCGCATTTCTTGCAGGTCTCATGTTTATAGGCCAGGGAGGTTCATTTCTGTCTGTAGGCGGCCAGATTGCATCGTCTGCAGCAAATACCAGCCTATCGGCAGCGGGTATTTCAGCAAGTTCAACGTCACTTATCTCAGAATTCTTAGGAAGTTTTATGCGGCAGTTCACGTCACCTGCAAACAACGCTATAACTTTTGCCATGGAAGACTCGATGAGCCGAGGTCTCGCGGGCGTCATAACGTCGATGAATTTTACTTGGCTGGACCAGACAACTGTGTGGGAGACGAGGTGGAATTCTAGGGCACCCATGGCATGCAAGATTACCGTCAATTTTGATCCAATTCATGACATCAGCCCAGGACTTGATGTTTACGGTGCAAATAGAGCGCCAAACTATAACGTGGGAAGCATGGGTCTCGTCGCAGGTGATCAGCACAGAGACCTCGGGCGCAAGTCTAGAGAACGTTTCGAAGTCTATGGTAGAGAACCACAGCTTAATTTAAGCAACATTATGCGCCCCTCCTGAGTGTGAAACATGTCGACTAGCAGGTATTTCTTTCAACCTACAATCAATAACAAATTCTATACTACGTCTGACCTGTCGTCTAGAATCTATCGGGCTGTTGACGCTGGAGAAGTACCGTCTAACGTAGTCCAGTTGGGTTCTAACAAGAGGCTGGATGTTCTCGCATTTGAAGCCTATAACGACGCATCGCTGTGGTGGATAATTGCAGCAGCATCAGGGATAGGCTGGAGTATGCAACTCACACCAGGCACGTATGTTAGAATTCCATCTGATATAAACACAATCTATGAGCTGATGCGATCATGAGCTTTGGCAGCATTTTTAAAGTATCAAGTACAAAACTCGGTGTTTCTTGTAAAAGTCGACTCTATGAGGCCGCCGAAACACTTCGTAACTATCTCTACCTGTCACGGACAAGCAACATCAATGATGTAATAATCCAATCAGCTGGCACCGTAGAAATCACAAATAATGCGAGCAAGGAAATAGCCCTACAACAGGAACGCCTGTCGCAGTTGCGTGAGATTTTGATTGGGTCGGCGCCTGCACCAAAGGCAGATGTCGAAAGTGCTGCTGACGAGGCAAGCAAAGATTCTGCTGGGAAGAAAAAAGACACAAGCGTACTGGGTGTTGGATCTGTGCAACTCATAGGACCGTCTGATTTCTACAATGGAATTCTCACAGGCGTGTCAAGCGGTAAAAAGCAAAGTGATATCACCCACATATGCATCACTGACACAGGACAATCAAATAATTTTAGCGCTCGTGGAGCTGAATACGTCGCAGTTTTTTCTAACTTGATCCCAGCTGTTGAATTGTCAAAGTGTGTTCCTTATTTCAACATGCGCCTAATCCAAAACATACCGAATGATGGCAGAGTCAAGATGCCTTTTTTGGTTCTTGAATCATTCCTTGGTGCAACTCGTAAAAACCAGCCATCATCATTTCTTGGCGGCACAGACATACCTGATGCAACAATCGTGTCACCAATTGAAAAGCTGAGTTCTAAACTGAACACGACGGTATCAGGTATGGAATTGTTCCAGTCGCCACAGACGCTAATCAGGCCTAGCATCAACACGTCAGGAAACTACAAGTCAAATAGGGGTATAACAGCATTAGATCCTATGCAGCCGCTTGCTTCAATCGAGAGCGTCAATTTTGATGTTTCTGCACTAAGCCAGAACTTCATGACAACTAACACTAAAATTGACATTTCCATTGTCTTGCATGATAAGTCACGCTTAGCAGAACTTTCACCTCTTGTCTCGCCCGGCGTGTATCCCACAGTCCAGGCAGAAATTGAGTGGGGGTGGTCGCATCCTGATTCCAATCTGTTCTCTGTCAATCCTTACTCAAAATTTTTAAATGCTCTGCGTAATAAGCAGATTTTCTGCGTCAGTTCGGTCTCATTTAGCAACAGAGACGCAACATCTTTGAGCATAAGAATCCAACTAACAGGCTTGGGTGAATACATCGCATCTAGCACTTCGATCTACACGGGTGACTTTGTCTCTTATGAGCTGATTCGCGCCAAGATGAATCAGCTTTTCACAATCATCGATGAACGTGCAAAAGATGGTGAGCCACCTAAGCAAAAATTTATCGGTGCATACGAGCAAACCGTGTCATTAAGTAACTGGGAATCATCTGACAAGTGGATCCTATACGATCATTATCGCAAGCTTACAGACATGATTGATAGCATACAGGGCGGCCAGGGTAGTGTGTCTGAGCTTGTAGATTTTTACACAAAAGTTTTGAATGGAACGGTTCCAACGACACAACAAGTCGCACCTGTCACTCCTCCCAACGTAGCCGAATATTTGCGTGACACAATGCGTTTGGCACTATCGGGTGGTTCTATACAGGCGTCACCTTACATCAATGCTGTCTACGGAGGAACGCCAGACACTCCTAGCACTGTAACAAATTATCTAGTTGGAATTTTAGATGACATGTTCATTGATGCAGGAAATGTCACTGTAACACAGGCCAAGGGGCCAAGTGAAATTCCGACTGAAGAAGCTATCATAGGTCCGTCTATCACATTCGGAGATGCGTTTTATCGATGTTTTACCGTCCCCATGTCATTGACAGATGTTTACGATGAAATCAGAGTCACAACTTTTGACTTTAATGATCATGCTGGGAAAATGGGAGGAATAAACATCGGTGCGTTCCCATTCATCATACCAGACGTGCTTGACGCACTCATAAAACCCAAAATGACTTCACAAAAAGCTGCACAGGAGCTGATTAAGCTCGTGAATAATGCAGCTGCTGTGCCTTATGGTGTAAAAAAAGCATTGATAGCTAAAAGTATTGCAGAAAAAGAACTTGCTGAAGATGACGCAGCTTCTGGTGACTCAACAAACGCACAACGAGAAGCAATCCAGGCGATATTCGAAGACGAACTTGCAAAGATATATGAAATTAAAGCGCAACAAGGGCTTGGTGTCGGATTCGAGCCTAAATTCACAGTGCCCAGAATCAAAATGCATACCGAAGTTAGCAATGTCATGTCTGGTGGAAGCATTAAACAGATTCTAAATGTTTTCATTTATGATGATGCCAACACAGGATATCGCGGAACAAACCTAATTTCATCAATTATGCAGCAGGACAGCGGAATTGTTAGAATCTTTAATACGGGTAAAGAAATTCAAATCCTGAAGTCAGAAAAGACTGCTGGTGATCCGACGTCTGTAGTCTCTCTTGATAGAGCACAAGCAAAAAAGATCATAACATCTGCTATACCTACATTGAGGATCGGAACTGAGGGATCCTTGATCACAAATGCAAGTTACAGCTCGTCCGCGGCCGGTGACCTTGCAAACATCAACCTACTTCGTGGTATTAAGAATAGCGGCGGTGCGTCAGGTGCTGGAACATTTCCTGGGATTGACGCAGATCTGTTCGTTATTCCCACAACTCTAACGATTACGATGGCAGGCATGCCTATAGTGAACAGAGGCCAGACGTACTTCGTAGACTTTGGCACAGGAACGACGCTGGACAATACATACACAGTCATGTCTGTCAAACATTCAATGAAATTAGGAAACTTCACAACAACGCTCCTTTTGAATGTTACAAATCAAGGTTCGATCAAGTCTGTAACTTCAAAGATACAGACAGATTTGAAACTGCTCCAGAAGTACTCCAAGACAAGTCTTCCTGCTGACAAAACGTAATTAGTCAGGACGTCAGCGTGGAAGACGCTGCTTGTTCCTGGTTGATGATTATGTTGTAAATCGATTCAAGGCGCAGATAATCTAATGTGTCTATATTTCTATCGAGTCGATCAACAGGACTGTCTAAAGGCATCATCATCGCAGGTGACGACATCACGGTCACAGATGTCGATGAATGTCCTGAAGGTTCATGGCATCTGGGCGAAAAAGCACACTTCGCACTTGGTAGAGTCGCTTTAGCAAGATCAATAAATCTTTCTGTCCTTCCGAGCGATCCTAGAATTGAGTGGTGGAAACAGTGGACGCCAACGCCTAGAATTGATCTTGTCTTAAGTAAGAAAGCTGTTGCAGCACATATTAAGACGCTTATTGACACATGCAAGCGTGTCACAGAAGATTCCTACTATGCGGGTCAATACCAGACTCAAAATCTCCTGCTTGACTCATTTCAAAGTGCGAATGTTGATTTGAGCCTTCTACGACAGCAAGATGATAATGTCATAGACACCTTCGCGGCAAACACAGAAGGTCAGTGCGCAAGGATTGAGTACGACAACTACGGATCCTCAACAGGCAGAATGTCCGTCAAGTCAGGTCCCAAGATCTTGACGATGAGCAAGGAGCTTCGACACATCTTTCGATCCTCATGGGGAGATGAGGGAACGCTGTTGAGTGTCGATTACAATGCGCTTGAACCTCGTGTCATCATGACACTGATGGGTGCCAAGACGCTTCCTGCAGACATCTACACGTCGATAGGCGAAAAACTCCAGCTGGCACACGTCAGTCGAAAGACTCTAAAGCTCATGATCCTCGCGATCCTGTATGGGATGGCAAGAAAGAACTTCATCGTCAAGTTCATGTCTGAACAGGATCCTGATGTTGCGTATGACAGGATCCGAGATAAGTTAGGTGTCAAGGACATCCTCGCGAGAATCAAGCAGGACATGCATGATGGATTTATCAGAAACCACTTTGGTCGTCCATTAAGTTGTGAGAACGAGAGCCTATATGTCAATCACTTCACACAATCGACGGCCGTTGATGTCGCCTGTGAGGGTTTCTTAAACCTTGTGAAAGACAATAGCGACATCATTCGACCCATCTTCATCCTACACGATGAGCTGGTCGTAGATGTCAAAAACTCCGATCTTGAGAAGCTGAGGTCTAGAATCGGATCTGGCATCTACATTCCTAGCCTCGAAACCTCATTTCACGTCACAACAAAGGTGTTCAATGCAAGAAAGAGTGATTAGTAACTTCGAGACATTCCAAAAGATCCTGTCAAAGACCGGAGACCGGTCTGCTGCACTTGAGAGTTTTCTCGAGACATATGGAGAACGCATCGCTGTGTGTCCATCACACAATCTGTCCAAGCGCTCAACTTCAAGTGCAGGTGGTCTCGTCGAGCACGCTCTCCAGACTTTTAGGATTGCAAGGAAGTTGGTCGAAGCGACAGGTGTGCAGGTAAGTCCCGAGAGCTTGGCCATAGTTTGTCTTCTTCACGAGGTAGGCAAGATCGGCGACGAGAGCAGGGACTATTTCGTTCCGCAGACATCGTCATGGCACGTTGAACGTGGGCAGGTCTACACCTACAATCCTGACATTCCCAAGATGACACACCCGCACAGGACCCTGTATCTCCTCCAGACGAGTGGGGTTCATCTAACATTGGACGAGTGGATCGCAATCCTCGTGCAGTCAGGTACGTCAAGTGAGGAGAATCGATTCTATGCAGGGTGCGAAAATAATCTTGCAGTTGTGCTCCAGAGCGCAATCAGGATGGCAGTGATGAAGGAAGAGGATAATTAGAATATAAGATGTCACGCGCAGAAGGTCGTCTCAACCAGTACTCGTCAAGAGGCGTCGCCGTCCCAGTCGCAGGTGCGATCGGAGGCGGCGATGATGCTGCTCAAAAGATTGGCAGGCCCTATGTTCCGAAGCCGTTCAGGAGCATGGGCGGGTTTGAGGGTTCTGCAGATTCCACATTCTCGTACAAATTGGGTCGCCATCACGTCGACGACCGAGATGACGCAGGTGACACGTTCAATTTTGACTCCATCGCGACGAGAAAGCTTGCAGGCCCTAGAAAACTGTCAAGAAACGTGAAGATGAAGGGACTTGGCCAGCCTAACATGGTTGACTTTGAACCTTACGGTGCCAAGGCGATCATATCGACGGCAGTCCAATATGAGACACTACTCAGGGAATTCACAGACGACCTCCTTCGCGTGGACTTTGACGTAGACGACGACCTTGAACTCGACGAGTTCTCAGGTGCCGCCGCCATTGCAGGATACACAATTCCTCTAGGTGCTGGACCCGCAAGAAAGAAAGACTTTTACAAGAAGATGGCAAAACCCTTCGGTGGATCCTACCTACAGGACCCCTCGAAAATTAAGCCAAGACCTTGAAAAACAACTCACTGGGGTTTATTATAACCCTGTGAGCTTACCTCACCAACCAAATAAGCTACACATCGTAGATTACAAATTGGCAGCTGTAAGTTGCACATTAATCATTAACTACTAACTAGGAAAAACAAAAAATCATGGCAATCAATTTTGACGCAATTCGCAAGAAGCTTGACAATCTCTCGGGTAATAACAAGAAGAGCTCGGCATCCTGGAAGCCCAAGGAGGGCGAGGAGTACACGGTTCGACTTCTCTCTTTCCCAAGCAACGACGGTCAGCCCTTCAAGGAGCTCTGGTTCTACTACAACATCGGTAACAACCCAGGCCTCCTTGCCCCTTACCAGTACGGCAAGGCAGATCCTATCCAGGACCTGATCAACAAGCTTCGCGATGAGGGGACCAAGGAGTCCTACGAGCTTGCCAAGAAGCTCTACCCGAAGATGCGTTGCTACGCTCCCGTCATCGTTCGAGGCGAGGAGGACAAGGGTGTCCAGCTCTGGGCATTCGGCAAGCAGGTCTACCAGTCGCTCCTCGCGATCATGGTCGACGAGGACTACGGTGACATCACCGATCCTGAGAGTGGTCGTGACGTGAAGGTCCGTTGCTTCAAGCCTAACGGCAAGAAGTACACTGAGACCGAGGTCATGCCTCGAGGCAAGGCATCGCCACTCAACACCAACCAGGCAACCGCAAAGACCTGGCTCAGCAATATCCCAGACGTGTCCAAGCTCTATGAGCTCAAGTCGCCTGATGAGCTTAGCAAGATCGTCAATGATTGGATCAATGGCGGCATGCAGGACGGAGACGGGACGCCTCGCGGTGGGACGACCACACAGCTCACTACTACGACTGACGATGAGGACGATGCTCCTCCTGCAAAGACTGCCACGAAGCCTGCAGGAAATAAGTCGTACAAGTCTATCGATGATGCATTCTCAGACTTGATGGACGACTAACGATTTTCAGGCGCAGGTGTAATTCAACACCTGCGCCTGTATTGTTTTAAGCATAGGAGAAACCATGGCAAGAGCCACAAAAGAAAAACGCGGTGATGAAGCAACAGGCGACTTTACCGCTGAGTTGATCTCATCACTAAACAAGGAGAATGGATCGAGGATTGCCTACAACCTGGCAGAGGATGAGTCTCCCACACACGTGAAGCGCTGGATCTCAACTGGATCGACATTGCTTGACTACATCGTGGCAAATCGTCGAAATGGCGGCCTCCCAGAGGGTCGAATCATCGAGATCTTTGGACCTCCATCGATCGGCAAGAGCCACATCGCAACACAGATCGCTCGAAGCACACAGCAGATGGGTGGCATCTGTGTCTACATTGACACGGAGAATGCAACTTCTGTTGAGAACCTCCAGGCATTGGGTGTCGATGTCACCAAGCGATTTGTCTACGTCGACACTCACTGCACCGAAGAGGTCTTTGACGTCGCTGAGAAGACGATCGTCAAGGCAAAGGCGATGCAGAAGAACGTCCCAATCACCATCATCTGGGACAGCGTCGCAGCATCGTCTCCCAAGGCGGAGCTTCTGGGTGACTATGACAAGGAGACGATCGGTCTCCAGGCCCGAGCGATCTCAAAGGGTATGCGCAAGATCACAGGAGTCATCGGCGATCAGTCTGTGCTTATGATCTGCCTAAACCAGATCCGCACGAAGATCGGCGTCCTACACGGCGATCCAATGACGGTCCCAGGAGGAATGGCGATCCCGTTCCACGCATCGACTCGCATCAAGTTGGGTGCAGGCCAGCAGATCCAGAACAAGAACGGTGACATCATCGGCATCAATGTGTCGGCAAAGACAGTCAAGAATAAAGTCGCACCGCCGTTCAGGACTGCAAATTTCCAGATTCACTTTGGAAAGGGCATCGTAGAGCATGAGGAGATCTTCGACGTCCTCCGCGAGGCCGGAGAGCGTGAGATCAATGGAAAGCTTATCTGTGTGTCAGGCACGACACAGTGGAAGGTCTTCACGGTGACCGACGCGATCGAAGGGCGACCTATCATCGAGAAGAAGTTCTACAAGTCGGAGTTCGGAGACATGCTCAAGAACCCTGACTACAAGGAGTACCTTGATGACTTGATCGAGGCCGTCATGGTGCGGTCGAAGGATGATCCTGTGACCACGTCTGACGAGGAAGAGGAGTCTGAGTGATGTCAGGCGAAGGTTGCGTCCTTCTTTTGGATGGACTTAATCTTTTTCTTCGACATTTTTCGGCAAATCCTGCGATGGGTTCAAATGGAAACCACGTCGGAGGAATCATCGGCTTTCTGTATGACATGAATTCAATTGTGCAGCGATTTAAGCCGCACAAGGCCTATGTCGTCTGGGAAGGCGGTGGTTCCGCCCGGCGTCGTTCAATATTCCCAGAATACAAGGCACACCGGAGGCCCGAGCGACTGAACAGGATCTACGCAGACGAGATTAAGACGACAGTGTCTGACCACGACAACCAGATCAAGGACATTGTTGCCCTGCTCAAGTTGCTTCCGGTGAACCAGCTCTACGTTCCTGACTGCGAGGCTGATGATGTCATTGCCTACATCAGCAGGTATGAGCATCCGCAAGACCTCAAGGTGATCCTATCATCTGACAAGGACTACTATCAGCTCGTGTCAGACAAGACAGTGATCTACTCACCCACGTCTAAGAAGATCATCCAAATCCAGGATGTGATTGACAGATTCGGCATCCACCCAAATAACTTTGCACTGGCAAAGGCGGTGTGTGGGGATTCATCAGACAACATCCCAGGAATTTCGGGTGTTAAGTTTAAAACCCTATCTAAACGATTTTCAAGTCTAACAGACGAAACTCCAGTTATGCTGGACGATTTCTTTTTGGCGGCTCGACAAGCTGCGGCGAACTCTACGGTTAAGGCACACAAGCAGATTGTTGACAATGTCGACACGATCCGCAGGAACTGGCAGCTCGTCCACCTCGACACGGGAATCCTTGCAGGCTCGCAGATTAAGAGAATACAAGATCTCTGTGCGGGTTGTAAGACGAACAGAGACAAGATAGGATTCATACGACACCTTCTAAAACTAGGCATCCAGACATTTAACGTGGATCTGCTTTTCTACACTCTCAGTCACATTGGAGCATAACGTGTCGCAAGGCACAGCACACTTTAGTCAATACGGCAAGTCGTTCCAGGAAAAGGTCTTCCAAGGTCTCCTGACAGATAGAGCTTGGGCAACTCAGATGACAGAGATCATGACACCTGCATACTTCGACCTGAAGTACTTGCAGTACCTTTGCAAGTCATATTTCTCATATCACCAGAAGTACAAGGACTTTCCAACACTTCCTCTTCTGATCACTATCATACGTGACGACCTCAAGGAGGGCAAGGACACAATCCTTAGAGACCAGATTGTCGAATTCCTGCAGCGAATTCGTGTCAACCCAGACATGGGCGATCTTCAGTTTGTCAAGGACAAGTCGCTTGACTTCTGCAAGAAGCAGGCGATGCGCGAGGCCCTTGAGAAGGCCGTTGAGATGATCGCGACAGACAACATCGACTCTGTTGTCGATCTCATGAAGAATGCCCTTGCAGCGGGCACTCCTGCAGCAATTGGTCATGACTTCTTCGAGGACACCGAGGCGCGATTTGTCAAGACGCGACGTCAGACGTGCCCAACAGGGCTTCCTCAAATTGACGCACAGGACATTCTCAACGGCGGACTCGGTCGAGGTGAGTTAGGCGTTGTCATCGCCCCGACGGGTGTTGGTAAATGCACATCGGGTGACGCTTATATAACGATCAGGACTATGGAGATCGTTATCAAAGGCACAAGATACAAAGCATGGGATAAAGTTAGAACAAAGCGAGGTCTTGTCTACGCAAGAGACGTTATCGAGTCAGACGAGCTTGCCTAAGTTAGAATGCAAAATCTGCGGGTTTGCATCCGA
>Ga0172373_10002565_pt1 | contig 27611 bp, 23 predicted proteins | sample Lak10m_2_FD_114546 | JGI IMG/M metagenome (GOLD analysis project Ga0172373, IMG submission 114546) | Freshwater microbial communities from Kabuno Bay, South-Kivu, Congo - kab_092012_10m | ecosystem: Environmental > Aquatic > Freshwater > Lake | place: Democratic Republic of the Congo...
CCAACGGCCGTTGGCTGGTGTATTCCGGTAATCCCGGTGCTAACACGCTGGGTGGCTTAACGGCGGACTTCAAACATTACGGCTGCCATATCGAGGCCTGTAATGACGGCTTTAATGTTCCGGCCGCGGGCGGTGACGGGCTGCTTTACAGCATTATCCCTGTCCTCGCCGTTACGCCGGACAATTTAAGCAGCATCTACGGCAGCTCCGCAAATTTCTCGTCTACTTCGGCTTATACGGGATTCATCGACGGCGATGCCGCTGAAACGGCGGGAATCACCGGCAATGCCCATTTTACGAGCGATGCAACGACATCCAGCTCCGGCCATTACAACGCAGGTACCCACGATATTGCGTATGCGGGCGGCTTGGCCAGCGCACTCGGCTATCAATTCCAGGATAACGAAACGTCTACCGGCGAATGGACTATAACGCCGCAGGACTTAAACATCATTGCGCAGGCAGCCGGCAAGATATACGGTGAACGCGACCCGGTTTTCGGCTATGACGCAAGCGGTCTGCTCGATGGCGATGTGCTTAGCGGCGGGCTCAACCGCATCGCCGGTGAAAATGTCGGTCAATACAGCATTACCCAAGGCAGCTTGGCCAATCCCAATTACTCGATCAACTATACGGCCGCCGAGCTGTCCATCACGCCGCGCAGTTTGAGCATTATTGCCGATGCGCTCAGTAAAATCCGTGGTGAACGCGATCCTATGTTCACTTATACCGCAGAAGGCCTAATCGAGGGCGACGGCCTTAGCGGTGAGCTAAGCCGCATCGCCGGTGAAAGAATCGGCCGCTACGCGATCACGCAGGGCAGTCTTGCAGCCGGACCGAACTACACGATCGCCTACACGCCGGCTGATCTGACCATCAAGCCTGTGCCGCACGACATTCCCGAGGAGCCGGTTCAGGAGCAAATCAATAAACAGCAAAACCAGGTGCTGATTTCGACAAAACCGGATACTTTTACGTTGGCTCTTGATGACAATCCTGTAGCCGAGCCTGAAACGACTGCGCCAAAACGGCTTAAGCAGTGCAAGTAACTTATTAATTCAATTAAGAAATAGACTATGCGCATGCAAATTTCAGATATTGTTAAAACCGGTGGGTTACTGCTATTGTTTATCGCATTTCCAGGGCATGGCACACCGCAAATTGTCGGCAAGATCAGCTTTGCGCGGGGTAGCGCTGCCGCACAGCGGCCTGGAGAAACGCCGAGGATTCTCGGTAAAGACACTGAAATTTTTCAGGGCGACAATATCCAGACTACCGAGCGCAGTTTTGTCATTATTGAATTTACCGACGGCGCAAAGATTACCGTGCGTCCTAACAGCAGCTTCAGCATCGACCAGTATGATGCGCAATCCAAAAACCCAAAGGCCCAGTTAAGCTTGCATGAAGGGGGAGTCCGCGCCAGTAGCGGCGAGATTGCCAAACAAACCCCCGAGAACTTTCAGCTAAAAACCGAGTTGGCTACCGTCAAAGCCCAACAGGCCGATTATTCGATACGGCTTTGTAAAGCCGATTGCGAGCAGGAAAATTCTCAAGCACCCTCTGGGGCACAAGCAGTGAGTGCGCCGGTAAAAACCGACCAGAGCGTCATCGCGCGGGTTGCCGATATTAAAGGCGATGTCGTGGCTAAAAACCACGGCGACAAAAATGCCAAAGAACGCCGCTTGTCGCTGGGCGGGCCGTTGTATAGCCAAGATTACCTGCATAGCGGAAAAGACAGTTATGCGCTGATGGTATTTCGCGATGGTGAAAAAATCACGCTGCAAGCCGATAGCGAAATGGACATTGCGGAATATCATTTCCAGCAAACAGGCGCTAAGGATCATGCTTTATACCGTTTAACAACTGGCGGGATGCGGGCGCTGACGGGCAGTATCGGCAAGACGGATAAAGACGCTTATGCCGTTGAGACGCCGGTTGGGACTATCGGTATCAGGGGCACCGGGTTTGACTTGAGTTGCGTGGGCGATTGTGTTGACGGAACGGGGGATAATAGACACCACGCGCTCAACGAACTGTCGGAAGGGCTTTATACCCATGTTTGGCAAGGACAGATCGCACTGACGAATGAAACAGGCGAACACCTGTTGACCATGCCCGACAGCCATTATATTGCCAGCCCGCGTTCCGATATCCTGAATTTCCCTAATCTTCCCGAGACTTTATTCAATAACCTTACGCCCAGGCCGGACAGGAATAGCACCAATATCCAGAAACTCTTTTCCACGCAAACGCCTAAAGGCACGCCGCAGGGCCTGTATGTCACCGTGCATAACGGCCATATTAAGCTGGACAATAACGCGGCGAAAGGCGCTGAAGAGGCGACGATGGATTTGGGCAAAGATGAAGTAGGCCATGTGAGTCCGCAGAAAAACATAACGCGTTTAGCCCAGCAGCCGTCTTTTCAAACACAAGACGCGTATCCATTGCCCGACCAGTTTAATGAACAGCAAGCGCATACCGGTATTGGATCGCTGCTTAATGAAAATGGCGATAAAGAGGGCGGGGACGCCTGTCAAAATCCCTGATTCGCGGCAGGCAACGACCAGGCTCCAGATGCACGATCACAACGTCAAGGCTTATTGTAGGATTCGCAATTTATGAAAACACAGCAACATCAAAAAATGAATTCGATTGGCTATCGCTTGCTTGGGTGTGCACTGATCACTGCCGGATTATTTATGACGCCGGTACTGGGTATCGCCGCGGCGCCGTCTGAAATCAGGTTTACCGTCAGGCATTTTTCGGTTGAGGGCGCATCGCCGCTGTCGCAGAAAGCCATAGAGGCCTATTTTCAGCCTTTACAACAGCGGCAGTACAACTTGAAAGAACTTCAGGAGGTTGGCAAAGGCCTGGAAGCGGCGATACGCGAACAGGGTTATCCGTTTTACCGCGTGACGCTTCCACCGCAAACCCTGAATGCCGGCGAAGTAAAACTCCAGGTTGTTTCATTTGCGCTTGGCGACATTAGCGTAACGGGCAATCATTATTTTGATAAGCACAATATTATCGCCAGCTTGCCGGGGCTGAAGATTTCTGAATCCCCCAATACGGACACCCTGTCGGGTGACCTGAAAGTCGCTAACAAACATCCGTCAAAACAACTGCAATTGACGTTTAGACAAAGCGAAACCGAAGACAAAGTCGATGCCAAAATCAATGTCGCCGAGCAACGGCCTTACCAGGTCTCGCTGATATTTAATACCGTGGGATCGCAACGTTCGGGCAACATCCGCATGACCGGCGCTTTGCAGCACAGCAATTTATGGGGCATGGACCATATCCTGAACGGCAGTTACACCACTTCGCCGGATCATGCCGACAGCGTGGAGCAATACGGTACCAGTTACAGCCTGCCGGTCTACCCACTCAAAGGCTGGCTAAGCGGCTATTATGCGTATTCGAATGTCAATAACGGGACGGTCGGCGATTTTGCGGTGACCGGCTCGGGTGAAATGTATGGGATCCATTACCAGCAACTGCTGCCTAAAGTGGGCCGCTATGAACACTGGCTGGACCTGGGGCTGGATAATCGCTATTTCATCAACGACATCCAGTTTCGCAACATCCCGGTCGGGACTAATGTGCGTAGCGCGCCGGTCAGCGTCCTTTACAAAGGCGAGTATCCGTGGAAAACCGCCCATATCGGCTACCATGTCCAATGGGTAGGCAATACCGATTTCGGCGACCACAACAGCCAGCCGGATTACAGCGCATCGCGCTTTGGCGCGAACAGGGACTGGAATTTACTACGGTATGGCTCGACCTTGTCCGTTAATCTCCATCGATGGCTGGTACAAACCGTATTTACCGGCCAGCATAGCGGGGACCCGCTGATTGCGGGCGAGCAGCTTGGCGTAGGCGGCAGTTATGACGTCAGGGGCTACCAAGAGCGGGAAACCAGCGCCGATAGCGGCGAAATCGTTAAATTTGAAATCACTACGCCGGCCTGGCAAAAAATAAACTTGTTTGCATTTTACGATTACGGTCACGGTTACCTGCATAACGCTTTGCCGGGAAGCCTCAATGACTGGAATCTCAGCAGCACCGGAGTAGGCGCCAATTGGCAGTGGCAAGACCATCTCCAGGCTAAAATCGCTGTAGCCAATGCGTTGAATAACGCAGTAACGACACAGGCCGGTGATGCACGCATCCATGCCAGTATCGTTTTGCGGTATTAAACAACCTTAACCTTATTTTTCATTCAAATAAAGATCAAGCACTGTTTTTGTACGGATGTTGTTTTGCCGCATCCGCATAACCAGGTTCATAAAAAGCTCGCGTAACACGAAATAACCTTTGTCAGGGTATTTTTCCATAAAGCCCAGCATACTGGAGCCATCCACTTTAGCGACTTCGCACGCGGTCACTGCAATCACTTCAGCACTGCGCGGCTCACCGTCGAACATCGATAATTCACCAAAAAAATCATCTTTGGACAGGCGCGCCAAACCCGGCACCAGTTTGCCGCTTTCATCGCCGATATGGGTGCTCACCTGTACCTGTCCATCCAAAATAAAGTAGACATCCTGGCTGACCTCATTTTCTTTTAAAATGATGTCATTAGGCTGATATTTTATTTTGCTGTACGGCACAGATTGGATAAAGTCTTGATCATCAAGCAAATGTATTAAATTTATCATGGTGTTGCTACTCGTGGGAGAGGGAGGGATGAGAATGTCGGCATGCATTATGCGGCGCCTACAACCGGGAAAAATTATAACCCATGTCACTTGGAATGCCTCGGCAAAAAAAACATCCCATCATTCGCTGAATTATGCTAAAAACAAGGCAAGGATTTTTAAAATACAGGCTATAACGCTTAAGGAAGGCGTGGCAAACTATCCCTAACGACTTTGCTAGGCTGCTTGGGATGCGCCCTGTAACCCCTACCGTTGATAACAAGCCATTAATCGATATGAAAAACCTAGACATTAACTATCAACTCGAAAAGCTGATAAAAATCGGTGTCGCTTTATCATCTGAGATAAACGCCAATTTGTTGTTGGAAATGATAGTGCAGGGCGCCAAAGAGATTACCAATGCAGATGGCGGCACGTTATACCGTATTTATGACAATGTTATAAAAATGGAAATCGTGCATTCTGACAGCTTGGGCATCAAATTAGGCGGCAATTCAGGTAAGCCGGTCAATATGCCCGATATACCGCTTTATCTTGCAGACGGCTCCCCCAATTTAAAAAATGTCGTCAGCTGTTCTTATCATGGCAACAAAACCATCAACATTATTGATGCTTATAACGATCAAGTCTATGATTTCTCAGGGACAAAAGCCTTCGATCGCCAGAATAACTATCGATCGAAGTCCTTTCTTGCCGTACCGATGAAAAGTCATGAGGGCGATACCATTGGCATATTGCAACTCATTAATTCAATAGATAAAACGGATAACAGTGTAAGCGCTTTCGACGCCGTATCCCAGCATATTACCGAAGCGCTGGCTTCCCAGGCCGCTATCGTGCTCACCAAGCAACGTTTAATCGCCGATTTGGAAAACATGTTTGAATCATTAATCCAGCTCATCGCGACGGCCATTGACGATAAATCGCCGCATACCGGCGGGCATTGCCGAAGAGTGCCGGAGTTGACGATGCTGCTGGCCGAAGCGGCGCACAATACCCAACAAGGCTACCTGAAAGATTTCGTTATGACCGATGCCGATCGCTATGAACTTAAAATAGCCGGCTGGCTGCATGATTGCGGGAAAATAACCACGCCTGAATTTGTCATTGACAAGGCTACGAAGCTGCAAACTATTTTTGACCGGATGATATTGATCGAAACGCGTTTTGAGGTATTAAAGCGCGACCAGGAAATTGCAATGCTCAAACAACAGGTCCTCGCCTTAGGAAAAGGAGAAATGCCTGATGCCGGCATTGAGCGACGTTATTTTGACGCTATGGCGCAAATTAATGACGACCTGGATTTTATCAGGCGGGCAAATACCGGCGGAGAATTTATGGCGCCCGGTGACCAGGAGCGGATAAGCGCATTAAACCAAAAGACATGGTGCTTAAATGGTGAAGTGCTGCCGCTGTTGTCTGACAATGAAGCTTATAACTTGAATATTGCCAGGGGCACATTGACGACGGAAGAGAGGGATATTATTAACCACCATATTGTCGCCACCATTGCAATGTTGAAAAAAATCACCTTCCCAAAGCACTTGAAAAATGTGCCTGAATACGCAGGCGGGCATCATGAAAAAATGGACGGCACAGGTTACCCCAAAGGCTTATGCCGTGAAGACATGTCCATCCAGGCCAGGACAATGGCGATAGCCGATATTTTTGAAGCTTTAACGGCAAAGGACAGGCCTTATAAGCTCGGCAAAAAACTTTCCGAAGCGCTGCTTATCTTAAAAAAGATGAAGGAAAATCAACATATTGATCCAGACCTGTATGATGCGTTTATCAACCATAAAGTCTACAAACGTTATGCGGAACAATTCCTGGATGACTATCAAAACGACGTGGATTGAAAGCGATTCGCTAGCATGTGGAAAATCGCCCAATAATCGTCTTGCATACCGCTTAGCGGATAGGCTATTTCGCGCGGCCATGTTTACGGTTTCTACAGTCTTTCGTAGGCTACGTTTTATGCCCTACATAAAAAACCTGCAACTGGCTATTCAGTTGCAGGAGCGGCTGCAAATCCGGTTTAAAAAACGAAATTGAGTGTCGAGACGGCGTACCAAACCGTCGGTCGGTAGTGTGGGCAAGGTAGCCGTCACGAAAATCGTTTAACAAAAATTCTGACAAAAACGGTGGCGGGAACAGTCTCGCCGAGAAACCGGTTATAAAGTTTTTCAATGTCATTAAATGACAGAAAGGCATAGACGCCGAAACCTTTGGCACAAGTAAATTCGGCGCTTAAGATTTCAATAAAGTCTGTTCTTTCTACAACCGGTAATATTGTTGGTGTTGAAGTGTTCATTTCGTACTCCTGATGGATTTTTGACAATTATTTAATGAGCATTTTTGGTGCCATATCGAATAAGCCAAGCAATGATCATCGTATGAATAGCATTGCCTTGGCTTGTTTTTCGGCATGATGCGTCAATTCTTTATTTTTTTAGTCAACTATTAAGGCTTGAATCTAAGGATAAGGTAAAAAAACCGCTTTCCAGAAACCTTGGCGACAGTTTGAAGAAAAAGTTGAAGTGATGCAGTGAAATATCAACATGGCAGTAGGCTATTTTGCCCGGTAACCCTGATGCAAGGTGAATCGGCAGTCAGCATGTCGGCTGCTTGATGCGCATTGTTTTGTTAACGACCAAAGCCATCGCCGGGGACAGGCGACTATGTTGTTACCACAACAGGGCCGGGAGCGTTGGCTTAACCGCTTACTGGCATTGATACCGAATGAGGCCGCGGCATGCCGTGCCTTCCTGTCGCATCAATAATCGCCTGGTGTTGTTGAATTTATGCCGTAGCGAACTGAAGCCTGCGGCTTGAATGGCGGCAGGGTTTATGTAACCATTACCGCAAATGATACATGGTGTGAGCGGCCTTATGGGTTGTATCCCGATCCAAGGTGCTCTGCTGGGTCCACGATAGACAATAAGATAAGTTCATGCAGAGATATTTGCGTCCATGAGCGGCTACCTGCTGATCGTCAATGTCGGTAGTACGTCGATAAAATCACGGTTATTCACCACCGATTTACAAACCGATGCGGCATTAACGGCGGATTACGGCACTGCCGTGGGCTTGGCTATTGAAGGCCGGGGTATTCATGGCGAGCCGGTTGAGCAATGCAGAGCCGCGGCTCATGACACAAGCTCGGCGTTGGCCGTGGTGCTGAATCAATGGCGGCTGATGATCGCCGCAAACAGCCTGCCGCTTGCGGCGATAGGCCATCGTATCGTCCACGGCGCCGGCTGGTTCGATACGGTAACGCCCATCACTGCCGATGTACTTGAACGTTTGGAGCAATTGGATCATTACGCGCCGCTGCATAACCCATTCAACCGCTTGGGCGTCATGATGGCGGCCGGGTTTTTTCCTGATGCCAGGCAATTTGCGATATTCGATACCGCTTTTCATCGCAGCATTCCTGAGTATGCAGGACGTTACGCCATACCCTCGCGCTTATCCGAAAAAGTTGCTTTTTACCGCTACGGATTTCACGGTATTTCGTGCCGGCATAGTTTATCAGCCGCGGCCGAACTACTGGCCTGCGACCCGGCCGGCCTGAACCTTATCGTGCTGCATCTCGGCGGAGGCGCCAGCGCTACGGCGATTCGAGCAGGCGTCAGTATCGATACGTCAATGGGCTTTTCGCCTACGGAAGGCTTGATGATGGTGGGGCGTTGCGGTGATTTGGACCCGATGATCATGCTGACTTTGCAACGGGAAGGCATGACGCCCGAGCAGTTGGATGATTTGCTCAATCATCAGAGCGGCCTGCGCGGTATTTGCGGCGATACCGATATGCGCAGCATTTTACAAAAAGCGGGACAAGACGATGCGGCCGCGATGCTCGCAATTGACATGTATTGCTACCGGATAAAAAAATATATCGGCGCTTATTGTGCGATATTAGGCGAAGTCTCGGCATTAGTATTCACCGGCGGTATCGGCGAGCATGCGCCCTTGATTCGCGACAAAATATTGACAGGCCTTGATAAACTGGGTTTTGTTATGGACAAGCAAGCTAACCTGCGACAGATGAGTCAAAATAGTGACATCAGCGATGCCGGCAGCCGCTCCCGTATTTTGGTGATTCATGCCGAGGAAGAGCGTGTCTGTGCGCAACAAATTTTAAATTTCCTGGACGATGCGTCCGACCATGAGCCAAGAGGATAGTCAAAGTGCAACCGAGTCATCAAGATTTTCAATTGTCTGCCGAGCTGCTGGAACGTATGGATGCCTATTGGCGGGCTGCAAATTACCTTTCGGTCGGGCAAATTTATTTGCTCGATAACCCCTTGCTCAAAGAGCCGCTGACGCTGGAGCATATCAAGCCGCGTTTGTTGGGGCATTGGGGCACGACGCCGGGCTTGAACTTTATCAATGTCCATTTAAACCGGCTGATAAAAGCCTATGAGCTCAACATGATGATGATCTGCGGACCCGGCCACGGCGGCCCGGCGATGCTGGCAAACGGCTGGCTGGAAGGCACCTACAGCGAATATTATCCGAGCATTTCGCTGGATAAGGACGGCATGAAGGCCTTGTTTAAGCAGTTTTCGTTTCCAGGCGGGGTTCCCAGTCATGTCGCGCCGGAAACGCCGGGCTCGATCCATGAAGGCGGCGAATTGGGCTATGCACTGTCGCATGCTTACGGCACGGTTTTCGACAATCCCGACCTGATTACCTGTTGCGTGGTCGGCGATGGTGAAGCCGAAACCGGGCCGATGGCGGCCGCCTGGCATTCCAATAAATTCCTGAACCCTGTCCGTGACGGCGCAGTATTGCCGATTCTGCACCTGAACGGCTATAAAATCGCCAATCCGACGCTGCTTAGCCGCATTGATGAAGATGAGTTACTGCAGTTATTTGAAGGTTACGGCTACCGGCCTTATTTGGTCGAGGGCAACGATCCCGAGATTGTTCATACGCGAATGGCGAGTGTGCTCGACCAGTGCCTGGATGAAATTAAAACGATTCAACATCTGGCGCGTAGTGCTGAACTCGAGCCGGCCAAACGTCCGACCTGGCCTATGGTCATCATGCGGACGCCCAAAGGCTGGACTGGTCCCGCCAGTGTGGATGGTAAGAAGACTGAGGATTCCTGGCGCTCCCATCAAGTGCCGCTAGCCAATCTGGCGGAAAATCCTGAACATATCGTTCTGCTTGAGCGCTGGCTGAAAAGCTATCGTCCCGAGGAATTATTCGATGACCACGGTACGCCGCTGCCGGAATTGCTGGAATTGGCCCCGGTCGGCCACCAGCGCATGAGCGACAACCCTCACGCCAACGGCGGCTTGCTATTGCGTGATTTACGATTGCCGGATTACCGGCATTACGCCGTGGAAGTGCCGTCGCCCGGCGCCGTGGATGCCGAAGCGACGCGCGTGATGGGACGCTTTCTCAGGGATGTCATGAAAAATAACCTGGACCAGGGTAATTTCCGTATTTTCGGGCCGGACGAAACGGCGTCGAACCGTTGGGACGATGTGTTTGATGTCACGGCGCGGGTCTGGATGGAAAAGATCTTGCCGGAAGATACACATCTTTCCCAGGACGGTCGCGTCATGGAAATACTCAGCGAGCATACCTGCCAGGGTTGGCTGGAAGGCTATCTGTTGACCGGGCGGCACGGCTTTTTCTCGTGTTACGAGGCGTTTATCCATATTGTCGATTCGATGTTCAACCAGCACGCGAAGTGGCTGAAAACCTGTAACCGCATACCCTGGCGGCGACCGGTGGCGTCGTTGAATTACCTGCTGACCTCCCATGTCTGGCGGCAGGATCACAACGGATTTTCGCATCAGGACCCTGGTTTTATCGACCATGTCGTTAATAAAAAAGCCGAAGTGATTCGCGTCTACCTGCCGCCCGACGCCAATACGCTGCTGGCTGTGACCGACCATGTGCTGCGCAGCCGTAACTATGTCAACGTCATCGTCGCCGGCAAACAGCCCGCTCCGCAATGGCTGACGATGGATGCCGCGATGAAGCATTGCGAGGCGGGTATCGGGGTCTGGGAATGGGCCAGCAATGATTACGGCGAAGAGCCGGATGTCGTGATGGCCTGCGCCGGCGATGTGCCTACCTTGGAAACGCTGGCTGCCGTCGATATCCTGCGCAATAAAGCGCCGGATTTAAAAATCCGCGTCATTAACGTCGTTAACCTGATGCGCCTGCAGCCGACCAGCGAGCATCCTAACGGCTTGTCGGACCGCGATTTTGATGAGCTGTTTACCAAAAACAAGCCGATCGTGTTCGCCTATCACGGCTATCCGTGGCTGATTCACCGCTTGGCTTACCGCCGCGCCAATCACGCCAATTTGCATGTGCGCGGCTATAAAGAGGAAGGCACGACATCGACGCCTTTCGATATGGTGGTCATGAACGATATGGACAGGTTTCACCTGGCCGCCGATGTGATAGACCGCGTGCCGCGTTTACGGAACCATACGGTATATCTCAAGCAATATATCCGCGATAAACTGATCGACCATAAACAGTATATTTATAAACATGGCGAAGACCTGCCGGAGATACGTAATTGGCAATGGCCTTATGGTGCGGCTGCCGTAGAAACGAATGATACCGATGCCGGTGAGTAAGCGTTGTAACTCCGAGTCACCTGAAGGGCGTGCCTCGCGCGCCTTTTCCGGTGCGCGGGTAACGCGCCAGTCCGTTGATGGCACGCCCTACAACAGGCAGCTTGAGGCTGAATGGTTACTAAGCGTATCATGATCGTGAAATCATTAAGCTGTCATTAATATTAAGTTATTTATGATTTACCCAACATTTGGGCGTTCATTAACTTGATAGAGGTCGTTATGAAAAAGTTGGTTTTTTTATTCAGCGCAGTTATTGCCGTATTGTTTTCAACATCGTCTTATGCGTCCGGCGGGCATGGAGGGGAGCATCATCATGCCCATTACCGCCCGCATTACCGCGAAGTCGTGAAGTATTACCCCCGGCCTTACCGGGAAGTCGTCAGGTATTATCCAAGGCCCCAGCCTTATCGCCGGGTGATAACGTATTATCCCAGACCCAGGCCTTATGTTGAACCGGTGAGAGTTTACCCTCAGCCCGGCTATTATCCGCATCCGCAGTATCAAAGCTATCAAGACCCGCGCTCCACCCAAGGCCTGGCAGGCGGTGTCATCGGTAGTGTTTTCGGCTACCAGCTCGGTGGTGGCGATCCTTTGGCGACGGGGCTGGGAGCGGCCGCCGGTTCTTATTTCGGTAATGAAATGTCAGGAAGATAAGCGCATTGCCGCCCCGCCTTACCTTGCTCCAGTAGCTGGCCGACAGGGATTTACGGTTGCTGGAGCAGTCTCAGGGTTTTTTCAGGCAACTCTTGCCTGCTATCGCCTTCAAGATGGATACGGGCATCGTCGTGCACGGCCGTCATAAAGTTGATCAAGCGCATTTCGTATTGCATTTTTTGTTCAAAATTATCCGCTTCCCACATTTTATTCAGCAAATGCTTGGCATGATGATGGATTGTGAACGCAACGGCTTCGGGCAAATGCGTGTAACTGGCCTGGATTGACGATTTAAGCCGGTCCAGCGCCGCCAGGTATTGTTGGTAGTCTTTGATGTCCTGCTTGCATTGGGTCTTGAGCATCGCCAATTCAGCATGGTTCTTAGTCCTTAATAGCGCAATATCATGCGCCAACTGTAAGCTTTTCTTTTTCAATTCATCGGCCAGTGTTTTTTCCGCCAGCACGCGAGCCTGTTTGAGCTTGGCTTGTTGGTCATAGGTGGCGGTTTGCCAACGCAAATTTTCATCCTTGACCGAGTGGAAAAGATTAACCAGCGTAAAAATCCAGTCTTTGAATGTGTTCATGATGTGGCCGATGCCGCTATTTTTTGCTGCAATTTTAACAAACCTTCGCCATCCAGCCGCTTACAATAATGCCTGTTTTCCTGTTGCAATTGCTGGAAAGCGGTTTTGGATAGTTGCGGTTTGATTGACAGCAGCTCATCAGTAAGAGCATTCGATAACGCTTTAATGTGCTTGCGATGGTTTGCGACCAGCAGGCGTTTTCTCCTGGTTTCATTGAAGTAATTGATTTGCGCCGTTTGGAAGTGAATTAGGCGGTGAAGCTGGTCCTGTCTATGCTGGATAAATAATAAGCGGCGCTGTGACCGTTGCCCTGCGGAAAAGAAACCGAGGCAGGCGTGCAGGATTCGTTTTGCAGCCAGCAACAGGCCGGTTGCGGATAACAGCATGAAGGCGCTGAGCAACATGAGCTGGCCGATAAGGGTTATGCGTTCGGGCATATCACTTGGCGATAGCGACAATAAGACATTCGCCGAGACAAACAGCGCCAATGCACAGCCTATCAAAAATAGGGAAAATTTAATCAGCATAAACAGCAGGCAATCCGGCAATGATTTAACAGTGGATATTGGTAACTACTCAGTATTAGAAAAATAGAACGCAGATGACGCTGATCATTATGATTGAGTAAGATTTTTTTTGAATGATCTTGGGAAATCAGTTGATCGCCGTTTACTAGGATTGTCCGTGTTTATCATAATCATCTGCGTTCCATTGTATTTGATGGACGGGTAATTATGAATATTGTACCTAAGCCGGCAACGGGCCGACAGCGCTCTTCATTGATACTGCAAGCTTGCATTGATGTGCGGTATAATCATCGGCTTATTTTTATCTTCGTGAACCTATGGCCCAGTTTTTTGAAGTTCATCATGAAAACCCGCAGTTGCGATTAATTCATCGCGCTGTCGACATCATTCAGCAGGGCGGCGTCATTGCTTATCCTACGGATTCGTCTTATGCGCTTGCCTGCCATATCGGCGACAAGCAGGCGATGGATAAAATCCGCCGTATCAGGCAGCTAGACGATAAGCACGATTTTACCTTGGTATGCAAGGACCTGACGCAAATATCAACCTTCACAAAAATAGGCAATGATGCATTCCGCTTAATTAAAGCGTTAACCCCAGGTCCGTTTACCTTCATACTGGATGCGACCAAAGAAGTGCCGCGCAGATTGCAACATCCGAAGAAAAAAACCATAGGCATACGCATTCCCGATCATCCGGTCGCATTGACGCTGTTGCGGGAACTCGATGAAGCCTTATTCAGTTCCACGCTGGTCGTGCCCGGCAATGCTGCTGCGCTCAGCGATCCTTACGAGATCAGGGAAAAGCTGGAGCATGAGCTGGATTTGGTGATCGATGCCGGCATCATAGACTTTGAACCCACTACCATGATTGAATTCACCGGTAATGGCCCCGTCATCATCAGACAAGGCAAAGGTATTGCCGATATGCTGATTCAATAGAGAAGACCTGCCATGATGAATGACCTGACGCTGATACAGCGCATAATCGTATGGATATTGCCGGTTATTTTTGCAATTACTGTGCACGAAGTCGCGCACGGCTGGGTGGCAAAAAAATACGGTGACAACACCGCAGCGATGCAGGGCCGCTTGACGCTGAACCCGGTCAAGCATATCGATTGGTTCGGAACCGTTATTTTGCCGGGCTTATTGCTGATGACCGGCACCGGTTTTATTTTCGGTTGGGCCAAGCCTGTGCCGGTCGATGCCAGGAATTTTAAAAAACCGCTGCACGACATGGCGATTGTTGCCGCCGCCGGGCCGATCGCCAATTTATTGATGGCTACCGCATGGGCGTTATTGGCCCGGTTGGGCGTCATCATCGGTGTAGAGGCTATTTCGTTGCCGCTGATTTATACCGGTATTGCCGGTATTTCGATTAACCTGGTGTTAGCATTGATCAACCTGCTGCCGATTCCGCCGCTGGACGGCAGCCGTATCCTGACGGGGCTGTTGCCGCACCGTTTGGCGTGGCAATATAACCGGCTCGAACCTTACGGCTTCTATATCTTGATTGCGATGTTATATTTTAAGGTGCTGAATATCATCCTGGAATATCCGATGTATATCGCCCAGAATGTGTTTTTTTCCATTGCCGGATTATGAACTGATTTTTACCGGCGTTCCCGGATAGACACTTCCGGTGCCGGTATAGCCCAAGGAATTAATGGAAAATACGCCAGCATCAGCCCCTGCCTTCGCCATAGTCAACGGCGCGCCGTATCAGCAGTTGCCCGAAGATTTATACATCCCCCCCGATGCACTGGAAGTTTTTTTAGAATTATTCGAAGGCCCGCTGGATTTATTGTTGTATTTAATAAAAAGGCAGAATCTCGATATCGTCAATATCCCGGTAGCCGAGATCACCCGGCAATACATCGACTATATCCAGTTAATGGGCCTGTTAAATATCGAATTGGCGGCGGAATACCTCGTTATGGCGGCATTATTGGCGGAAATAAAATCCAGGATGCTATTGCCGCGCCAGCCGGAAGCGGAAGACGAAGAAGACGACCCCAGGGCGACATTAATCCGCAGGTTGCAGGAATATGAGCGCATCAGGAATGCCGCCGATGACCTGGACCGGATGCCCAGGATGGAGCGCGAACTCTTTCCCGTCGATGTTGATACGTCGACGCTGAATATTGAGCGAAGCTTACCGGAGGTCCAGTTAAAAGAATTGTTATTGGCTTTTCAGGACGTGCTTAAACGCGTCGAACAGCTCAGCCACCACCACATTACCAAAGAAGCTTTATCTGTCCGTGAAAGAATGGCAGCCATTTTGGCAAACCTTGAAGGAGAAAATAGTCTCCTTTTCTCGCAATGTTTTATCCGACAAGAAGGTCGACACGGAGTCGTTGTCTCGTTTCTGGCCATCCTCGAGCTCAGCAAAGAACGACTCATCGACATCATCCAGCCCGAACCCTTTGCCGCAATCCGGATCAGGGCCTTCCAAGCCGAAACGGGTAATTAAGGCGCGCAAACCGGACGTCGCCGTCGAGGCGCTTGTTGAGCCAAATCCCGTCGTACTGCCTGAGCTTGCCGAGCCGCCGTTTGCGGAACCCGTGAGGCTTCGCCCTTATGCCAAGCTTAGGGCAAGGCGCAGATACATCAAGCCGGTAACGGCACTTGCGCCCTCTCCCGTCATAGAGCCACCTGAATGCAATATGGAAATCAAACGTATCGTTGAAGCTATTTTATTTGCCGCCAAACAGCCGATGACGTGCAAACAGGTGCAGCAGGTCTTTCCTGAATTGGAACGGCCGGAACTGGACGATATACAACGCGCGATTGCCGCGATAACTAACGATTATCAACAGCGTGCTGTCGAATTAAAGCAAGTCGCCAGCGGTTATCGCTTCCAGGTCAGGGCCGATTTGTCGCGTTGGGTATCGCGGCTGTTTGAAGAAAAGCCGCCCAAATATTCACGCGCACTACTGGAAACCCTGGCTATTATTGCCTACCATCAACCCGTTACGCGCGGCGATATCGAAGATATACGCGGAGTCGGTGTCAGTTCAGGTATTATCCAAACCCTGCTTGAGCGTGAATGGGTCAGGGTGGTCGGGCACAAGGACGTGCCGGGCAGGCCTGCATTATTAAGCACGACCAAACAATTCCTGGATTATTTCAACATTACAAAAATAGAAGAGCTACCGACGCTACAGCGCCTTAATTTATCGGTAGACGACATGCCAACAATTGCAGGTAACGAGTGAAAAACAAAAAACCAGTACACAGATCATCTAAACCAGGTGAACGTAAAATACCCCGGACAAGCCCAAAAAACCACGCTGAACCCGTACAAGCGACGATGCCGGACAAAACGGGCGACAGCGAGCCGGAACCCGGCGAGCGTATCCAGAAAGTGCTGGCGCGCGGCGGTGTCGGGTCGAGGAGGGAAATCGAGCGCTGGATGGAGGAAGGGCGGGTCAAGATTAATGGCGCCAATGCCACGCCGGGTGTACGCCTGAAAGCAGGGGACTTCTTACAGATCAATGACAGGGTTGTACATTGGGAGAAATTTACCGGGCAGGCAACCCGCGTATTGCTGTATCACAAGCCCACCGGTGAAATCGTCACGCGCCGCGACCCGCAGGGCCGCCCGATTGTCTTCAGCCGACTGCCGGAATTGGCCGCAGGGCGCTGGATCGCCGTGGGCCGCTTGGACATTAATACCTCGGGGCTGTTGTTGCTGACCAATAACGGCGAATTAGCCAATCGCCTGATGCACCCGTCCACGCAAGTCGAGCGCGAATATGCCGTGCGTATTTTAGGTCATGTGTCCGACGCGACGCTGGAAAAACTCAAGCAGGGCGTGGAGCTGGAAGACGGCAAGGCCAGGTTCGATGACATCCGCTTTTCCGGCGGCGAAGGCGCTAATAAATGGTATTACGTGACCGTCAGCGAAGGCCGTAACAGGTTGGTGCGGCGCTTATGGGAGTCCCAGGAAGTCGTGGTCAGCCGGCTAATGCGCGTGCGTTACGGGCCGGTGGTATTGCCTGAACATTTACGGACCAATGCGCATTACGAACTGAGCGATAAGGAACTGGATTTATTATTTGAATTTGCAGGCATGGCGAAGGAAAAGCATGAGCCGCCGGTTAATAAAACGAGTCTGTCCGGAAACAAAAGCCCGGATGCCAGGAAAAGATAGTCGACTGCGCTGTGCACAGCGTTCGTTGGCAGTTTCCAGGCTACCACGAAGCGCACGAAGGAAAATATAAAACTTCGTAGTAACTATTCAGCTCCTTGCTGTAGGGCGTGCTGCGCGCGCCATCAACGGACTGGCGCATTATCCACGCGCCGGAGCGTCAGGCAAGGCTCTGAACAGTTACACTTCGTGCGCTTCGTCGTGAAAAACAGCTTAACAAAACCCGCAACAGTGATCGCGCTGAGTATATAATCCGACAAAAAAACAGGTATTTTAGGACGATGACATTGAACCAAACTATAGAACGCGCAATGGAACGGCTGATGTATGCCAGCCGCTGGATACTGGCGCCGATTTATCTCGGCATGAGCCTGATCCTGATAGCTCTCTTCGTAAAATTCTTCCAGGAGCTCTATCATTTTATCCCGCATATTTTTGAGATTAATGAAACCGATTTTATCCTGACCCTGCTGACCTTGATTGACCTGACCCTGGTCGGCAGCCTGATTGTCCTGATCATGTTCAGCGGATATGAAAATTTCGTATCGCGCCTTGATATAGGCGAGGCGACCGAGAAACTGGACTGGCTGGGGACGCATGATTACGGTTCGATGAAAATAAAAGTAGCGTCGTCCATCGTGGCTATTTCATCGATTCATTTATTGAAAATCTTTATGAATATTGGCGCGACGGCCAATGATAAATTGCTATGGTATGTATTGATTCATCTGACACTGGTCATTTCCGCGCTGTTTATGGGCTATTTAGACAAATTGACTAAACACTAATGGTTATACGCTTACTATTACTGGAAACAACAGGCTGTCATCTTTGCGAACAGGCGCTGGCCATCGTTAATCAATGCTGGCTCGAAGACCATGATTTATTCATCGAAAACATAGATATTGCCGAATTCCCGGAATGGCAGGCGCAATACGCGACCCGCATTCCCGTTTTATACCATCCCGAGACAGAAGCAGGCCTAGGCTGGCCTTTTGATCAAGCCGATGTCAAAGCATTTATAGAGGACTTAAGACATGACTGAATATCGACTGGAAAAAGACAGCATGGGCGAACTGCATGTTCCGGCTACCGCGTTGTATGCAGCGCAAACCCAGCGGGCTATCGATAACTTCCCGATCAGCGGATTAACGTTGCCGGCGGCATTCATCAAGACTGTCGCTCTGATAAAAAAAACGGCGGCAACGGTCAATATCGGGCTGGGCGAACTGGAGCCGGCAATCGGCAACGCGATTATCGATGCGGCGCAGCAGGTTATCGATGGGCAATGCCCGGACCAGTTCCCGGTCGATGTCTTCCAGACCGGTTCCGGCACCAGCACCAATATGAATGTCAACGAAGTGTTGGCGCACTTGGCAAGCGGGATAGCGGGCCAGGCGGTCAGCGCCAATGACCATGTCAATATGGGGCAAAGCAGCAATGATGTGATCCCTACGGCGATACATGTCAGTGCAGCGCTGGAGTGCCGGAACACGTTGCTGCCGGCATTGCAGCATCTTGCCGAAACCATAGAGCAAAAAGCGGCGGCGCTGGATCACATCACGAAAACCGGGCGCACGCATTTAATGGATGCGATGCCGGTGCGCATGAGCCAGGAGCTGGGCGGCTGGGCCTTGCAGATACGTAACGGCATAGACCGCATTAACGCCACCTTGCCCAGGGTTTACAAGCTTGCGCAGGGCGGTACCGCAGTTGGCACCGGCATTAATGCCGATCTGCGGTTTGCAACACAATTTGCCGATGCGTTAAGCGCCGAAACCGGCCTGCCGTTTACGCCGAACGAGTCATTTTTTGAAAGCCTCAGTTCTCAGGATGCCATCGTTGAATTATCCGGCCAGATGAAGGTGATTGCCGTCAGTTTAATGAAAATAGCCAACGACTTGCGCTGGATGAACTCAGGGCCTTTGGCCGGATTGGGTGAAATTGAACTGCCGGCCTTGCAGCCGGGCAGCAGCATCATGCCCGGTAAAGTCAACCCGGTTATCCCGGAAGCGGCGGCGATGGTCGCGGCACAAGTGATAGGCAACGATGCGACGGTCACGATAGCGGGGCAATCCGGCAGTTTCCAGCTTAATGTCATGTTGCCCGTCATTGCTTACAATATCCTGCAAAGCATAACGTTGCTGGCTAATGTCAGCCGCCTGCTGGCCGATAAGGCGATAGCAGGGTTTGCCGTGAGGCGCGACAACCTGCAACAGGCGCTGGCAAAAAACCCCATTCTGGTGACGGCGTTAAACCCGATTATCGGTTATGCGAAAGCCGCCGAAATAGCCAAGGCCGCTTATAAACAGGGGCGGCCGATTATTGAAGTGGCGGCCGAGATGACTGAATTAAGTCTTGAAGAACTGGCAAAGCTGCTGGAGCCTGTGCAATTAACGCAAGGCGGCATCAGCGAATAAGGCCGGAGCCGAACGGTGAATACCGTCCTGAAACAAGCCCGCTATACATTAGTCGATTATATGGACTGGCCTGACGGTGAACGCTGGGAATTGATCAGCGGTGTAGCGTATAACATGAGTCTTGCGCCCAGTATTAAGCATCAGGCCATAGTCGGCGAAATATACAGCCAACTGCACCAGAAATTAAAAGGCAAATCCTGCAAAGCGTTTATTGCGCCTGTGGATGTCGTGCTATCCGATCATGATGTCGTGCAGCCTGATGTCTTGGTCGTCTGCGATTCCGGCAAAGTGACTGGGAAAAATATCCAGGGTGCACCCGATCTGGTGGCCGAAGTCTTGTCGCCGGCTACCGCGCTTAAGGACATGCGCGAAAAGAAAGCTTTGTATCAACAGTCCGGCGTGCCGGAATACATCGTCATTGATCCGCTGGAAGGCTATGTCCAGCGGTTTTTGTTGCAAGGCGATGGGTTATACGGCGCGAGCGATGTGTTTGGTTCGCTGGAGCTATTGCCTTTGCGCAGTTTGCCGGGCATCGAACTATTGCTACCGGAAATATTCGGCACTGAACCCAGCGATGTTGGTACGGCTACAACTGAATAAACACACGCCTTATCAAGCCTGAAATGCTACCGTCGCTTTACGAAGACGGTCATTGATGGCCTGCCATGCCGCTGTTTCCGGCGGCTGTTCCACTAAAATCATATCCAGTTGCAAACGATCCAGTTCCCGCAGTGACGCGTACAAGGCTTGCGCGTATTCATCCGCCTGCCGGGGCATACGGGTGACATGAACGCGAGGACTTTCTGTCTGCGGGTGTCGATAAGCCAATACGCCGATATGCTTGCCGCCGGTAGTCAGCGCCTGAATTCCGGCGGATAAATCACTGAGCGCGCAACGCATCGCAAGCGTGGTTGGCGCGTAATGCACCGCCATCATGCCGGGCGCGCGCATTTCTGAGGATCCGGCTGGTACCGGCATCAGCAGTTCAGTCTGTAATACGGCTTCTATGTCGAGCCGCGTAATATGCCCCGGTCTCAGCAATCTGGGCCGGTCGCCGCTCAAATCTACAATCGTTGATTCCACGCCCACCCGGCAAGCGCCGCCATCGAGAATAAGGTCAACCGCATCGCCCAATTCTTCGGCAACATGCTGGGCCTGGGTCGGGCTGATACGGCAGAAACGGTTCGCGGACGGCGCGGCAATGCCGCTGCCGAATGCCTGTAATAAACGTAGCGCAACCGGATGGTTTGGCGCGCGCAATGCGACGGTGTTTTGGCCGCCCGTTACTTCCATAGGCACGCAAGGTTTTTTGTTCAATACCAGGGCGAGCGGGCCGGGCCAGAAATGCGCCGCCAGTTGCCGCGCCGCTTCAGGCACGGATGCCGCCCAATTGCTCAAAGCCTCCGGCCCTACGATATGCACGATAAGCGGATGGTCGGCCGGGCGGCCTTTGGCGGCGAAAATGCGTCGCACCGCATCAGGATTGCTAGCATCGGCGCCCAGTCCGTAAACCGTTTCCGTCGGGAATGCGACCAGGCGGCCTTGCCGCAATAAATGCACGGCATAGTCAATAGCGGCATCATCCGCCGCAGGCATCAATTTCATAGTGTTTTATAGAGCTATCGTGTAACGCAAAGGGCGCACATTATGCTTGTGCTTGGCCCGGTTAGCAAAACTTAGCGCCGATAACCCTGGTTTATTCCGGTTATTGCGTGTCGTTTCATAATCGCTTCAATAACTTGTATAGCGTATAATTTGCCGATAAAGCAAACTTTCCGAAGAAGATTTTATATGTCAATATCCTTAAGAAAAATCACGCATCAAGTTTTAGTCGGCGATGTCAAAGTCGGCGGCGGCGCACCTATCGTCGTCCAGTCGATGACCAATACCGATACCGCCAATATTCCTGCCACCGTTAATCAAATCATCGAACTGGCTACAGCGGGTTCCGAGCTGGTCCGTATCACCGTCAATTCCGAAGAGGCTGCTAAAGCCGTTGCCGACATTCGCAACCAATTGGACCAAAAAGGCTACTCCGTGCCGATAGTCGGCGATTTTCATTTCAACGGCCATAAATTACTGGAAAAATATCCCGATTGCGCCGAGGCCCTGGATAAATACCGCATCAATCCGGGCAATGTAGGCCGCGGCAAGAGCCGCGACCCGCAGTTCCAGCAAATGATCGAGTTCGCCTGTCAATATAACAAGCCGGTCAGGATAGGGGTTAACGGCGGCAGCCTGGACCAAGCCGTGTTAACCCGCCTGCTGGACGAAAACAGGTTGTTGCAAACGCCTGAGCCGCTGGCCGCTGTCACCCGTAAGGCGATCGTGCTGTCTGCGCTGGAAAGCGCCGCTAAAGCCGAAGAAATTGGCCTTGGCAAAGATAAAATCATTCTTTCGTGCAAAATCAGCAACGTGCAGGAGTTGATTAATATTTATGAAGACCTGTCCAGCCGTTGTGATTATGCCCTGCACCTGGGCTTGACCGAAGCCGGCATGGGTTCCAAGGGCATAGTCTCGTCATCGGCGGCGTTGTCGGTGCTGATGCAGCAAGGCATAGGCGATACCATCCGCATTTCGCTGACCCCTGAGCCTGGCGCCTCCAGAACCCAGGAAGTTATCGTCGCGCAGGAGATTTTACAGACGATGGGTTTCCGCTCGTTTACGCCTATGGTGATTTCCTGCCCAGGCTGCGGGCGCACCACCAGCGATTATTTCCAGAAACTGGCGATGGACATCCAGGGTTATTTGCGCGACCAAATGCCGGTATGGCGCAGCCAATACCCCGGTGTTGAAGCCATGGAAGTCGCCGTGATGGGCTGTGTTGTCAACGGTCCCGGCGAAAGCAAAAGCGCCAATATCGGCATCAGCCTGCCCGGTACCGGCGAGACGCCGGTAGCGCCTGTTTATGAAGACGGCGAAAAAACGGTGACGCTTAAAGGGGACAGGATTGCCGAGGAGTTTCAGGAGATCGTGCAGCGCTATATTGAAACGCATTATGGGACTCAAGATGAGACGACTTTTCGCTGATTGGCTGGATTAAGCTTGAGCGATTCTTACCCGAATGCATCATATACCGGGTGGAATGCCTTATGAAAAGAGAGCCTGAAGTTTTTAAGGGAGCAGTGGATAGCAAGCGTGGCCCTGGTGACCGGGTTTCGCTGCATTTTATTCCAGCCTTTGCTGGATAGCGCCTGATCTTCGGCAAATTAGCGTTCATCAAAACATCAGATGGCCGGTGCCGAATAAGCTTTTATATAAATCAATATCTTTTTTGAAGTGCTTTGTTACGATGGCGATAAGTTCATCATCATATAACGACGCGGGCTCAGGCGTTTCCCAGGCGGCTTTTAGCGACCTTATTTCAGCAGGCAGGGCGTCTGAAAAATCATGGCCGGTTAAGCGCACAAAACGGTCCATGCCATGTCTGGTCAATGGCCTGGCATCGACTATTTTGATATGGGCTTTTTTTTCTATCGCCTCTTTTGCCGCGGCAAAATTTTCCAGGTTGAAATAATCGTCATATTCCTGATAAACGAGGAAATCCATTTGCGGCTGCCAATGAATATTACTTCGCAAACATTCAGCCTGGGTTATCGCCTTGATAAATAGTCTGAAACTAAGCGCATCCGGTGCGAGTTTTCTTTTCATCGTGTCATATAACGCCCAGGCTTCGGTGGTCAGCTCGGCGATTTTGTCGAGATAAGCGCTGGCAAGCCGGGCGTAAGGGCATCTCAGTATCACAAAGGTGTAATCGGCAAGCGCCAAGCTGGCAAGGTCCGCCCTGAAGGTATCGTTATTGTTATGAATCCAGTTAAAATCCAATTCATCTAGCGCATCCGTATCGGCAATGCAGCCGTTTGCGATGGCAAGCGAGACTCTCATCGTCGAGCAGGCATTTTTTGGTATAAAACTGTAAATGGCGTTGCTGCTATAAATTCTCAGTGCATGTCCCTGCGCAAACTGGTGCTGCTGATTTTTAGAGAGATTAACGTAGCTTGCCGATGAATATTTAAATTGCCTTGTTTTCATGGGAATGCTTCTGTTGATGATCGGAGTCTTGATTGCTTGGCCTTACAAGTGTTAACCCAGGCAATCGGCGATAAAATCATCAATGACCTGCCAGGTTCCGCCGGTATTTTCCATCAGGATGCCGTGTCGGCTTGAATTGATGATTTTGAGTTGCCTGTTGCAGGTTTGCAAGTTATTGATGATTTCGGTTGCACTTTTAATCGCGACAATCGGGTCCTCATCGCCATGCAGGATTAACACCGGGATTTTGCAGTGCGGCAGGCTGTCATTCATGGCGCGAATCAGCCGTCTTAACTCATACAGGCTTTTGATAGGCACATGCCGGTAATTAACGGCGGGATGCTCGGAGCGGTTGTCAATAAAAGGCCTAATGCCTTCATAGGCCGGGACCCAGTCCACCAGTTTGTTGGCTTCGCGCCAAAAAGGTACGAGCATAAATGCAGGATTGTTGAATTTTATCGGGACGGCAACAGCAATGACTGCAATGATTTCCGGGTATTGTTCGGCGGCTAGTTTGAGCCCCAAAGCGCCGCCGCTCGAAAATCCGGTGACAAAAATCCTTGGCGTATAGGCCTTAAGGATATTAAAACCCCGCAATACGGAGGCATACCAGTCTTCCCAGGTTTTATTGCGCAGGGCGCAAGGCGACGATCCGTGGCCTTTTAGCGGCACTCCGATCACGGTATAGCCCTGTGTTGCCAGGTATTCACCGTAATCCCTCAATTCTGCGGGACTTGCGAGCAGGCCATGTATCAGCAGGATGCCGATCCCGTTAGCGTGTTGGGGATTCAGGAAGAAGGGGCGGGGATCGGCTACCGCGGTTTCGTGCTCGTTGATGTCGTCAAAACACGGCTTTTTATAGGCGTGGCGTTCCCAGCTTAAATCGCAGCATTCATCTTCAAATTGCCAGGCCGCCAGTTGTTTCGGGTCGATGTTGTCGTGCGCCGTCAATGCCTTGATTACGGCCTGGCGTATCGCCGGGACCGGTTTGGCTTCATTGCAATAGACCGCAACCAGGTTTTCCAGGCGGATATTATCAAAGTCCTGTTCTGCCAACAGCTTGGGTAAAAATTCGTAGCCGGTTTCGTGTTCAATAACAAGATCGGTCGATTTTGCGACGCAGATAAAATGCTCAAGGCGTTGGCTGGCGCCTGAGATCAAGTCGCCGTAATCGAAGGGGTTAAGCAGGCTTCGGTGTAAATTGATGGCGTTGTTCTGTTGTAATTGTTTGACGGCGATATAAAGCGTGGCGAAGAATCGCTGCCGCGTTATGCGAGTCTGGGCATGTTCCATGCAATACATGATCAGTGCTGACGCAAGATGGCTGAGGTTGATCGTGACGTTTGCATAGATTTCTTCCATATAAACATCGCGTAGGGTATCGGCCGTTTTTTTAAAATGCCTGGACAGGCATTTTTGCTGCCGGTTTTTAGGCGAAGAACTCATCGCAAACACATCATCGAGTGTTTTAAATTGCGCAGCAGCATTTTTCAGTAGGTAACGATGCCAGGGATTCAAGTCGTCGCAGACCGCAATAGGTTTGCCCATGCGAATATCCATGTCGGTATTTTTCAGCAGGATATTACCTTCTATCAGCAGCTCTTCGGTTTGGCGCAGGCTCAGGTTATCGGCGAACAGCTCGACGGCTTTCAGCAGAAGGTTATCTGATGAGCGAATCGGGTAAAAGGTAATATTGGCGGGGATAATCAGGGTGGGCTTAAATGCCGAGGCCAGCAATTGGTCAAGGTTGTCGAGCTGTAATGCGCCTTGCCAGGCGAGTAGTTGGTCGTGATTATTCCGGCGGTGCGCATCGCAAATCGCCGTTTTAAAGGCGGCGATGCCTTGCGCCAGGACAGCGGCGCCGGTATGGTGCTTGCGCCGGCGTCCGGTGAGTCTTGAATAAATACGGTAACGGCCCCGGCTATCCATCACTTGATGGTCCTTGACCATGCCGCCTTCCGGAAAAATAATGATTTTACGTCCGCGCAGGACTTGCGCCGCAAGTAACGGAAACAAACGCTCATGGTCATGCGGGAAAACGCCGACTTTTTTTAAATAGTTGGCGAGTACGCTTGCTTCGGAAAAAAACTCACCCGCCGCAATGGCGCAGCTGTATGCGCCGGTTTGCTCATAAATTAAAAATTGCGGGATAAAGGTTTCAAAGCGTGAAAAATGGTTGAATAAAAAAATATCGCCCTGCTGTACCTGGGTATCGGCATGAAGCTTCATTTTGACACCCAGCATTTTTTTTACCGTATGAAATACCTTAACCGAGCTGTTATAGAGCGTCGTATCAATATCACTCCAGTGCTCGGGATAAGGCAAGCGGCTCATCGGCGGTTATTTTTCTTCAGGCGCCGACAAGTCCAGGACATGCCGGCTGACAGGCGCCGATTTGGCGGTGTCGGCGGCTAATGGCGTCGCCGGGCTTGGTGTGCTCATGGTCTTGTTTACGCCATCAAGCTCACCGGCTTCTTCGGCTTCAAGATCAAAACTGTCATCGTCAGGCACGTTGCCGTCATTGACCAGGTATTCGCGGCGTTGCTCGTAAGCATTTTTAACGAATTCATAGCGGTCTTTTTCAGAAGACGCTTCGTCGACAATTTTTTCCGTTGCCATGGCATCGGCCCGGGTATCGGCGACATCAACGACTTTGGAGCCTGCCGTAGCGGCTCCGGCGGCGGTGCCGCCAATAAACGATACATAGGTCAGCGGATTGAGCAGGGCATCGCCGACCAGGCCCAAGGTATCCCTGGGCGAGCTTGGGCCGAAAATCGGCAATACCAGGTAAGGTCCTGACGGCATGCCCCAGAACCCCAAGGTTTGCCCGAAATCTTCGCGATGTTTGGGTAAATCGATCATTTGCGCGACATCCATGACGCCGCCAACCCCCACCGTTGTATTAACCAGCAAGCGGCTTGCATCCATGCCGCTTTGCAGGATTTTAAACTGGAGCAAATCATTAACGGTTACGCCAATATCATTAATATTACTGAAAAAATTGCTTACGCCCTTATCAACGATGTCAGGCGTTACCCACTGATAGCCCTTGGCCAGCGGTTTTATAATACCTTTATCGAGACTATCGTTAAATGACTGGGCGCCGTGATTCCAGCCTTTCCACGGATCAGCGCCCGATGCACAGCCTCCAAGCAGCATTGCTATAGCCAGGCTGCTTAATAGCGGCGTATTGATAGATTTTTGTGGTCCCATGATTTTCCCCGTCGTGTTTTTGTTGGCGTTCATATTAATTGTTTCATAAGTGCTTGCACTAGAAATGCCAGTCTTCGTTAAATGAGTTCGGCAAGCACTTATGAAACAATTAATAACGTATTGAATGGGTATTAATTTTCCCAAAAGTTCTTGCGCAGTACTCTGAATATACGGTGCAAGAACTTTTGGGAAAATTAATATAATTCATTGTTTGTCTGTCAGGTGTTGATTGAGTAGACTCCACAGGACGCATTTGTTCCGTTAACTGGTTTTTTTGAGCGGTATGCGATCCTGGTTTTAAAGTGCGCTTTAATTTTATCACGGCTTTAATGATCACTATAGGCGCTCAAGGCTTATCCTTGGCGTTTAAACCCAGATAATCAATTACCTATCATTTTTCCACACAAGCTGTGGATAACTTTGTGTATAAGGTCTGGATAACGGTGCTAAGGTAAGGTAATACTTGCCTGTTTGTTAAATTGTAGTATTTTTATACAAAAATATATTTTATTAATAATCAAATGCTTATGTTTATTTGTGATGTGATTGGCTATTTTTGCAAGTGCTGTGAAGCCAATACCGGCAATAAAAAAATCTGTGCATAAACATTATCAACTGCTTTCGGGCTTAGGCGATTTCCAAGAATGAATATACCCAAATCGCGCAGGATTTTTGTTCATTTTCAAGGCGTAAAAATAGGCGCATAGTGAGCTATGTAACTATTTTTACAACGCAGAAAATGGACAAA
>Ga0172373_10002566_pt1 | contig 27602 bp, 23 predicted proteins | sample Lak10m_2_FD_114546 | JGI IMG/M metagenome (GOLD analysis project Ga0172373, IMG submission 114546) | Freshwater microbial communities from Kabuno Bay, South-Kivu, Congo - kab_092012_10m | ecosystem: Environmental > Aquatic > Freshwater > Lake | place: Democratic Republic of the Congo...
GATGTCGCAACATGATAGAAAATATGTAGGATAATGTCGTCTGTAGTCATGGGGTGTCTCCTCGTTAGGTTTGAGCACCTCTGAGGATACCCCATGACTCAACTAGCACCAAAGGTTAATAGACATCACCTGCATCCAACCTTATGGTCTTTTTTCTATTTGCATAGAACTGAACCGATGATCTTTATGCTCGATTTTGCTCCGGTCATTATAGGGCTTATGGCTGGATTGATCGGGCTACAGCACGATCTTTTTGGAAAAATAGAGCAGGCAAAAAAGGAGTGGGAAGCGACATTTGATGCATTTTCTGACCCGATCTTCGTAATTGATGCAGAAGGGAATATTATCCGCTGCAATCACGCGGTTGTCGATCGGATGAATGTGCATTACATGAAGGTGATTGGAAGAAAACTTACTGAGATCATATCGGAAGGTCAAACGGGGAAAGAAGAGGACATTCGAGGCAGTGAGTTTTCATGGCTGGGGCGTCTTTATGACATGGGCATATACCCAATATACAAAGGGGCGCTCTCGAAAAACGTCATCTGTATTTTGCACGATATTACAGACCGCATGGATATAGAGAACCGGCTGTTCGTGGAAAGAAACCTGCTGCGGACATTGATCGATAACCTCCCAGACCGTATTTACGTCAAAGATACCCTGGGACGTAAAACCTTGAGCAATACTGCTGATATGCAAGCATCAGGCGCAAAATCCATGCAGGAGATCATTGGCAAAACAGATTTTGATACCTACCCGTCTGAGTTGGCAAATAAATATTGGGCCGATGATAAATTGGTTTTGGATACACAAGCCCCTACCTTGAATCAAGAAGAATATGGTCTGGACAAAGATGGTAATACCGTCTGGGTCATGACCTCAAAAATGCCGGTTCGAGATCAGACCGGGCAGGTGATGGGATTGGTTGGTATTGGACGTGACATTACCCAGCAAAAGAACATTGAACTGGAGATCAAGCGCCAGAAACAATTTTATGAGACCCTCATTTCAAATAGCCCGGTTGCCATTGTCGTGCTTGATAATGAAGAAAAGATTAGCTCATGCAACCCGGCCTTTGAATCCCTTTATGGGTATCATATTCATGAGATTCTTGGCACATACTTGGACACTCTCATAACAACCGAAGAGACACAATCAGAAGCCAGGCAATATACCCAGCGGGTGATGCGCGAGACGGTCCACGCGCTTGGCAAGCGCCGCCGCAAAGATGGGTCACTGGTTGATGTGGAAATCTTTGGTGTTCCAGTATTTGTGGATGGGGAAAAGGTTGGCGCGCTGGCCATTTATCACGACATATCAGAAATTGTCCGCGCCCAGCAGGAAGCGGAGCAGGCTAACCGCTCCAAGAGCGAATTCCTTGCCAACATGAGCCATGAGATCCGCACGCCGATGAACGGGGTTATCGGCATGCTTGAGCTTGCCCTCGATACCGCCTTGACCAGCGAACAGCAGGATTATCTGCAAACCTCCCTGAAGAGTGCCGAAGCGTTGCTTTCCCTGCTCAATGATATTTTGGATTTCTCCAAGATCGAAGCTGGGAAACTTGAGCTGGAAGCGATCAACTTCAACTTGCGTAATCTAGTAGAAGACGTAGGGTATACCCTGGCAAAACGCGCACAGGATAAAGGTCTCGAACTTGTTTGTCTTGTGCATCCTGATATCGCCCATGTTCTTCATGGAGATGCTGGCAGGCTGCGTCAGATACTCACCAACCTTGTTGGGAATGCCATTAAATTTACCCATCAGGGAGAGATCGTCATCCGCGCCGAGGCAATTGACGAGACCGCTACTCACGCCAAGATTCATTTCTCCGTGCAGGATACAGGCATAGGAATCCCAAAAGAGAGACTAGCTGCCGTCTTTGACCGATTCACACAGGCGGACGGCTCGACAACTCGAAAATATGGGGGCACCGGCTTGGGGTTGGCCATATCCAAACAGTTGGTGGAAGCGATGAATGGCACAATGGGTGTAAAAAGTGAATCAGGGTTGGGTAGTGATTTTTGGTTTGATATTACTTTTGAGGTTATCAGTTCCGAATCGCTTGTTGGAATAAATACACCACTCCGTACAGCTGATTTGCGAACCGCCCGTATCCTTGGGGTGGATGATAACCAGACGAACCGTACAGTGCTTACGAAAATGGTGGAAAGCTTTGGGTGCCATGTGGAAACAGCTGCCAGCGGAGCGCGCGGACTTGAAATGCTCCATACTGCCGCTCGTGCAGGGAATCCATACCAGATCGTTTTGCTGGATATGCAAATGCCAGGCATGGATGGAGAACAAACGGCCCGGGCTATCAAGAGTGATCCGCTTGTCAGGGATGTAAAGATCGTGATTCTCACCTCAATGGGGAAACGCGGCGATGCCGCCCGTTTACGTGCCCTGGGTTGTTCAGGATACCTGCTTAAGCCAGTCAAGCAACAAATGTTGTATGAAGCTTTACTTGCAATTCTGAATAGCAATGAGGATGATGCGCCGGACCTTGTTACACGCCATGTCATCTCTGAAAAACTTTCTGTTGGAAAACGTATTCTGCTGGCCGAAGACAATTCCATTAATCAGAAATTGGCTGTGGCTATTTTGCAAAAGGCTGGTTATTCAGTTGATGTGGTTGAAGATGGACTGCAGGCATTTGAAAAGACCATCTCAGGCGGATACAACGCCATTCTTATGGATGTACAAATGCCTGAGATGGATGGTTTTGAATCTACTCGCAAGATCCGTGATTGGGAAAGTATGCAAGGGTTACATATTCCGATCATTGCCATGACCGCACATGCCATGAAGGGTGACCGTGAAAGGTGCCTTGAGGCTGGCATGGATGATTATGTAACCAAGCCCATCGAATCGCGCGTCCTTCATAACGTGTTGTCCCGCTGGCTTGAAAGCACACCTGAACAAAGCGATGAAAACATTACGGTAGACGTATTTGACGGGCAGAAATTTTCACTGGATGCAGAAGATGGTCTGTTTGGTGAAGAAGAAACGAAGCCCGCTTCCTCCCCGACCCGCAAGCCTGATTCAACACCTCTAACATTCACTCCTCCAAAAATCCCCGTGGATATTGAGGCTGCCATTGCACGCTTTGACGGGGACCGCAAATTCATGTTTGAGATGTGTAAGGATTTTCGCGATCACCTCCCCGGCCGAATTGATGAAATCCATTCTGCCTATAAAGATATGGATATCAACCGGCTGGCACGGCATGTGCATACCCTTAAAGGGATCTCCTTAAACTTTGACGCTACCTTCCTGGCGGAACTTGCTGCCCGCCTGGAACAGGACTGTAAACGCGAAGATATCACCAACGCCCAAATGCTGATCGAACAAATAGAGATAGAAACCAACCGGGTTCGGGAATACCTCTTTCAACATATTTCATAAGTGGAGGCTTGTATGGCACGAATTTTGGTTATTGATGATGAACACACCTATCACCAGTTAATTTCTAAAGCTCTGGATGGGCTTAATTACCAGATACACTTTGCCGAGGATGGTATCAGCGGCATTGCCCGGGCTCGTACCATCAGGCCTGATCTGATAATCACGGATGTCATGATGCCTGATATTAATGGGTACGAAGTAACCCATCAACTGCGCCGCGATGCCCAATTTGTTGCCACCCCTATTTTGGTGCTAACTGCACAGGCAGGCCTGCAGGATAAGCTGCGTGCTTTTGAAGTCGGGGCGGACGATTACTTGAGCAAGCCTTTTGAACCAGCCGAACTTGCTGCAAGGGTAGCGGCTCTTATTCGCCGATCAGAAATCACCCCAACAACCACCGTCACCAAGGATTCCCCGCAATTAGCACGGACGATTGTTGTGCATAGTTTGCGCGGGGGAACAGGCTGCTCCACTTTGGCTGTCAACCTTGGTTTATCCATGTCTAATTTGTGGGGGAACACTATTCTTCTGGATCTCACCATGACCGCGGGCCAGGTGGCCTTGATGCTTAATGAAAATCTGCGCCGTACCTGGGCAGATGTATCTCGCTATAAAGAAGGTGAAGCCGATGCAGCGTCTTTGAAAAGTGTTATCAGCCTTCATGAAAGCGGATTATCCTTTATTGCTGCGCCAACTTTTCCAGTTGAGGGAGAGACCTTGCGCGGTGAAACACTTTCTGCGGTCATCACCATGCTCAAGGAACAGTATCAGTATATCGTTGCCGATCTCCCGCATGATTTTAGCGAGGCGGCGATCAGTGCGCTGGATCTTGCGGATATTATTCTGCTGGTAAGCTCCCCGGATATGGCATCCGTCCGTGCTACTGCTGCTGCGTTGGATACCTATCAAAAGCTTGGCTATCCAATTGAAAGGATCAAGCCCTTGTTGAATGCGGTTTTCCCACGATCCAGCCTTTCAAAAGAAAAGATCGAGGCTGCAATGGGAGTGGAATTTGTAGCAATGGTTCCACATGTGCCGGATACTGTTTTGGAGGCTATCAACCTTGGTCGTCCTCTTGTACTTGATAAACCAAAAGAATCCATTTCGGCTTTGCTGGAAGATTTCGCCTTCTTTCTGAGCAAGAAGGAACATAAAAAGACAAAGCCTGAAAACCCAACAGAGACATGGAATCGGGTTTACAAGCGATATCAAAGTAAAAAAAAGTAATAATAAATTCTCCCCAATGCTGGGGAGAATTTATTGTAACTATTAAGTTTTGAGAGGCTGGTCAATGGGTTTTGAGCTATTCAAGTACATTAATCCCAAGGACGTGCCGAGTACGATCACAGTTGTCCCCAGGCTCCACAAGTCTTTATCGGTCGAAGCTTGCTGCACAAGCGCATAAAATGAAAATATTTCAAGAGCGAGCAAAAAGATAATAGCGTACATATAGCTTTTTGTTCTGATTACGAGTGTGCCGATGATCCACACGATCGGAATGATATAGGGAAGCTGGTCATACGCCCAAAGATAGATCGTGCTTACAAAACCGATCGGTATGATGACGTTAAACGCCTCCCATACGGACAATTGAGCCTGTTTTTTCCAAAGATAGAATCCACCCAGCCCAAGCAGGAACACGCTGCCCGCAGCCCCAAGCAATGTGGAACATGGCGAAGCGCCTCCACAAGCCAGATATGCGAACGCCCACACATTCGAGTGGACACCCTGCGTCCTGTCCATCACGGCTTCGGTTGCGCCGCGGAATTTGATGACCCAAAGTGGGTCCTGGATCATGCCGATGATGAGTAACGCCATTCCGCCAATGGCCACGCCGTAGATCGCCTTCCAATCTCGCCGTGCGAGGAACCAGATGCCTGCCAGCAAAAGGATCGTAATCCCTTGAGGAGGTTTGAGTATGGTCAGCGAAAGGACAATCCCTGCCAGCAGAGATTTGTCCCTTTCAAATAAGAGGATCGCCCCGACGATAGCCATGAGCGCCATTGCACCAACGGAGCCTGTGTGTAGTGTGAGGTACAAGGGACCAAAGAAAAATAAGGAGGCGAAGACAGGCACAAGCAGCCTTCTAGGAGCGGCTTCTTGCCAGTGGTTGAAAAGAACAAAGATCGTGAGCGCAACGAAGATGAGGGTGATCACCTGCCATAAAATGTACGCGTTTGATAAAGATAGCAAGCCAAAGGGGATAAAGATAATTGCAAGCGGTAACGGGTAGGGGAATATTTTATTAGGCTGCCATTTGATCCCATGCGTTTCATGTCCAGCTAGATATTGGGTCTGGTCATAGGGGTTTTCGCCGTCCAACAGCATACGACCAGAAAGCCAGAAGAAGGTAAAGTTTGAACTTTGGAAATCAAAGCTGGTATAGCTGATTCGCGCGCGAAAAAAGATCATCCCGCCAATTAAGAAAAGTGTCAGTGTGATGCCAAGGATTTTCTGAAGTTTTTTTTGCATGAGCCTCTGACCGTTAAATAATCAGCCGCCCATTTCTGAAACAGGCGGCTTCCAAATTAATTCAGCAAGTCTTTAAGTTTTGCAAAAGGTGAATCGGATTCCACGGGGCGGTGACCGCAATCCTTCTCGTTCAGGTTCTGCCCGCATTCGGGGCAAAGTCCCTTGCAGTTGGGTTTGCAGATCGGGCTGATAGGAACTTCGAGCAGGGCGTACTCCCGCAGCATTGCCGAAATATCAAGATGTGCGTCATCGGGAATGAGCAGGCCTTCTTCGGTTTCGGAGCGAGTATCGAAGGCGTACATCTCCGTGAAGGACCAATCCAGTCCGTGTTCGAAATCCTGCAGGCAGCGCACACAGTTGAGGGTGGTTTCAGCAGAGAAATCGCCTTGCAGGATCAATCCCTGCGGGGTCTTGCCGACATTGGCAATGCCCTCAAAGTTGCGCAATTCAAGATCTTCAAGTTTGAGTTTTTCGAACTCAAACGGGAAGTCGTGGTTGTAGCCGATCTCTTCATGAATGATGAAGCCGACGTTAAAGCGAAAGGTTTTTTTAGGGCTGGGCATGGGAGGAAATGATTATTTAGGAGAGATGAATTATGAAGAAGGACGACTCAGAAACGAAAAACTACCGAGCTGCCCAACTACAAAGCTAAACTTTCCTATCTACAATATATTTGGCTAAGTTTTCCAGTGCGTCACGTTCGGCGCAGGATTCCATGGATTCAAGGCGGGCGAGGGCTCGTTCCACGTGCTGTTCGGCTTCGAGCATGGCTTTCCTGGAAGCATCACTCGCGCGGATGTTTTCTATGAGGCGGGTCATGTTGTCGTTGTTGGTCCAGCCGCCATTGGGCAGGGATGCGATGTCTACATCATCTGGGTTGGCTTCAGCGTAGTAAATGGCTGGCAGGGTCACCAGACCATTCAGTAGGTCTGAACCGAGCGGTTTACCAACCGATGCCTGGTCGCCGGTAAAATCAAGGATATCATCCACGATCTGAAAGGCTACACCGATTTGGTATCCAAAGTCGCGCATGGCTTCAACAGACGCTTCATTTGCCGGGCTGACCATGGCGGCGGCGCGGGAGGTCATTTCAAAAAGAGAGGCGGTCTTTGCGTAAATACGTTTGTAGTAATTATCGCGATTGATCATTCCGCGTGAAGTGAACATTTGAGTCAATTCACCGTTGACGATGGTTGCCAGTGTTTCGGAGAACAGTTTCATCAAGGCCAGGTTGTCTGTTTCTGCGGCGAGAATGGCCGCACGGGCAAACAGAAAATCGCCGGTCAAAACTGTGGCAGGCGGCGACCAGCGTGCGTTCAGTGTGGCCATGCCGCGGCGAAGCAGCGAGCCGTCGATCAGGTCATCGTGTACCAATGTGGCGGTGTGCAATAGTTCCACAGCGGCACCGAGGGTGACGAGCTTTTCAAGGGGCGCACCCAGCATATTTCCAACGAGCAGGCTGAGGGTGGGGCGGATGCGCTTGCCTCCCGCAGCAAGTAAATGCTCAAGGGCGGCACGCAGGTCTGGATGGGCCTCATCCGCCTGGGCGCGCATTCGTTCTTCAACGAGTTTGATTTCTTCTGTTACAGGTGATAGGAAAGTTACGGCGTTCAAATCAGTCTCCCCATGCAAAGAGCCGCGCCGCGTTGGCAGTTGTAATTGCGGCGATCTCCGCAGGGCTTTTGGAATGGATTTCTGCTATTTTATCAGCAATATGATACACAAAGGCAGGTTCGTTTCTTTTGCCACGAACCGGCACGGGAGCGAGAAATGGCGAGTCGGTTTCGATGAGGATTTTGTCAAGGGGGAATTGTCGTGTAATTTCGCGTTTTTCATCCGCATTTTTATAGGTCACTGGCCCCGTGATTCCGAGGTAAAAATTGAGAGCCAACGCCTTTTGCGCGGTTTCGAGGTTGCCATTGAAGGAATGCAGCACGCCGGGGCGTTCTGCGAGTTGTCCCTGCAATCCGCTTTGCCACTCTTCCAGAATTTTCAGCAAGTCCACAGACGCATCGCCGACCCATGCATCATTTTCCTCACGCATGTGGATGATGACCGGCTTGTTGATTTCCTTCGCAAATGCCAATTGCTGTTTCAAAACATCGCGTTGAAACGAGCGTTTGTCGCTTTCTTTCACCCAATAATAATCGATGCCGATCTCGCCGACCGCAACCACCTTTGGATGGATGGCTAGTCTCTTCACTTGCTGAAAGGTGCTTTCGGAGAATTCCTCCAGATCGGTTGGATGGAAACCAACCGCCGCATACACGCTGGAGTTTGACTCTGCCAACTGCACCGCCTCTTTACTGGACCTGTGGTGGAGTCCCGGTACGAGCAGCCGAATCAACCCTGAATCATTCGCACGGCGGATCACATCCGCGCGGTCAGGGTCAAATTTGTTGTAATCGAGGTGACAATGGGTGTCGGTGAGTTGCATGGGAAGGTTTGTGTTGAGCTTGTCGAAATAATAAAGGATGAAAAAGCCGCCTATTTTTTGGCGGCATTTTTCTTTACTGGCTTTTTGCTGACTTGATATTTTGCTTTCTTTTCGCCAACTTGTTTGTTTGGAATGGCGGAAATCAAAATCCGCAATGCCTTGTTGACGCTTTCAGAGTCGGGAAAGTGAGCAATTACATCTGGGTCAAGCTTGACCGTGTTTTCAAGCGGGCCAAATTTCTGTTCACTAATGGTACCATCTTCATTATGAATTCGGACGGTGTAGCCTTCCTTCATAGCTTGATGATATTTTCCGCGCACACCTTTTTTGCCTGCGAAGTTGTACTCAGGCAGCATGCCGTCATCATAATCTTCAGGGATAATGTTATTCGCCTTCTTCATATATTTTTCTTTCAACAGAGGTTGCTTTGCGGCAGCTGATGATGCGAATTAGAGTTTTTTCAGGCGATTTGTGTTTTTCCAAATGAACTACCAGCAAAACTCTTTCATTTGTAGAAGTTCCAATGCTGATAAACCGCTCTTCTTTTTCTGAATGCGCTTCATCCGGAAAGGTAATAAGGAAAGGGTCATTGAAAATTGTCCTTCCTTCATCAAAACTGACTTTGTGCTTTGCCAGATTGATATTTGCCTTGTTCTCATCCCAGTCGAAGACGAAATTCATATACAAATTATACCGCTTTTGGTTTGATGATGTTTTACAGCCAAGCGATAGTACCATTGCCCGAATTGACGATTATATTTTTGGACTGTATAGTAAGTAAAAAAGACATCGAGGTTAATATGCGTAGGAAATTAATCATCTTTTGTGCGTTTGCTTTGTTCCTTATGTCAGTTTTTCCGCCTCAAACGGTTTATGCAGATGTAGCTCCGCCTGAAATGCCCCCGGGAACCAATTTGCTCCCCGGGAATGAAGCCACACAAGTCCGCATGGTGGCAGAGACAGTGACGTTGACCATCTCCAAAAATCCAGACGATCCTTATAAAGCCGTTGCTAAAACGGAAGCTGTTTTTACCATGCGCAACCTCGGAACAGCGGAAGAGAATATGCAGGCGCGTTTTCCATTATCTTTCTTCAACGGCAGCTCCAATGGCTTTGGAGAATTTCCTGAGATTCCTTCCATTGAAGTCAAAATCAATGGGCAAAATACATCAACCCGGCGCGAGATGCAGCCTTTTGTAAATACTGAAAATGGCTACAAAGAACGCCCTGAGATTCCCTGGGCTGTATTCGATGTGGCCTTCCCGCCAGAGCAGGATGTAAAAATCGAAGTGACCTACACGGCTAGCGGGTTTGGGCATTCCCCTTACCAAATTTTCAAATACATTCTTGAGACCGGCGCTGGTTGGAATGGCAGCATTGGCGCTGCAGATATTATCGTCCGCTTTCCGTATGAAGTTAACCAGAAAAATGTTTGGACGCAGGAAGTATTCGGATATAGCGACCCAACTCAGGGCGGAGTCATGAGCGGCAATGAAGTCCGCTGGCATTTTGACGATCTTGAGCCAACCTCTGAGAACAACATCGAGATCATCACTGTAACGCCAAAATTATGGGAATCCGTGCTGAATGAAACAAATACCGTTACGAAGAACCCAAATGACGGCGAAGCATGGGGCAGGCTGGGAATGTATTACAAGCAGATCTTAACTCAATCACATGGTGAACTGCGCGGGGACCCGGCTGGAGATGAAATGTTCGAGTTGAGCAAGAGCGCGTACGAAAAATGCCTTGCCTTGCTGCCCAATGATTCCTTGTGGCATTACGGGTATGCGGAGTTGTTGTGGTCCTATTATTATTCTTATGATCTGTATTTCGCGGGCAAACCAGACACGGAAGGAATTCTCCCGCGTATATTATCTGAATTGGAAACCGCGCTCAAGATCGATCCAAATAACGAGCAGGCCCAAAACCTGCTCAAATGGATTAGCGATTCAGTTCCAGGGGCTGTCCAGATGGATGGGAACAACTTTATTCTTTTAGCGCTGACCGCTACGCCGGTCCCTCCCACGCCCTGGGCTGAGATTGAAACCCCAACTTTTGTTCCCGCTGTGACAATTCCCTCACCAACCTACTCTATGGGAGTCAATACTCCCGAACCTGTTTCTGCGCCCAATCCGTTATGCGGAAGTGCGTTTTTGCTGCCAGCGTTCTTTGGAACAGTGTTGATCTTTAATAAACGTAAGTCAGGCTAAAAGCCTGACCTACAAAAAAGGTGACAGTCACTTTCGCGTACCGGGTGACTGTCACCTTTTACTTTCCACTTATTACTTATTACTCGTAACTCATTCCTCGCCTACTTAATCCCCGCTACTTTCAATCCATCTTGTAAAATCGCTTGCACCTTATCCTTGTGACGGGTTTCAGTGTAAACGCGCAAAATGGGTTCCGTGCCAGAGAAGCGGATGAGCATCCAGCCGCCATCTTCCATTTTAAATTGGAAACCGTCCACGGTGATGACTTCTGTCACCTTCAGCCCGCCGAGCGTGGCTGGATAGCTATCGCGGATGATCTTCTTGCGGGTCTCGTGGTCGCCGCTAAAGGGGCTGTCGATACGGTCGTAATAATATTCGCCGCCAACTTTAGCAAAGAGGTCTTTGAGTAATTCAGTGGGTTTCTTGCCAGTCTTCACCATGAAGTCAAGCATGTACAAACCAGCCAAAATCCCATCACGCTCAGGGACATTGCCACGGAAAGCATAGCCGCCTGATTCCTCGCCGCCGATGAGGGCGTTGGTCTCGGTCATTTTCGGGGCAACATATTTGAACCCCACACCCGTCTCGTGGACGGGGACTCCGTACAACTCACCAAGTTTGTTCAACATGCCCGTCGTGGAGAGGGTCTTCACAATGTCGCCGCGTTCGCCGCGAATTTCAAGTAAATAGTAGGCGATCAAACCAAACACACGTAATTGATTGATGAACTCTCCATTCTCATCACCGATACCGCATCGGTCTGCATCACCGTCTGTGATGAGCAGCACATCGGCTTTGTTGTCAATCGTTGCTTTCAAGCCCACATCAATGTTCGGTTGAATCGGTTCGGGACGTTTCATCTCAGGGAAGGATGGGTTGCGTGAGTTATGAATTTCGATCACTTTAGTCTTGCCGCCAGCAAGTAAGCGCGGGAACCAACCCATACCGTTGCCCCACATGGTGTCGACCATCACAGTCAGTCCCGCGTCTTTGATGGGCTGCAAATCGATCAGTCCGTCACGGGTGAGGTGTTCAATGTACGGAGTGGCTGCGTCAAATTTGACAATCTCACCTGCAGCAGTAGCTTCCTTGTAATCTTTGCGCTTCACACCGCTGACATCATCAGGGATGCCTGCTTCGATCTGTTTCAAGCCTTCGGGGTCAATTGCGCCGCCCGTATCGTTGCGGACTTTGAATCCGTTATCTGAGGGCGGGTTGTGGCTGGCAGTAATATTCACAGCGCCAGCCGCTTTTTTATCAACAACGGCGTACGCAATAACGGGCGTCGGTGTCGCGCCATCTGTCAAATAGACTTTCAATCCGTTACCGGCTAAAACTTCTGCAACGGCTGCGGCGAAATTCTCGCTGCCGAAGCGCATGTCATGGCCAACCACGACCCACTGTCCCGTTCTGCCTTGTGAAACCATGTAAGATGCAAATCCCTGCGCTGCGCGGCGCACGTTGTCAAATGTGTAATCTTCAGCAATGACTCCGCGCCAACCGTCTGTGCCGAACTTTAGCTTTTGTGCCATTCATTTTCTCCTGATAAGTGATAACTGGCGAAATTATAACCGTCACGGACATTTTATATCATCCGAAAAAAACTCCGAGGAATTTCCTCGGAGTTTCAATATTACGGTGTCGCAGTTGTTGCGGCGGTTGGTAGTGGGAGCGGCGTTGGTGTGGAGGTCTCCAGCGGCGCGGGTATGGGTGTCCCTGTTGGTAGCACAGGAGCTTCACCAGACATCAAGATCTGCCACGCGATCTCAAGGTCGCCTGATGCGACCACGGGGAAATCCGGCAGGTTGCCAAGGGCAAGGTCAAGGCGGGTGAGTACCTGCGAAAGCAGCTCGTCATTTGTCTCCGCCTGCAACGCAGCCAGCAAGTCACGCGCCGATTGCACATCAATTTTTGCGAGGCCAAAATTGCTCTGCGCCAGATACAGCCGCGCGCGCGCAAGCGTATCCAATGCGCGGGTCATCATCACTTCGTGTTTCAAGTCCAGCAATATCTTGTCGTTGTTCGCCTGCAATTGCGCGTCAAGCTCGGCTTGCATCCCTTCCAGCTTTTGAATGGAAACCGAATACGCTTCCACGGTTGTTTCCAGTGCGGTCACGCGCGCGTTCGTTTCATCCAGCTGCGTTTGCAGCGCAGAAATTTCCTTTTCAAGTTTTGTGATCTGCGCGGTGTTCCGTTCCACGGGCGCAATGAATGTCCGGTTGATGTAAGGAAGACCATAATATAAAAGCGCGCCGATGCCGCCGATAAAAATCACGAGGACGATCAACCGCAGCAGGGCACGCAGGAAGTTGACAAACGCCCTTCCCAAACGCGACAGGAAGGAATCTGCCTCTTTGACATTTTCCTGTGCAGGCCGACTCTTCTCAATATAAACGGGCGGCGCCTCTTCCTCAACGGGAGTGATGGCTCTGTTTTCTGATACATCTTCCTGCGCCTCCGCCGCGGACTGCAAGCGGGCCAGCAATGCCTTTCCCATGCTTTTTACTTTCAGGCATTCATCCGCCGAGTTGAAGGGACGCGCGGCGATGATGTTCTGTGCAACCGTGCGTGTGACGCCCTGTGTCTTGGTCAATGTATCGAGGTCTGCGGTGTTGATGAAGGTGAGGAAGTCGCTCATGGTATCTCCTATACTGTCATTGTACAACAAAAGGCTTGGGACGAGAATCTGCTGATGGACCTGGAGCAATTGTCAGTTTAAGGAAGAGGCGGTATCACTTCATCAAGGCATTGACCCGCCATGTTATCTGCTCAAGCAGTGCGGGGTTGAAGACTCGGTATGATTCCAAATGGCCTGAGATGGGGAGAATCAGCCCGAGGGCGAGGGTGTAGATCAATAACCCGAGCGCGATGACGGAAAATATTCCGCGGGCGATGGGATATTTTTTTAATTGGATGAGCGCCTGCCAGAAACCGATGACCGCCAAAAGGGCGAGCGTGGGAACGAGGTCCAGCAGGTAGCGCATGGTGGTGAAGAAAAAGAATTGCAGCATGAGAAAAACGAAAAATGCCGAGCCCGTCAGCGAAAGCAAAATCCAACGGAAGTTTTTATCTTTGTTCAGCCATGCGAGAAAGATGAACACCATGAACGGGCTTGCGGTGAAAATACCTGTGATGGCTTCGGCGAGCAGTAAATAAAATTTGGGATATCCGCTTTCGAGCCAGTCAGGCCCAGCCCAACGGTTTGGGACGATGTAGGGGAAGATGTCCCGTGTTTCAACGGGGTTGAAAAGAGTCTTGAAAAGATTCGGTGGAATGTAGGCTGGCGAAAAAGTTTCTCCAAGCAATTCATATAAGTTGTAGCTCGTGAGTTGATAACGCAGACCGAATTCAGTAAAAGAATCGAAACGCGCGTAGTTGTATGCTACATAACTGAATGCGCCGAGTGCCAACGGTATTGCAAACGAGGCAATGAATGGGATGAATTTTGTCCGTTGGGTTTTGAATATCCAAATGAGCGCCATGAGCGCAAGGAACATTACGGAGATAGTTAGAGTTGTTCGTGAGCCAACCGCCAGCGCAAGGAATGTCCCTGCCAATATCAGGCGCGGATAGGTTGGACGATTGAATGCAGTAAACAGAAAGTATGTGCCACCGATGAGGAAGAACTGTCCCGCGATGATGGCAGCTTCGTAAATGCGGGCTTCAATCAGGATGTAAAGGATGGGGTTTACCAGCCCCGCAAATGCAATGGCGGAAAGCAGCGCCCAGAGCGGCGTTTCGAGAAAATACTTTTTCCACAATTCAAGGATCAGCAGCAGGGTGAAAATAAATGTCCCAGCCGTAAACATAAGGGTGATGACCTTGTCACCGACTGTTTGTTGGGTGAATAATTTGATGACCGCAAGAAAGAGCGCGGGAGCAGGCCCCCAATACAGGTAGTATTTTCCTTTGTACAGCGTTGCGTCCCACAGCACTGGGATGCCTTCACGGTTGCTCGGCTCGTAGACATTTTCCATTGTGAGGAGCGCGGGGTCAGGCTGCACATCTACTGCAAGTTGACCATGGCTGAATGCGGTGGCGAGCAGGTCGTAGTAACTTGTCTCATTGGGCCAGGATGTCCATAGTCCCGTGGAAACGTACCAGATATAGATGACTATGATAAAACCGCCTAATACGCCTGCTGAAAGATAGCTCTGTCCTGTGGTGGTGTGGATTGCTTGGCCGATGAAATTGTTTTCACGGTAGAACAGTGCGGCCGCCAGAATAAGAATGCCAATGAAGAAAATAATGACACGTTTACCACCCCACACAGAATTGTTATCCAGACCAAGTTGGTTGGCGAAGAGCATCCCTGCAATGAGACCCGCGCCGATCACTCCGCCCGCTGTTTGAATCCATTTTCGTATCATTTCTTGATTTTATCAGGGAGTGGGGAAAAGGATGGGGCAGGCTCGCGTATTTACTATCACCGCCCTATCGGGAGCCAAGTCCACAACAGAGCGGGAATAGGAATGAAATTTGTTATTGCGAGTGAGTTGCATTTAAAGTTCGTTTTATTTTTGCATGGGGAAGTGTGGATTGGCTGAAACTATTTCCAAGGCAGTATAATCCCGTCCATGATTTACCTTGATTATGCCGCTACCACCCCCGTTGAACAGCGCGTTTTGGACGCGATGATGCCGTATTTCCGAGAGAATTATGGGAATCCGTCCTCTGTCCATCGGCTGGGACAAAAAGCTGAAACTGCTATTGATTCTGCCCGCGAAAAAGTCGCTGCTGTTTTGCACTGCAAACCAGAGGAGATCATTTTCACATCCTGTGGAACCGAGTCGGATAACCTTGCTTTGCGCGGGGCAATGATGGCAAGGCGCAACGCCTCAGGCGAAACGTGGATCCTGACCTCCAAAACCGAGCATCACGCCGTCAGCAAGACCGCCGAGCAGCTTGAAAAAGAATACGGATTTCAACTCGAGTGGCTGGATATCAATACGTATGGCGGTGTATCGCCTGAGTCTTTGAGCAAGGCGGTTTGCAACAACACGGTTCTTGCCTCGGTGATGTATGCCAACAACGAGATCGGCACCATCAACCCGATCGCGGATCTGGCTGAAATTGCAAAGGCAAATAACATCCTCTTTCATACGGATGCGGTGCAGGCCGCTGCATATTTGGATGTGAACGTGGAATCTCTCGGCGTGGACTTGATTTCCCTTGGCGGACATAAATTCTACGGGCCCAAAGGCGTGGGTGCGTTGTACGTCCGCAAAGGGACGAAACTCCTTCCGCATATGACGGGCGGGGGACAGGAGAATAGTCAACGGGCGGGGACGCAGAACGTGCCGTATATCGTAGGCTTCGCGGAGGCGTTACGTCTTGCGGCGGAAGAACGTGAAGCCCGTACCGTACATGTCAAACCGCTGCGCGACCAGATCATCGGGAAAGTGCTTGAAGAAATTTCTGATTCCCAACTAACTGGGCATCCTGAAAACCGCCTGCCGAATCACGCCTCCTTTGTTTTCAAAGATGTGGACGGCAATCTGCTTTTGCAAATGCTCGATTCCGCTGGCTTTGCCTGCTCGTCAGGTTCCGCCTGCAAAACAGGCAATCCTGAGCCGAGCGAGGTAATTACATCATTGGGTCATTCCCGCGATTGGGCATTGGGCTCCCTGAGAATTACACTCGGCGTTGACTCCACTCCTGAGCATGTCGATTCATTTCTAAAGACCCTGCCAGAATTAGTAGAGAAGGCAAGAAGTTTAAACCACAGATAAACACGGATGAACACTGATTTTTTGATAAAAGGATGGGAAAGATGCCTTCACCAGATGTGAATCTGATCACTGAAAAAATCATTGGTTGTGCCTATAAAGTGAGCAATGCGCTAGGAATAGGTTTTGTTGAAAAAGTATACAAGAATGCTCATTTTCATGAAATGAAATAGGTTTATTTTTTTGAAAACAAAAATCATCACCCTCGAATCCCACGATGACCTCATCTCTGTCCGCGATAAATTATCGTGGGCAAAGACGCCGCGTATTTTGCTTGTGTGGCCCAAATATGAAAAGGTCACCCTGCGCCTGTTGGACTTGAAAGTCCTGCAGCGTCACGCGGATTCGCTCGGCGCGCACCTCGGCCTGGTCACGCGGCGCATGAATGTGAGGCGGGACGCAGAGTCGCTGGGCATTCCCGTTTTCAAAACCACCTCCGCGGCTCAAAAGGACCTGTGGCCTGATTCTGCTCCGAGGACACAGCGCATCCCGAAGACTCCGCGCCGAGATCTGCGCGAGATGCGCGACTCGGTTTATCCAAAAGAACCAGCGTGGCGGACGTCTCTCCTTGGGCGAGTGCTCACTTTTACAGCGGGGGTAATTGCTGTTTTGGCAGTGGCAGGCCTCTTCATCCCGCGTGCGGCGGTGACCTTGTTTCCCGAATCGCAGACTCAATCCATCACCATCCCAGTGAGCGCCAGCCCATCCATTAAATCCATTTCACTCGCTGGTGATATCCCCGCCCAAACCATCTCTGTTACAGTGGATGCGGAACAATCGCTGGCGGTGACCAATGAGATCGCGTTGCCAAATTCAAAAGCGAAAGGCATTGCCCGCTTTACGAATTTGGGAGAGAACGATGTTGAGATTCCCGCGGGCACGGTTATCTCCACCTTAGACCTGATCCGATATACCACTTTGACCGATACCCTTCTCCCTGGCGGTGTGGACGATTTTGTGGAAGTGCAGATCGAAGCATTGGAAGCTGGCTCGCAGGGCAATGCAGTGCCAGATGCGATCTCAATTGTGGAAGGCTTGCTTGGGCTTTCTGTCACAGTGACGAACCCAGAATTGATATCAGGCGGTACCGACACGAAAACGATTGGCGCATCTGAAGAAGACCGCACAAAACTGCGTGAGGTGGTGATGGAAAATTTGCGCCGCGCCGCCGAAGCGCAAATGCGCTCGCAGATCAACGCAGATGACTTGTTACTCCTTGATACATTGGAAGCGACGCAGACACAACAGGAGGAGTTCTCTCCGCCTGAGGGGCAGGCTGGCAATACGCTTACCTTGAAAATGAAAGTTGAATTTTCAGCGAGCTATATTTCACATACAGATTTGAATCAATTGGCCGCTTCCACATTGAACGCGTCCGTTCCGCAGGGATTTTCCCCTTTCGGTGAATTGATATTTAATCCGCTGGCCGAACCCGTTACTGATTCTGCTGGTGTTACTCATTTTGAACTGCAAGCGGAGCGAGTTACCCTGCGTGATATTGACCAATTGAAAATATTTTCCACCATTCGAGGACACGACCCAGCTCGAGCAGCGAATGAATTGAAGAAATCTTTTTCCCTGCGCGATGAAACGCAGATCACGCTCAATCCCGCGTGGTGGCCATGGCTGCCGCTGATCCCATTCAATATTTCTGTTGAAGTGAAGTAGGCAAACAAGTAAACATATTTACTTGTTTGCATGTTTACATTTTTCCCACGGAGAGTTCATGAGAATCCTTGCCGTTGACCACGGTGAAAAAAGAATAGGCATCGCCATCAGTGATGAGACGGCTACCATTGCCAGCCCAGTCAAAGTTGTAGAGCACATCTCGCGTGCCATCGATGCCGCGCAGGTTGCGGAGATTGCAGCGCAAAATAACGTCGGTTTAATTGTAGTTGGGCAATCCTTTGACGAAGATGGCAACCCAAACCCTGCAGGCCGCCGCGCAGGACGATTTGCCGACGAACTCAAAAATCAAACCAATATCCTCGTTGAAATGTGGGATGAATCATTCAGCACTCAAATTGCGCGTTCTGCACGCATCGAACTGGGCGTCTCACGCAAAAAACGAGCAGGTCATCAGGATGTGTTCGCGGCGGTGGTCATTTTACAGTCGTATCTTGAGTCCAAGCGTGATTCGTAAAAAGTGAAACGTGAATACAAAACCCCAAACTCAAAACCGAACCTCGAAGAAATTCATGCGTCGTTATCAGCTTTACTTCGTCCTTGCGTTCATTATCCTTGCCGCATTGGCTTGCGGCTTCTCTTTTCTATATTACATCCCCGCGCGTGCCTCGCTTTTGTTTGGCCCGCCCGCGAGTCAGCTTTCCATTTCAAATCGCATTGAATATTCCGCCCGCTTGTTATCGTATGGCGATGAACTCAAAACTCCCTTCAATGCGGGCGGTGCGGAACAGCAGTTTCAAGTTGAACAGGGCGAAACTGTAAGTTCCATCGCAAATAGGCTCGAAGTCTCGGGCTTTATTTCCAGTGCGCAAGCCTTTTACGATTACGCAGTCTACACAGGCATCGACCTCACCATACAATCGGGGGTCTTCAATATCAGCCCCGCTCAATCTATCATCGACATCGCTCAAGCCTTGCAAAAATTTTCTCCCGCCGATGCGACTCTTGTGATCTTGCCAGGCTGGCGGATGGAAGAGATCGCCGCCTCTCTCCCGACCTCAGGCCTGGAGATTACACCCGAAGCATTTCTCTCCGCTGCCGCCACTCCGCCCCAAGTCCTCGCGTTTGCATCTCCCTCCTCGATGGAAGGATTCTTTTATCCTGATACTTATACCCTGCCGCGTGACACAACGCCCGAACAGCTATTGGATATCATCGCAAGAAATTTTGTCCAACACCTTGCCAGTGACCTGGTGACTGGTTTCGAGAATCAGGGTTTGACCTTGTATCAGGCTGTCATCCTTGCGTCCATTGTAGAGCGCGAAGCCATCCAGCCAGATGAGTCTGCCATGATCGCTTCAGTGTATAGAAATCGTTTCGCCATCGGCATGAAACTGGATGCGGACCCCACCGTCCAATACGCGGCTGGGTATAACTCTGTCCAAGCTACCTGGTGGACAAATCCCATCAGCGCCGCAGAATTGGAACTCGACTCGCCGTTCAATACCTATATTTATCCAAGCCTTCCGCCTGCGCCAATTTCTAATCCCAGTATCGAAGCGTTGTATGCGGTGGCGTATCCTGAAACGTCCCCATATTATTATTTCCGCGCCAGGTGTGACGGTTCAGGCTATCACTTATTCGCCGCCACTCTTGAAGAACAGGTCGCCAATGCCTGCCCATAGGATATCAAATGAACATTCAAGAACTTGAAAAACGACTGGAAGAAGAAGGCTGTAGCCGCACATATTACGCCATTGGTCGCGGCGGCTCGGATGTGTTCTGTCTCGATAATTGGCAGGGAACATGGCGCGTCTGCTACACCGAGCGTGGCACGGATCAAGATCCCATCTTCGAGAGCCAAAGCGAAGAGGAAGCCTGCGAATTCTTTTTCACGTACATCACAACCCACATCCGCCATAATCACCTGGTGGGATATTTCAAGTCGAAAGAAAAAGCGGAGGCTTTGGCCGAAAAACTAAAAGAGCACGGCATCGAATCATTTCGGAATGATATTCCGTACGGCGGCTGGGCTGATCCTCGCTTCCGAGTCTTTGTGATTGGCAAGGATATTTTCAAGGCACGCGATATTTTTGGCGAATTACCCATCAGGGACCATTAATAATTTGCCCTGTGCAAGAGACTCGTGACCCCGTAGGGGTCAAATGATTATAGATTTGTGAATTAGGCAATTCAACCCCGAAGGGGTGTCACCCCTTCGGGGTTGATATCTTTACGTACAAATTTCTACAATCATTCCATCCCTACGGGATTGAGCAGAGAAAAATTTATTTTCCTTGAAACGAATCCCATACTTTGAGTGCGGGTTTGGGTGAGCCGTCAGCGTTTTGGAACCCGATGTAGGCGAAGTTGCCAAGCATGGTTGCATCTTCTGTATTCCCCATTTCTTTTGTGTAGGAATCGATTTCCAAGTCGCTTAGCAGAGTGTTGACCCAGAACGCGAGGCGCGGCCCCAATTGGTTGTGAATTGTGTTGAGATATTCCACCTGATCTTCGGGGGTGTTGGTGAGCTGGTTGAATGTCTCAGAGGAGAATCCACCCTCAGCCACAGCGACCAGTTTCGAGGTCCGTGTGAGAAGCGGGGAGTAATAGTCTGCGGGAATTTTTTCGCCAGAGGGAAAGACAAAGTAGGGATAAGTTGAGATGGCCCAAATATCCAAGTTAGGTTCGAAGGCTTCGATCTGCTCCCATTTGACATCGAATTTTTTGAGATTGCCTTCTTCAGGTTGGGGGAACATGTTGTTGAGATCATCCCACTGAAAGGTGACAAAGACCTGCGTTTCGGGCGCTTCGGCCTTGACGAGCGCGTAAATTTCGTTGTACAGGCTGATGAAGTTTTCCGCATCCTCGGGATGCGCATCCATGTAGGTGTTGATCTCGGAAGCGACGCCGAGGTAGTGCGGGTGAAAATTGCGCACGACCCACAAGGCAAAATTTTTATGAGCCGCGCGGATATCGGGGTTTGCAAAGTTTGCATCCCAACCTGCAGGCAGGTTCGCGAACTCACGGCGGTTGAGACCATTCAGCGGGTCGATGACGAAGACATGATCGAGGTCGTTCTGACTGGCAATCGTGAGTTGATTGATGATATCTGTACGTGCCTTTGATTCGCCATCCACACCTTTTGCAAAAGATTCCCAATCCGTGTTTTGTTGAACAAGGACAAAATCACCGTGTTCGCTGATGCCTTTGAATGTGGCAAAGACGCTTTCAAGGGTGATCTCAGGCGGGGATGGGTAAAATCCGTAGGCGGTTTTATTTGAGTTGAAAGCAGAGTTTTGCGGTGTGGGCGGAATGCTTAGAGTTCCACCGCTTCCGCATGCCAATGCTGTGAATGCAAGAATGACTATGGAGAGATAAAATTTTTTCATGGTATGCCTGACTGTTTGAATTTGAGATTGGGAAAATAAAACGACCCGTATGTTGTATACAGGTCGTTGAAAAGAAAAGTTGCAAGAGCTATTTCGTCATTGCGAGGTGGGCGTAGCCCGACGAAGCAATCTTCAAGCTTTCGATGACGGAAGGGTATTTACTTGCTCGTCAAAACTCCCAGACGGTCAATGTAATCGCCCAGCACTTCAAAGGCATCTTCGATGGGCTTCGTGCTGGTCATATCCACGCCTGCGGTTTTGAACACATCCATCGGTGACATGGACGAACCCGCTTTGAGGAAGTTGATGTGATCCTGTGCGGCGTTTGGCGTGCCGTTCAATATGCGCTTGGCGATGGCATTTGCCGCAGAGATGCCGATGGCATATTGGAAGGTGTAATAGTCGATGTAAAGATGTGTAGTGAAGGTAGCCCAGGTGATGCCGACCCGTTCACGGTCCAGATTCATCTCTCCGCCGTAGCCTTCGCTGAAGAGGTCTGCCATCAGCTCGATCATGGAATCGGCATTGAGGGCTTGTCCCTTCTCGATACGTTGGTGCGTTTCAAGCTCAAAGCGGGCAAGGGTCGGCATGATGAAGAAGTAGCGGTGGAAATTATCCATGGCTTCTTCGAGCAGCGCGATCTGGAAATATTTGTCAAGGTCGGTTTTGAGCATGTGTGCGCGAGCCATTGCCTGATTAAAGTTCGAGGCGGTCTCTGCGATGATGGATGGATATAGATAGTAATGCATCGGCTGTGCGCGGCTGGCGTAGTAGGCGTGCATCGAGTGACCCAGTTCATGCGAGAGCGTGCTCATGCTGCCGATGTCATCGGTATAGCTCATCAATATAAAGGGATGCGTATCCTGCGGAACGCGTGTGGAAAATGCGCCCTGACGTTTGCCTGCGTTGGGAGCCCAGTCCACCCAGCGATCTTTGAGGCACCCCTTGCGCATGGTTTCCACATATTCATCGCCCATCGGCGCGAGTCCTTCGCATATCCACTCGACAGCTTTCTCAAAAGGAACTTTATGCTTTTTAGTTGTAAGCGGCGCCCATACATCGTAAGGATTAAGAGATTTCACGCCCAATACCTTGCGGCGGATGCGCCAATACTTATGCCAGAGGGGGAGGTTCTTTTTGAAGATATCAAGCAGGTTGTGGAACATTTCCACGGGGACGTTGCCGTTGAAAAGTGTAGACTCGAGCGAGGAGTTGAACTTGCGCGTCTTCATGTTGAAGACATTTTGTTTGATGGATACAGCCAGATTTCCCGCCAGCGTATTCTTGAACTCAAGGTATTTATCGTTGTAGTTTTCCCACGCGGTCTGGCGTGCTTTTCGGTCAGATGTGTTGAGGATGGCGTCGAAGGTGCTTTGGGTTAAGTCCACCTTTTTGCCTTTGCTGTCTTTGGCAGGCTTGAATTGGAAATCTGCGTTGGCGAGCATGTTCGTGGTGGTGCGGACTGCCATGAACGGGTCGCGTAATGCGCCGAGCAATTCCTCCACCTCCGCATTGCGGACATGCGCCTGCTTGCGGAAGAGGTCGTTGAAATAAAATTCAAATGCCTTCATGCGCGGGTCGTCAGTGATCCATTGGCGTAACGTGGATTCGCCGATGGCGAGAAGTTCAGGGTCAATGAAGGATGTGGCCGCACCGACTTGCGCCAGCGCGCTCATGGCTTTTCCATTCATGGCTGCGCCAAGTTGATCGGATGTGTCCACTGCGCTGGACATGGTGGCATACACCTGCACTTTGGCGGCGCGCTCTGAGATTTCATTGAGAGTGCTCATCGTTTCGATAAAGATGGCTGCTCCCTCGGAGAGGCGTCCTTTGAACTTTTGGATGGAGGGCAGGCTCTCGACGAGTTCTTTGACAGCTGCATCAAAATCATTTGGAGTGGCAAAGACGCTTTCGGAATTCCAAGTTTGATTCTTTTTGACTTTGGATCGTGGGAGGGAAGCGGACATGGCAAGTAATCCTTTCGGTTGTCTTTTGTAATCGGGTTGAAGGAATTATACGCCTACCCTCAGATCAAAGAAACACGGGATGTTTGCCTGTGTGCAGGTGAACATCCCGTGTTTCTTGTAGTAGACCCCTTGCAAAAGCCAGTAATCGTCTTGCTCAAGGCGGCGTCCTCGCCGCTGGGGACGGCGACGAGAGCACTCAGTTTTCATGTATTTGATATCTGTTTTGATTATGGCGGAGTGGCAACGGTCTCGTTGAGAGTAATCTGGCTTGTCCCATCCGCGTTGAAGACTGTCACTGTGTGAATGGACTGGGCGGGATTGGAAAGAATAGCTTCCCATGCTTCGCGCTGGGCGAGGCGCGGGGTGTTGTTGGTGATGATGTACGTGTCAATGCCGCGCTTGGAGGCGTTTTCACGCCATTGGGAGCGGATAGTGTTGTTGCCGGGAAATTCAGGAGATGTGATATTTGCATACGCCTGGCTGTACACAAAGACGCGCGTAGCAGGATCAAAAATGTAGTAGAGATAGGGAAGGTTTGGGCCGGCTGGTACATTCTTTAGGATGCGGAAGTCGTCATTGCCGTCATAGTTCATGTCTCCAACGATCAGGCTGTTCGCGTCGTTGATCGGCGTGAGTGTGTCAACAGGTATAGAAGTAATATCCTGTGACAAGGCGCCAGTCCCAACCTCTTCAGGCTTCTGATATACCTTGATGGATTGGATCTTCATTTTGCCAGATGCATCCAAAACGCCGCAAATTATGAAATGAGTCGGATTTGGGTTTAACCCTGCCAGCCTCAGGCTGCGCGCCAGATCTACGCAGGTGCTGTTGGAGGCGGTGCTGGGTGTCGGGACGTAGGTCCCTGCTGAATTAAGCGGCACTTTGAGGACGGTGCCAACCGGCATGGATCCGTTAACCATTTGCAGGAGGCTGGGGCTGGCGTTATAAAGCTGGGCGATAGAATCCCAGGTTTCACCGGTTTTCACGGTGTGCGTGCCGATACATGGCTTGCCGTAGATTTTCCCTGCGCTTCCGATATTGGGTACGGTAACGATCATATCCTTTTTGATCGCGGCGGGGTTGGCGATCTGCGGGTTTGCCAGAACGGTCTTGGCGGGGTCTGCGCCGTAACAGCGAGCGATCTGCCAAAGCCATTCACCATCTGCAACAATGTGCTGGATGGTGGCGCCAGCTGTCAGGGTTGTTGTGCCTGGTTGAGCAGCTGTGCCTTTTGTGACGGTGGCTGTTGCGGGCTGGGATGGTCCCACGCCGGCGCCGGAAGCGGTTGCATTTGTAGCGACAGTAACGGCACCCATATCCGCCTGGGTAATTGTGTAATTGGCCGAGCAGGTCACAGTCGCGTTTGATGCGAGGGTGAGAGTCGCTTCACCGCAGTTGATCGGCGCAGCGCCAAGCCCGGGGTCGGTCACTGTGAATTGAGCGGGTCCCAATGCGGTTGAACCGCTGTTCTTAATGATATATTGGTAGACAATGACCTGACCAGCATGGTCATACGTTGTGGGGTTGGTCGTTTTTGTAATAGCGAGCGCCCTGGCAGGTACGGTGGGAACTGTGGTGGTGACCTGATTTGAATTGACCGTGTATGCGTTGGCGGTTACTACATTTACCACCGAGCCTTTATCAAGGTCTGCCTGAGTGATGGGGTAATCACCCGTGCATTCAATAATCTCTCCCGCATCGAGGTGGTCATTGAGATTGCCTACTGTAATGATGGCCGGGCATGTGGCGGCAGCGCCTGATATGACGAGGTTTGCAGGAAGATCGAAGATGTCATTCTTTACAACCTTGATCGAGTATTTGAATTTGATGACCTGGCCGACCGTGTTATAAGGGATCGAAGTATCCGCTTGAACGGTGAGTTCAAGATTTACTTTTTCGGCTGCAGTAGCTGTTGTGGTTGCCTGCGCGAGCAACTGAGCGGATGCCACTTCAGTGGTTGGGGTGGCAGGGGACAAGCTGCACGCTGTGAGAACGAAGATGATGAGTACAGAAGGTATCAACGAGCGATAGTGTTTTGCCATTTTCAATTCCTTTCCAAGTGCCAATGCTTCAAATAAATGTTTTTAAAATTATCCTGTGTTGTCAAAATCAGTATAGCATTAATAAGATGGTGCCGTACTTCGGGCCAGTATATGAAACCGCTGTCTGGTCTGCTTGCCATATAAAGATACGCCCCGATTATCTTTGGGGCGCATCTTTATGGTTAAGATACCCTGGTTATTTGAGTACCCAATGTAAAAAAGATTTATCTAATCGATGTGCGGATCAGTAAAATAATTTCCGAGCCAATCTTTGGTAAGCAGCCAGCCGGAAGTGTACCCCTGTGGAGTTTGGAAGAAATAGACCTGTACCCAGATCTGTCCTTTTCCATCCACTGTGCGGGTGTAGGCTCCGTATTTCCATTCGGTTTTGTTGAGCGCGGAGTTGATCATTTTATATTCATTGCCCGGGCCGCTCCGAACGATCATTCCATTTTTGTATGCAATGTGGAGTGTTGGGTTTGACCCATCAACAGGAGGATAATTGACAGGAGCAGGGGGATAATTGACAGGAGCAGGGGGATAGTTTACGGGCGGCGGGTAGACGGGGAGATAGGCAACAGCAGGAAGATTGATGACTTGCCCAGGGTAGATAAGACTTGGATTCCAGATCTGCGGGTTGACTGCCATAAGGTCGGTCAGACTAAAGCCCCGGCTTGCTGCAATGTTCCCAAGCGTGTCACCCCACTGGATCACATACGTACCGCCATATGTTGGGTAAGGTGGATAATAGGGAACCGGGACGGCGTACACAGTTCCATTGGGAATGTTCAGCACTTCACCCGCATAAATCCACCAGTCAATGCCAGGGTTTGCCGCGAGGATGGCATCCACAGTGGTGCCGCAGGCTGCGGCGATGCTGCTCATGGTGTCACCCCATTGGACGACGACCTGGCTGGGGCAGCCTGACCAGGCTAGGGCGCTGCCCGATGCGGCGAGCGAGGAAAATAGAACTGCGACGATCACGAACGATTGGAAGATTTTCTTTGCATTCATTGCATCCTCTTTTTTTGTTCGATCAAAAGTGAAAACTATGAAAATGACCCCTGAAAGAATGGGAAATGATAGAAATACTATACAACATTCCCATTCCTAATACAACGCACCATTCGGGGGATTGGCAGCCAGATCGCGCAGTGCCTTACCTTGGGCGTGCAGGTTCTCTGCGGGGGTCTGGTCGGGAATCTCACAGCCGCCCGCCGATATCCATTTTGAATAGCCCACTGCGGCATTGGCGAGCACGCCTTCACGTACCTGCTGCGGAGTGCCCTGCAGAAAAATGGATACCGGGTTGAGGTTGCCGCAGATGCAAATTCCATCCAGCGCTTCCACTGCCTTTTGCATATCCACCATTGAGTCAATATCCACGATCTGTGCGCCGCTTTGGGCAATGTCCTTGAGCAGGTGGGTTGTGTTGCCGCAGATATGCAATCGCGGAATGGCGCCTTTGGCTTTGATGGCGGCAAAGATGCGCTGCTGGTATGGGAGCGCAAACTCACGGTACATGCGCGGCGAGACCAGCGAAGCGACCGCATCTCCCAGGCCAATGATGTGCGCTCCTGCGTCGATCTGCGCGCAGGCGAAGGCGATCTCCACTTCCACACACTTCTCGAGTAATTCTTTTAACCACGCAGGCCGTTGGACGAGGTCCTTCATAATATTTGTCATTCCGCGCAAGTCTGCGGCTTCTGCCAGCGCGCCTTCCACCCAGCCCATCACCGGGACTTCATCGCGGACCTGCTCACGCATGGCGCGGACTCCTTCCAGACGATCCGTCATACGCGGGCCAAAGCTTTGCGCTGGGAAGCGGATATTGCGCAGTTCTTCGGGGTCGTTGATGAGCGGTTTTCTGTTAAGCGGCAGGAAGTCTTCGGGAAAATCAACTTCCAGACCCGTATCCGCTGCTTCACGGTAGGGATCCGAGATCGCTTGCACGATGTCGAGATCAAATTCCTTCAAGACCGCCAGATTGGCTTCGCAGAGCACACGGTGGTCAAGATAATATTTGGAGAGCGGCGCATCAATGTGATGAGCGGCTCTCATCATGAAGATGTCGAAGTTGGGGACACGGTCAATAGGTTTGCCGGCGATCAGGTTTTGTATGCGTTCAAGGGATTGCATGGAAGGGTCCTGTGGTGCTGTGCTCCATGAAGATGCTTCAAGATGGGCGGATTAATATTACAACGCAAGGTTGGTAACGAAAATTAGTCTATTAAAAGAAGGCATGGTATCTTTCTCCAATCACCGCCAAGTGAAAAGGAGAGGAAGACCACCATGCCGAAAGAAATTGTAACC
>Ga0172373_10002567_pt1 | contig 27602 bp, 25 predicted proteins | sample Lak10m_2_FD_114546 | JGI IMG/M metagenome (GOLD analysis project Ga0172373, IMG submission 114546) | Freshwater microbial communities from Kabuno Bay, South-Kivu, Congo - kab_092012_10m | ecosystem: Environmental > Aquatic > Freshwater > Lake | place: Democratic Republic of the Congo...
CCGGCAGCTTCGAGGTGTATTCGGGCACGCGGCCCCTGGGGGCTGCGAGTGGGGCCACGACGGCACACACGGCGCTGGTGCATGCCGCCCCGGGCACGGCCGACCTCACCGAGCTGGTGACCGAGCTCAGCGAGCGCGTGGCCACGGGCTATCTCTTCGGTGGCCTGGTGTCGTCGCGCGCCGGTGCGCTGCAGGTCGCCCAGGGCGTGTTCGACGGCGGGCTGTCGGGCGTGGCCTTCGGGCCGGGCGTGGCGCTGGTGTCGCGCGTCACCCAGGGTTGCCAGCCGGTCGGGCCCGAGCGCGTCATCACCGCGGCCGACGGGCCCTTGGTGCTCGCGCTTGACGGTCGCCCGGCGCTGCCCTGCCTGCTGGAGGATCTCGGCATCACGCTGGACGACCCACGCAAGGCCATGCCGGTGCTGCGCGCCACGCTGGTGGGGCTGACCGATGCCGACGCGGCGCTGCTCGGCCGTGGCGGGCAGTTCGGCCCGGACGTGCGCGCGCGTCACCTGATCGGCCTGGACCCGGCGCGTCAGGCCGTGGCCGTGGCCGAGCGTGTCGAGCCGGGCATGCGCCTGGCCTTCAGCCAGCGCCACACCGAGGCCGCGCGGCGCGACCTCGTGCGCATCTGCAGCGAGATCCGCGACGAGGTCGAATCCGACGCCGAATCCGGCACGGGCGACAACACCTCGCGCCGGATCCTCGGGGCGATCTACGTCAGCTGCAACGGCCGCGGCGGGCCGCATTTCGGCGCACCCTCGGCCGAGTTGAAGATTGTCCAGCGCGCGCTGGGCGACGTGCCCTTGGCCGGCTTCTTCGCCGCCGGCGAGATCGCACGGCGCCACCTCTACGGCTACACCGGTGTGCTCACGGTGTTCACGTCGTGCTGAGAGGCTGAGCGCCCAGCCCGCCGACACGCCCCCTGCCCCTACGATCCGACACTGCCATGAACGCACCCCTGCCCGCTGCAGTCCTCTCCGCCGCCGAACGCGCCGAGCGCCAGCGTGAGGTCGTCACAGCACTCGGTCCGCTGCTGCCGGCCCACGCGCTGCTGTGGCAATCCGAAGACACCACGCCCTACGAGTGTGACGGGCTGACCGCCTATCGGCAGCGCCCCCTGGTGGTGGCCCTGCCCGAGACCGAGGCCCAGGTCGCTGCCGTCCTGAAAGCCTGCCACCGCCTGGCGGTGCCGGTGGTCGCGCGCGGCGCCGGCACGGGGCTGTCGGGCGGCGCGCTGCCGCACGCACTCGGCGTCACGCTCTCGCTGGCCAAGTTCAACCGCATCCTCGCCGTGGACCCGGTGAGCCGCACCGCCACCGTGCAGTGCGGCGTGCGCAACCTGGCCATCAGCGAGGCCGCCGCACCGCACGGCCTGTACTACGCGCCCGACCCTAGCAGCCAGATCGCCTGCACCATCGGCGGCAACGTGGCCGAGAACTCCGGCGGCGTGCACTGCCTGAAATACGGCCTGACGCTGCACAACGTGCTGCGCGTGCGCGGCTACACGGTCGAGGGCGAGCCGGTGACCTTCGGCTCGCTCGCGCTGGACGCACCGGGCCTGGACCTGCTGGCCGTGGTGGTGGGCAGCGAGGGCATGCTGGCGGTGACGACCGAGGTCACGGTCAAGCTCGTGCCCAAGCCGCGCCTGGCGCGCTGCGTGATGGCCAGCTTCGACGACGTGCGCCGCGCCGGCGACGCCGTGGCCGCCATCATCGCCGCCGGCATCATCCCGGCCGGCCTGGAAATGATGGACAAACCGATGACGGCCGCGGTCGAGGACTTCGTCCACGCCGGCTACGACCTCGACGCCGAGGCCATCCTGCTGTGCGAGAGCGACGGCACGCCCGAGGAGGTGGCCGAGGAGATCGAGCGCATGCAGGCGGTGCTGACCGCCGCCGGCGCCACGCGCCTGGAGGTGAGCCGCGACGAGGCGCAGCGCCTGAAGTTCTGGAGTGGACGCAAGAACGCCTTCCCGGCCAGCGGGCGCATCAGCCCCGACTACATGTGCATGGACTCGACCATCCCGCGCAAGCGCCTGGCCGACATCCTGTTGGCCATCCAGGCGATGGAGCGCAAGTACGGCCTGCGCTGCGCCAACGTCTTCCACGCCGGCGACGGCAACCTGCACCCGTTGATCCTGTTCGACGCCAACGACCCGGACCAACTGCGCCGCTGCGAGCTCTTCGGCGCCGACATCCTGGAGACCAGCGTCGCGCTCGGCGGCACGGTCACAGGCGAGCACGGCGTGGGGATCGAAAAGCTGAATTCGATGTGCGTCCAGTTCAGCCCCGCCGAGCGCGAGGCCATGCTGGCGCTGAAGGCCGCCTTCGACCCCGCCGGCCTGCTGAACCCAGGCAAGGTGATCCCCACGCTGACACGTTGCGCCGAGTACGGCCGGATGCACGTGCGCAAGGGCCTGCTGCCCTTCCCGCAGCTGGAGCGGTTCTGAGGCTGAGATGGCTCCGGACGACGAAAGCTTCGACCTGAGCCCGCTGCGCCAGGCGCTGGGCCGGCTCGAGGAAGGCTGGGCGCGCTATGCGCTCGACCGCAGCGACACGCAGATCCGCGACGGCTTGGTGCAGCGCTTCGAGTTCACCTACGAGCTGGCGCACAAGACCTTGCGGCGCTGGCTGCGCGCTGTATCGGCTTCGCCCGAGGACGTGGCAGCCATGGCCTTCGCCGATCTCGTGCGCACCGGCAACGAGCGCGGCCTGCTGCGCGGGGACTGGCCGGCCTGGCGGCGCTTTCGCGAGCTGCGCGCCAAGACCAGCCACACTTACAACGAGGAGATCGCGCTCGAGGTCGTGGCCTGCATCCCGGAGTTCATCGAGGAGGTGCGGGTGCTGCGCGACCGGCTCGACGCCCGTGGGGGACGGCCGTGACCGTGCCTGCCGGCCTCGACGTGGCGCCGAGCGAGTGGGCGATCGTGGGCACCATCCTGCGGCAGCATGTGCCCGAACGCGAGGTCTGGGCCTTCGGTTCGCGCGTCACGGGGCGGGCTTGGGCCTTCTCCGACCTCGACCTGGCCATCGGCGGCGACGCCGCCCTGGGCGCCGACCGCCTGGGCGCCTTGCGCGAGGCCTTCGTCGAATCCGACCTGCCCTGGAAGGTGGACCTCGTCGACTGGGCCGCCGCCAGCGAGCGCTTCAGGCAAAGGGTGGGCGACCGACGCCTGCTGGTGCAGGCCGGTGAGACCACGGCCAAAGCGTCGGCACGGACGCCGGCGCCGGCTTCCTTCCAAGCGGCCAACGGGGCCGACCGACACGCATGAACCCCACCGACACCGCCCTGCAGGCCCTGATGGACCGCGTGCGCGCCGCGCGCGCCGACCGTACCCCACTCGTCCTCACCGGCGGCGGCACCAAGGCCTTCATCGGCGGCGCGCCGCAGGGCGAGGCGCTGGACGTGCGGCCGCTGGCGGGCATCAGCGCCTACGAGCCGAGCGAGCTCGTCGTGACGGTGCGCGCGGGCACGCCGCTGGCCGAGCTGGAGGCCGCGCTGGCCGAGCGCGGCCAGTGCCTGCCCTTCGAGCCGCCGCGCTTCGCCGCGGGGGGCACGGTGGGCGGCATGGTTGCCGCCGGGCTGGCCGGGCCGGCACGCGCGGCCGTGGGCGGGGTGCGCGACTACGTCCTCGGCGCGACGATGCTCGACGGGCGCGCCGAGTTGCTGAGCTTCGGCGGCCAGGTGATGAAGAACGTGGCCGGCTACGACGTCTCGCGCCTGCTCGCGGGCTCGATGGGCATCCTGGGCGTGATCTGCGAGGTATCGCTGAAGGTGCTGCCGCAGCCGGTGGCGCGCGCCACACTGCGCTTCGGCTGCGACGAGGGCGAGGCGCTGCGGCGCCTGAACGCCTGGGGCGGCCAGCCCCTGCCGCTGAACGCGAGCGCCTGGCGCAACGGCGTGCTGCACCTTCGCCTGGCCGGCGCCCGGGCCGCCGTGGAGGCCGCGGTGCGGCAGCTCGGCGGCGAGGTGGTGGACGCGGATCAGGCCGACGCCTTCTGGACCGCCCTGCGCGACCAGACCGACGCCTGGTTCACGCAGGCGCGCTCGCGTGCGGAGGCCGGCGCGACGCTGTGGCGCCTGTCGCTGCCGCAGGTGGCCCCGCCGCTGGCGCTGCCGGGCGAGCAGCTCATCGAGTGGGGCGGGGCGCAGCGCTGGCTGCTGGCCGACGCCCCGCCGGACCAGGTGCACGCGGCCGCAGCAGCGGCCGATCAAGTGCACTCGGCTGCAGCGGCGGCCGATCAAGTGCACTCAGCCGCAGCGGCGGCCGAACACATCCATTCCACCGCCGCCGCGGCAGGCGGCCATGCGAGCGCCTTCCGCGTGCGCAACAGCGCGGCCCTGGCCGGCGGCGCGTCCGCGCCACTGGCCGAGCCGCTGACGCGCATCCACCGCCAGCTCAAGCAGGCCTTCGACCCCGACGGGCTGTTCAACCGCGGGCAGCTGATCCCCGGGCTCTGAGCGGCCGAGAGCCCGCGCCTGGCTGCCCGTCGAACCGCACTGCACCGCCCACCCTGGTCCCTACCGTACAAGCCAACCCGCCCCGCATGCAGACCACCCTCGCCCCTGAATTCCAAGGCACGCGCGACGGCACCGAGGCCGAGGCCATCCTGCGCAAGTGCGTGCACTGCGGCTTCTGCACCGCCACCTGCCCGACCTACCAGTTGCTCGGCGACGAGCTCGACGGGCCGCGCGGGCGCATCTACCTGATGAAGCAGGTGCTGGAGGGCGCGCCCGTCACGCGCAAGACGCAGCAGCACCTGGACCGCTGTCTGACCTGCCGCAACTGCGAGACCACCTGCCCGAGCGGGGTGCAGTACGGCCACCTGGTGGACATCGGCCGGCGCATCGTCGAGCGCAAGGTCGAGCGCCCGGCCGGCGAGCGCGCTGTGCGCTGGCTGCTCAAGGAGGGCCTGACCTCGCCCTTGTTCGCCCCGGCGATGAAGCTCGGTCAGGCCGTGCGCCCGCTGCTGCCGGCCACGCTGCAGCACAAGGTGCCCGCGGCGCAGGGCGCGCGCGCGCACGAATGGCCCCGGCGCGAGCACGCGCGCAAGGTGCTGATGCTGTCCGGCTGCGTGCAGCCGGCCATGCTGCCCAACATCAACGCCGCCACCGCGCGCGTGCTCGATGCCGCCGGCATCCAGGCTGTGGTCGCCGCCGGCGCCGGCTGCTGCGGCGCGATCCGCTCGCACCTGAACGACAGCGAAGGCGGCCTGGCCGACATGCGCCGCAACATCGACGCCTGGTGGCCGCACGTCGAGCGCGCCGCGGCCGTGGGCGGCGTGGAGGCCATCGTGATGAACGCCTCGGGCTGCGGCGTCACGGTCAAGGAGTACGGGCACGCGCTGGCGCACGACGCGGCCTACGCCGAGAAGGCGCGCCGCATCAGCGCACTGACGCGCGACCTGAGCGAGCTGCTGCCCGAGATGCTGCCCGCGCTGCGCGAGCGCCTGGGCGGGTCCGAAGGGATGAACGCGGCTCCGCCAGGCGGACCGGTAGAGGCCGCCCGTGAGGTTCCCGTTGCGACGGCGTCAGGTCCGATCGTCGTTGCGTCAGGCGACGCGGTGCCCGGTGTGGACGCTGCGCCCCGAGGCCGCCTCGTCTTCCACCCGCCCTGCACGCTGCAGCACGGCCAGCAATTGCGCGGCGGCGTCGAGTCCCACCTGCGCGAACTCGGCTTCGACGTCCGCCTGGCCGCCAGCGAGAGCCACCTTTGCTGCGGCTCGGCCGGCACCTACAGCGTGCTGCAGCCCGAGCTTGCCATCCAGTTGCGCGACCGCAAGCTCGGCGCGCTCGCGCCAGCCGCGGGCGAGACCGTGATCTCGGCCAACATCGGCTGCATCCAGCACCTGCAGTCGGGCACCGCCACGCCGGTGAAGCACTGGGTCGAGGTCCTGGACGAGGCGCTGCACGGCGCCTGAGACGCTGCTCGACTCCTTCACCCATGCAGACCGCCACCGACCGATGCGAAGTGCTGGTGGTCGGCGCCGGCCCGGCCGGCAGCGCCTGCGCGAAGTGGCTGGCCCGGCACGGCGTGGACGTGCTGCTGGCCGACCAGCACGACTTCCCGCGCGACAAGACCTGCGGCGACGGCCTGATCCCGGACGCGCACGCGGCGTTGCGACGCCTGGGCGTGCACGACGAGGTGATGGATCTGGCGCAGCGCGTGGCCGACGTGCGCTGCGTCGCGCCCAGCGGTCGACACGTCGACGTGCCCGGCACCCTGGCCGTGCTGCCGCGGCGCGAGCTCGACCACGTGCTGGTGCGCGCGGCGCAGCGCGCCGGCGCGCGGCTGCTCACACCCTGGCGCTTCGAGGCGCCGCTGCGGGGCGCCGACGGGCGGGTGGAGGGCGCGCGGCTTCGGACCTTCGGGGGGACCGCGTCAGGCGAAGGAATGCGTGGCGACAACGGGGCGTCGGCCGGTGACCTGCAGGCCCGAGCCGCTGGCGCGAGACCTGCGGCATCGGCAGACGACAGACCCGCGGGCACGCCGTCGGCCGAGCACAGCGCGGCAGGCCCTGCAAGACCGGCACACCCGGCCCGCCCGGCACTCGAGATCCGCGCGCGCCACGTCGTGCTCGCCACCGGCGCGACGGCGCAGGCGCTGGTGGCCGCCGGACTGTGCGAGCGCCGCGTGCCCAGCGCGATGGGCCTGCGCGGCTACATCCGCCACAGCGGCCTGGAGCCTGCGCCGCAGGGTCTGCGCGGGCGGCTGGAGGTCTACTGGCACCGCCGCCTGAAGCCCGGCTACGGCTGGATCTTCCCCTGCCCGGACGGGGTCTACAACATCGGCGTGGGCCTCATCGACAGCCACCGCGCACGGCCCGACGGCCGCGCCGCCACACTGCAGCGCAACCTGCGCGAGGTCTTCGAAGACTTCACGCGCCTGCACGCGCCTGCACGTGCACTGGTCGAAGGCGGCACCTGGATAGGCGAACTCAAGGGCGCGCCGCTGCGCAGCTCGCTGTTGGGAGCGCGCTGCGCCGCACCCGGCATCCTGGTCACCGGCGAGGCCGCGGGCAGCACCTACTCCTTCACCGGCGAGGGCATCGGCAAGGCGATGGAGACCGGGCTGCTGGCCGCGCAGGCGCTGCTGGACGCCCGCGCCACGGGCGCCGACGACAGCGCGCTGCAAGCCGACTATCTGGCCCGGCTGGCGCAGCTGAAACCCCGGTTCGACCTCTACGAGCGGGGCAACACCGTCAACCACCACCCCTGGCTGACCGAACTGCTGGTCCGCCGCGCGGCCGCTAGCCCCGCGATCCGGCACCGCATGGCCGACCTGCTCGAGGAGCGGGCCACGCCGGCCCAGTTGATCACCTGGCGCGGGATGGTCAAATTGCTGACAAGCTGACGACTCGAGAGCGCCCCGTGCCGTGCAAGCGGTAACAGGGATCTCGACCCCACGAGGACTTGGCGTTTCTGCTCTGTCGTGAGGCTCCGGCGTCTGGCATGCTGGTCGGCACCCGGGCCCCAGGGCCGGGCGTTCCCGGTGACTGGGCCGGCCGCCCGGTCGTCCGGGTCAGGGGCCGCCCGGCCCCGCCCTGCCCCCCACGCGAGCCCACCCCATGTCCAGCCTGCCCACCCCATCCTTCGACCGCTTCTACCGCCATGAGGAACTGCTCGGGCTGCTGCGCGCCTACGCCGAAGCCCGCCCTGGCCTGATCGAGCTGCGCACCCTGGGCCGCAGCCACGAGGGCCGGGACATCGCGCTGCTGATCATCACCCAGCAGGCCACCGGTGCCGACACCGACAAGCCGGCTTTCTGGGTCGACGGCAACATCCACGCCGCCGAGCTGACCGCAGGCACGGCCTGCCTGTACTGGCTGCATCGGCTGGCCGACCAGTACGGGCAAGACGAGCGCATCACCCACCTGCTCGACACCCGCGCCGTCTACATGGTGCCGCGCCTGAACCCCGACGGCGCCGAGCTCGCCCTGGCCGACCGGCCGCGCCACATCCGCTCATCCAAGCGGCCCTACCCCTGGGACGAGCCCACCGTCGACGGCCTGGACATCGAGGACGTCGACGGGGACGGCCGCATCCTGATGATGCGCCTGCCCGATGCGCACGGCAGCTGGAAGGCCCACCCCGACGAGCCGCGGCTGATGATCCCGCGCGAGCCCGGCGAGTTCGGCGGGCGCTACTGGCGCATCGTCCCCGAAGGACGGCTGCGCAGCGGTGACACCCTCAAATACAGCGTCAACCCCGATCGCGAAGGCCTGGACCTGAACCGCAACTTCCCCGCCTACTGGCGGCAGGAGTTCCAGCAACCCGGCGCCGGCCCGTATCCGACCAGCGAGCCCGAGGTGCGGGCCATGGTCGACTTCGTGACGCGCCACCCCAACATCGGCGCGGCGATCAGCTTCCACACCCACAGCGGCGTGATCCTGCGCCCGATGGGCACGCAGAGCGACGACGACTTCACGCCCGAAGACCTGTGGCAGTACCGGCGGCTCAGCGACATCGGCTCGCAGCTGACGGGTTACCCGGCCATCAGCATCTTCCACGACTTCAAGTACCACCCCAAGGAAGTCATCACCGGCACGCAGGACTGGCTCTACGAGCACCTGGGCGCGCTGTTCTGGACGGTGGAGATCTGGGCCCCGAACCGCGAGGCCGGCATCGAGAACTACGCCTGGATCGACTGGTACCGCGAGCACCCGCCCGAAGACGACCTGAAGCTGCTGAAGTGGAGCGACGAGGCCTGCGGCGGGCAGGCGCACGTCGACTGGTACCCCTTCGAGCATCCGCAGTTCGGCCCCGTCGAGCTCGGCGGCTGGGACCGCATGAACTTCTGGCGCAACCCGCCGGCGCACCTGCGCGAGCGCGAGGCCGCGCGCTTTCCGGGGTGGATGGAGCAACTCGCGCTGTCGCTGCCGAAACTCGAGCTGCTGCAGGCCGACGCCACGGCGCTCGGCCCCGACACCTGGCGCGTGCGCCTGGCGGTGGCCAACGCCGGCTACCTGCCGAGCTATGTCACGCGCCGCGCGCTCGAGCGCAAGGCCGCGCGTGGCCTGGTCTGCACGATCGACCTGCCCGAGGGCGCGCAACTGCTCGCCGGCAAGGCGCGCGAGGTGGGAGACCACCTCGAGGGCCACGCGCCGAAGAACTCGCTGCAGGCCTTCCTGAACCGCCGGGACGTCACCGCCGACCGCGGCGTGGTCGAGTGGACCGTGCGCGCGCCGTCAGGCACGCGCATCGCCCTGACGGCGAGTGCCGACCGCGCCGGCACCCTCCGCGCGGCCGTGGTGCTGGGGGCCACGCCCGCGGGGGATGGCGGGACGCCAGCCCCGGACGCGCTGCGCTGATCGCGGTCCCATCGCCTGCGGCGCCGACAACCGGGCGGGACGGACCGACGCCGGGCAGGGGAGATGACGCTCGGAAGCTCGAGCGCTCGGCAACCCCGGCGCGCGGGTAGCTCGGCGACTCGGCGACTCGGCGAATCAGTGAATCAGCGACTCGGCGGTCCAGCGGCTCCGCCGCTCAGACAGGCAGGAGCTGTGCGCGTGTCGCCTCGGCCACGCGACGTGCGGCCTGCGCGAAATCGGCTCCCGCGCTGGCGTACAGCACCGCGCGCGAGGAATTCACGATGATCGGCCCGGTGGTCGACCAAGCACCGTCCTGCCCTACGGTGCCGCGCCAGCCGGCACGCACCGTGGCCGCGGCGTCGCCGCCCTGGGCGCCCACGCCCGGGATCAGCAGCGGCAGCGTCGGCGCGAGCTCGCGCACCCGCGCCACCTCGGCCGGGTAGGTGGCGCCGACCACCAGACCGACCTCGCCATTGCGGTTCCACGGCCCGGCAGCCAGCCGCGCGATGCGCTCGTAGACGCGCTCGCCCCCATCGAGCACCTGCGCCTGCAGATCGTCACCGCCCGGGTTGGAGGTGCGGCACAGCAGGATCACGCCCTTGCCGGCGTGGCGCAGGAAGGGCTCCACCGAGTCGAAGCCCATGAAGGGCGACAGCGTCACCGCATCGGCGCGGTAGCGCTCGAAGGCCTCGCGCGCGTACTGCTCGGCCGTGGCGCCGATGTCACCGCGCTTGGCATCCAGGATCACCGGCACACCCGGCGCCACCGCCCGGATGTGCGCGCACAGGCGCTCGAGCTGGTCTTCGGCGCGATACGCCGCGAAATAGGCGATCTGCGGCTTGTAGGCGCACACCAGATCCCGGGTTGCGTCGACGATGGCGGCGCAGAAGGCGAAGATGCGCGCGGCATCGCCCTTCCAGTCGCCCGGGAACTTTGCCGGCTCGGGGTCGAGCCCGACGCAGAGCATGGAACGGTGGCGCGTCTCGGCGGCGCGGAGTTGGTCGGTGAACGGGCTCGTCATTGCACCCCTCACACCCGGCGCGCAAGCACCGCCGCGGCGCCGGTGTAATCGGCCGGCGTCATCGCCAGCAGGCGCTGCTTCTCGGCCGGCGGCAGGGCCAGGCCGTCGATGAAGCCGCGCATCAGCTCGCGCGTCATCGGCTGACCGCGCGTGAAGGCCTTGAGCTGCTCGTAAGGCTCGGGCAGGCCGTGGCGGCGCATCACCGTCTGCACGGCCTCGGCCAGCACCTCCCAGGCGCCGTCCAGGTCGGCAGCCAGGCGCGCCTCGTCAACCTGCAGCTTGTCCAGGCCGCGCGCCAGGCTGTCGTGCGCCAGCACCGTGTGGCCGAAGGCCACGCCCATGTTGCGCAGCACGGTGGAGTCGGTCAGGTCGCGCTGCCAGCGACTGACCGGCAGCTTCTGGCTCATGTGCGCGAGCAGCGCGTTGGCCAGGCCGTAATTACCCTCGGCGTTCTCGAAGTCGATCGGGTTGACCTTGTGCGGCATCGTGCTCGAGCCGACCTCGCCCGGCTTCGTCTTCTGCCGGAAGTAGCCCAGCGAGATGTAGCCCCACACGTCGCGCGACCAGTCGACCAGCACGGTGTTGCAGCGCGCCACCGCATCGAACAGTTCGGCGATGCCGTCGTGCGGCTCGATCTGGATGGTGTAGGGGTTGAAGGCCAGGCCGAGCTGCTGCTCGACGACGCGCCGGCTGAAGGCTTCCCAGTCGAAACCGGGCCAGGCGGCGAGGTGGGCGTTGTAGTTGCCCACCGCGCCATTCATCTTGGCCGGCAGCGGCACCGCGGCGATGCGCGCGCGCGCCGTGCGCAGCCGCGCCACGACGTTGGCCACCTCCTTGCCCACAGTGGTGGGGCTCGCGGTCTGCCCGTGCGTGCGCGCCAGCATGGGCAGCGCGGCGTGGGCGTGCGCGAGCGCGGCCATGCGCTCGACGATGGCATCCAGCGCCGGCAGCAGCACCTGCGCGCGCGCGGCCTGCATCATCAGCGCATGGCTGGTGTTGTTGATGTCCTCGCTGGTGCAGGCGAAGTGCACGAACTCCTGCGCCGCCACCAACTCCGCGCGGCCCTCGAAGCGGCGCTTGAGCCAGTACTCCACGGCTTTGACGTCGTGGTTGGTGGTGCGCTCGATGTCCTTGATGGCCTGCGCGTCGGCCTCGCCGAAGCCGCTGACCAAGCCACGCAGGAAGGCGCGCGCCTCAGACGACAGCGGCGCGAACTCGGCAAAGCCCGCATCCGACAGCGCGATGAACCACTCCACCTCGACCTGCACGCGCCGGTGCATCAGGCCGAATTCGCTGAGCAGCGGGCGCAGGGTGTTCAGGCGGGCGGCGTAGCGGCCGTCCAGGGGGGACAGGGCTGACAGGGCTGACAGGGTCGACACGGCGATGCGGCAGGAAGCAGGTGGATGGCCCGCTCCAGCAGCGTGCACTCGATCTGCATTCTAGGGAGCCGGGCGTGGCTGCCCGGCCACACAGGATCGCAACCGCAGGCTCTGCGCCCAGGCGCGGCGTGCGCGCCGCCACGTGTCTCATCCGAGCCCTGGAACGTGCCTTGCTTGGGCTCGCACTGTTGTCAAATACGCGTTCGGCTTCGTCACACAGCCGTCATCCCCGAAGGAGTTCCTCCATGTCCCTGACCCGTCGTCACACCCTGACCCTCACGCTCGCCACGGCTGCCGCGTTGGCGTCCGGCGCCTCGCCCGCCTTCGCCCAGGCGAAGATGAAGGTCGCCGCCATCTACACCGTGCCGGTGGAGCAGCAGTGGGTCAGCCGCATCGACAAGGCGCTGAAGGCGGCCGTGGCGCGCGGCGAGATCGAGTATGTCTTCAGCGAGAACGTCGCCAACGCCGACTACGAGCGCGTGATGCGCCAGTACGCGGAGCAGGGCAACACGCTGATCGTCGGCGAGTCCTTCGCCGTCGAGGCCGCGGCGCGCAAGGTCGCCAAGGACTACCCCAAGGTCAGCTTCCTGATGGGTTCCTCGGGCAAGCCGCAGGCGCCGAACTTCAGCGTCTTCGACAACTACATCCAGGAGCCCGCCTACCTCACCGGCATGATCGCCGGCGGCATGAGCAAGTCCAACAAGATCGGCATGGTCGGCGGCTACCCCATCCCCGAGGTCAACCGCCTGATGAACGCCTTCATGGCCGGCGCCAAGGAGGTCAACCCGAAGGTCGAGTTCATGGTGACCTTCATCAACAGCTGGTTCGACCCGCCCAAGGCCAAGGAAGCCGCCTTCGCGATGATCGACAAGGGCGCCGACGTGATGTACGCCGAGCGCTTCGGTGTCAGCGACGCCGCCAAGGAGCGCAAGATCCTGGCCATCGGCAACGTGATCGACACGCAGAAGGACTACCCCGACACCGTCGTCGTCTCGGCGCTTTGGAACATGGAGCCGACGATCGACCGCGCGCTCAAGGCCGTCAAGGAAGGCAAGTTCAAGGCCGAGGACTACGGCCAGTACTCGATGATGAAGTACAAGGGCTCGGAGCTGTCGCCGCTGGGCACCTTCGAGAAGAAGATCCCGGCCGACCTGGTGGCCAAGGTACGGGCCAAGGAAAAGGCGATCTATGACGGCAAGGCCAGCGTCAAGATCGACGACAACCAGCCCAAGCCGACGGCCAAGTGACGTCGGAATCCCGGCGCGCATGACGCCCGTCCTGCGCCTGCGCGGCATCACCAAGCGCTTCGGCGGGCTGGTGGCCAACGATGCCATCTCGCTGGACCTGGCGGCCGGCGAGGTGCTGGCACTGCTGGGCGAGAACGGCGCGGGCAAGAGCACGCTGGTGTCCATCCTGTTCGGGCACTACGTGGCGGACGCGGGCACGGTCGAGGTCTTCGGCCAGCCGCTGCCACCGGGCCAGCCCAAGGCTGCGCTGGCTGCGGGCATCGGCATGGTGCACCAGCACTTCACGCTGGCCGACAACCTGAGCGTGCTCGACAACGTGATGCTGGGCACCGAGCCGCTGTGGCAGCCCTTCTCACGTCGCGCCGCCGCGCGGCAGCGCCTGCTGGACGCCGCCCGCGACTTCGGACTGCACGTCGACCCCGACGCCCGCGTGGGCGAGCTCTCGGTGGGCGAGCGTCAGCGGGTGGAGATCCTGAAGGCGCTGTTCCGCGGCGCCCGCATCCTGATCCTGGACGAACCGACCGCGGTGCTGACGCCGCAGGAGAGCGAGTCGCTGTTCGCGACGCTGGCGCAGATGGTGGCGCGCGGGCTGGGCGTGATCTTCATCAGCCACAAGCTCGACGAGGTGCTGCGCGTGTCCGACCGCGTCGCGGTGCTGCGCGGCGGCCGGCTGGTGGCGGAACTGTCGGCTGCCGGCGCACGTAAGGAGGACCTGGCCGAGGCCATGGTGGGCCGCGCCGTGGCGCCGGCCGTGCGGCAGGCGTCAGGTCACGCACCCGACGCGGGTGCGAACGCCTCGGCACGACCCAGGGACGCCATCCAGGGCACGGCTCCGCAGGCGGTCTGCGAGCTGCGTGGCGCCACCGTGCGCGGTGCGGGCCCGCGCCTACTGCTGGATGGTGTCGACCTGACGCTGCGTGCCGGCGAGGTGCTGGCCGTGGCCGGCGTGGCCGGCAACGGGCAGGCGGCGCTGGCCGAGGTGCTGTGCGGCGAGCGCGTGCTCGCCGCCGGGCAAGTGCGCGTGCTGGGTCGGCCGCTGCCGCCGCGGCCGCGCGCGGCGGTGCAGGCCGGGGTGGCGCGCATCCCCGAGGACCGTCATGCCGTGGGCGTGGTGGGCGACCTGCCGCTGTGGGAGAACGCGGTGCTCGAACGCTATGCCAGCCCGGCGTTCGCGCGCGCCGGCTTCGTGCGGCGCGGCGCGGCGCGGGCGCACGCACAGGCCCTGATCAGCCGCTACGACGTGCGTGGCACCGAAGGCGGCGGCGTCGACACCGTCACGCGCTCGCTGTCGGGCGGCAACATGCAGAAACTGATCCTCGGCCGGGCGCTGATGGCGCCCGCCGGCGCAGGCATGGCCGAGCCTGCAGGCGTGGACGGCGCGTCCGGCAAGGCCCCGGCGGACGCCAGGGTCCCGCCGGCCGGGACACCCCGCCTGATCGTCGCCAACCAGCCCACCTGGGGCCTGGACGTGGGCGCCGTGGCCTACGTGCACCAGCAACTGCTGGATGCCTGCGCCGCTGGCAGCGCGGTGCTGCTGATCAGCGAGGATCTGGACGAGATCTTCGCGCTGGCCGACCGCATCGCCGTCATGCACCTCGGCCGGCTGACCGCGGCCCGACCTGCCGCGCATTGGACGCTGGCGTCGATCGGTCTGGCGATGGCCGGTGGCCGCGTCGACAACCCCCATGACCCGCCTCCCCTCGGGAAGGACGGTTCGGATAGAAGGGGGACTGCCGAGGCCTCAACCGCCGCGCCCTCTTCCACCGACGAACGGCAGGCCCACGATGCGACTTGAACGCCGCCCCCGCGTGCCGCGCGCGTTGCTGCTGGGCGCGCCGCTGGCAGCCATCGCCTTCACGCTGCTCGTCACCTCCGCGCTCGTGGCCTGGGCTGGCGCGCCGGTCGGGCGCGCCTACGCGCTCCTGCTCGAGGGCGGTTTCGGCTCGCGCTTCGCGCTGACCGAGACGCTGACGCGCGCCACGCCGTTGATCCTCACCGGGCTCGCCGCCGCGGTGGCCTTCCGCGCGCGCCTGTTCAACATCGGCGCCGAGGGCCAGCTCTACGCCGGCGCGCTGGCTGCGGTGGCCGTGGGAGGACTGCACGGCGGCACGGGCCTGGAGTGGCCGCCCGCTCTGCTGTTCCCGCTGATGATCGCAGCCGCCATGGCCGCCGGTGCGCTGCTGCTGCTGGGCCCGGCGCTGCTGAAGGCGCGCCTGGGCGTGGACGAGGTCGTCACCACGCTGCTGCTGAACTTCATCGTCCTGCTGGGCGTCTCAGCGCTGCTGGACGGCGCGATGAAGGACCCGACGGCCATGGGCTGGCCGCAAAGCGTGGCGCTGCAGGATGCGATGCAGCTCGACCGCCTGATCGAGCGCAGCCGCGTGCACACCGGGCTGCTGATCGCGCTGGGCCTGGCCGTGGCCACCTGGGTGCTGCTGCAGCGCATGACCACCGGCTTCGAGATTCGCGCCGTCGGCTCCGGCCCCCGCGCGGCGGGCTTCGCAGGGATGCCGGTGGGCTGGGTCACCGTCAAGGTGGCACTGCTGTCAGGCGCGCTGGCCGGCCTGGCCGGGGCGGTGGAGGTGGCCGGCCGCGCGTCCTACGTCACGCTGGACATGAGCCCGGGCTATGGCTACAGCGGCATCGTGATCGCGATGCTGGCCATGCTGAACCCGCTGGGCGTCGTCGCGGCAGCGGTCTTCGTCGCCGGCATCCTGGTGGGTGCCGACAGCATGAGCCGCGCCGTCAACGTGCCCACCTACATCGCCGACGTCATCGTCGCCGTGGCGCTGATCTCGATGCTGGTGGCGACGATGCTGACGCAGTACCGCGTGCGGCGCGCCTGAGTGCTCGGGCAGGACGCGCCCGTGCGCCCATCGATGAATCAAAGCGGTCTCGCGTAGAATTCATGACCACTTTGGAGGCCGAAATGACCATTTCCGATGCTGTCAGATCCGTCAGCGTCACGCACTTCAAGGCCCACTGCCTGGACCTGATCCGACAGGTCGAGACGGGCGGCAGGCCGGTGGATCTCGTGCGTCGGGGCAAGGTGGTCGCCCGGCTGGTACCCACCACTAGCGCCGATTCGGGCGTGCCCCCCTGGCAACGGCTGCTCGGCACGGGTCGCCTGGAGGCCGTCCCAGGCGAATCGGTTCTCGAGGCCTCCGATTTCGAGGCCTTGCGCTGAACCTGCCCACGATGGAGGCGCCGGTCCTGCTGGACACGCACGTCTGGCTCTGGTGGCTGCTGGGCCAGGAGGACCTGGGCGGACGAGACCGCCGTCGGCTGGACGACCTCGTCGCCAGTGGGCGGCCACCCGCGCTGGCCGCGATCAGCCTGTGGGAGGCGCAGACGCTCGCCTGCAAGGGACGCCTGACCCTGTCGACTTCCCTGGCCCGCTGGCTGCCGCTGGCCGCCGCGCCCGAAACCGTGAGGATCCTGCCCCTGGACGCGGCCGTGGTGCTGGCAGTCGATGCACTGCCCGACCGCTTTCATGGCGACCCGGCCGACCGCCTGATCGTCGCGACCGCACGCGCCCACGGCTTGCCCCTGGCCACGCGCGACGGCAACATCCGCCGCAGCCGGCTCGTCACCCTTTGGTGACCCCGGGCCACCTCACACCCGCCATGAGCGAAACCCTCGAACTCCTGCTGTCCGCCCCCTTCTGGGTGGCGGTGCTGCGCATCGCCACCCCACTGATCCTGGGCACACTGGGCGTGCTGCTGTGCGAGCGCGCCGGCGTGCTGAACCTGGGCATCGAAGGCATCATGGTGGCCGGGGCCTTCGCCGGATGGCTCGCGGTGTACCAGGGCGCCGGGCTTTGGACGGGCGTGGCCGTGGCGGGCCTCATCGGTCTGGTCTTCGGGCTGCTGCACGGCTGGCTGACGGTGTCGCTGTCGCTGTCGCAGCACGTCTCGGGCCTGGGCATCACGCTGCTGGCCACCAGCCTGGCCAGCTACGCCTACCGCGTGAGCTTTCCCAAGGTCGACAGCCCGCCCACCGTGGAAACCTTCGAGCCCATGACCTGGCTGCCCGTGCCGGTGCTGCAGTCGCTGACCCCGCTGACCCTGCTGGCGCTGGCGCTGGTGCCGGCCATCGCCTGGGTGCTGTACCGCACGCCGCTCGGCCTGGCGCTGCGCATGGTGGGCGAGAACCCGGCCGCGGCCGAGGGCCAGGGCCTGAGCGTGGCCGGCCTGCGCATCGGCGCCATCGCCGCCGGCTCGGCGCTGATGGGCATGGCCGGCGGCTTTCTGACACTGGCGGCCTTCAACGCCTTCTACTTCAACATGGTCAACGGCCGCGGCTGGGTCTGCGTGGCGCTGGTCGTCTTCGCCTCGTGGCGGCCGGGCAAGGCACTGCTGGGCGCGGTGCTGTTCGCCTTCTTTGACGCGCTGCAACTGCGCCTGCAGCAGGCCGGTGGCGGCGTGCTCGGCGTCGAGCTGCCCTACCAGCTCTACCTGATGCTGCCCTATGCGATGGCCATCATCGCCCTCGTGCTGGTGGCGCGGCGCGCGGCCTACCCGCAGGCGCTGATGAAGCCGTATCGCAAGGGGGAACGCTGAGAGCACACCCGCGGGCGGCGCCGCTTCCAGCGCCGTGCCGCAGGAGACCTCCGCGAGCGTCACCCGCCTGCGCATCTGTCCGCGCAGAGCCCAGGCGTCGAATTGAACGGTGAGCGCAGGGCTCGATCTTCGTGGCGGATATCCGGCGCCCAGCGCTTGGCGCGGTTTCTACAGATACTGTGGCGGATTCATGCGGATCCGCGGACGGCGGGCATGGTGCGAAGCCATGCGGAGCGGTCGCGAGGCGGGCTGCGTGACCTGATCAGGAGTGCTGAATGATTGACGACCCACGCTGCTGCGGCAGCGGTACCTGCATCATCGACACCGAAGGCCGCTGCTGGTGCGGTCAGCAGTGGGATGGCCAGAAGATGTGCCAGGCGCCGCTGGCACCTGCTCCGGCGCCTGAAGTCACCGATCGTGCGGATCGACTGGCCCTGCCTGCCGGGGGCCATTCATGAGCCGCAATCTGGCGGGCCGCGCCGCGGTGCAGGCACTGCTGCGAAGGTGGCTCGGGTGCATCGCCTTGTTCGGGTTGCTCACACAGGTCACGGCAGGGGCGGCGGTGTTGGCCGAGCCGGACGCCAGCGCCGTTCGAAACGTCATCGAATCCCAGCTTGAAGCCTTCGCCGAGGATGACCCCGAGCGCGCGTACGCCCACGCCTCGACAGGCATCCGCGCCAGGTTCGGCGATGCGGCCACCTTCATGGCCATGGTGCGGGCGGGCTACCCGATGCTGATACGGCCCGCCGCCGTGTCCTTCTTCAGGGCGCAGACGCGGGACGAGTCCGACGAGCCCTCGCCCGCGACCCAGCGGGCCATGCAGGTCTTGCAGGTCGTGCAAGTGCGCGACCGCGAAGGACGCCTCTGGCGGGCCACCTACCTGCTGGAGCGGCAAGCCGACGTCGGCTGGCGCATCAGCGGTTGCGTGGTGGCGGCCGACAGCGAAACGTCCGGGCGCAGCACATAGCACTTCACACCAGCCCTGAATCAGGGCCTTCTAAACGACCGCCGTCGCAGGTGGCTGGGCGATCCGAATGGGGGAAGCGTCGTCCCCCGCGTACCCTGATCGTCCGGGCACCCGGTTCGTCGGGGGACAGGCGCAGCGCACTGTCAACCAGGCTGCCGCGATTCAGGCCAGGTTTGCGCCGCCTGTCACCGCACCCATGAACGCTGCGAGTTTGACCGGATCGAGCCGGCCCTCGGTGCGCACCTTGCTGCACAGGTCCAGCCCGTGCGGCCGGACAGTGGCGATGGCTTCGGCCACGTTGCCGGCATGCAGGCCGCCAGCAAGGAACAGGGGCAGCGGATGCACCGCGTCGCGGATGCGGCGGCTGACGGCCCAATCGTGTGTGCGGCCGGTACCGCCGAGCTCCTTGACCGCAAGTGCAGGGTTGCCGCTGTCGAGCAGCAGCGCGTCCACGAGGGGTGCGGCGGCGCGGGCCTCTTCCAGCGCGTCGGCGTCACGCACGTGGATCACCTGCACCAGCCGCGCTTGCGGGCGCAGCGCACGCAGGCGCCGCAGTTCCTCGTGCGGCACGTGGTCGACGAGCTGCAGCGTTGTCGTGCCGGCCGCGGCGTGCTGCTCGGCGATGGCCTCGGCGTGGGTGCGGGCCGTCAGCAGGAAGGTGTCGGCCCCGGGCGCGTGCCGACGCACCGCCGTGGCGATCGCGGCGATGGCCTCGTCGTCGATCACACCAGGTCCGCTGGGCATGGCCGAGACCAGCCCGAGCGCCCTCGCCCCGGCCCCGAGCGCGAGCAGGGCTTCCTCGACGCTGGCGATGCAGCAGATCTTGACGATGGGGGCGGGCATGGGGGGCACGGCTTGCACGGGCGACGGAGACAGGTCGTGCAGTGTGCCAGCCGGCACCGTGATGGCGAGGCCTCCTCCCCCTGGAAGGCGAGGGGCGCCAGGCAAGGCGAAAGGGGCTTGAAGCGCGCGGCCGCAGGCCCTGCCGGGCATCTGCGGGCCGTGCGGGGGTCTTCAGGCGGCCGCGTCGACCTCGCCGATCACGGCGGGCGTCGGCGCGCAGGCCACCTCGCCCAGGCTGAACGCGGCGGCGACGGCGCAGGCCGCGTGCGCGGCCGCAGCCTCGTCGGCCGCGTGCACCCAGGCCAGCGACTCCCCCGCCTCGATGCGCTGGCCGACGTGGCGCACGCCGGCGAGGCCGACGCGCGGGTCCACGCGGTCGCCCGGGCGGCGGCGGCCGCCGCCAAGTTCCACCACGGCCAGCCCAAGCGCGCGCGTGTCCATCGCCGCCACCCAGCCGGCACGCAGCGCGGGCACGGGCAGGCACACCGGGGCGCGCGGCAGGCGCGCGTCGCGCAGCACGTCGGCAGGGCCGCCCAGCGCCGCCACCATGCGCGCGAAGTGCTCGGCGGCCGAGCCATCGTCCAGCGCGCGCTGCGAGCGCTCGCGCGCCTGCGCCGGCGTCGCGCACAGGCCCGAGAGCTGCAGCGCCCGGTCCGCCAGCGCCAGCGTCACCGACAGCAGCCGCGGCTCGCGCGGGGGCGGCGCGGCTACGCCCTCGCCGCCCCAACCCGCGGGCCAACAGCCGGTCAGGAAGGCCAGGGCCTCGGCCACCTCCAACGCGTTGCCGGCGTGGTGGCCCAGCACCTCGTCCATGCCGGTGAGCAGCGCCACCGTGGGCAGGCCGGCGGCGCGGCCCACGCGCTCCAGGCTGAGCGCCAGTTCGCGCGCCGCCCCGGGCGTGGCCATGAAGGCGCCGTTGCCGACCTTGACGTCCATCACCAGCGCCTGCAGCCCGGCCGCGAGCTTCTTGCTCAGGATGCTCGCGGTGATCAGCGGCAGGCTCTCCACCGTGGCCGTGACGTCGCGGATGGCGTACAGGCGCCGGTCGGCCGGCGCCACGCGCTCGCTCGCGCCGACGATGGCGCAGCCGGCCGCGCGCAGCGCCGCCACCAGTTGCGCCTGCGGCGGGGTGACGCCGTAGCCGGGCAGGGCCTCCAGCTTGTCCAGCGTGCCGCCGGTGTGGCCCAGGCCGCGGCCACTGATCATCGGCACCACGGCGCCGCAGGCCGCCAGCAGCGGCGCGAGCATCAGGCTCACCTTGTCGCCCACGCCGCCGGTGGAGTGCTTGTCGACAATCGGGCCGTGGCCGGCGGGCAGGCCGGCGCCGCGCCAGTCCAGCACCGTGCCCGAATGTGTCATCGCCGCCGTCAGCGCCGCGGTCTCGGCCGTGTCCATGCCGCGCAGCACGATGGCCATCGCCATCGCCCCGACCTGGGCGTCGCTGAAGCCGCCGTCGACCAGCCCGCGCACGAAGGCCTCGACCTGCGCCGTCGTCAGCGCGGCGCCGTCGCGCTTGGTGCGGATGAGTTCCTGGGGAAGGGTCACGGAGCGTGGTGCGTGCAGGTGCGCGGCTGGGAATGGGCTGACCCGCAGTCGGTCACGCGGGGTCCCAGGGATTGACGACCTCGACGCCGCAGAGCTCGAAATCGCGCGTGTTGCGGGTGGCCAGTCGCAAGCCGGCGCTGCGCGCGGTGGCGGCGATCTGGGCGTCGAACTGGGCGATCGGTCGCCCGGCAGCCCGCCGCCGGGCGACGATGTCGGTGTAGGCGGGCACGGCCTGCGGGGTGAAGGGCAGCACACGGGATGAGAACTCCTCGGCGAACATCGCCTCGAGCGCGGCCTCCAGCGCCGCCCTGCGCCTGCCCGCAGGCAGCAGACGTGCCCCGAGCATCATCTCGGCCTGCGTCACGACACTGACGAAGAGGCTGTCTCCCGGCAGGCCGGCGAACCACTCGCCGACCGCAGCGGCGGGACGCCCGCGCAGCATCTCGGACAGGACGTTGGTGTCGAGCAGGAATCCCACGGGAAAGAACCGGCCGCTCAATCGCCCCGGGCGGCAGCGGTGTCGGGAAGATCCGGCGGCTCGCGCACGGGTTCGCGCGGCGGCAGGTCGAGCTCGACGTCTCCAAGCGCAGCGAAGCGGGCGCGGATGCGCGCGCCCAGGTCCGGCGCCGCGACGGGCGCAGGCCCCTCGAGCGCGGCGCGGAGGATCTGCCGCGCCTCTTCCTCCATCGAGCGGTTGCGCGCTGCAGCGCGCATGCGCAGCTTGAGCTTGAGCGCGTCGTCGAGGTTGCGTATGGCGAGAGTGCCCATCGAGTGCCGGTACTGGACAGAATTCAGCCTGAGTGTAAGCTTTGTTGTCAATGCCGGCATCGACAGCACCGGGAACGTCGGCGCAAACCCTTGCACGGTCGGGAAGGTCGCTGCCGGGATCAACGGGCTGCCGCAGAATCCCCACCCAGATGACCAGACCGACCGCCCCGCCCCCCAAGCCCCTGCCGCTGGCCGGCTGGCCGGCGGGCGCGCGCGCCGGCATCGTCGGTGTCATGACCGACATCGACGACACGCTCACGCGCGACGGCGCGATCGAGCCGGTGGCGCTGGAGGCCTTGCGCGCGCTGGACGCCGCGGGCATCGCGGTGGTGGCGATCACCGGCCGCCCGCACGGCTGGAGCCTGCCCTTCGCGCGCGACTGGCCGGTGGCGGCCATCGTGGCCGAGAACGGCGCAGTGGCGCTGCTGCGCGAGGGCGACACGGTGCGCACCGAGTTCGCGCAGGACGCCGCCACCCGCGCGGCGAACGCGCGCCGCCTGCAGGCCACCGCCGTGCGCATCCTGCGCGAGGTCCCCGGTGCGACGCTCGCGCGCGACAGCGCCGGGCGCCTGACCGACATCGCCGTCGACCACAGCGAGTTCACCACGCTCGCGCCCGACACCATCGCCCACGTCGTCGCGCTGATGCGCGCGGAGGGCATGACGGCCACCGTCAGCTCGATCCACGTCAACGGCTGGTACGGCACGCACTCGAAGTGGAGCGGCGCGCAGTGGATGCTGCGCCGGCTGTTCGGACGCGAGCTCGAGCCCGAGCTCGCGCGCTGGGTCTACGTTGGCGACTCGACCAACGACCAGGTCATGTTCGAGCGCTTCCCTGCCAGCGTCGGCGTGGCCAACCTGATGCGCTTCGCGGCCGAGCTGGCGCACTGGCCGGCCTGGATCACATCTGGCGAGCGGGGCGAGGGGTTTGCCGAACTCGCGCAGGCGCTGCTGCAGGCGCGCACACCCCAGGGTCGGGACTCGCCCGCATCGGCGTCCAGCGCGATTGCAGGATTTTCTGGAACGGCTGAGCGCTTCCAGGTGAGGACCGGGCCGTGACACCGGCCGCGGGCGCGACCGCCGCCCCGGCGCAGCCGCTGCGCCAGGTGCTGCTGACCGCCGCGTCGCTGTCGCTCGCGGCGGCGGTAGCGCTCGGGCTGGCACGCTTCTCCTACGCGCTGCTGCTGCCGCCGATGCGCGCCGATCTGGCCTGGAGCTACTTCACCGCCGGGGCGATGAACACGGCCAATGCGGCAGGCTACCTGGCGGGCGCGCTGCTGGCGCCGCGGCTGCTGGCGCGCCTGGACGCGCGGCGCTTCATGCTCGCGGGCGTGGCACTGTCGGCAGGGTTGCTGGCCTTGCACGGCGCGGCGCGCGCCGATGCCTTGCTGTACGCGGTCCGGTTTGCCGCCGGGACGGCCAGCGCGGCCGGCTTCGTCGGCGGCGGGCTGCTGGCCGCACGGCTGGCGCAGCGCGCGCCGGTGCACGCCGGGCTGGTGCTGGGCGTGTACTACGGCGGCGTGGGGCTGGGCATCGTGGCCTCGGCCCTCGGCCTGCCACCCTTGCTGGAGATCCCGGCCGCGGGCTGGCCGGGCGGCTGGGTGGCCGTCGGGCTGCTGTCGGCGCTGTTCGGGCTGGCGGCCGCGCGGGGCACGCGCTCGCTGACGGCACCGCCCACCCCCGGTGCGTCACGCGCAGCCTTCGCCTGGCGCCCCTATGCCTTCGGTCTGGCAGGCTACGGCCTGTTCGGCATCGGCTACATCGGCTACATGACCTTCGTCATCACGCTGCTGCGCGAGCAAGGTCACGCGGCGGGCACGGTCAGCGCCTTCTACGCCCTGCTGGGCGTGGGCGTGGTGGCCTCGTCCTGGCTGTGGGCGGGGCTGCTGCAGCGGCACCGCGGCGGGCTGCCGCTGGCGCTGCTGAACGCGCTGCTCGCGCTGGCCACGGCGCTGCCGCTGCTGGGCGGGCCGGTGGCGGCCGCCTTTGCCTCGGGGGCGCTGTTCGGGGCCGTCTTCCTGTCGGTCGTCGCCTCGACGACGGCGCTGGTGCGGCACAACGCCGAGCCGGCCGCCTGGCCGGCGGGCATCGCCGCCTTCACCATCGTCTTCGCCGCGGGGCAGATCGTCGGCCCCAGCGTCGTCGGCTGGGTGGCCGACGGGCCGGGCGGGCTCGAGCGCGGCTTCGCGCTCAGCGCCGTCGCGCTGGCGCTGGGCGCGGTGCTGGCAGCCTTCCAACGGCCGGTGACGCCGCCGCCGCGGCCCGGCCGCCCTGCGTGAGGATCTGACCTCCTGGCGGCCCGCCGACCACACCCCCCTCCCGACCATGCCCGCCACCCCTGCACCGACCACAGCCGCGGTCATCGCTTCGCCTGGCCACCCCGCCCTCGACGGCCTGACCGTCCTCGAGCGCGGCTGGCTGTCATCCAACAACATCCTCATCCACGCCGCCCCGGGCGAAGACGGAGCGGTGCTGGTCGACACCGGCCACGTCAACCACGCCGAGCAGACCTGTGCGCTGGTGGCGCACGCGCTGCGAGGGGCGCCGCTGGCGCGTATCGTCAACACCCACCTGCATTCCGACCACTGCGGCGGCAATGCGGCACTGCAGGCCGTGCATGGCGCGCCGATCTGGGTGGCCCCCGGGATGGCGCAGCCGGTGCGCGCCTGGGACGACCGGCGCCTGACCTACCGCGACACCGGCCAGCGCATCGCGCGCTACGGCGCGCAGGGCGAGTTGCCGCGCGAGGGCGCCTTCATCGCCGGCGGCCGCCGCTGGGAAGTGCTGCCTGCCCCCGGGCACGACCCGGACTCGGTGATGCTCTTCGACCGCGAGGCCGGCGTCCTGCTCTCGGCCGACGCGCTGTGGGAGCACGGCTTCGGCGTCGTCTTCCCCGAGGTCGCGGGCGAGCCCGGCTTCGACGACGTCGCCCAGGTGCTGGAACAGATCGCGGCCCTGCCCGTGCAGGTGGTCGTGCCCGGGCACGGGCGGCCCTTCACCGACGTCGAAGGCGCGCTCGACCGCGCCCGCGCCCGGCTGGCAGGTTTCCGGGCCGACCCGCGGCGCCACGCCCGCCACGCCGCGCGCGTGCTGATCAAGTACCACCTGATGGAGGAGCGTTCGCAGGCCGTGGAAGCCTTCCGGGCCTGGGCGGAGGCCACCCCACTCCTGCAGGGCCTGTGGGGTGCGCATGGCCGGCACGCGCACGCCAGCACCGGGGATTGGGCGCTGGCCCATGCGACGGACCTGTGCGCAACCGGGGCCCTCGCCCGGCAGGAAGAAATGCTGCTCGACGGGCCGGGCTGAGGGCCTGAGAGCATCCCAGCCCCGTATCGGCACCCGGCGTTCGCGAAGAACGCGACGCGGCTGCGCGTGCGGAGCCCGCGCATCGGACCCGTCCCGTGCGCGCGCGAAACATCGCACGGTCCGCGCCGCGCGCCACTGGCAAGCGCTGCCGCATAGACTGCAGCCCGGAGGTCGGTATCGTTCCTTCCGATCGCCGTGCGTAGCGGCGACCGGGGGCTCGGCCCCTGACCATCCGCAGCGCCCACACCGGGCGGGAGTCCCCACGATGACGACGCGTTCCCCCTGGCAGATCAGCGAGCCCGATGCCGCCACGATCCTGCAGCGATACCCCGATCCACTGCGCGCGCTGGCGAGCGCCGAGGTGCCGGCACTGGTGTTCCGCCAGGCCTTCGCGCCGACGGCCTGCCAGGCGCTGATGCGTCGCCTGGTGCGGGAGGAACTGCTGTACGACCCGGGCCAGCCGGCGCCCGAAGCCTTCCGCGAGCGCGCGATCCCCGAGGGCTACTACCGTGAAGGACGCAGCGCCGAGAATCGCTACGCCTGGGAGTCGGCGGCGTCCACCGGCAAGGCGCGCATCGACATCGGCACCAGCCTGGGCTACCGCGGCTCGGACCTGGACAGCTTCCTCACGCACAGCCAGGAGACGCACGCGCTGTTCGCGCGGCTGTTCGCCGGCGGCGACGACCCGGTGAAGACGCTGTACGGTGCGCTGCAGTCGGTGGCCGGCGGCAAGCGTGTCATGACCGCGCGCGAGCCCGACGGACGCGAGTACGGCCCGGCCATCATCCGGGCGCACTACGGCGGCTACACCTACGCGCCGCACTTCGACTCGGTGCGCCTGCGCGAGAAGCGCTCGGACTACGCGGTCCACGACTTCGAGCACCAGTTCGCCGGCGTGCTGGTGCTGCAGAACGCGCAGCGCGACGGCCTGTCGGCGCAGTGCACGCTGCACCGCTGCCTGTGGGAACCCGAGATCGACCCTTACCTGCGCACGCGCAGTTTCCACGACTACGCGCGATCGAACGACATCGAAAACGTGACGGTCGACCTCGAGCCCGGCGACCTCTACTTCTTCAACACTCGCTGCATCCACGAGGTGCCCGGGGTCGACGGCGAGCTGCCGCGGGTGGTCGTGGCCACCTTCATCGGCTGGGACGAGGGCCGGGACGAGATCTATGTCTGGTCCTGATCGCCCGATCGGCTGAGAGGCTCAGGCCCCCGGCGCCTGGCGGCTCGGGGCGTCGATGGCGGCCAACGCCGGGGCCACCGGCGCCACCTCTCTAGGCCGCACCAACCGCGCCACCTCGACGCCGTCGGACAGACACACCAGCGTCGGCCAGAGCTTGACGCCGAAGGCACGGCCGAGGCGACGCCCCGGTCCGTCCTCGATCTGATGCACCAGCAGGCCAGGGTGGGCCTGCAGCGCCGCCTCCACCGCCGGCTGCGCGGCGCGGCAGTGGCCGCAGGCGTCGATGCCGAAGATCAGGAGCAACGGCCCGCGCGTGGCCCGGACCTGCTCGGCCGTCAGCTCGCTCGGACGATAGCCTTGAAGGGCACTCATCGAACGGTGATCCGGCCAGTCCGGCGGGTGCAGGCGAGCGACGCGCCCACCTCAGAGCCCGGCCGCCGCACGCAGCGCCGGCGCCTTGTCGGTGCGCTCCCAGGTGAACTCCGGTTCGTCACGGCCGAAGTGACCGTAGGCGGCGGTCTTCTGGTAGATCGGGCGCAGCAGGTCCAGCATCTGGATGATGCCCTTGGGGCGCAGGTCGAAGTGCTCGTTGACGAGCGCCGCGATCTGCTCATCGGGGATCACGCCCGTGCCCTCGGTGTAGACCGTCACGTTCATCGGGCGCGCGACGCCGATCGCGTACGCCACCTGGATCTGGCACTGCCGGGCCAGGCCGGCGGCGACGATGTTCTTGGCCACGTAGCGCGCCGCGTAAGCGGCCGACCGGTCGACCTTGGACGGGTCCTTGCCCGAGAACGCGCCGCCGCCGTGCGGGCAGGCGCCGCCGTAGGTGTCGACGATGATCTTGCGCCCGGTCAGGCCGCAGTCGCCCTGCGGGCCGCCGACGACGAAGCGGCCGGTCGGGTTGACGAGGTAGCGCGTGTCCTTCAGCCACTCGGCTGGCAGCACCGGCTTGATGATCTCCTCGACCACGGCCTCGACGAACTCGGGCTTCATCTTCGGGCCCAGGCTCCACTCGGGCGCGTGCTGGCTCGACAGCACCACGGTGTCGATCGAGTGCGGCTTGCCGTCGACATAGCGCATCGTCACCTGGCTCTTCGCGTCCGGGCGCAGGTAGGGCATGCGCCCGTCCTTGCGCAACTGGGCCTGGCGCTCCACCAGGCGGTGTGCGTAGTAGATCGGCGCGGGCATCAGCTCGGGCGTCTCGTCGCAGGCGTAGCCGAACATCAGGCCCTGGTCGCCGGCGCCGGTGTTCAGGTGGTCGTCGCTGGCGTGGTCCACACCCTGCGCGATGTCGTTGGACTGCTTGTCGTAGCAGACCATCACCGCGCAGCCCTTGTAGTCGATGCCGTACTCTGTGTTGTCGTAGCCGATGCGCTTGATGGTGTCGCGGGCCACCTGGATGTAGTCCACGTGCGCGTTGGTGGTGATTTCGCCGGCAAGCACCACCAGGCCGGTGTTGCAC
>Ga0172373_10002569_pt1 | contig 27587 bp, 34 predicted proteins | sample Lak10m_2_FD_114546 | JGI IMG/M metagenome (GOLD analysis project Ga0172373, IMG submission 114546) | Freshwater microbial communities from Kabuno Bay, South-Kivu, Congo - kab_092012_10m | ecosystem: Environmental > Aquatic > Freshwater > Lake | place: Democratic Republic of the Congo...
CCTCGCGGAGGCAACTCCCGAGGAGCGCCTGACTGCTCTGAAGGTCATGGTGTACCTGCTCCGCCTTCTGAACGACGAAGTAATGTGGACCCTGACCAAGAACCTCCAGATCCCGGAGGACAAGCGCCGGCTGATCAACTTCAAGAGCGAGTTTGTGATCTCGCGCATGATGCTGACGGGCGGCAAGAAACACTACGCGGCTTGACACACAAGGTCGCGCTAAACCTCTCTAACTGCTGGGAACCCCTTAGAGCCGACCTCACCACAGCGTGGCCCGCGAGGGCGAGCGCGACGGTCTGAGAAGAGGTAGGATTGGGCAATCAGCAGCGAAGCTACTCATCGGCCCGCGGAACGTGCTGTCTGAGTAGAACGTCCAACGACCATCCCGCAAGGGAGTACGCCACAGCGTGGCGGAAACGGGAGGGACCACCCCAAGCCTAAGGCTGCGTGGGTGAGTCAAGAGATGGTCTCGTCTTCCGGTGAAAGCCGGAGCTGCTCTTTGTGAGCGCGTCGGGAGTTGCGATCCCGGCGGAAGACAACGCTGAACACCCACCAGGAGGGAGCCCTGCTCCCTGATGGCGGCAAGGTCGAGATCAAAGGCCTTGCTATGAAGAAGACCAACATCGCCCGGTCGACCGGTAAGTTCCTCGAGAAGAGCGTCGAGCGCAACGTGCTCCGCGCTCCCTCAGTGGACCGTGCCGGTCTGATCCGCGACATCGTTGAGCTCGAAACCCGCGTGCGGACCTCCATCTCGGAAGGTCACGTCGAGTACGCCTCACCAGCAAGTCTCGGGCGCCTGGAAGGCTACGCCAACCGCTACGCTATGCCAGTAGTGCGCGGCATGTACGCGTGGAACGCAGTGTCCAAGGACAACCCGATCCGGGAAGGCGATCGTGTCAACTTGTTCAAGTGTCGCATTGGTACTAACGCAGTAGCACTCGAAGAAGAGATGAGCCGGTGGCCAGAAGAGTCCGCTGAGCGAAACGCCTTCCTTGCTTTGGTTGAAGCCTTCTTTGACGAGCGTGCTCCTGAAGGTCTTGTGACCAACGGCCTGAACTGGCTGGCAGTTCCTAAGGACGTCAAAGAGCTTCCGGCGTGGGCGAGAGCAATCGTCAACGTTGATGAAGTCGCCGCCGTGAACACCAGCCCCATTTACCCCATCCTGGAGGCGGTTGGTGTCAAGCTGCTCAAGGCCAGCGGCGACCTCAGCTACAGCAACATCATCGCCTTCTAGCTGAGACCTTCGGCCTCCAGAGACCGCTTCAGAACCATTTCATACCTCTGTACGCGCTGCCGCTCTCCGAGCGAGCGGTGGCGCTCCCTTCTTCCCAATGGAGAACGACACATGGCCTTTGGTCAGCAGAACCGCCGCTTTGCCGGCGGCAGCAACTTTGGTCGCGGCGGCAACAATCAGAGCGGCCCGTCTCGGTCTGGCGGCCAGCGCGAACCTGGTAACGACAACGGCGGCGATCGTCAAAAGGCGAGCAAGTGGGGCACCATCTGCCGCTTGTACGATCCGTGGCACTCGTCCATGGAACCCAACCTGATCTCCGAGTGGATCGGCACCACGTTCGTCATCAAGCTGGCACCGGTGTTCGGCGAACAGCGCGGTCCGGAGAATGAAGCCGGCGTTCCGAAGTACGACCACCAGAACGCCGCGACTTTCGCCATCAAGATGGACCAGCTGATCGTCGCTCGCTTACAGCTGGATGCCTTTATGGCAGGTCAGATGCAGACCTGCGAGATCAACACCGGCGCCCCCGGTAAGCGCATCATTCTGTGCCGCGCTGAGGAGTACTACGAGGAAGGACACCCCGAGTTTGCTGAACATGCCGGCGGCATGGCTCTGTCGATTGAGCAGGACGCTACTGAGCGTGACGACGCTCGCAGTGTCGTGTTCATCAGCCGCCCGCGCACGGTCGACCTGGGTGAAGGCGGCACCGTCATGCTATACCCCGAGTTCCAGGTTCTGCTGGAGGCGATGAACAGCACTCTCGCCAACTTTGCCCGAGTTGACTTCAACTCATGTCGTCTGCTGGAGAACGGCAGCCAGGGTAACAGCCGTCCGACCGGAGCGGTTGCGCCGCAGCCCATGCGCCGTGGCGCTGCCGGTCCGCGCACTACTGCCAATGATCCCGGGCCGCGCAGTGAGGACGACTACGGTGATGGCGTCTCGGACGACGACATCAACCAGGCGAGCGGGAGCGGTGTTCGCCGGGCTGCTCCGGCCGGCCGCGCCGCGCCGACTCAAGCCGCCAGCCGTCCTTCGATGGACGATGTACTGGGCGGCGACTGTATCCCCAGCTTCTAATGGGGACTAACGTCCACAAGACGGTGGTGACAGACGTCGACGACGTCCTCGTCCACATCTCAGCTCCTTGGGTGCGGAGGGCGCTAGCGCGCCCCCGCTTCCGATGTGCTCTCCAGAGCCGTTTGCCTCCAGCTCAAGCTTTGGAACAAGCCGTCTTGAGCCGTCGCTTCTACCACGTTCAGACCTGGCTTTTAGAAGACCTTGGCATGTCACCTGAACTACGAGATGAGTTTGACGCGGTGTACCGCGAAGACTCAACCTTCTACGACGACCTCCAGCCAACGTCCTTCTGTCAGGGCATCATCCTTGCTCTTGAAGAGACAAGGGCGATTCAGCAAGTCCACGTCATCACGCACGTCTTTGCTCACGGTGATCCCGTTAATGCGTCAAAGCGCCGCTGGCTTCAGCGGTGGCTGCGTCCTGGCGAGCTTCCAGTCGTAGTTCATGAAGTCGAAGGACACTTAAAGAAGTCAGACATCATGCGCGAACATTGTCCTGAATCTGACTTGTTCGCTGATGACGCCATGAAGAACGTGATCGACGTGCTCTCAGCTGAAGGTGTTCACGTTGGGGAGATTCTCCTCCCGCGCATGGGCCACAACTCACCAGCTTTGCCTGACGTAGAGCTTCTCGCAGAGCTCCGGCGGACGGCTATCGGCTATTACCTCAACGTTCTGTAGGAGACCCACCATGGCCAAGCAGATTCGCGTGGAACTCTACCGCCAGTCCACCCACTACAGCGAACTGCTAGTCGGACGGATCGATGACCTGATTGTTCGCCTAGCGCAGTGGCGGGAGCTCGCCCCGCCCGAGTTCCAAGATGTCGTCCAATTGAACACGGAACTTAGCCGATACGACGGAGACGTCGACGTCGTCGTTGAGTATTGGCGGAACGAGACTGAGGAAGAGGAAGCCGCCCGCGATGCCGCAGAGGCCGAACGGCAGCGCCTGGAGGCGGAGGCTCAGGCTCGTACCATCGAAGAAGCTGGTATCCTCCAGATGGCCCGTACCAACAAGCTCCATCTCTTGATCCACTTGTGCAACGAGTTCGGCTTCGAAGTCGTGCGGAAGGGAGGCTGACATGCGCGCCATCAGCCGCGAGTTGGCCCTCCGCTACCTACGCTGGGCCAGTCAGCCATACGTGGCACGTGGGCACTCTTCGGCCACGCCCGGCGCGCCTGCGTGTTGCCCGGCCATCCTTTGGCCGACCCTCTCTATAGATGCCTGGGACTGGGAGCGAGAGTGCATGGTCAACGGGCCAGCTCCGATCATTGAGGCTCCAGCGGAAGCCGTCTACGGCGTGATGATTGACTCCTTCAGACGACCCACCGTTCTTCGGATCCGAGCCGCTGCAGCAAGCGAAGTCCGTGGTGGCAAGGCCCGCGCCCTCCCGCGCCTCGTCCGAGCCACCTCTTGGGGCATTGGCAACGGCCCAACCTACGGTCCCAGGACCGAGTACGTCGGCCTCCCAGCCATCCCAGGCCCGGCCATCCCCGCTCACTCCGGCGTGAGTGGGGACATCCGGCGTGCAGTCCCACTGCTTGCCGCTCTGGCTGCAAGCCCAAACCATACCTGGGAACGCGTCCGCCTCCCGAACAGCGCGTCCGCAAGTTACAGCATCGGTGCCGCGCACCTCGACGTTCCATCTCCCCTGGGCGCCGCCTTCGGGGAGCTCACCATCACGACATCCGACCCCGAGATTGCTGCAGCGGCCGTTGCTGCTGTTCTTGGTGAAGGCGCGATGCCCCAGCTTCAGGATACTGCAACATGAAACGCAACTTCTTCGGTGAACCAATCTTCCAGTCCGACGAGGCTGAAATTGTTCTCGACACCCTCGGCGTCTGCTCTGACGACCTGTGGGGAACCATTGAGCCAATGGACGACGAAGACCCGTCCGAGGGCTTTACCATCGCTATCAAAAACCGCGACACAGCTGACACCGTTGGCCATGTCCACAACCTTCTGTCGGTTGGACAGGCCATCGCGTTTCTGGGTGAGATCGGCATTGAACATGAGGTGCTGTCGTGACTCCGGCCATCCGTACCCTCATAGCTGAAGTGCGCCTGGCACTAGCGGTTCTCCTCATCGAGTTCGTGGCCATGGTTGCTCCGGCACGCCATCCTGAAGGACGCATCATCCTGGAGGGCATTCGTGACATCGCTGAGGCACACCTCAAGCACTTAGAAAGCCGCGATTCCACTGACTGAAAGCTCTTCGCAACAACCTCAGAAAAAGGACACGTTAGTGAGCGACGACAGCAGCGAGTTCTGTTTCCCGGGCGCCCAAGAACTTAATCCAACGGCAGGACAAGCACATCATCGACGTCCGCCTGACCGAGAAGAAGGCTGCCGAGCAGGCCGCCGCCAACCGGACCAAGAAGCAGCAGATCCTGGCGCTGATCGCGCAGAAGGAGGGCGAGGCCCTGGCCGGCCAGTCCGTCGAGGACCTGCGCGCCCTGGCCGAAAGCCTGTAGGAGCGGGAGGGGGACGGGCGACTCGTCCGTCCCCCGTCGTTCCTGTCTTCTTGGAGGAACACATGACCAAGTCCAAGGCCGGTCACATCGAGGCGGACGACCCGCGCTTGACCTTTGTCCCACTGGAGGACGCCACCGTACCGCCGCCCGGGATCATCGAACACCTGAAGGATCGCTGGTGGGCCAAACATCCCGAGCGCGGGCTCGTGTACTTCGACCGCCAGTTCCCGCAGTGCAACGCCAATGAGGGAACGGCCCGGCGTTTGGCGGAGATGTACCCGTGGGCGGAGGTCGTCTTCATCCCATCCGTCTTCCGGCGTATCAACCCGCGCGACTACTGCTAGAAGGAACGCCGTGATGGTGATCGAAGAAGGGGACACCTGTAGCAAGTGCGGTCAAGGTCTGATGCACTTCAAGCCAGTGGAGAACTGCTCGTGCCACCTACATGCACCATGCAGTGCCTGTGTTGACAACCGGCTGGCATGTGACAACTGTGGCTGGGAGGACTTAGAGCCAGCGCATGAGCCTGTCGCATCAGCACCTGGTGCTGTCGATCCGTGGCAGGAGTGGCGTGTCGAACAAGCCGCCATCCGCGAACGTGGGTTCACCTTTCCCCATGGTGGGCGCGTGTTCAACGTCAGTCACGACGGTCGCTCGGGTAGCACTCACGTCGTCAGCGGGTGTTACGAGGGTCCGGTAACGGCTGATGACATCATCTCTCACTTCGGCTCGGGGACCTTTGGACACCGTCAACCGTCACTGTGGCCAGACCGCAGCTTCCTTACCGGTCCCGATCTGATCCACGGCCGGTTCAGCTACACCAAGATCACAGACTAGCCCAGGAGAAGTCGCATACCGTACAAGTTCGTCGAAGGCTCCCGAGGGGGCCAGATCAAGGCGTGGGTCAACGGTGTCCAGATCGAGGACGCCGCTCAGGTCCAGCTGGACAACGTCGCCTCACTACCCTTCATCCACAAGCACGTCGCCGTCATGCCCGACGTCCACTGGGGCATGGGGGCCACTGTCGGCTCGGTGATCCCGACCCGGGGCGCCATCATCCCGGCCGCAGTCGGGGTGGACCTGGGTTGCGGCATACAGGCCCAGCGCACGACGCTGACCGCGTCGGACCTACCGGACAGCCTGCACGCGCTGCGCGCTGAGATCGAGCGCCGCATCCCGCACGGCCGGACCAACAACGGCCAGGAGGGGGACCGCGGGGCGTGGGGCAACATCCCGGACTACGTCGGGCGAGCCTTCGGTTACGCGACCGATGAGCGCCCCATCCCGCGCATGCTGGAGCTCCAGCGCATCATCGAGAAGCACCCCAAGCTCGGTGAGCAGTGGATCGGCCGTGCGTACAAGCACCTCGGCACCCTGGGCACCGGCAACCACTTCGTCGAAGTCTGCCTGGACGAGGAGGACCGCGTGTGGGTGATGCTGCACTCCGGCTCGCGCGGCGTCGGCAACCGCATCGGCTCCTACTTCATCGAGAAGGCCAAGGAGGAGATGCGGCGCTGGTTCGTCAGCCTTCCCGACGAGGACCTGGCGTACCTACCCGAAGGCTCCCAATACTTCGACGACTACGTCGAGGCCGTCCAGTGGGCCCAGGACTACGCCGCGCTCAATCGCGAGCTAATGATGTCCGCCGCCCTCTCGGCGCTCTCCGCGGTCGTCCCGAAGCCGTTCCAGTGCGACTGCGGGGCCGTCTGCTGCCATCACAACTACGTTGCCAAGGAGAACCACTTCGGGGCGAACGTGTGGGTCACCCGCAAGGGCGCCGTCCGGGCGCGCGAGGGCGACCTCGGCATCATCCCGGGCTCGATGGGGGCGCGGTCGTTCATCGTGCGCGGCAAGGGGAACCCCGACTCGTTCTGCTCCTGCTCCCACGGGGCGGGGCGGGCGATGAGCCGCGCGGAGGCCAAGCGCCGGTTCACGCTGGAGGACCATGCCCGCGCGACTGAGGGGGTCGAGTGCCGCAAGGACGTCGATGTCATCGACGAGACCCCGGCGGCCTACAAGGACATCGACGCCGTCATGGTGGCACAGAGCGACCTGGTCGAGGTGGTCCATACCCTGCGCCAGGTCGTGTGCGTCAAGGGCTGACATCGATGAACTGGCACCTCGGCGTCATCCGAGACCAGGAGGGGCGGGCTGTCAACCACCGCTCGCTCCTCAAGGTTCTCACTAACCCGCTCCTCCGCCTAGTCGGCTGGGAGATCGCCACGGCCTACTGCACCAAGACCCGACAAGTGGGCCGCCCCCTCTTGCAGCGGAACAAGCGCTGGAAGTCCGGTTGGCCTCCTTGCTGGTCCTTCGACTACAAGCTAGACGAAGGCTGGATCGTCGAACCGACAAGGAGATGGATTTGATGGACCCCAAAGACCGCATGACTGGCCTGCTCAAGTGGGTCGGCTCGATCACCGGCCTGGCCGGCGCCACGCTGATCGCGGCCAACGTCCAGGGGAGCGGGTGGGGGTTCGCCCTCTTCCTCGCCTCGTCGCTGGCCTGGATGGCTGCGGCCCACCGGATGCGCGAGCTCTCGCTCCTCATCTTGAACGCCGGCTTCACCGCGGCGAACATCCTCGGCGTGTGCCGGTGGCTCTTGTAGGAGGCAACATGGAACCCATCGACGGACTCGGTCCTCGCGACCTCTTGGCGGCCGTCATCCGGGCATGCTCTGCCCTCTCGGATGCTGCAGCCCGCGACCTGGAGGAGGTCCCTTACGGTCGGGGAGCGGAGAGCTCCAGGCACCTGTCTGCCGCAGTCGGCGATCTTTTGGGCTTGATCGACGTGCTTCCGGTGAGTCAGGAGAAGGTCGCCTCCCGACGCGAGACCATCGTTTCCCGTCTGGTGGAGGAGAAGGTCGCCAGACAGGCCCTCAACCGTGGTAGCCGGACCTGTGAGACATGCTCTCGTCAGCATCTTGCTGAACCTGGACGCTTCCAGATCCCGTGCATTCGAGCATGTCGACCACGACTTCCACACCTGTCACCGCCCCAGGGCGGGGAGCTCATGAGGATTCCCCTCGAGCTCCGCAACCGCCACAACGAGTGGGGTAACTGCCCCGAGCTCCTCGCCCCCGAAGACAAGGCGAAGCTCGACACCGGCGAGTGGCGCCGGGCGGCAGGCTCCTGCATGTGTCCGGACTGCGGACGGCCGTACTACGATCACCCGCCTGTCTTGGGCGCCCTGTACATGACCCGTCTCTGCAACGGAAACCTGATCAAGCTGTAACAACCTAAGGGGAACGGAGCGCCCAACAGAGGACCCGTTCTCTTCAACTCGTCAAGCACAGGAGTAAAGTGATGACGAACATCGAGCAGCGTCTCCGTGACACCGCTTCCCGCAACGCCCTCCAGGGCGACATTCGAGCCGCCTTCTGTGGGCCTGGTCTTGTCGACTGGGCTTTTCGCTTCACTCGGGACTTGATTGGCGATGACCCCGTGGCCAAGAACGACGTGCGCTACTGGGACCCCGAGAAGACTAAGCAGAGTGGCGGGCGCGGTCTAGTCCAGGTCAGGGAGATCGGCGAGTGGGAGGGCAACTTCTCGATAGCCTACTTCACCAGTCTCTACCCCAACCTCATCGCCCAAACCAGTCCGAACGAGTGGAACTGGGTGGGGTTGCCCGCCGCGGTCAAGGCCGCACTGCGAGTCAGGAAGGAGTTGAAGAAGGAAGCTCTAGGACGCGCAGACTACGACCGCCTGAACCGCGAGCAGCTGAGCATCAAGGCTTGGATCAACTCCGTCTATCGTATCGCCAACCTCGACGGTTCGCCCCTTCAGACCATCGGCAACATCCGAGAAGTCATCTCCCACCAGGGCAGGGGGATCATGCGCCAGTTAATGGGGGATCCGCTCGCCGTGTACTGCGACACGGACACCGTCTACTTCAAGGCATCCCCACAGTACGCTGAAGAGGTCATGATGACGGCTGGCCGCGGTCTTCCCTTCGTGGTCGACCCGGCCGTGCGCCTGGTTGTTGAAGGAAGGAAGCTGGCAAGCGCCGAACTCGCGGACGGTACCTGGACCGGTCCTAAGTGGTTCCGCCAGATCGGCGATCGCCGCCCTCGCTAGGGTTTCCATCTCCAGAAGGCATACTAGGTGTAAGAGGAGGGGAGGGCTCGCGTCCTCCCCTCCGCGGCTGGTTTGTTGCTTCTCATAGTTGCTGCAGGCGTCGTAAGAGCCACTACCCTCGAAGCCATATGATAACTCGTGACTAGGACGTCGATCCTAGTCGTTCATCAACAACCCGAGACTACTATGAACGATCTCATCCCCATCAACATGACCGCCATTGATGGCGTTGTGTCTCAGACCGTCAGCGCGCGTGACCTCTACACCTTCCTGGAAGTTGGCAAGGACTTCTCGCCCTGGATCAAGGGTCGGCTCCTGAAGTACGGCTTTGTCGAGAACATCGACTACACGGTCGTGAACACTGCTGGTTCGCAAGCCCTTGAAAACGTTGATCTCCAAAACGGGAGGACAACAACTTCAACGGCTTACGCCGGCGCCAAGGTGGCCATCGAGTACCACCTGACCCTCGACGTGGCGAAGGAGCTGGCCATGGTCGAGAACAACGAAAAGGGTCGCCTGGCCCGTCGCTACTTCATTGAGTGTGAGCGCCGGCTTCGTGAGAAGGCAGCACACCAGACCGATCGTGAGCGCGCTGTCGCTCTGATCGAGATGACCCAGTAGTACCTGACAATGCTCGACCTGGCTGAAGCTCACAAGGCTCTGACTGAAGCCCAGAAGGTCAAGATCGAGGCGTCGTTCATGGTGCCTCGCCCGACCATGGACAGCACCAAGGAAGGCATCGCCATCCGAGACGTCAAGAACCAGATCGCGCCCTACCTTTCCGAGAAGGTGATCGAACTGGCGTTGAAGTGGTACGAACAGCCCAAGACCCTAGTCCGGTACGGTGCCGGCGAGAAGGCCGTGGTCTGCCCGTTCGCCAAGGACGGTGTCGAAGGGCACATCGAGCGCTTCCTGCGTGAAGCTGAGAAGCGCGTCAGCTTCTCTCGCAAGTGCGTTGTGTTGACCCACGACTGCTTGCTGGGCAACGAAGCCCGCGTGGTCAAGGAGGATGCCATCGAGTACCTGGGGTACACCGAAGGCGACTTCGAGGACTGATGGTTACCAATGGGGATCAATCCTACCAAGTGGGTAGGATTGATCCCCCGTCTCCTTAAGCCCTTGAAGTAGCTCAATCAACGCCTTGGGCTAAGATTGAGGTTCCGCCATGAACGCGTCTCCTAAGTTGTTGGGACTGCTCATTTCCGGCGGAACGCCGGAAATCCCTCTTGTCCTTCTGACCTCATCCACCTTTAACCGGTACGGTGTACCATAGACGACTACGACTACCTCGACGACGTGGATCCTGAGCTCATGGAGACATTCACTACCCTTAACCTCGAGCTCCCTCTGCTCGAGATGAGCTTCAAGCGGAAGGTCTTCACCTTCCGTATCGAGAACCTTGCCCCGGAGATCAACGCGCACCTCGTGAAGCTGACTTCTGTAGCCAATCGCGACGATTGTCGTTCTGGTTGGTGTAAAGAGCTACACACTTGGTTATGTTCGATTGCCAAAATGCGAACGAAGGGATCCTCTCGACCTGAGAAGCCCAAGTTCTACTACAGCCGGCTTTGGGGAGAAGAGCTTCCTGCCACCAACATCCGCGCCATCCAGCGCAACCTCGTCCGTGAAGGATACCCGCTGCGATCCGAAGCCACACCCGAACGGGTTGCAGAAGCCCTTGACACTTTTCATCAGCACTATGCTGACTTGGTAGGTAAGTCCAGCGATCTTGTACGAGTAGAGCAGGGCATCTACGACCTCATCGCGCGGTTCGCTGACGAACACAAGTGACACAGAGATGGGAGGGTCCCGGCCCTCCCTCCTCCCTTAGTTTCTTGGTCTTCGGGAACAGGTCCTTGATAACCAACGCAAGGACCACGTCATGCGGCTCGAAGTCCCCGACATGGACCACTTCGTCCAAGTCAACCGGCTCCGCCCGGTTACGGACCCCATCTTCTTCTCCGCCGACGGCGCTCCGACGCCCGGGGGCCTATTCTCCGCCGAGCTCTTTGGACGCCCCGGTAGTGAGGACCGCCGCCGCCGGTGGGCGTACATCGACCTCAGTGGTCGGTTCCTGCACCCCCTGGTGTACAAGACACTCTGCCAGCTGGATCGCAAGTTCCCAGCCGTAGTCGCCGGCGACGCCCGCATCTTGCGTGTCAACCACGACGGCTCGTTTGAGTACGCTCCGCCGGACTCTGACGACGGTTGGACTGGCGTTGATGCTCTATACGACCTGTGGCCTAAGATCCGCTGGGGGACGGGGCAAGAGACAGGACAGCGCCGTGAACGCGTCGGTCTCCTGAATGCTCTTCCTCGGGAGCGTGCGTTCCTGACCAAGTGGCCCGTCATGCCCGCCTTGTTCCGTGACGCCGATCTGACGCCCGGTTCGGCCGGCGCCAAAGAGATCCCACCCGTTAACTATGAGTACGTCCGCTTGCTGACAAGCGCACCTACTGTAGTAAGCGGCCTTAGTTTCGCCGATGGGTCACGCAAGCGGCGCGCCCATGAAACGCTGCTGACCATCCACAAGACCTGTCTCGACATGATCGCGTCTAAGCGTGGTCTGATCCAAGAGAAGGTCTTGGGTAAGTACGCAGACTGGGGCGCGTGGACCGTCATCTCCGGTCCTGGACCGGCCAAAGCCGAACGACCCGGTGACCAAGAGGTTCCCTTTGGGTACGTTGGCGTTCCGTTGTACCTGGTAGTCAACCTGTTCCAGCCGTTCGTGATGCGGTCTCTGAACGAACGCTTGTTCGCGCTTGGACAGGGACAGGAGCGCTTGCTTCAGCACAATGGAACCTACTTTGAGCTTCCTTCTGAGTGTCGTGCTCAACTGGGACCGGAGCTCTACAAAAAGTGGATCTCGCGCTACATGCGGAGCCAGGCGAATCGCCTTGACCTTCTGACAGTGACCGACAAACGGGGCAAGGAGATCACCATCCCGTTGTACGATGAGGCACTGGGACGCAAGACAACCCTGACCGACCTCTTCTTCATCGCGGTCAGTAAGATCGTCGAGTCTCACCACGTTGTCTGGACGCGTTACCCAGTCGAAGACTTTGGTGCCGTGACCTTTAACCGGGTGTCGCTTCTGACGACCGAAGAGACGGAGGTCCGCACCGTGGGTCAGACGACCTACGAGCGGTACCCGAAACTCGACGCCAAACGGGTGACGTGGATCGACTCAACCCGCATCCCAGCGGTGATGGCTCCGAGAGCGGGCGCGGACTTTGATGGTAGTTCTTGCCTCGCCGCGGCGTAATCCGCGGACGATAACCTCCTGAATTGCTGGAACCCCCTTAAGCCTCAGCACCACAGCGTGGTCCGTAAGGACGAGCGCGATGGTTTTAAAAAGCTGTTTGGATTGGGAAATCAGCAGCCAAGCCTCTCTCAGAGAGGAAGGTTCAACGACTAGCCCAATAGGGCGTACCTGCCAAGCGGTGGGGAAGCGGGAGGCACCCATTCGATACGATCGAGGGTGAAGATATAGTCTGATCTTACCGTGAAAGCGGTAGCGGCTCTATGAGCGCACACAGTTAGCGCCTGTGTGGAACACAATGGACAGAATCCGCCTTTTTGGCCTCTTCACCCAGGAGGCCAATCTTGAAGCCGAACGCCAAATCAAAGCGGCTACTAATATTGCCGACGGGCAAGGTCGCCCAGTACGGAAAGTTGGAAACGAAGCCATTTTGTCATTATTCTCTATGACAAAGTGAGGACATCAAGGCGCAACAGCTTCACCTGATGGAATCATATCATGATGCTAGATTAACAACCATGTAGTGAATGGCATCATGATCTCATCACTCAAACCAATCCCTGGCGATCCGGGGTATTATGCGTCAGAAGACGGCAAAATATACTCCGATCGCCAGGGAAAGCTTAAAGAGTTATCTGTGAGCCTCGTAAGGGGCTATCCCTCTACCTCAATCATGCGTCCGGGAAAAACGTGTGGCACCAGAGTCTACGTCCATACGTTGGTGTGCACAGCATTTCACGGATCTCGACCATCACCAGCACATCAAGTCCGCCATATGGATGGAAATGTGATGAACTCAGCTGCTGTAAATCTCACCTGGGGACTATCGAGGACCAAAACCTCGACAAGCTTCGTCATGGGACACATCTTAGTCTCGTTGGAGCAAAAAATCGTCGGAACGGTACTCGAACCAAAACCTCGATAAGCGCAGTTGAAGGTATCATTCCTGTTCCAAACTTTCCTGGGTATGAAGTCACACCGGATGGTCGTGTCTTCTTCCGAAAAAAGAATGGTGAATTACGAGAAAAGAAACTGTGGCAAAATCGTGGTGGGGATAACGTACCAGCAGTCACTATTCGTAATCGTGTTTTCCGCATCTCGATCTTGGTCTGCCTTGCTTTTCATGGTCCAAAACCATCACCGTTGCATCAGGTAAGACACCTAGACAACGATCCTTCCAATAATCATAAAGACAATCTTGCTTGGGGTACACCTGAGCAACAAATGGAAGATCGTAGGGCGGCACGTACGCTTGCTGGTGAGCGTTCAGGCAGAGCTAAACTTACAGATGCTCAAGTTCTTGAGATAAGGGCGCATGCTGCAGGGGGTAGTCCATACACAGAGATAGGTAAACTATTTGGAGTTCATGCCAACGTCGCACGGCAAATTCACCTTCGGAAATTATGGGGTCATCTCCCAGATCCAGAAGATGGGCTTCCTGTAGTTACGCCACTTCAGACTCCTAAGTGTAATGCACCGCAAATAAAGTTAGCAGACATACTCAGTCAAGAAGCTATAGCTGAAATTCGTTACAAACATGTAAAAACAAGCATCAGCTACGGTCAATTGGCACGAGAATATGGCGTTTCTCGGATGAGTATAACCCGCCTGATTAAAGGACATCGTTGAATGACCGCCCGGTCAAAACCCGGGCGGCTTTTTTCCAGTCTTCCTACTGGGTCAGCTATGGAAACCTTTATCATCATCAACGTCTCCATCTCCTCTTGACTGAAAGGAGGCCCGAATGGGCCAGATCATCGCTACCACGGAGATGAAGCGGGCAGTCAACGCCAACCGCGATGCCTACGTCGCACAGGTCAGTCGGACTTACTCGCGTCTGTTCAGCCGTTCGCCGACCTTTGTCACCTACTACCAGATCGATCCCGATGCCGGCTACGCTGACATCAACCTCGGGGGTGCCGTCAACTTTGTCGGAGCGGAGTCGCCGATCAAGTTCCACCGGATTGAGGACTTTCCCGTCTACGGCATCTCTGAGGCCGACTTGTCGACCTCGCTTGAGGAGCTAGAGGGTGCGGTCTCAAACAACATCGGTGGCGAGGCGTTTGTCCTACCAGGGACGATTGAGCCCAACGAGAATGACGTCTTTGTCATTCAACATCTTGGCACACCACTTCTTTTCAGAGTGAAGCAGGTTGACCCTGCCTACCTGGAAGGAAGGTCATTCTTCAAGGTGCAGTACCTGCTCGACAACAACCCACCGGGTCTCCTGGATCGGCAGGTGTCTGGTGAGTTTGCGTTTGAGCTCCGTAACGTCGGAACTGAGTTCAGTCCGGTTCTGAAAGCGGACACCGCCCAGGCTAGCCGTGAGTTGGGCATTGTTGAGGAGGCATTCCGGGTGGCCTACTGGCGAGCCTTCTATGACCGCGGGTCCGGGTGTCTCGTGCTCCGGGGTTTCCGAGATCGCCCTATCCACGATCGCTCGCTCGATCAGTTTGTGTCCAAAAACGACCTCCTTTCGAGCGACACGTACTTAGGCTCACGAGTTGTCCGCCCCGTACACTATGGGGACCTTAGTAGCTTTGAGGACACCGTTTACCCTCATACCCTGTATGGACAACTTGATCGCGGGTTGCTTCCCATAGACATCCCAAGTGGGATCTTTCTAGCCTCATCGACTCCGGTAGGGCCGTCTAGTCCGTTCTTTGCCGACTACGCAATCGACGGACTCTATGAGGCGTTTCCCGGCGGCTCGGAAAAGTGGCCAGGTACGGCGATCTTTGACAGCCAACCGTCCACCCCCTTGCAGGTTCTCGCATCTCGTTGTGTTACCGGTGAGTTTCGGACGGGTGAGGTTACCTCGCAGCTGACCGTTCTGGCCGCGGCTATGAATGATGCTGAGCTGCTTATCTCAAGGTCTGACTTCTTTTGGCTTGGACCTATTGTTCTGATGGAGTCTCGCCACCTCCAGCGGAGCGCTGCCCGAACATCTAATTGACGAACCGGATGCGCTCGGGCGAGACCCGATGGCCGGCCAATGTAAATGGCTCGGACCCCCTCCTCGGGGCTGCGACGGGCCCGACACGACCGACCTCGGATGTTGGTCCTCCTAACGAAAGCTACTGCCATGAGTGACACCCTTGCCGGGCTGACCCGACGGGTCCACGCCTTCACCTACGACCGGGATACGCTCCAAGAGCTGTCCTACATCGTCGACGACGCGCGGGACGCGGTTGCCGACTCCCTCATCGAGCTGGGCCTTCGCGAAAGCGGGACCGAGTGCGAGGACGAGGATGGTGCCCTCGTTGCCGAAGACCTGCTTGACGACGAGCAGGAGGAAGACGAGAGCACCGAGGGTGAAAACTTGGACGCCCTCGAGGACGAGCTCGATGCCCTCGCGGATGACGCCGAAGACATTGAAGACGATGAAGACGATGAAGACGAACTGACTGAGGCGACTCTCGCTCTCGGTGAGTTCCCGGTCGTCTGACGGGAGACAAAAATGGAATCGCTGATCTCCGTCGACACCGAGGACTTTGTCCCTGTCATCAACGCTCGCGGTCCTCACAGCCGTGTCATCGTTCAGGTCTGGGAGCGGAAGATGCTCGAGGACCTTGGACTTCCTGTTACCGTTCACCAGGAACCCTATGATCCGGTGGCCAGCCACAATGACGCCGTTACCAAGGTCAACCAAGACGCTCCTGTTGCTGAGGTGGCGCCGGCCCTGAAGACCGAAGCGGAACAGCCTGCTCCTGTCGCTGAGCCGGAAGTGGCTGCCGAAGAGCAAGACGTCCCGGCTGATGAAGCTCCCTCTGTTGACCTGGACGAGCTGAAGGTCCGAGTTGAGGCTTTGACCACGTTCAAGGACGCCAAAGCGTTGATTGCCGAACTCGGTCTTGAATTGACTCCGGCGCCGACGAAGCTGACTGAGGCTCGTGAGGCTCTGCTGAAGCTGATCTCGGAGGCCGCCGAAGGCGCCGAGTGACCAAAAAGAAGATGACCCCTTACCCTTGTCGGGTAAGGGGTCGCTTCGTCACTGGCTACCGTCTTCCACAGGGATGGACCTAGCCATCGCTTGAAGCTCTTCAGGGCTTTTCCCCTCGAGCACTACCTGGCGCAGGTCCAACAGACGCTGCATCAGGTTGCTTCCAATCGGCTGGAACACGATGTCGAGTTCCAGCCCCATTGTTGCCAGCCAGCGCTGAGCGCACGAGGTGGTGATCGTCGGGCGCTCACGTAGACCGTACTCGAGGTTGTAGACTTGGTTCTTGTTCTCGAACAACGAACCAGGTCCATCTCCGATGAACTGGTAGAGGTCTCGGCGGGTCAAGCCAGACGTGTTCAGCTTATCCTTCAGCAGCAGAACAAGGGGGTCGTCCTGCTTTCGGACGCCGCTGACTACGTCAGGGTGAGTTTCATCTCGGAGCTCGTAGTTCAGCAGCTCATCGGCGAGGTACTTTTCTTGCCGCCGAAGAGGGGAGGGGGTAGTTCGAGCACTCCGCTCGCTGCGCAGGATCTGCACTTTCGCAACCTGCTTCTTTTTGCCTCCCCGGGCGGACATGGCGTCCAGGAGGGCGCTTCTGTCGGGGGTTGTCATCGCGTCGTGGTCCTTCTCACTGGCTGGGGTGCCGCGTTGTGTCCAGGCGGCACATGCGGTCTCCCGGAAGCAGCCATTTGAGCTGCTGACATGGAAAGTTGAAACAAGTCGAACCGCTCCAGGAAAGTAGTCCAGGGTACAAACTGGTCCAACCTGGCGTCACCATAGTGGTCCCAATCGTTGATGTACATACGCACTCCTGGCGTTCCAACTTCGCCGTCGTCTTCGCCTTCGCCTCGAGGCCAAAGGGCTGGGGTGAAGGCTAGACTGGCTCCATTGTACAGGTCTTCGACGTGGTGAATTGCCGTTAGGCCTCGATCGGTGACTCGAAAGCCCGTAGCGTCAACCTGTTCGAAGCACCCGTTCTGAAGGACGGCAAGTGCATCAAAGACCCCGTCCTGTAGGCGTGGGAGGTGTGGGTAGCTGATTACCGCCTTTACCCCAGAAGACGTGCGCATTCCTCGCCGGCTATAGGCCAGGATGAGATAGTCCCTCGTCTCTACGTCGAGCGTACCGACTTCTTCAGGTTCGTCGTAGCGGGAAGACTGGTAGGAAGAGAGATGTAAGCCGTCTCGGCGGCGGCCTTTGACCTTCTCAGTAAACGTAAACTCGGCATACACCCTGATGTCGTTGAACGGTGAGAACAGGCGCCAAGTCACGCGGTCGATGGGTGGATGACTTGCCGTCAGGGCTCGTACTCCTCGTCTGTGATAGAGAGGGCAAACTTTTTATAAGTAGTTTTTCGGCGCCTGGTCTGTTCACGGATGTTTGGGAACCCAGCGTCCCAGACGTCTAAGAGCTCACAGGGCGCTCCATTCAACCCGCGTAAGCGCCCGGTGATCTGCTTAACCCAAACATCAGAGGCCAGTGGAGCAGCTAGGATCATGTGGCTCATGCGCGGCGGGTTGACTGAACCACCAAAGCTCTTCTCGGTCGTGACAATGATGTCGCGCTCGAGCTCCAGCATCTTGTCCTCACGCTTCTTGATGCGAGAAGAGAAGTTGCCGATGCTTCGGTCAGGAAAAGCATCACGCATGGAGTTACAGACCCGATCCAGAAACTCCAGCTTACCCCCTACGACTACGCCGACGCCTGTGGCACCAGCGTCAAAGGCACGGGCAACGAGAGCCGTCACCATCTCCTCCCACCGGTCGTACTTACTGGATCTGGATAGGTAGTCGAAGTAGCCGGGGACGTCGAAGTAGCCACGCCTATTCACAGAGGCGATGACGTCTGCTTCGGATGGGCGGCTGTCGAAACGGATCTGCGTCACAGCCAGACGAGGTATTGCTCTGATCCTGAGAGCACTGTCGAATGGGACAACCTGTTTGAAGATGCGATCCTCTTGCCACTCTGTTCGCTTGGGTGTGGCGGTCAGGAACACCCAGCGGCGAACGTTGGTCATCATGGCCAGCACAACAAGACTCTTGAACTCGAGGTGGCACTCGTCGGCAACGACAGTGCCGACACCTGCTTCTTTGATGACCTCGACAAGCTCGTTTGGACTGGTTAGGCGACCAGCTTCGTGGTCCAGCGCAGCAGCGTGGCAACGCCACGCTGTCTTGTGAAGAACGAGAATGGCCTTGTACGTGGCCAAACCACGCTTACGCGCTCGCCTGAGCGTGTCTCGACCGTCATCGACAACGAGGATGTCGTCTTCAGTCAGGTCGGTAAACTTGAGAAGCTCGACCTTATAGTTCTCTAGGTGAGTTAGCTGTGCGAATAGGCCGAGAAGTACGTCGCCGTAAATGGTCCACGCACGGATAGAACAGTAGCTCTTCCCAGCAGCGGTGTCTGCGACAACCAAGTAGGCAGAAGCATCGACCATTCGTTCAAACGACCCCTGACCGAGTAGGTAGTCGACAATGCGGGACTGGTCCTTGTTTTTGAACGGGTACTGCTGGCCGTGAAAGCGCACCGTGACATCCCGAGCCGGCCAGGGCCGAAACGCTTCTGTCCAGACATGAGACGGCCAGGCGGCTGCGACGGCTTCAACGTCTACCCAACCAGGCAGGCGCAGAATCTTTCGCCCCAACGGATCCGTGTCGACAAGCGTTGCTTCGAACGTCTTCCATTTGGCTCCAGTGATGTCCTCTTCCCATACACTGAGGGTAGCCATCAAACGCCGGTGGGCTGCAACATCTCTGTCGCGGTCATGTCCATAGATGAGGGTCGAAGACCGCCGCTGAACGACACCCCGGAACGCCGGGGAGAGCGGATCGGCCATTGGCTGAGCCATGTATGATCTCCGTGGCTTGTTCGGTGGAGGATCACACGTGCGAAGAATCCCCCCTTCGCACGTCTGATTGTACCTCAGCCTCCGAACAGAGCGTCCAGGAGGCCAGGGCTCGTCTTCTCGAGGACCGACGGGCTGACCAACTGAGCGCGGATACGCTCGAAGGCCAGGACGTTGGTGAGGCTCGAGGAGCTTGTGATCGCCGGCGAAAGCTTGAGGACGACTGCCTCAGGCATCTCCGTTTGCGAGTAGTCAGGTCGCTGCGAGAGGTCATCCGGGTCGCGAACAAGCGACCGCAGGATCATCTCTGCATGAACCGACGGGGTGCGGATCTCTGAACGCTCCAGCAACTCCATCAGGCGAGAGTAAGCTTCCTCGGGGGAAGACGACTCCTCGCGCTCGATGAGGCGCATGATGGCGTACAGAGCCTCAGACAGATCAGTGTTGGCCACAGGCAGCTCAAACACTGGTGTCTCAGCGGCAGGGCTGATCGAGATGACACCGTCATCTTCGTCCGCGTCGTCCCACGCCTCGTCGTCCAAGTAGATCGGGACGGGGACGTTTACGGTGTGGCTGCTGCGCTTGCCGGTAACGGTGTAGGTGAAGCTCGACGCCAGGCGCCGCTCCTCATCTTCGTCCTCGTCCATGTCCTCTACACGAATCGAGATACGACCGACGCTGTCTTCGGCGATGACCGAAGCACGCTCGACAGAGAAGTGCTCAAGGAACTCCTCAGGCCAGGTGATCTGAGTGGGTCGCGCCTTGAGCAGATGCTTTGTCGACAGCAAACGCTGAGTCAGCTGCTCCGAGATCACCAGTACACCGTAGATGCCGGCGTGAATGGTGGCATTGCTCTTGGCAAGCTCGCCGTAGCAGGCAGCGCAGCAACCGTCTTCTCCAGCGCAGGTCACCGGCGAACGGAGGGCAATCTCGTGACCAACGAGTTCCCGCAGCTGCTCACGGGTTGCCATGTGCCACTCAGGCGCAGCGACATGAGACACCCAGCGACCAGCAAGACGTTCGGCGTGGTTCTCGCTCTGGACGACAAACCGGAGGCCATGCGACGTACCGCAGTCTGCCAGCTCCGGGTCAAGCTTATGACCGGCAACCAGGAGGACAAGCTTACGCGACAGGTAGCCGGAGTCCTTGACCGTCTTGTTGTTGGTACACAGAGCCTTTCTAGCTGCACTGGCGCACACGTACATGTCCTCCGCCCCCCGGAGGCCACGAAGGAAGGACGAGTCAATCGGCTCAGGCAACATCTCACGGAACAGAAGTCCAGGCTTGAAGCCGACACTGACCAGCGACTGACGCATCTGGTCCTTGTTGACGGCTGCACCGCACCGAAGTAAGCGCCCATAGTCGCCCGGAAGAGCGGAGAGGCGTTCGAAGAGCTCGTTGCTGGCTGCATCAGCTGCCTTTTCCATTACAGCCATCTCTTCAGAGCTGTAGCCGGAGCGGGCCCCTTCCTCGAACTCAGGCAGACGCCAGTTGAGCAGCTCTTCGACCCGAGGATCGATGGCTGCCGCTTCCAGGAGAGATTTGACGCTGATACTGGTGCCAACACGGCCTGTGACATCGCAGGCAAGGTCAGACAGGAACCCAGACGCTGCTGCGCAAGCGAGATTCAAGTCTTTAGGGTCGAGCACGTTGTAGAGCTCGGCGATGGTAGCGTCGATGTGAGCGCTAACGGAGGCGGAGTCGAGCGCCCCCCGGATGAACCGTTCGGTAGACGGAACGCGGGCAGCGGCCCGGTAGGGGAAGAGCAGGGCAAGGTTCGCGAGAACCCGTCCTGTAGTCATGTCCTCGGGACCCGAACCACACTCGACAGTCAGCAGCCGGTGGCGGCCGCCTTCTTCGGTAAGGCACGAGCTGCGCAGCTCGGACAACAGCTGCGCATATCGGTCGTCGTCGGCTTCGGCAATGATGCTTGGGAGATCGATCAATGCTTCAGCGCGCTCATTCATCATTAGTACGCACTCCTTGGACTTTCAAGGGTCAGTCGTATCTTAAGGTTCTGTCTCTTTAACTGCCCAAATACGTACAGCACCCTTCCCAACCAGGGTACTACGGTAAAGAACCTATACACCTACGGTGCAAATCAGACCATCCGCTCCTTCTCGATCATAACCATGATCAAGGTAGAAACGATTGCGAGAGGGACGTTCTCGGCATAGCCAGTGACCGTGGAAGGACCCCGAACCGGGAACTTGGACGTAGGTGTGGCAACCAGCCAGAGGTCCGCCTGGGCACGCGGAACGAACGCTGTAGGGTCCTTCGGGCGCTAGGGTGTGGGTCGTGATGGCCCACCCCGGCAGCACACGCTCTACCAACTCGGCTATCGCGTCGTAGGACAGTCGGTACTTAGGGACTCTCGAGTAGTCACCCTTGGTGCCATCGAGCCAGAGGACGTGGTCGTGTGGGTAAGTTACGTTCGTGTCAGAAGGTTGCGACTCCTTAGTGATCTCGGCTGCTATCCAAGCACGAAGGACGGCGATGGCGGGGGTGGGAGAGGCCAGTGCGGAGACCAGTTCCTCTAGGGTGTCATTGTCATCCGTTAGCAGGACGAGAATGCAGCGATAGACGGGAACGAAGTCCGGGTACGGACGTTCTTGGTCGAGCTTGTAGCACCATCCTGGTAATCGCCTTCCCACTAGCGCCAACGCGGCGTCAATGGATGCGGTGAACTCAGGTTCATGCAGATCGAGCCAGTCAAGACAGTCGCCCTCGGGTGCGAAGCAGTTTCCACGAGGGAACATCGTTGTGGCGATCGCAAGGTCCAGCGCTCGATCTGGGCCAGTAGCTTGAGACAAGGCGTCGGAGATGGTTTGGAGGTCAGGCAGACTGGTCATTGAGTTCCCTTGCTGTTGGGTTGGGAGAGGATCGAAGCCCTCTCCCCTCCAGGTCAGTCGAAGCGCGCGAGCACGACTTTGTTGGCCATGAACCCAGGATCGTCCACCGGCATAGCATGGCCGGGGAAGAGGATCAGGCCGGCCGGCGCCGCGTGTAGGTAGTCGTTGTGGCTGATAGCGAACAACTGCTCGACTCCAAGCTCGTCAATAAGGCGATCCACGATGCTGGCAAAGCGCTCGCGGTTCTTCTCCCGGTCGAGCGGACCATCGCACTCGTCCAAGCAGATGACGTTGAACCCACCCGAGGCCATCACGGTCTGGCGGACAAGCGCCAGGCTGAGGATAGTCTTGGCCAGGGCCAGCTGCCCGTCCGAGGTTTCGGTCACGTCGGGGATGACACGCCCCGAACCACGGCTGACCGGAATGCGGAACTCGCTGTCGGACACGGCAAAGCCAAGGCGGAACTCCCCGTCCATGGCCATGTCGAGCAGCGTGTTGACGCTCTCCCGGGTCGTGTCCAGGAAGTCGCGCAGGAACTCGACCGGGGCCCCCTTAGCGGGGTGACAGGCTTCAGCGACAGTTTGGGCAACGCGTACCCGCCCCGATGCCTCAGCCAACCGAGCTTCATACTCATCTCTCCGGCCAAGCCGGAGCCGGGCGTCACCGAGGGTCCGCTCTGCTTCCTCGAGCGACGCCGCAGCTGCAGAACGTCCCTCGTTGGCAGCAGCTTCTTCGGCCGACGCGGCTTCCCACCGTTCACGCAGAGCTTCCAGGGAAGCCGAGAGATCCCGCAGTCGGGCTGCTTCGGTTGACGCTTCAGCTTCTCGCCGGAGCAATCGAGCGTACTGGTCGAGGAGCTGGAGCGCTGCATCCTGAGCCGACACGAGGTCTTGGGACCGGGAAGCTTCCTCGTCGAGCTCGCTCATGGCTGCTCGGGCGGCCGCCACGTCAGCGATGGTGCGCTCGTGGTTGGCTTCCAGCTCAGCCCTAGCTGCTGCCAACGCACGCAGGCTTTCCTCGCGCTCACGGATGCCGTCAAGCGAGCGCCGTGCTTCGCTTAGTTCACGTTTGACAGCGAGAGCACGAAGTAGCTTCCGCGCACTGAGGGCTTCGGCAGTCATTGTCCCCGTTGAAGTCAACAGGACAAGGAACGCTTCGCTGGGACCGACCTTGTTCCAGACACCAGCCGCTTCCAACCCCGCCTTATGGCGGCGAAGTCGGGAATGAAGGGCTGCTGCAGACTTGGCAGCAGAACGCGCCGCCGCCATGTCCTGACGTTCTTGCTCACACGACTGCAGGCGCTCTTCCAGCCGAGTGATCTCGTCGCGCTTGGCGACAAGCTCCTCAGCAGCAGAGGCAAACTGCTCGACGTGGCGCTCGAACGGGCACTTCGGGTCGCTACAGTGCATCCCAGCGAACCGGGAATGAAACGCTGCTTGAGCCTCGATGGTTGTTGTCCGGGTGCGAGCAATACCAACTCGCTCGCGAAGTTCCCTAGTACGGGTGACCAGGGAGGCCTCAAGCGTCATCATGGTAGCGTCATCAAGGCTGGAACGGATTGCCGTTTCCATAACCTCTGGTGTCGGGAAGGCTGAGCGAGCTTCAGCCAGCTCTGCTTCCAGATTTGCAAGCACGTCACACGCAGCCTTAACCTCGTCGTAGGTTGCTCCATCAGGAGCGCCGGGCAGACCGGACGCTTCTTCGGTGAGCGACGCCACACGTGAGCTTAATTCCTCTGCCTGGGAGGCTAGGCGTTCAAGCTGTGTGCCGGAGTCGGTGGCCTGACGTAGAGACCGCTCGGCGGCTTGCTGAGCTTGTAAGGTACGGTCCAACGCAGCTCGTCCTTCCGAACGCCTTGCCGCTGCTGCTTCAGCCGTTCCCTTGGCGTGACCAAGCGCCTCGCGGACCTGGGCTATCTTCTCTTCCGTAGCCTCGATGGTCTGGAAGCGCTCGAGGGTCGGTCGTGCAATCCGCAGGTCGCTGATCTGCTTGGCAGCACGCTTGGCGTCGGTCTCCCGCTCAAACACTAGGTCCGGGAGAGGGTTGAAGACGCCGGCTTGTTGAGGGGAGACCAGCGCGCGACGCAGGATGTCGTTCCGGGCGGGTTCCAGTTCCTGGAGGACACCTCGAGCAGCACCCAACCGCGTGTCATAACGGCGGACTTCCTCGCGCAAGCGAGTGCCGTCGGCTTCAGCGCGGCGGGCAGCAGCCTCGAGCTCATCCCGGGACTCGATGCGGTCAAGCTCGACCTGGAGGCCCTTGAGCTGCGCGTTCAGCAGCTGCAGGCGCTTCGCTGCGTTCTTGTGCATGCCGGACCACTCTTCGACTTCAGGCATGAACGAGCCGATGAACTCCTTTCGTTGACCAGGTCGCATGTTCAGAAACCCATCAAGACGACCGGTTACCCGTCCAATCTTGAGATACTCGGGTGTGACTCCGAGAAAGTCCTTAACGGCCTGCAGGTACTCACCAAGGTTGCCCTTGGCGGTAGAAGGAACGAGTTCGTCCCCCTCATACATGAAGTAGGCGCCTTTGCCCTTAGAACTCCACTTGATGTCACATGTGACGTCCAAGAGTCCGTTTCCCCTGACGAAAGTGATTAGCTTTCGCCCTTCATGTCCAGGAGCGATAAGCGTTCGATCGTCGCCATTCCCTGGGAAGGGAGTGATTGCGTTAAGGACTGTAGTCTTCGAGCTCCCATTTCGCCCTAGGAAGTAAGTCTTTTTAAGACCTGCAGCGTGAGCTGGCGTAAAATCGATGGAAACATGAGAGCGCCCAGTCCCCTCTAGCACGCCGATGTAGTTCTCGAGAAGTAGACTAGACGCTCGCATCGTTTTTTCTCCCATATCGCCGCTTGGTCAACACCTCTTCATCAGACCATCCGAGCTGAACGCGTCGTTTCAATGTATCGTAGTTTTGTCCGAGATCTCTGGCCCATTCTGCCAGACCTTGCGTTTTACCGTTATGTGTCAGCATACGAGTGTTTGAGCGGTTGTTGGCCTGCTCAACACTTGTCGCCCACCGACAGTTACCAGGCTCATAGCTACCGTTCGAGTCGATCCGATCGATGGTATGCTTTTCACTGGGAGGATTCCCCATGTCTTCTAGAAAGACATCAAAGGATTCGCGCCAGCGGTCACAGACTAAAATTCCACGCCCACCATATCGAGCATAGTCTTTATGACTTACTGTGTAGCAGCGATTCTTCATGCTACGCCAGCAGCTATGAGCATAAGTACCGTATGCGCCATGTTTACGGTTTCGTGCAGTTGTAGCTTCTCTTGTCAAGCACCCGCAGGATCTCGTTCCTGATTTCAGGCTAATTGCTCTGACTTCGGCAACTTTCCCGCAATCGCACTGGCATTTCCACATTGTTGCCCCTCTGCGCCGTGGAAGACGCTCGAGCACGACAAGGCGCCCAAACCGTTGTCCGGTCAGGTCTTCAAACTTACTCATGGTGAGATCTCACTTAATCAGGCTAGCGGCGTCCCGCCGCCTTGAGGTCTGGAGCTCGGGTTGGAGCTCGATGAGGGCATGATATGGCTCTAACTGTCCGGTTGGACGGTCCTACCCCCTAATGGATCTGATGACAAACCGTGCCTCGGGGCCGAGGGAGGAGGTCGGAACAGAGTTGGGGTTCCGTGTGCTCCGCCACGGATCAGACCTTGAGACAGAACCATTTCATCATGTTAACTATATGAAAGTGACATTGTATCATGCACAGTGACGAACTCTTCCTCACCGAACTCGCTCTTCAACTAGACCATGTCTCTCTCTCTTAGAAGCGGGTAGAACAACATCAATTCAGTTTATAGCTTCCCAAGCTCCAAATATCCTTTGCCATTTTGTCCTTTTACTTACTACACCATTGAGTTACAATGAACGCGATCACTGGCTTAAAGAAGCGCGAGAGTGGATCGAACAAGTGGTCAAAACCGAGTTCAGTGGCGATCAAAACACAGCAACTTATGCTAACGCTCTGTGGACGCCATATGTAATGTCTGACGATTCGTGGCGCTCGGTTCTTCGCGAGGTAAGAAAACATTATCCAACTTTGCCACCAAATGTATCGGTTTCAGCACTAAGAGATGCACTCGAACCTATCTACGCCCAGCTAGTTTCATTATGCATTCGCCGTGACATGAAAGGCGCAAATCGAAAAACTGAACGACGGCAGGCTGTGCTTGCCGCCACTTGTCAACTGTGTTAGACTGAGGGATCAATGATTAGACTCCCTGACGAATGCTACCTTGGTGGTAGTAACGAAACTTTTCAGTGTTTGCTCGAAGATGAGAAGGTCCAGCTTCTCAAGCAAAATCATGTTCTTCGAGAGATTGAACAACGCGCTCTTGATGAGGTTCGTAGGCTTACTACGCTCTACATAAGTCAAGAGGAGAAAGACGATTGCCACTTCGAGATTTGTCTTCGGGCTCTTATTGGGGAAGACGATCCTCTTTGGGATGAAGACGACATCGACGAGGGGGCAGTTGCTGAGCTTAATGAGTTTCTGGATCCTAAGCTTGATGAAAACCCTCCTGAGTTTGGGATCGGGGCCTTAGAGCATCACCACAGCGAGCTGAACCCGTGGCCGGGGATTGAACCGCAAAGTTACTTGTGCCATTGCCTGTGGCATCACTTAAAGATCGGGTGGAAGGGTCTGCTTCGTGTTCGACGTTTCGACTACACGATCAAGATGGAACGGTTCACTGCCTATGAGGATTGGCTCAAAGTTTAGAAGAGGGGAAGGGTGCGCGCCCTTCCCCTAACTTTTTGATCACGCAATCCAAACTCGGCGAGCACCAGCGCTCTTGTGCTGGAGACGTTCCAGCTTCTCAATGATGTCTTGTCGCTTGTCAGCATGCTGCTGGAGACGATCCAAGTTCAGGTTCATCTCACCGAACACCGTTTGGAGACTTTGAAAGTACTGACGCACGGTCAAAACATCGGCTGCCAAGTCAGCTAGGTACAAGTCTCGCAGCGTCTCCCGAGCCCCAAACGGGATCGTGCGCAAGTGGGTCGGATGGACCAGTTTCACCTCAAACGTGAGGTTCTGGTAGGTCAGGCCCTTGGGGTACACCTCAACGACGTTGGGTGCCCGGAACTGCCAGGTCATCGACACTTCACTCATGCTCTGGCGGTCAGCAACCAGCTGACGGTCAAGAACGTCGCCAAAGAGCAACGGGTCGTACGGGAAGGCGCCGAAGGCACCGACACCTTCCATCAACCGATTGATGCCAATGATAGTGCCGGGTGCACGGCGGATTTGGTAGATGCCTTCCTGTCCGGGAAGCTGGTCGAGTTTCACGTCTACGGTGACACGCTCCAACCACGGAAGGTAGACCGAGAACGTCGGAAGGGTCTCTTGCTCAAGTAGGGCGAGTAAGTCGCTGTCTTGGAAGTCGGCTCGCCCAGTGACGTGTTGCGCCAGGAGGGCCCGACCGCGGTTAAGGAGCCAGGTATGGTCGAGAGACATGGAATATGTCCGAAAAAGGGGACCACGGCACGTGCCGTGGTCCCGAGTTTGCCCAAAGATGGAGACAACACGGGGTACTCGCTCGCGCGGACGCCTATGGTTTGTTTGAGTCAGTCGATGGCGTGACAGGCTTCGACTTGCCGCTTCAGCAGGGCATAGTCCTTGAGAACCTGCGCCACTGCGCTCTGCTCACCGAGAGAGTGTGCTTCAGCAGCAAGCTTCAGCTTGAACTCAGCCGTGTAGACAACGGTAGGCGGGCACGCCGACCTATCCGGGCCTGGAGTGACACACGCAGTCAGGAGCGTAAGGCCGAGGACAACCGGTATGATTCGGATCATGGTAGCCTCAC
>Ga0172373_10002571_pt1 | contig 27584 bp, 29 predicted proteins | sample Lak10m_2_FD_114546 | JGI IMG/M metagenome (GOLD analysis project Ga0172373, IMG submission 114546) | Freshwater microbial communities from Kabuno Bay, South-Kivu, Congo - kab_092012_10m | ecosystem: Environmental > Aquatic > Freshwater > Lake | place: Democratic Republic of the Congo...
CTTTCAACTTTCAACTTTCAACTTTCGGCTTTCAAATTAAACATTAAACATTAAATATGAATTCGTCTTTAAATCATTTTACATTTATTAAGTCTTCAAAAGAGTCTATATTGTCGTATGTTTTTCAACGTGAAGGAGAAGTGAAGTTGGGGGAAAAGGTTAAAGTCTACGATGATTTAGCTGATTTTTCGGGTAAATATGTAGTCTTGGGAGTGAAAGAAGATGTTGGTCCACGAGCGAATTTAGGTCTTTCGGGGGCTGATCAAGGGTATGTGTGCTTTTTGAAGCGTTTTTTAAATATGCAGTCGAATTCTTTTCTTTCGGGAGAGGAGGTGTTGATTTTAGGGGAGGTTACTGTGAATGTTGAGTTGAAAGAGTTGGCTGAGTTGCGAAAAGGGGTGGAGGAATTGGATGAGTTTTTGGTTTCACTATTAATTCCGATTTATGAGAAAGGTTTGATTCCGGTACTGATAGGAGGAGGGCATAATAATGCGTATCCGTTGATAAAGGCGTGTTCTTATGATAGAGGTGTTGCTATTGATGTGTTGAATTGTGATCCGCATGCAGATTTTCGAGCGTTGGAGGGAAGGCATAGTGGAAATTCATTTTCGTATGCGATGAAGGAAGGGTATTTAGCGAATTATGCTGTGCTTGGTTTGCATCAACAATATAATAGTCAGTCGATGTTGGATCGTTTAACGGAGAAAGAATGTTATGTTACATTTTTTGAAGAGTATTTGTCAGGTCAACGCGATTTTTTGACTGATATTGATGATGTGTTACATCAAGTTGAAGATACTGTTTTAGGAGTTGAATTGGATATGGATGCGATTGTCAATATGCCGTCTAGTGCGTTTACTCCCTCAGGAATTACCTTGGAAGAAGCGCGTAAGTATGTGATAAAATGTGCAAAATCAAAAAAAGTAGCTTACCTCCATTTGCCGGAAGCTGCTCCTAAAAATGAACGAGAAGAAGCGGTGGTTGGAAAAGCACTTGCTTATTTAGTGAGTGATTTTATCAAATCATAACCGTGCACTGAGCTTGCCGAAGTGTCGTAACTCGTAACTCGTCACTCAATAGCTCATACTTACAATCTGTCTAACGTCGATTGGTGTGATGTTTTTATGTTCGCTTAAACCAAGCATTCCTCTTTCTGTAAATCTAGCTTCAATTCGTTCGGCTGTTCCTAAGTAATCGTTGGTGTATTCTGAAAGTTTGGTTTGAATCCCGAGTTTGTGGAAGAATTGTTCAAATTGTTCGATGCAAGAAATAGCTTTTTCTTCAAGTGAACCGGTGTGAATTTTGAACACGCGTTCTGCACATTGTGCTAATTTAGCTTTTTTAGTTTCAAAATTGTAGCGGTAGTGACTTGGTGCGATGATTGCAAGTGTTCGTGCGTGATCGATTCCGAAGAGTACGGTTAATTCGTGTCCTATTGCGTGGATTGCCCAGTCAGTAGGTACTCCTTTTTGAATCAGTCCGTTGAGTGCCATGGTGCAAGACCACATAAAATCTGCTGCTGCTTCATAGTAAAATGGATTTTCTTGAACGGTAGGACCAACTTCTATTAAGGTTTGTAAGATGCTTTCAGCGAATCTGTCTTGAAGACTTGCATTTGTAGGGTAGGTCATGTATTGTTCGAGTACATGGGTGAATGCGTCTACGATCCCGTTAGCAATTTGATGTTTTGGAATGGATTGAATGACTTTTGGGTCTAATATAGAGAACTGAGGGAATAATCCGGGTCCTCCCATGCCTAATTTTTGCTGTGTACTTCTTCTTGAAATTACTGCGCCAGAGTTCATTTCTGAACCGGTGGCAGGAAGTGTTAAGATTGTTCCGAAAGGTAATCCTACATCGGTTCTAATTCCTTTTTCAAGGATGTCCCATGGATTATCTCCCGAAAATAAAGCTGCAGAGGATAAAAATTTTGTTCCGTCAATAACGGATCCGCCACCGACAGCAAGTAGAAAAGTAATGTTTTCTTTTTTTATTATTTCTAAAGCTTGGACCAATATTTCGTATTCTGGATTTGCGGGAATTCCACCAAATTCGAAAACGTCAAATTGCACTAAGGTAGCTTTAACTTCGTTATATATTCCATTTTTTTTAATACTGCCCCCACCATACAAAAGAAGTATTTTTGCATCCTTTGGAAGTTGGTTTGAGAGTTGTTGAATGGTATCTTTTCCGAAGATAATTTTGGTTGGATTTTTGAATTCGAAATTGAGCATTTTTACTTTAATTTTTTATTTGAATAATCAGAAATAAGTTTTTTAACATCAAAATGTTATTAACTATAATTTAAATAATTAATTCACCATTTAAATCGGTGGTTAATATTTCACTCATGTAGTCGAAAAATGGGCGCATTGCTTGGAAGGTATTTATTACTTTTTGTGCGTAATTTTCGTCCAACGCTTCTGTGTCTGAAAACGATTTTGATAGAAGAAATTGTTTGTGGTTTAGTAATTCGATCGCAGGATGATTTTTATCAAATCCTTTAGGAGCAGTTTTTAATTTTTCACCTTCTAGTGTTCCGAAATGTTGTTTAAAATCCTTAGAATTAATAATGTCAATTAATGGTTTTGGGTCTGCGGCGATTTGTTCACGTATGTGTTTTAAGTCTTCGGTGGATGGGTTCCAAAAACCGCCTCCTACAAAACAATTTCCTGGTTCTATGTGGAAGTAATATCCACCACGAAGTAATTTGGTTGCGCGGGATAAATGTCCTCCAAAATGTGTTTTATAAGGAGATTTGTCTTTGGAAAATCGCACGTCCTTATAGATTCTGAAGATAGCTTTTTTCCCATTAGGCGTCTCTATGGTGTCTGTTTGATTCATGCCATGAATGATCTCATCTGCAAATTTCACGAGAGATTCGTGTGCTGCTTGATAGTTTGGCTTATGCTCAGCAAACCATTCACGATTATTGTTTTGTGCGATGTTGTTTAAAAATAGAAAGACACTACTAGGGATATGTGTTGGCATTTTGTTTGTTTAAATTTGGTTAGCAAGTTACATATTTATGTTTATATATCATTTTGTTGATGAGATTTTATCTGACTTATGTAACCTAAGTTACTGTATGGATTTAAAGCTTGAATTAACTTTGATGAAAAAACAAAGCGTATGAACCCAATCCTATTTTCTGTATCTAAAAACAAGTGTCCTCAATGTCATCAAGGGGACGTGTTTGTTTATAAGCATTCTTTTAAAAAAGGATTTGATCAAATGCATTCGCATTGTTCACACTGCCACTTGAAATACGAGAAAGAACCAGGTTTTTTTTATGGGGCTATGTATGTTAGTTATGCATTAACGGTTGCTATATTTGTTACTGTTTGGGTGCTTAATTTGTGGTTTTTGAATCTGTCTACCACTGCGTTTATTATAACTGTAGTTTTGTCTCTAGTTGGATTAATGACTGTAGTTTTTAGGACAGCCCGATTAATTTGGTTGAATTTTTTTGTGCGTTACAACAAGGAAATGAATACAGAGTTAAAATCGTAATTTAATTATCGATTACTTTTCTACTGATTTTAACAACGATACTTCTTGGTGTAAACCGAACAATGAATGCTAAAAATTGGTTCATAAATCCATGGATAGCGACTTGTTTTCCTTTTAACATTGCTGAATAACCAAATTGCGCAACCGCTTCAGAAGTTGCTAGTTTTGTTTTGCTGAACAAAGCGCTTTTATCTGCTTTTGCAGTTTTGCTGAATCCACTTTTTGTAGCTCCTGGACACAAGGCGGTTATACTTACTCCGTGTTTTCTTACTTCGTTGTTAACTGCTTCTGAAAAACTGAGTACATAAGGTTTGGTTGCACAATAGACAGCCATAGTTGGGCCGGGTACAAAAGCAGCAGTGGAAGCTACTTGCATGATTTTTCCGTTTTTCCTTGCAATCATTCCTGGTAAATAAAGTTTGGTAAATTGCGTAAGCGCAGTGATGTTCACTTGTATCATATTGTGTTCTGCTTCCCAATCTGTACCCTCGAATTTACCATATAGACCAAATCCTGCGTTGTTGATGAGGTAGTCTATCTGAATTCCAAGGGATTCTGTTTCTGCAAACACTTCCGCTGCAGCGTTTGGGATGGATAAATCTTTTGAAATAACGATTACTTGAATTCCAAATTCTTGTTCTAAGGTTGATTTTAGTTAGTCTAACTTCGTTTTGTTCCTTGCTACAATAACTAAATTTCCTCCTTTTGAAGCGTGAATTTTTGCTAGTTCTAGTCCTATTCCGCTGGATGCTCCAGTAATCAATGCTGTTTTCATAGTTTTATGTTTTTTTTAATTATCTAACTAAATCTTATCCTTTTTTTAAATTTCGTCATACGTCACACGTCACATTTATTCTGAGCTTGTCGAAGGAGGTCCCTCGTCCTTCATATTCGTCACTCTCTACTTCCGTTCCTCGTCTCTCACTATGCTTCCTCCAATGTTTTAATATCGAATTTTTGCATCTGCATAAATGCATGGACTATGCGTTGCCCTTTTTCTGCCATTAATTTTGGTAGGCAGGTAGGCACTATTTGCCATGATACACCGAAAGCATCGGCTAACCATCCACATCGGTCGTATCGTCCATGTTCTCCTAATTTTTCCCAATAATGGTCAATTTCTTCTTGAGTATCGCAGTCAATGACAAATGAATTGCCTGGTGTGAAGTCAAAATCGTGTGTTAGAGTACTGCTCATTGCTTGGAAGATTGTACCGTTTAAAGTGTACTGTGCAAATAGTAATGTACCTATTTCTAGGCCTGCTTCTTTTGGGTATGGTGCCTCAAAACAAATGTTTGCATTCTCAAAGATCGAGGCGTAATGTGTGATTGCTTTTTTAACCAGTCCCATTTTTTCATTAGCAAACAATAAGCATGGAACAATTTTTTGTTTTCCTTCTATGTTATTTATATCCAGTTGCCAGCTGTTTCCAAATTGATCTTCTACCCATGCATATTTGGCAGACCATGCATAGGAATCAATCGGCATCAATACTTTTCCGTTTTCAGATAGAAGTTTATATAAACGAGCGATTTCCTCTTCATTTCCAGCATAAACATATAGTGAAACCGATTGCGTTGTTTTGTACATAGGTCCGCCGTTCAACCCCATGATTTTTAAACCATCTAAACGAAAGGTTGTAACCATTGGGTTGGATGCTAAAATAGTTGCGTTGTTGAAAATGGAGCAATAAAATTCAGCTGCTTGTTGCGCTTCAGAGTTGAACCAGAGACATGGATAGATAGGGTGTTGCATGGGTGAGTATTTTTGTTAAAAAATATACATACTGACTGAATATTTATTTAATCTACTGCTTATTTAATTAGTTTATATTATTAAAATATACTTTTATATTTTATTAAAGTACACTATTGTGCTTTACTAATATAAACTTTTGTTTTTATTAAAATAAACAAAAAGATGTTGCTAAAATCTGCAAAAGAAGATGTCTTTATTTACAATAATTAGCGCTAAAAAAGACGTGTTGACACTAAAAGTTAGCTATAGAAGGAAGGGTGTAAATTTCTTTTTTATATTTATCTTTCAATTTTTAATAAGCACCGTATGAAAACAACACTACTTATAGGAGCCGGATCAGATATTGCAAAAGAACTTTCTGCTACATTAAAAGCAAAAGGGGAAAGAATTTTAACAATTTCAAGAACGTCATTAGAATACGATTCCGATCAACATTATTTGGTAGATTGGAGTTCAGCCGATGCGCTGCCTTCGATTGAAGGTGAAATACATAGTCTTATTTATTTTCCGGGGAGTATTACACTTAAGCCATTTCGATCTATCAAGCCTGCGGATTTTCAAACGGATTTTGATATAAATGTTTTGAATGCAATCCGAAGTGTACAGGCATATTTACCTAATCTGAAATTGGCAAATCATGCATCCATTTTATTTTTTAGTTCTGTGGCTGTGCAACAAGGGATGTCCTTCCATGCTACTATTGGTGTAAATAAAGGTGCTATTGAAGGACTTACTCGGTCTTTAGCAGCTGAATTTGCTCCAGCAATTCGGGTGAACTGTATTGCGTTGTCGCTAACGGACACCAAACTAGCTGGTAAATTGACTAGTACACCTGAAAAAGTGGAAGCGATTGCACAAAAACATCCGATGAAACGTATTGGTAATGTGAAGGATGTAGCCAATTATGCTGCATTCATAGCTTCGGAGGAAGCGTCTTGGATAACAGGTCAAATTTTACATTTGGATGGAGGTATGTCGGTGATAAAGAATGGCTAATCATGAAGTAATTACTGTTTTAAAAGGGTTGCAATTTTCGTATCCCTTTTTTTGTGTTTCATACCCATGATTTTATGGTTGAGCGATTTTATTGGTATTAATTGAAACTAAACTTTTTTGTTTAAATAAAATAAAATATATTTAAACAAAATAAGCTTTGTTTTTTCAACTATTCCAAAAAATGTCAAAACCCGCTATCAATATTGTTTGGTTCAAACGTGATTTGCGATTTATCGACCATGAAGCGTTATGGGAGGCACAACAGCATGCTGATCCAGTTGTTTTGGTGTATTTTTTTGAGCCAAGCATGATGCACGAGCCAGATAGCGATACAAGGCATTGGAGGTTTGTATATCAATCCATTCAAGAAATGCAACGTAAGTTGGAGCCATTACAAGCAAAATTACATGTCTTTCATAACGAGTGTTTACCTGTGTTTCAAAAATTCATCGAACAATATCAGGTATACAAGGTGTTTTCGCACCAAGAAACGGGTAACAATCGCTCGTTTCAGCGTGATAAAGAAGTTGCATCCTTGTTGGGAAAAAATGGAGTGGAATGGAAAGAATTTCAATGTAATGGGGTGATTCGTAAATTGAAAAACCGTTCGGATTGGGAGAAAAGATGGCGAAAATTCATGCTTGAAAAACCCTGTTTGCTTGATTACAGAACCTTGAATTATTTTAATCTTTCTGCTGCATTTTTACAGGATGTAGTTGGCTCGAATTTGCCGGTAGAAATAACTGAAATCAATCCGAATTTTCAACAAGGTGGTGAGTCTTTCGCTTGGCGTTATTTGACTAGTTTTTTGAATGAAAGATATATTAATTACAGTAAGCATATTTCAAAACCCTTATTGAGTCGTAAAGGATGTAGTCGTTTGTCGCCTTATCTAACTTACGGGAATATTAGTATGCGTATGGTATACCAAACAACCTTACATGGGTACAAAGATTCTAGAAATAAACGTGCGCTTACAAATTTTATATCTCGTTTGCATTGGCATTGCCACTTTATACAAAAGTTTGAAAGTGAATGTCGTATGGAATTTGAAAATGTTAATCGCGCATATGATTCTTTGGTTAAACCTCGAAGTCCAGTCTATATAGAAGCATGGCAACAAGGAAAAACAGGTGTTCCACTCATAGATGCCTGTATGCGATGCTTGGTTACAACCGGGTACATCAATTTTCGTATGCGCGCCATGGTAGTTTCTTTTTTTGTGTTCAATCTATGGCAAGATTGGCGTGAACTACATTTTTTAGCACGACAATTTTTAGATTATGAACCAGGTATCCATTATCCCCAATTGCAAATGCAAGCGGGTGTTACAGGTATAAATACGATTCGCATATATAATCCAATAAAAAATTCAGAAGACCATGATCCTGATGGTGAGTTTATTAAACAATGGTGTCCGGAGTTAAAAGATATTCCAGTGCATCTCATTCATGAGCCATGGAAATTAAATGAATTTGAACAAGAAATATATAATTGTCACATTGGGAAGGATTATCCTGCTCCCATTGTGGATATCGATGAAACAAGAAAGTATGCAAGCGATATAGTTTGGTCATTCAGAAAACAAGGCGCTGTAAAAGTAGAAGGTGCTCGTATATTGGCAAAACACGTAAATCAACGAAAAAGATGAAAAAGACGCTACGTTTAATCTTAGGGGATCAACTTAATCACTCCCATTCCTGGTATCAGTCGGTGGATTCGGATGTGCTTTATGTGTTGATGGAAATTCGAAGTGAAACAGATTATGTGAAGCATCACATACAAAAGATAGTTGCTTTTTTTCAAGCGATGCGTTTGTTTTCTGAATCTCTCAGGTCGAGCGGACACGAAGTTGTTTATATTACGTTGGATGATTCGGATAATAAACACTCATTTACTGAAAATATAAAGAATGTTTGCTCGAAATATAAAATCGCTCGAGTGGAATATCAATTGCCAGATGAATACCGTGTAGATCAGGAATTAGGATTATTATCGGGTATTTTAAATCTTCCTATAAACGGAGTAGATACAGAACATTTTTACACAACAAGAACTGAATTCTCGGAGTTTTTTGCAGGTAAAAAGCAATTTTTACTAGAAAGTTTCTACCGTCACATGCGTAAAAAACACGATGTTTTAATGCTTGCTGGTAAACCGGAAGGAGATAAATGGAATTTTGATAGTGATAATCGCAAGAAAATCCATAGTAATCATTCGGTTATTTCGCCTTTATTGTTCCATCGCGATGTTTCAAATTTGGTAGAAATGATTCGTAACCAAGGCGTAAAAACAGTTGGTGAAGTGGATGAGAAACAGTTTGTATGGCCAGTATCGCGAAATGAAAGTTTGGAGTTACTTGACTTTTTTATATCCTATTGTTTGCCTTTGTTTGGAACTTTTCAAGATGCTATGACACCTGATGCTTGGTCTGTGTATCATTCCCGTATATCTTTTGCATTGAATGTTAAGCTGATTTCTCCTCAAGAAGTAATAGAAAAAGTAGTGGATTCCTATCGAACAAACAAAGCAGTTACCCTAAATCAAGTGGAAGGTTTTGTTCGACAAATTTTAGGTTGGAGAGAATATATGCGTGGTATCTATTGGATGCATATGCCGGATTATGCTTCGTTAAACTATTTTGGTCATAAAAATAAATTACCGAATTGGTTTTGGTCTGGCGAAACGAAGATGAAATGTTTGAGTCACGGTATCCAGCAATCTTTGCAGTTTTCATATGCGCACCATATTCAACGACTCATGGTGACAGGAAATTTCGCGCTATTGGCTGGGATTCATCCAGATGAAGTGGATCGTTGGTATCTAGGTATTTACATCGATGCATTAGAGTGGGTAGAAATTACCAATACACGCGGGATGAGCCAATTTGCAGATGGCGGAATAGTAGGTACAAAACCATACGTAAGTTCTGCAAATTACATCGATAAAATGGGGACATATTGTTCAAAGTGTCATTATAATTCGAAAGAAAAAGTTGGGGAGAAAGCGTGCCCTTTCAATAGTTTGTATTGGAATTTTTACGCCAAAAATGAGTCCTTGTTACGAAATAATCCAAGAATCGGAATGGCGTATGTAACCTTAGATAAAATGCAGCCAGAAGCTAAAGCTGCATTGCTTCAACAGGCAGAATTTTATTTAGAAAACATAAATAATTTATAATCATCATTTTCCCTCCTTGAGAAGAGAAAGCATTGCTTTCGAAGACCAAGCGGTAGTGCGGGGATAAAGGGAGATGACAACACGATAGAGTTATGAAAACATCCATCCTTTGGTTTACAACAAACCTTCGAATAAATGATAATAAACCGCTTTTAGAAGCAATTGCACATTCGGATCAGATCCTTCCTGTTTTTATATTGGATAAATCATATTTCGATTTAACACCATTTGGTACTAAGAAAATGGGCGATTTTCGTTTGAAATTTCTACTAGAAAGTCTAAAGGTCTTAAATCATTCGTTGAAAAAACTTGGAAGTGGATTATACTTTGAAGTAGGTGATACAAAAGAGATTATTTCCTCCTTGGTAGATAAGTATCATGTTTCTTCGGTGTATGTAACAGAGCCTCCTGCATATGATGAAAGAAAATTAGTGGGAGAGATAGAGAAAGTATGCTGGTTCAAAAAATGTACACTGAATACCTACGAAGCAGCTACCTTGTTTGAATTAAATGAGTTACCTTTTCCATTGAAAAGTTTACCAGATGTTTTTACGAAGTTTAGAACACTGATAGAAAAAGAATGTATTGTCAAAGAACCATTGAATGTACCAGTTTCAATAAGTTCTCCCTTTATGGAACCATTTAAAGTTCCTACTGAATTAGAGGAGGTGATTGGCAAATTACCAACAGATGAACGATCTGCATTTTCATTCTCAGGCGGACTCGTAGCGGCACATGCGCGACTAAATTCTTACTTTTTTGAAACAAATTCGGTGAGTAAATATAAAGAAACGCGCAATGAACTTATTGGATCTGAATACTCAACCAAATTTTCACCTTGGCTAGCCTTGGGATGTATCAGTCCGAGAGAAATCATCCAACAATTAAATGCCTATGAAAAGGAAGTTGTTAAAAATGATTCAACGTATTGGGTGTATTTTGAGTTGCTTTGGCGCGAGTATTTTCATTGGGTGATGCGAAAATACGGTAATAAATTATTTTCTCTCAATGGAATTAAACCAAATGCACCATTGGAAAGAATGCAAAATAGTAAACTAATTGAAGCCTGGAAAAATGGTTCAACAGGGAATGAATTTGTTGATGCTAATATGCGCGAGTTAAAATATACCGGTTTTATGAGTAACCGAGGAAGGCAAAATGTAGCAAGTTATTTTTGTAATGACCTGCAATTAGATTGGCGAATAGGTGCAGCATATTTTGAAGAACAATTGGTAGATTACGATGTATGTAGTAATTGGTGTAATTGGGCGTATATCGCAGGTGTGGGGAATGATCCGAAAGGACATCGTACATTTAATCTTGAAAAACAAGCAAAAGAATACGATAAATTAAATATTTATAGAGAATTATGGCTGGTATAAATCAACATATAACGGAGATAGACTTACTTCAAATGGAACAACGCTATCGTGCAAATTTTATTAATTCATTGACAGGTTTCAAATCCGTTTCACTGATTGGAACTATAGCAAATAACAGGCAGAAAAATCTTGCGATTTTTAATTCCATTGTACACTTGGGGGCGCACCCACCTTTACTTGGTATGGTTATTCGCCCAGATTCAGTAGATCGACATACCTTACAAAACATCTTGGAAACTGGTTATTATACGATTAATCATGTGCGAGAAGAAATGATAGAAAAAGCTCATCAAACAGCTGCAAGGTATCCCAAATCAATTTCAGAATTTGATGCAGTTGGACTAGAGGATGAAGTCATAAATAATTTTCCAGCACCATTTGTTCAGGAAGCATCGATTAAGATTGGTGTTGAATTCAAAGAAAAAGTTCCATTAACAATCAATGGGACAATTTTTGTTATCGGTGAAATTAAACAGGTTAGTCTTCCACAAGAGGTTGTTCAATCGGATGGTTTTGTAGATTTAGTAAAGGCTGGTACAATAACTAATTCTGGGTTAGACAGTTATCACCTTGTTTTAGGTGGTGACAGATTACCCTATGCAAAACCATGAAAGGGGTGAAAAAACAACATCTGCCAGAAAAAGTTTGTATAAAATGTGGTAGAAATTTTACATGGCGAAAAAAATGGGAAAAAGTTTGGGAAGAGATTAAATATTGTAGTAAAAAGTGTAAAAATGAAAAGTAATCTAGAAGAAGAGGAAATCAACCGTATAATAGAAATGGCATGGGAAGATCGTACGCCCTTTGATGCAATTTTTTACCAATTTGGTCTAGCCGAAGCAGATGTAAAAGCGTTGATGAAAAAAGAATTAAAGTTTTCAAGTTATAAACTGTGGAGAGAGCGTGTAGAAAATTGCACCACCAAACATGCAAAGAAAAGAGTAGAAGGGATAGATCGTTTTAAATGTAACTTACAACGTACGATTACTAATAATAAGATCTCTAAGAGGTAGTTAAATAATGTTATTGCAACGAATTTCATTCCATTAATTTATACATATGAAAGTTGTTTCGATGGTAAATTTCTTTCCCTACAGAATCAGCAGTAGTAAGTTGCGAATCCAAAGTAGAAATTAACACGATGTACCCTGCACCAAGTTTTTGAAAGTGATGTATGTTTTTAGTGGTAAAATCCGTTGTATCTTCCACTGTCCATCCCATTCTATTGATTTCGTATAATGCCCCATTAGGACATAGATCGGTTGCTATTATACATTTTGCTTTGGTTGGGATATGGAGTGCTTGTAACCCTTTTTCATTCTCTCGTACAGATAATCCTGCTTCCGAATAGATATCCTTTACCGTTTGGAAGCGTATCTCCAAACCTGCTTTTGCGTAATTTATACCTTTAATAACTAAAACGATTAAAACAATTTTAGTAATACTGTGAATGAAGAAATTATGGGTGAGGTTTGAGTAAGTTTTTATTCCATGAATCAGTAACAACAGGAAGAATGGCAAGAAGGTCATAAAATAATAATCATGGTCTTTAAATTGTGCAAAAAATAGAATGAAAAAAGCGCTACTACCTGCTAAAAGGATGGCTGTTAGTATAGTTAAATTACGACTTCTTTTTTTATAGAAAACTATACTTACAATGCTTAAAATTAATAGTAAATGAAAAGTGGAAGGATAGAAATAACTGTTGTACCAATATTCTGTTATATGGTCAATAACAATAGATATTTCTTGCTGATTAATATCCCAAATGGGTAGTGCTTTAGTATTAAAGGTGGTAGCATTATTAGTAGAATTATAATGTAACATATAAGCGTTCCATAAAAAAACCAACAAGGTAGAAGTTACTCCTGATAGAAGGATTTTCTTAAGTAAATTGCTTTCAAATGGTTTGTTTTTTTTGATTAAATGAAATAAAGCAAAAACCATTAAAGTAAACGGATTAATCATGTATGTAACCTTCAGTAACCCACCCAGTGTGAAAAAACTAAATGCTATTATCACTCTGTTCGTTTTCTGACTTTTAACGTATTGATTTATGAAATACCACCCTATGAAAGTGAATCCAAGTGCAGCAATGTCCGGTAAATAATTAAAAGAATAATAATTAAATATGGTTGAAGTAAATAGTGTAAATCCTACTATTATTGCATAAAAGCCATCTTTGATAATTTGTTTAGCAACTTGAATAATTAGATATATGCCTACATAAACAATTACTAAATGTACTAATTTCAAGAAGTAATAATTTTTTCCAAAAATACCATAAAACAAAGAAGTGATATAATAGGTAATTGGAAATTCACATGCAGCATTTCCATTCCCATTTTTTAAATTAAATAGTGCTGGATGAAAAAAATCATAGCCCGTATTGTAGAATTGAGAAGCGAAAGATAAACTGTCTGTTTGTCGCATGTAATGAATTCCATGTGGCCCAACAAAAAATTGGTTTCCGAATCCCAAATAGAAGAAGACAAAAGTAAGTAATAGGATGACTATAAAGTTGTAAATGCGATTAGGTGTAAAGAAATGCATGAATAAAATAAGAGATTTTAGTAATAATTAGTTAACGAATTAAGTAGATTAATTTTTACGTACGTGAATCAAAATTAGTAAAATTCTTTATTTCAATAGAATTAAGCTTTTGGAACCTATTATTCAAGCGTGTTTTTGTAATGGTTTAAATCCAAATTAATAAATCTTTATCAATAAAAATAAAATTTGTTTATCCCTTTATTTCCCGTACCTTTGCTACCTAATTTATAATACTTTATATGACCTTTAGTGAATTAGGGTTAAGGGATGAGGTGCTTCAGTCGATTACAGATTTGGGGTTTGATGCACCAACGCCCATCCAACAAGAAGCGATTCCGCACTTATTGAAAAGTGAAAGCGACTTCGTTGGTTTGGCTCAAACAGGAACGGGAAAAACGGCAGCGTTCGGCTTGCCAATGGTGAACAACATTACTTCGCAACATGAAACAACCCAAGGGTTAATCATTTGTCCAACGCGAGAACTTTGTTTACAAATCGCGAAAGATTTAGAAAATTACGCGAAACACGATCGAAAAACTGCTATCGTTGCAGTGTATGGTGGGACTGATATTCGTCGTCAAATGACTCAAATCAAAAATGGAGCAACGATTGTGGTTGCAACCCCAGGACGTTTAGTGGATTTGATCGACCGTAAAGCGATTCGCTTACAAGATGTTAGATATGTCGTGCTTGACGAAGCAGATGAAATGTTAAACATGGGGTTCAAAGAAGATATCGATGATATTCTGCAACAAACTCCAGAGGACAAGAACGTATGGTTATTTTCTGCAACAATGCCAAAAGAGGTAGCAGAAATTTCTAAAAATTATATGACCAATCCTTTAGAGGTGTCTATCGGTCATAAAAACCAAGGAAACGTAAATATCGAGCATATTTACTATATGGTGAAAGAAAAAGACCGTTATGCAGCTCTAAAAAGATTAATAGATGCAAATCCAGATATCTTTGGATTAGTTTTCTGTCGTACAAGACATGAAACTCAGTCCGTTGCTGAAAAACTGGGGAAAGATGGTTACAATGCAGAACCACTACATGGTGACTTGTCTCAAGCGCAACGTGACAACGTAATGAAACGTTTTAGAGAACGTACCTTACAGTTGTTAGTTGCAACTGACGTAGCTGCTCGTGGAATTGATGTGGATAACATTACACACGTAATCAACTACCAATTACCAGACGATATCGAAAACTACACACACCGTAGCGGTCGTACTGCACGTGCAGGTAGAAAAGGAGAATCGTTAGTGTTAATCAATACACGTGAGAATTATAAAATTCGTTCCATCGAAAAACAAATTCGTACGGATTTTACAAAAGGAGTAATTCCTAGTGCTCAAGAAATCTGTGGACTTCAATTAGCAAGTTTAATTGCGAAAGTGAAAGATACAGAGGTGAAAGAAAAAGATATCGAGAAATTTGTACCTGCTATCCTAGCAGATTTTGAATCGCTTTCAAAAGAAGAGGTGATCAAAAAATTCATTTCAGTGGAATTCAACCGTTTTATCGAATATTACGGAAAAGCTGGAGACCTAAGTGTTGAAGGTGGAAGAGATAACGGAAGAGACCGCGAGAGAAATTCAAGAGATTCTCGTGATTCTAGAGATAGAGATTCACGTGGAGATCGTGGCGAAAGAAGAGAAAGAACGGAACGGAACGATGAAGGAAAAACACGTTTCTTTGTAAGTATCGGTAAACGCGATGGGTTAAATCCTGGTGGTTTATTACGTATGATTTGCGACGAGGCTGGTTTAACTTCTTCGCACATCGGTAAAATTGATGTCTTACCTACTTTTAGTTTCTTCGAGGCGGATGATGTGCATGCATCTAAAATTTTAAGTGCTGTAAACGGTGCTAATTACGAAGGAACTCAGGTGAATGTAGAGGTGACCAAAAAACGCGCAGAACCAAGAAGATCTTCCGGAGGTGGCTTTGGAGGAGAGAGAAGAGGTGGTTTCGGAAATGAGCGTAAATCGTTTGGAGGTGAAAGAGAAAGAAAACCTTTTGGAGATAGAGACCGTAATGATCGCGGTGGAGATAGACGTTCTTTTGGTGGCGGAAGAAGTGGAGATCGTGGTGGATTCTCCGGAAGCCGATCTGGTGGCGGATCTAGAACTCGTAGAGATAATTATTAATTAAATAAACTTATATTAAATTTTTCTAGCAATGGAAATTAGAAATATTGCAATTATTGCACACGTTGACCACGGTAAAACTACCCTAGTGGATCGTATGATTGAAGCAGGAACAGATGCAACAAAACACGAAAAACCTAAAGGAGAGTTGTTTATGGATAACAACGATTTGGAACGTGAAAGAGGGATTACTATCGTTTCTAAAAACGTATCTGTTCTATATAAAGGAACAAAAATCAATATTATTGACACTCCTGGTCACGCCGATTTCGGTGGAGAGGTAGAGCGTGTACTAAACATGGCGGATGGTGTATGTTTGTTGGTGGATGCCTTCGAAGGTCCTATGCCACAAACACGTTTCGTTCTTGGTAAAGCGTTGGCTTTAGGTTTGAAACCTTTATTAGTAATTAATAAAGTAGATAAAGAAAATTGTACACCGGAAGAAGTACATGAAAAAGTATTCGACTTAATGTTTGAGTTGGACGCGAACGATAATCAATTGGATTTTACAACCGTGTATGGTTCTGCTAAAAACGGTTGGATGTCTGAAGATTGGAAAAAACCTACGAATTCAATCACGCCATTGTTAGATACGATCTTAGATTATTTCCCACCAAAGAAAATCGAAGAAGGAAATACACAAATGTTAATCACTTCTCTAGACTTCTCTACGTTTGTTGGCCGTATCGCGATCGGTAGATTACACAGAGGAACTTTGAAAGAAGGACAACAAATCGTATTGGCAAAACGCGATGGTTCACAACAAAAACACAAAGTGAAAGAACTTTTTGTATTTGAGGGAATCGAACGTGTGAAAGCAACTGAAATTCAAGCTGGAGATATTTGTGCAATTACTGGTATTGAAGGTTTCGAAATTGGAGATGTTATTTGTGATGCTGAAAATCCAGAGCCGTTGGCTTCAATCTCAATCGATGAGCCTACAATGAACATGTTGTTTTCAATTAATGATTCTCCATTTTTCGGTAAAGAAGGTAAGAAAGTAACTTCTCGCCATATTCAAGACCGTTTAACAAAAGAGTTAGAGAAGAATCTTGCAATGCGTGTTACAAACACAGACAAAGCAGATAAATGGTTAGTTGCTGGTCGTGGTGTATTACATTTATCTGTATTGATTGAGACAATGCGACGTGAAGGATATGAATTACAAGTGGGGCAACCGCAAGTAATCATCCGTGAAATAAATGGTGAAAAATGCGAGCCAATCGAGGAATTGACTATCGATTTACCAGAAGAGTTTAGTGGAACAGCTGTAGAGGCAGTTTCTAAACGTAAAGGGGAAATGACAAATATGGAACCTAAAGGTTCGCGTATGACAATACAGTTCCAAATTCCTTCCAGAGGGATTATTGGGTTACGAAATTATTTGTTAACTCAAACTGCTGGGGAGGCTATTATGAGCCACCGTTTCCTTGAATATCAACCTTATAAAGGAGAAATTCCAGGACGTCAAAATGGTTCGTTGATTTCAATGGAACAAGGTACATCAATTCCATTCTCTATAAATAACTTACAAGAGAGAGGTCGTTTCTTTATTGCTCCTAGTGAAAATATCTATGAAGGACAAGTTATTGGAGAGAATTCTAGAGCTGGAGATATGGTTGTGAATGTTACAAAAACAAAAAAAATGACCAATATGCGTTCTTCAGGAAATGATGATAAAGTAAAATTGATTCCGCCAGTAAAATTTAGCCTTGAAGAATGTCTTGAATATATACAAGGGGATGAGTATGTGGAAGTAACACCAGAAAATTTACGTATACGTAAAATCTTGTTAAAAGAAACAGAGCGTAAACGATCTGGAAATAAATAAATTCAAAGTGAATTAAATGAAAGCCCTTAGCAGTTGTGTTAAGGGCTTTTTAGTTAATAACTTCAAGAAATATTTTTTTGTAAACCAAAGGATATAAATTACCTTTATAAAAAAACTGAAGTTATGAGATATGACGATGAAGACGAGGATAGCTATTTTGATGGTGATTTAAATGAAGAACTCAATCGTTTTGAAAAGTCATTAGCAGGAGAACCACTTGGTTTTATGGATAGCGATACCTTGGAGGCGATAATAGATCATTATTTAATTCAGGGTAATTACTCGAAAGCAACTATTTGTGCTGAAATCGGGATTGAACAGTTTCCGTTCATTGCTTTATTTTCCTTGCGAAAAGCTCAGGCAATTTCAGCGAATGGTCAATTGAAAGAAGCTCTGAATCTTTTAAGTCTATTAGAGAAAAATGGAAATACAAGTTGTGAACATTTTCTTACAAAAGCTTCCATTTTTAGTCAATTAAGAGATTCAAAAACAGCAATAAAATATTTTACAGAAGCGTTACAAATTGCCGAACCTGAAGATAAAGATGAAATTTACGTTGATTTAGCGATGGAATATGAAGCAGCAAGAGATTTCAAAAATGCAGTTCGAATTTTACAGCAAGCGTTAGAAGCTAATCCCTCCAATGAAGTGGCTATCTATGAATTAGCTTTTTGTTATGATCAAATGCAGGAATTCACTAGTGCTATCCAATGTTATTCTGATTTTATAGATGAAAATCCTTATTCTTTTACTGCTTGGTATAACTTAGGAAATGCGTACTCAAAGTCTGAAAATTTTGAAAAAGCGATTTGGGCATACGATTACTGCTTACTCATAAATGAAGAGTTTTCACCAGCTTATTTTAATTTAGGAAATGCTTACTTATCGGAAGAAAAATACTTGCTTTCAATTCAAAACTTCGAAAAATGTATCGAACTTGATGGAGAAGATGGATTAACACTTTGTTATTTAGGAGAGTGTAATGAACAATTAGGGAATTTAGAACAGGCCAAAAATTACTACCACAGAAGTCTCGAATTGATGCCTGAATTATCAGACGCATGGCTAGGATTAGGTATTGTTAAAGACATGGAAGGGGATTTAAAAGCTGCAATTGGTTTTATTGATAAAGCAATTTCATACGACAAAACAAATCCTGGATACTTGCATGTATTGGCTGGCGCATTAGAGAAAACGGAAGATGTGATTTTAACGAATGAGACGTACTTGAAAGCGTTTTCAATGGATCAAACTAACGATGAGATTCTAACAGATTATATTACTTTTTTGGTCAAAAATGGTTTTGTCAAAGAAGCTTCAGGTTTTTTAATGGATTTAGAAAGCGAAGAAGAAATAATTTGTTTGACTAGAGATGTACATTTGTTTTCTGTTCGATATTCTTATTTTCAGGAAGATACTTATTTCTCATTGTTGATTAATGCCTTCACAAATAATAAGTCCTTGACTGAAGAAGTTATTTCTTTATACCCAGACTTGCTAAACGACACTAAAATTATAACTTTGTTGTCCAATTAGTCTGCTATGAATTTTGAACTTCCATTTATACCTGAACGTCCAGTTAAACCACGTACAAGCGGTTTGACAATGATGATGGATAAAGGATTAAGTATTAGTGAGACAGAGCATTTTATTGAAGCTAACAAAGATTTTACAGATGTGGTAAAATTTGGTTTCGGTACAGCATATGTTACTAATAACCTGGAAGAGAAAATTGCGCTTTACAAACAAAATGGCATAAGACCATATTTTGGTGGTACTTTGTTTGAGGCTTTTTATGCTCGCAACAAGTTTGAAGATTATTTAAGATTGATGGATAAATATCAATTAGATTTGGTAGAGATATCGGATGGGTCTATTATTCTTGAGCACGATGAAAAATGTAAATTAATCCATCGAATGGCTAAAGATAGAACTGTGTTATCTGAGGTTGGTTCCAAAGATTCAGGGATTTTAATTAGCCCAAACCGATGGATAAAAATGATGACTACAGAATTGCAGGCCGGATCTTGGAAGGTAATTGCAGAGGGTAGAGAGGCAGGTAATGTAGGGGTGTTTCGTCCAAATGGATCTGCTCATACGATGTTGATAAACATGATAATTGCCAAAGTAAAACCAGAAGATATTCTATGGGAGGCTCCACAAAAAAATCAACAGGTTTGGTTTGTTCGTTTATTCGGAGCGAATGTAAATTTAGGTAATATTGCACCAAACGAAGTTATCCCTTTGGAATGTTTGAGATTAGGTCTTCGAGGCGATACGTTTTTTGATTTTTTACCCAAAGATTACGCCGAAAGATTGAAACAAGTAGAAAGCGATATTGACGAAGAATAATCACAATCCATGGTGTTATCTAAGCGCACAGAATTACTAGGTCATGCTGCACCAATTTATTCTGTTTATGCCACAGAAAATTACTTGTATACTGCTTCAGGAGATGCTTTTGTTGCACGATGGAATGTACAAGAGGCAAAACAAGATGCTTTCACTTTAAAATCTGAATCAAGTAACTATGTGGTTTCCAAGTTGAAAGATTCTTCTAATATTATAATCGGTACTAATTCAGGTTCTTTTCACGTGGTTGATACAAACAAAAAAGTGGAATTACACTATTTTGTTCAGCATAAATCAGCACTTTTTTCAATACAAGAAAATACCTGTAATAATCAATTGTATATTACGGATGCAGACGGTAATCTTTCTATTTGGGATAAGGAAAGCTGGGAGTTAATACTTTTTCTTCCTTTGTATGTAGGTAAAATCAGAAATGTTTTAGTTTCAGACGATGGAGCCTTTATTTTTCTTGCTTGTCAAGATGGGACTATTCGCGCATTCGATACCCAGTATTTTAATGAAAAGTTAGTTTTAAAAGCACATAAAGATGGTGTAAATTGTTTGGCTTGGTTTCCCGCGAAAAAGCATGTTCTAATTAGTGGGGGGAAAGATGGATATTTACGTGTTTGGGATTTAAAAAATGAGCGTAATGTTATGGAAATTCCTGCGCATAATTATGGAATTTATAAAATTCAATTTTTTAATCATGGTAAGCATTTTTGTTCCGTTAGCAGAGATAAATCCATCAAAGTATGGAGCGCAAAAGATTGTAGTATACTTTCGAAAGTAGAAAGAAAACACGGTGGACATTCCCATGCAGTTAATGACATATGTAAAATAGATGAACATACATTGTGTTCAGTTGGAGATGATAAACGCATAATTATTTGGGATGCGATTTACGAAGTGTAAAAAAACAATTCTTTCTATTTAATTTAGATTTTAGTACTTATTTTTATAATATATTTGTAAGAATATATAAATCCGATTAGGGTAACCACATCTAATGAATCGTATTCTAGTTTTATTTTTGTTTTTAATTGCTTGTTTGAGTGTTGATTATGCCCAAACAACAAATTTCAATTCTACAAAAAACTGGAGAAGAAATAAAAAGGAATTAGTTCTAAATATAGGGCCTTCAGGTTTTTTAGGTGAATTAGGAGGTAAAGATGCTATAGGAACCACATATAGTTTGGCGGATCTGGATATGAAATCAACGACCATGAACATTGGTTTTTCATATAGGTTTCGTTTTAAGCCGTTTTTTGCAACTTCTTCTATTATTGATATAGGCCAAATTAAAGGGGATGATAAGTTAACTCTAGAGCCTGCTCGAAATGCGCGTAATCTAAATTTTAAGTCTACATTATTTACAGCTTATCAGCGAATAGAATTTTTATTTTATTTTAAAGAATCTTTTGGACATAAATATAATTTTAAAGGGGTAAGTGGTAAAAAAAATCACAATGAACAAATCTATATGTTTGCAGGATTTGGATTATGTTACTTTAATCCAATGGGGAATTATAACGGACAATGGGTGAAGTTAAGGCCTCTTCACACCGAAGGACAAGGGTTTCCCAATAGACCAAAAGAGTATTCTTTAGTTACGCCTATCATACCTGTTGGACTTGGTTTTAGAATGGGGATCGATCGTATGTGGCGTGTCGGATTAGAACTCACTTATTTCAAAACATTTTCAGATTATTTAGATGATGTTTCAACTACAGGGTTTGATACAGATTTATTGCAAGAAAAGTATGGTACAGTTGCTGCGTATATGAGTAATCCCGCTCGAACTGAGCAAACAAAAGCGTGGTTTTCAAATGGGCAACAACGCGGAAATCCAAAATATAAAGATGCATTTGTTTATGCGAATGTAATCGTTGTGCGAAATATAACCTACAAAGTCACTGCACCAAGAAGACCTCAACTTAAATGGAAAGGTTTACGTGCTAAATTCTAAAAATTACGAGGTGTTAGCCTCGTTTTTTATTTATAATTATGTATACATTTTTTAGATCATTTCTTTTCTTTTTTTCTCCAGAAAAAGCACACCATTTAACTGCTTCGTTATTGCGCGTTGCATTGCAGATACCAGGAATGAAAGCACTATGGAAATCATTATTTTGCATTAGTGATAAGCGTTTAGAAAAAACAGTTTTTGGAATAAAATTCCCTAATCCTGTTGGTTTAGCAGCTGGTTTTGATAAAGATGCTAAAATGTTTGAAGACCTAGCTTACTGTGGTTTTGGTTTTATCGAAATAGGAACTTTGACACCTAAAGGACAACCTGGGAATCCCCAACCACGCTTGTTTCGTTTGAAAGAAGATAACGCTATTATCAATCGAATGGGGTTCAATAACGAAGGGGTAGATGCAGCAGTCGAACGCTTAAAAAAAAGAAAAACAAAAACAATTATTGGGGGCAATATTGGTAAAAATAAAGTCACTGAAAATGAAGATGCATTAAATGATTATATCTTGAATTTTAATGCTTTATTTGATTATGTGGATTATTTTGTAGTAAATGTTTCTTCCCCTAATACACCAGGATTAAGAGATTTACAAGAGAAAGAACCCCTGAAAAACTTGTTGTTGGCCTTAATGAAAGTTAATAATTTAAAAGAAAATCCAAAACCAATCTTACTGAAAATAGCGCCAGATCTTACGGATACACAATTAGATGATATTATAGAAATTGTAAAAGAAACTGAAATTGCAGGCGTAATTGCTACAAATACTACGATATCTAGAGAAGGGTTAAGCTTAGACAAAGAGGAAGTAGAAGCAATTGGTGCTGGTGGTTTGTCTGGTAAGCCGGTAAGAGAACGTTCTACAGAAGTGATTCGTTACCTTGCTAAAAATTCTAATAAATCATTTCCAATTATCGGTGTAGGTGGAATACATTCGGAACAAGATGCATTAGAGAAATTAGATGCTGGAGCAGATTTAATTCAATTATATACTGGGTTTATCTATGAAGGACCTTCGTTGGTGAAAAGAATAAATAAAGCAATATTAGCACAAAAATAAGCAGATGGAAACGATTTCATTGGTAGAATGTCCCAGAGATGCGATGCAAGGAATGCATGATTTTGTTCCTACCTCGGATAAAATTAACTACTTGAATTCTTTGTTGCAGTGTAATTTTGATGTGCTAGACTTTGGAAGTTTTGTTTCTCCTAAAGCAATTCCTCAAATGCGAGATACGCAAGAAGTGTTGGATGGTTTAGATTTGGATGGTATTCAAACCAAATTACTCGCAATTATTGCGAATATAAAAGGAGCACAGATTGCATTGCAAAATACACAAATTTCAATACTTGGGTTTCCATTATCTATTTCTGAAACATTTCAACAAAGAAATACGAATGCAACTATTTCTGAGGCATGGAATACGGTAGCAGAAATTTCTGAATTGTGTCACAAACGAAATAAAGAACTTTTAGTTTATCTATCCATGGGGTTTGGTAATCCATATGGAGATGCTTGGGATGCAGACATCGTTTCTGAATTCTCCGAAAAATTAGTAAATCAATTCGGTGTTAAAACTATTGCTTTGTCTGATACTATTGGTTGCGCAACTCCTGAACTAGTATCATCATTATTTAATTCTATCTTGAAGGAACAACCAACCGTTACTTTTGGAGCGCATTTACATGTCTTACCACAAAATGCAAACGCTATTATCGAATCAGCTTTTGATGCGGGTTGCAGAAGATTTGACGGAGCAATAAAGGGCTTTGGTGGATGTCCAATGGCAAAAGATGATTTAACAGGAAATATGCCGACAGAAAAATTATTGGAATGGTTTTTGAATAGGAATATCTCTACAAACGTAAAACAAGTAGCTTTTGAAAAAGCATTTGAATTAAGTTCTACTATTTTTAAAAGATAACCAATGGTACGATTTTTAATTTTATTTTTTTGTTTAGGTTCTTTTTCTTTTCTTTTTGGGATGGAAAATCAGAAAAAAACGTTACCTGCATTTAAAGACTTGGTCGTGCAAGGTCGTATTTCGGTTGTGCTTCAAGAAGGAACCGATTTTTCAGCGGAGATAAAATCTAGTTTGTCTGAGGAAGACTTGAATAAATTGACATTTACCAGTAAAGGCCAGTCAATGATCATTAAGTATATTGGTATTAATTTTAAAGATTTAGACATTGTCATCACGATATCAATACCTACAGTTGAATCGATTGAGTCAAATCAAGGTGCGCGTGTAAGTTTGTCTAACATGCGAATTAAATCTCCAAAAATTATATTGTCTGCTTTTGCAGGAGGTGCTATTTTCGGTAAGTATGATGTTGAATTAGCGGAAGTGCGCGTGGATCAGGGAGGGACAATAAGCTTGGTTGGTACAGCTAAAATGTTTTTATGTACAGTGACTACTGGAGGAGAAATAGATGCGGTAAATTTTGTTGCAAGTAATTGTGTTGCTAAAATTAAAATGGGGGGGAATATTACTGTTCATACTAGAGAAACATTAAATGCTTCTGTTTTTAGCGGAGGTACAATTCGTTATCGAGGTAGCGGGGTAGTAACAGAGACCATCAAATTAGGTGGTACAATTCAAAAGATATAGTATGAAGAATTGGTTTTTAATTACTTTAATTGTTTTGCTTGTTGCTTGTAGTGAAGAATCAAGTACAAAAAAATCATCTGTTTCCCATGCTAAAGTTGGTAGTCAAACCAATATTGAGTGCTTATTTGATGAAACAACCTTCCCATCATCTACTGAATTTGAGTTGTTGAAAGAACTAAAAATCTGTGATCAAACACAAAAAGATTTGAGTAATCACGATGTTCCTGCTTGTAATCCGAAATTTTTTAAATTTTATCCATTTGTTGAAAATAAAAAATTGCATGATGCATTTCTTTTATTGATAAAATCTAGGGTTCAAGGTTTTCCATTAAGAAGGTTGCTTGTTTTTGAAAGGGAAGGCAAGGAATTGGTTAAAGTAAATGGTTTTGTTGCTAATTTAATTGGTAAAAGAAAATCGGCTTCCAAACACGATGATTTAATTTTACGTTTTAATGATAATGTAGGGATGGGTGAAGTAGTATTTTACAATTGTCTCTATGTTTGGCAAGATAAGCGGTATGTGTTTAAAAAAGTAGAACAAATTAACGACGCGAACATTAAGCCGCAATTTCAAGATTCTATGAATGTGGAGATTGAAACAGTAATTACTAAAAATAGAATGGTGTTTTAATGAAAACTCTTTTTTCTTTAGCACTTTTGATCATAATTTCTTCTTGTACCTTGGATGTTGAATTAAAGCCTTTAAATAGTTCAGCGGTTTTTGATGATGGAAATTCCAAAATGTGGTTAGTCGATCACTTATGGGTCAAGCAACGTGATTATGCAAATCCTGAACGTAATCAAAAGGATATTATTACATTTTACGCATCAGGAAGATGTGCAGTACAAAAGCTTCATACCTTTGGTGACGAAAAGGGAGATGTCGTAGATTTTAAAGTAATTGGTAAGAAACAATTGGTTCTTTCAGGGAAAGGAAAGGTTTGGAAGTTTAAGATTACTAAATTAACCGAAGATGAAATTGAACTTACACCAATGAAGGGTACGAATTTTAAATATGTGATGCATTTAGTTCCAGTAACCGAACCTTGATTACTTAATTAAGTGATATAGAATCTCTCCATAGGTATCGTAGAAGCGATCAAAGCGGATAAGCTTATCTTCAAAAAAATCAAATATTTTCTCTTTGTTTGTAGCTGTTAAATAATTGGTATTTTCCAAAGTCCATTCAATACGGCACATAGATTTTATTGTAGAAGTTGAAAAATCCTCGATCCAATTACCCTCACTTCCCATTTCGGAGGTTAATAATTTTTTTAATTCCCCCATCTGCTCCCATACAATTTCACGAATAGCATCGTCTTTAAATTGAATGTCAAAACAGAATTTACATTCCTTATTTTGTGTTTCTAGTCGAACATAAACATTTTGTAGGTGTGTGCGGTATTGTAACCAATTCACTTTTTTTCCAGATGCACCTCTGTGTTGCCCCATGCGCTGTTTAAATGCAGCCCAAAATTGGATGTTGTAGTTTTTTAGTTCTTCTTTGGAAAACATTTTAGCGAAAAAGTTGAAAGTTGATAGCTAAAAGTATAAAGTTTTATGAAGTTATTTTCTTATTTAATGTAAAATATTGTATTTTTGCCTTCATAAATTTGAGGTTTCGTACCTCGCTTACTATTAACCGAGGTTTCGTACCTCAACAAATAAAACAAAAACAATGGCAACAAGAATTCGTTTGCAAAGACACGGGAAAAAATCAAAAGCATTTTTTCATTTAGTAGTAGCTGACTCACGTGCAAAAAGAGATGGTAAATTCATCGAAAAATTAGGGACTTATAATCCTAACACAAACCCTGCAACTATCGATATCAACTTTGATAGTGCATTAAGATGGTTACGTACAGGTGCTGAATTAACAGATACTGCACGTGCAATTTTATCTTACAAAGGTGTATTGTACAAAAACCACTTAATCAACGGTGTGAAAAAAGGTGCTTTAACCGAAGCTGATGTTGAGACTAAATTTGCTGCTTGGGTAGCTGAGAAGGATGCAAAAATCGCTTCTAAAGTGAGCGGATTATCTTCTTCAGTTGAAAAAGCAAAAGCGGAAGCGTTTAAAGCTGAACAAGCTGCTAAAGAAGCAAAAGCAAAAGCTATTGAAGCTAAAAATACTCCAGCAGTAGAAGAAGTAGCTGAAGAGGCTACTGAAGAAGCTGTAGAAGAAACTACATCAGAAGAAGGAGCTACAGAAGAGACTTCTGCTGAATAATTTGATTTCTAAATGCAAAAAGCAGATTGCTATCATTTAGGTTATATTGCGAAACTTCACGGATTTAAAGGTGAAGTTTCGTTTTTTTTAGACGTCACCGATCCAACTGAATACGCGTCTTTAAACAAAGTATTCATCGATATAAATGGGTTCTTAACTCCATTTTTTATCACTTCTTTTCAATTGAAACCACGAGGTTTTGCCGCTGTAAAATTAGAAGGTGTTAACTCTGAAAATGACGCACTTCCATTACTTAGAAAAAATCTGTATTTACCAGTTTCTGAACTTCCTGAATTGACAGGTACTCAATTTTACGACCATGAGGTTGTAGGATTTGAAGTAGTGGATGAATCGTTTGGAAAAGTAGGTACCTTAGTTCAGATTATTGATTTGCCCGTAAATCCCCTTATTCAGGTAGATGCAAATGGAAAAGAAGTATTAATTCCATTTGTGAAAGGATTGGTGCAAGAAGTTAATCGTGCAGCTAAAATTCTACGTGTAAAAGCCCCTGAAGGACTTATTTCAATCTATTTGGATTAATTTCCGATGTCTGTTTTTCAGTTTAAACACTTTTCCATTCAACAAGATATTGCGGCTGTAAAAGTTGGTACAGATGCAATGCTGTTAGGAGCTTTTACAGATGTATCCAATGCAAGTAACGTTTTGGAAATAGGGACTGGAACTGGTGTTATTAGTTTAATGTTAGCGCAAAAAAATCCAAAAAGCAATATAATAGCCTTAGAGATTCATACTGAAACTGCTGAAGAAGCAACTTCTAATATTGCCAGATCATTATTTTTCAACACTATTAAAGTATACAACGAAGATTTTTTAAATTACCAAACAGCTATAAAATTTGATGTAGTTGTCACAAATCCTCCTTATTTTGAAAGTGGTTTAGTACCGACAGATCCTAAACTACAACGTATCCACCCGACCAACTACACCTTCAAAGTTCCAGGGAAAAGATCTTGTAATTTGTTACACGGATAGTCTGCGATAACATCAAGGACTTTATTGAACCATTTTTCAGGGTTTACGTTGTTGA
>Ga0172373_10002573_pt1 | contig 27562 bp, 21 predicted proteins | sample Lak10m_2_FD_114546 | JGI IMG/M metagenome (GOLD analysis project Ga0172373, IMG submission 114546) | Freshwater microbial communities from Kabuno Bay, South-Kivu, Congo - kab_092012_10m | ecosystem: Environmental > Aquatic > Freshwater > Lake | place: Democratic Republic of the Congo...
GCCGGCCGTCGACGCCGCACTGGCGCCGCCGCACTCGCCGGCAGTTCTGGCGCGCGGCCTGCACACCATCGGCGTCAAGCTGACCCTGGCGATCGCGCTGGTGATCGTTCTCGGCTTCGGCGCAATCGTCGTCTTCTACACCCAGCAGCAGGAACGCAACATCCTGCTGCAAAACGAGCGGGCCATCGTCCAGGTGCTGGAAAGCGTCAACCAGGGCCTGCAGACCGTGATGATCACCGCTTCGGCCGACGCCGCGCGCCTCTTCGCCGACAACCTCAAGCGCGTTGCCGGCATGGACCAGATCAACATCCTGCGGCCGGACGGCATGGAGGCCTTTCGCGACAACGCCACCATCCACCAGGTCAATGAATACCGCGACAGCTTCGACTTCAAGCCGCGTGCCAGCGAGGACGCACATCGGGTCTTCACCCCTGACGACGAGCATTTCGCCCTGGCCGTGCGCAGCCAGGAGCTCGTCCATTTCTATTACCGGCAACACGACGAGCAGCACCTGAGCTTTCTGCTGCCGATCAAGAATCTCGCCCGCTGCAAGCGTTGCCATGGCCGCGACAAGGAAATCCTCGGTGTGCTGGATGTCCGTTCCGAACTTTCCGACGTACGCCGCCAGGTGCGGCAAACCTGGGTCCAGTCGATCGCCGTGCTTGCCGTGTCGGTGACGGCGATCCTGCTGGTGGTCATCCTGATGCTGCGCCGTTACATCGTGCAGCCGATTGCGCTGGTCTCCCACGCCATGGCGCAGGTGGCCGCCGGCGATCTCGACCATCGCATTCCGGTGCCGGGCGACGACGAGCTGTCATCGCTGGCGACGTCCTTCAACGCACTCGCCGAAGAGCTGCGCCAGCGGCGCGCCGGCTTCGCCGCCGAGCACAACAAGCTGGCCACCATTCTGATGAGCGCCGACGAGGGCATCGTCGTCACCGACGACAGCGAGCGCATCGTGCTGGTCAACCCGGCGGCGGAACGCCTGCTGGACAAACCTTCCGCGCGCATCATCGACGAAGGGCTGCAGCAACTGCTCGGCGACCCCGCGCACATGGATGCGGTGCTGCGGCGCGCCGGCGGCGCCAGGGGCAGCGGCATTTTCCCCTGCGGCCAGCGCCAGCTGGCGGTCGATGCCTCGACCCTGCTCCGCGCGGACGGCGCCATGCAGGGCCGGGCCGTGCTGCTCCGCGACCGAACCGAAGCACTGCGCCTGGAGCGACGCCTGCGCGAACTGTCGAACACGGATCCGCTGACCGGCCTGCCCAACCGCCGCGCCCTCGACGAAACACTGCGCCAGGAATGCGGCCTGGCCCTGGACCAGGGCCGTGAACTGGCGGTGCTGATGTTCGACATCGACCACTTCAAGCACTTCAACGACACCCACGGCCACGACCAGGGCGACCGCGTCCTCAAGGCCTTCGCCCAGGCCGCGCGCAGCTGCCTGCGTGAAGACCTCGATACCCTGTGCCGCTATGGCGGCGAGGAATTCACGCTGGTTGCGCGCGACACCCCGCAGGCCGGCGGCATGGTCCTCGCCGAACGCATTCGGGCGAAGATCGAGGCGCTGCGCGTCGACGGCCTCCAGGTCACCACCAGCATCGGCGTCGCCGGCCTGCGCGAATGCGCCGTCGGCGCACCCGGCGAACTCGTCGAGCGCGCCGACGCCGCCCTGTATGTGGCCAAACGAAGCGGGCGCAACCGCGTCTGCGCGGCGGGCGCGGCGCCATGATCCGCTTCCGCCGCATTGGCCACCGCCTGCTTGCCACCGTCGGCGGGGTGGTCATCCTCGGCATCGTCGCCTTGACCGTTAACTATGCCTTGCGCCAGGAGGCCGCTTCGGTCGAGCAGAACGAAACCACGCTGGGGCTGGTCGCCGACAGCGTTGCCGAAAGCCTCGCCGCGCTGATGGAAGGCGGGCACGCCAAGGTGGCGCCCGACCTCGCCTCTCGCCTGGAACAGCTGGCGACCATTTCCGATTACCGCATCGTCCGTACCGATGGTACGCAGGCGTTCGTGGACAACATGACCTTCGAGCAGGTGCGGCAGCGCGTGCCTGAGTTCGAGTTCATCCCGCGCAGCGCCAACCCGGTGCAGGCCGTGCCGGCCGGCAACATCGACCTTGAACGCATGCGCACCGGCGGCACGCGCGTGTTCCGCTACCGCACCCTGCCCGGCGGCGAGCGCCTGGTGACGATCTACAGCCCGATACGCAACGCCGAGGCCTGCCACAAATGCCACGGCAGCAGCGAGCCGCTGCGCGGCGCCGTGACCCTGACGGTGTCGATGGCCGAGGTCGACCGCAATGTCGCGCGCACCTGGCAACTTTCGGTGCTGGTGGTCGCCGCCGCGCTGCTGGGCATGGTGTCGCTGATCTACTGGTTCGCGCACCGGACGGTGGTGGCGCAACTGGTGGCCTTTCGCGAGGCCATGGCCGCCGTCGGCGCGGGCGGTGCGGCACCGCACCTGGCGGATGCGCGGCGCGACGAGATCGGCGACATGGCGCGCGCCTTCAACCACATGAACGAAGCCCTGCAGGCGATCTGGAGGCGCCTGGACGAGGAACGCAACAAACTCAACACCGTGATCCACGGCGCCGCCACCGGCATCGTGGTGACCGACGCGGCGCAACGCGTCGTGCTGGTCAACCGCGCCGCCGAGGCGCAGCTGGGGCGCAGCGCGGAGGACATCACGCGGCGCGGCTTCCTGGGGCTTTTCGACGACCCGGAGTGGATGCTGGAACGCCTCAACCAGGCCGGCCGGCAGGCGGCCGGCGGCATCCGCGCCTGGGGGGAGCGCCTGTTCTCGGTGCGCGCATCGACCATCCGCGCCGGGGCCGTGATCGGCTCGGCGGCACTGATTCGCGACATCACCGAGGAAAAGCAGCTGGAGGCGCAGCTGGAACGCCAGTCGATCACCGACACGCTGACCGGGATCTACAACCGCCGCCATTTCGACGCCGTGCTGGAAACCGAGTTCAAGCGCTGGAAGCGCTATGCACGGCCGGTGTCGGTGATGATGATCGACGTCGACCATTTCAAGAAATTCAACGACAGCCACGGCCACGACTGTGGCGACCACGTGCTGACCGCCATCGGCGGCGTGCTGATCGAGCTCTCGGCCCCGGCACAGATCCCCTGCCGCTACGGCGGCGAGGAGATGATCATCGTCATGCCCGGCGTCGGCCAGCCGGCCGCCATGGCCCTGGCGGAGGCGGTGCGCCGGCGCATTGCCGAACTCCTGGTCGATGGCCTGCGGGTGACGGCCAGCATCGGTGTCGCCGGCCTGCCGGGGCACGGCGCCGAATCCGGCGAAGCCCTGGTCAAGCTGGCCGATGCGGCCTTGTACGAGGCCAAGGCCAACGGCCGCAACCAGGTCTGCGGCGCAACGCAGGAGGACACCGCCGCCGCGGCGCAGGCAGGCTAAGATTCGGGCTCTCGCGGATGCGGTGGCGATGTACAGGACAGGAATCGACCTCGGCGGCACAAAGATCGAGATCGCGGTATTCGGCGAGGACGGCACGCCACTGCTGCGCGAGCGCAGGGCCACGCCGCAGGGCGACTATGCCGCCACGGTGGACACCGTCGCGGCGCTGGTCGCCGATGCCGAACGGAAAGTCGGCGCTGGCGCTACAGTGGGCGTAGGCATTCCGGGCGCCGAATCGCGCCTGACGGGCCGCGTCAAGAACGCCAATTCGACCTGCCTGATCGGCAAGCCGCTGAAGGCCGACCTCGAAGCCCGGCTGTGCCGCGAGGTGCGCCTGGCCAACGATGCCAACTGCTTCGCCCTGTCGGAAGCCGTCGATGGCGCCGCTGCCGGCGCCGCCGTGGTTTTCGGCGTCATCCTCGGCACCGGCGTCGGTGGCGGCATCGTCGTCGATGGCCGCGTGCTGACCGGCGCCAACGCCATTGCCGGCGAATGGGGCCACAACCCGCTGCCCGGCGAGCAGCATGACCAGCGCTGCTACTGCGGACGCAGCGCCTGCATCGAGCTTTTTCTCTCCGGCCCCGGGCTGGCCGCCGACCATCGCCGTGTCGCCAGCGCCGACATTTCGGCGGCGGAAATCGCCCGCCGCGCCGCCGCCGGCGATGCCGTCTGCGACGCCACGCTGCAGCGCTACGAGGCACGGCTGGCGCGCGCGCTGGCCGGAGTGATCAACATCCTCGATCCCGATGCCATCGTCCTTGGCGGCGGGCTCTCCAACATCGACCGCCTTTACGACAGCGTCCCGCGCCTGTGGGGCCATTGGGTGTTCTCCGACCAGGTGGCGACGCGCCTGCTCAGGCACCGGCACGGCGATTCGTCCGGGGTACGCGGCGCGGCATGGCTATGGAACTGATCCCGCCCGTCGCGCTGGGCGGCCTGTTCATCGGCCGCGTCGGCCTGCTGCCGGGCGAGAGCCGCGGCAGCGCCATCGCCAAGCGCTCGCTGGACGGCCCCTGCCGCATTGGCCGCGACGGCGTCGAGGGCGATGAACATGCCGACCCGAAGGCGCATGGCGGCCCCGAAAAGGCTGTCCACCTGTTCCCCGCGGAGCATCTCGACGCCCTCGCCCGCGAATTCCCCGAAGCACGCCATCTGGTCCCCGGCGGGCTGGGCGAGAACATCTCGACACGCGGCCTGACGGAGGAAAACGTCCATATCGGCGACATCTTCGCGCTCGGCACGGCCCGCCTGCAGGTGGCGCAACCGCGCACCCCCTGCTGGAAGATCGACGCCCGCTGCGGCATCGAGGGCGTTGCCGCCCATGTCGCCGAACACGGCCTTTCCGGCTGGTACTTCCGCGTCCTGGCCGGCGGCGAATGCACATTGGACGACCGGCTCACCCACATCGAGCGGCCGGCCGGCAGCGTCAGCCTGGCGCGCTTCCAGCGCGGCCTGCGCGCCCGGCGCCCGGCGCTGGAGCTGCTGAATCGCCTGGCCGAAGCGCCGGGACTCTCGCCCGACTGGGTGCGCAAGATCCGCGGCCGCATGGAATGGCTGCGCGACAACGGTGACACGGCATGAACCTCTGGCTGCGCATCTTCCTGCCCTTTGCCGCGGGCTATTACTTCTCGTACTTCCTGCGTAACGCCAACGCCGTCATCGCGCCATCGCTGATCGCCGAACTTGGCGTCTCGGCGGCCGACCTCGGCCTGCTGACCAGCGCCTACCTGCTGGCCTTCGGCGCGGTGCAACTGCCGCTGGGCCTGGCGCTCGACCGCTACGGCCCGCGTCGCGTCGAGGCCGCCCTGCTGCTGGTCGCCGCCGCCGGCTGCGCGCTGTTCGCCGCCGGCACCTCGCTGACCCAGCTGGCGATCGCCCGGGCGATGATCGGCTTCGGCGTTTCGGCCTGCCTGATGGCCTCGTTCAAGGCCTTTGCCCTGTGGTTCGGCATCGAGCGCCAGGCCTCGCTCAATGCCGCGATCATGGTGGCCGGCAGCCTCGGCGCATTGACGGCCTCCACGCCATTGTCCTGGGCGATTCCCCTGATCGGCTGGCGCGGCGCCTTCATCGTGCTCGCGGTTGCCGGCCTGGCGGCCGCTGCCGCCATCTTCACCACCCCCGACAAGGCGGCGGCAGGCCAGGCCGCGCCCTTGCGCCAGCAGCTCGCCGGACTCGCCCGGGTGCTGTCCAGCCGCGCCTTCTGGCGCCATGCGCCGCAGTCCACGCTGATCATCGGCGGCTTCATGGCGGTACAGGGCCTGTGGGCCGTGCCCTGGCTGATCAACTTCTCCGGCTACAGCCGCGAGGTCGCCGCCGGCCACCTGCTGCTGGTTGCCGCCGGCATGCTCTGCGGCTTCCTCGGCATCGCCTTCGGCGTGCGCCGGCTGGAAGCGGCCGGCATCGGCCCCGAGCTCCTGCTCAAGGGCGGCATGGGCATCGGCCTGCTGGCAACGCTGCTGATCGTCCTCGGCATCGGCCCGAGCGGCGCGCTGTGGTGCACGCTGGGCGTGGTGTTCTCGGTTGGCAACCTGGCGTATGCGCTGCTGCAGGCCAACTTCGGCCCGGAACTGGCCGGGCGGGTGAATACGGCGCTGAACCTGATGGTCTTCGCCGGCGCCTTCGGCATCCAGTGGGGCTTCGGCGCCGTCGTCGACGCCCTGACCGGCAGCGGCTACGCACCGGCGGCGGCCTACCAGATCAGCTTCGGCAGCCTGCTGGCACTGCAGTTCGCCAGCTGGCTCTGGTTCCTCAAGGGGCGCTAGAACTCCAGCGGGTCGACGTCCAGATGCCAGCGCAGGCCGGCCGGCAGTTTCATGGCGCGCAGGCGCTCCATCCATTGCGGCAGGAAGGCCTGCAGCGCCGGCCGGCTGAGCGACTCGACCAGCAGCTGGCCGCGCTCCAGCGCCATGCGCCGCTGCATGTGCATGGGCACCGGGTCGTAGAGCGTGACCTCCGTCGCCAGGGCTTCCGCCGCGGCGCGCGCGGCGGCGAGGAAATCGAGCGACTGCGCCATCTCGCGCGCCTCGGCACGCAGCATGGCCTGGAAGCTGAAGGGCGGAAAGCCGGCGATGCGCCGCTCGTCGAGCTGGCTGCGGGCAAAGCGGGCGTAGTCGTGCGTCATCAGGGCGCGGTAGAGGGCGTGGTCGGGGTGTTCGGTCTGGATCAGCACTTCGCCGGGCAGGTCGGCGCGGCCACTGCGGCCGCCGACCTGCATCAGCTGGGCGAAAAGACGCTCGGGTGCGCGAAAGTCGGCGGCAAACAGCGCGGCGTCGGCGCCGACGGCACCGACCAGGGTCAGGCGCGGAAAGTCATGGCCCTTGGCCAGCATCTGGGTACCGACCAGGATGTCGGCGGCACCGTCATGGATCGCCGCCAGCAGCGCCTGCCACTTCTTCGGCGTACTCGCCGAGTCACGGTCGATGCGCAGCACGCGGGCCTCGGGGAAGCGTTCGGCGAGCATGGCTTCCAGGCGCTGGGTGCCTCGGCCGAAGGGCAACAGGTCGAGGTTGCCGCAATCCGGGCAGGCACGCGGGACGGCGGTTTCGAAGCCGCAATGGTGGCAGCGCAGGCGGCGGTCGGCAAGATGCAGCACCAGGTTGGCGGCGCAGCGCCGGCAGCGTGAAATCCAGCCGCAGGGCGGACAGGCCAGTACCGGCGCATAACCACGCCGGTTGAGGAAGACCAGGCTCTGCTCGCCGCGCGCCAGGCGCAGCGCCAGGGCGTCGAGCAGTTCCGCGCTGAGGCCTTCCTGCAGCTTCTGCCGCCGCGTATCGACCACGCGCACGGCGGGCATGGCTTCGGCCACGGCGCGGTCCGGCAGTTCCAGCAGGCGGTAACGGCCGCTGCCGGCATGGTGAAAGCTTTCCAGCGCGGGCGTCGCCGAGCCGAGCACCACGGCTATGTCGCGCTGGTGCGCGCGCCAGATCGCCACGTCGCGGGCCGAATAGCGCAGGCCTTCCTGCTGCTTGAAGGAGGCGTCATGCTCCTCATCGACCACGATCAGCTTCAGGCGCGGCAAGGGCATGAAGACGGCGAGCCGGGTGCCAAGGACGATGTCGGCACGCCCCGCCAGCGCATCGAGGAAGCCGCGCGCGCGCGCGGCATCGGCCATGCCGCTGTTGGCGCAGACGATGCGGGCGGCAGGGAAGCGGGCGGCGACGCGGCCTTCGAGCTGGGGGGTCAGGGCAATCTCCGGCACCAGCATCAGCGCCTGGCCGCCGCTGGCGAGAACCGCGGCGATGGCGCGCAGGTAGACCTCGGTCTTGCCGCTGCCGGTAACGCCGTGCAGCAGGAATGTCTCGAAGGCGCGGGCCGCGGTGATGGCCGCTACGGCCTCGCGCTGTGCCGGCAGCAAGGGCGGCAGGCTATCGCCGGCGGCGATGCCGGGATCCGCGGCACCCGCGCCGGAGCCGCTGTCACTGAAAGTCGGCGCTGGCGCCACGGCGTTTTCCGCCGCCGCCCTGGGCAGGCGCGGCAACTTGCCCCGGCGCAGCATCGGCGGCAGGGCAAAGCTGGTCACTTCGCCCAGCGGTGTCTGGTAGTAGCGGGCGCAGAACTCGCACAGCGCGATCCAGTCGGCCGGCAGGGCGGGCATGTCGCGCAGAATGGCGGCGACCGGTTTGAGCTTTTCCTCGGGCTGATCGCTGGCGTTGGCCACCGCAATGACTACCCCGGTCTTGAGTCCCTTGCCGAATGGGACACTGACCCGCCGCCCTATATCACTTTCGCCGGAGTCCTCCGCCAGGTAGTCGAAAAGCCGGGGAAGGGGCACGTCGAGGGCGACGCGAAGGATGTTCATGCCGGCTCAAATGCTTGTCGGCAGAACTTCGAGTTAACTTCGTCAAAACGGCCCAACTCGTTGCTGTAAAAGGCAAAGGTGCTTACCCACAAAATCTGTGGATAACTTTGTGGGTAAGGATCGCGGGCAAACCCTAAGTGACCGTCCGGGCTAGCGATTTTCATCATTGTGCAATATTTGACCAAAAATAAATCATTTAAAAACAATGAATTAAAAATGTCATTCACGCCGTGCGGGTGAAACTGCGGTAACTACGAGGGTCAACCCGATTCTGTGAATAAGTCAACACCCGGAAGCCGTTTCCGGCCCTCCCGGAATGCCTTGGGAGACAGTGGTTTCGGCGGGGTGCACGGCGGCGACAGCCTGCCGGCGCGGCTTCGCGAATCAGCCGCCCGCGGATGCCCGCCGACTGTGGGCGTGCACGGTGTCAACCAGAATTTTCACGTTTTCCGGCGGGGTGAATTGCGAGATGCCATGGCCGAGATTGAAGACATGTCCGCCCGCCGCGCGGGCATCGTCCGGGTCGGCGGCATAGCTGTCGAGGATGCGGCAGGCCTCGGCGGCGACCCGCTCGGGCGACCCGAACAGGCCCATCGGGTCGAAGTTGCCCTGCAGCGCAACGCGATCGCCGACCCGCCGGCGCGCTTCGCCGAGATCCGCGGTCCAGTCGAGCCCGACGGCATCGCAGCCGATATTGGCAATGGCCTCGATCCACTGCCCGCCGCCCTTGGTGAACACGATGCTCGGCACGCGCTCGCCCTCGGCGACCCTGGTCAGGCCGGCGACGATGCGTTGCATGTAGGCCAGCGAGAACTCGCGGTAAGCCGCGTGCGACAGCACGCCGCCCCAGGAATCGAAGATCATCACCGCCTGCGCGCCGGAGGCGATCTGGGCATTCAGGTAGTCGATGACGGCTTGCGTGGTCACGTCGAGGATGTGATGCAGGAGGTCGGGGCGGTCGTAAAGCATGGTCTTGACCGTCCGGTAGTCCGTGGCCGCCCCGGAGCCGCCTTCAACCATGTAGCAGGCCAGGGTCCACGGGCTGCCGGAGAAGCCGATCAGCGGCACCGAGCCATGCAGCGCACGCCGGATCTCGGCGACGGCATCCATGACGTAGCGCAGATGCACATTCGGGTCGGGGGCGGTCAGGTCGCGGATCGACCACTCTTCGCGCAGCGGGCGCTCGAACTTCGGCCCCTCGCCTTCGGCGAAATACAGGCCCAGGCCCATCGCGTCGGGTACCGTCAGGATGTCGGAGAACAGGATCGCGGCGTCAAGCTCGAAGCGCGCCAGCGGCTGCAGGGTGACTTCGCAGGCCAGCTGCGGGTTCTTGCACAGGTTGAGGAAGCTGCCGGCGCGGCGGCGGGTCTCGTTGTACTCGGGCAGGTAGCGGCCCGCCTGGCGCATCAGCCAGACCGGCGTGTAGTCGACGGGCTGGCGCAGCAGCGCGCGAAGGAAGGTGTCGTTCTTGGGGCGGGCCGTGGGTGACATGAAGGGCGATCCGGCGGAAGGAAGCCGCAATTATCGCCCAAGGACCTCATCGTCGCCAGAACGCGGGGCTCAGCACCACCAGCAGGGTGAAGATCTCCAGCCGGCCGAGCAGCATGGCAAAGCTGCAAACCCAGGTCTGGAAGTCATTGAGCACTTCATAGGTCGTCGCGGGGCCGACCTGGTTGAGGCCGGGCCCGGTGTTGTTCACCGTCGCCACCACGGCGGTGAAGGCGGTCAGGATATCCAGCCCGGAAAGCGTCATCAGCAATGTCAGGCTAACCAGGATGCACATGTAGGCAAAGCCGAAGGCCAGCACCGCGGTGAGGATGCCCGGCGGCACCGGCGCGCCGCCGATGCGCACCGGCCAGACCGCATTCGGGTGCATGGCGCGCAGCAGTTCGCGATAGACCTGCTTGTAGAGGATCAGGGCGCGCATCATCTTGATACCGCCACCGGTCGAGCCGGCGCTGGTGGCGAAACTGCAGAGGAACAGCATCCACAGCGGGGCGAAGATCGGCCACTGGTTGTAGTCCACGCTGGCGTAGCCGGTGGTGGTGGCGATCGACACGACGTTGAACAGGGCATGGCGTAGGGCCGTGGCGAACTCCGGATAGACGCCCTGCCAATTGAGGTACACGGCGATGCCGAGCACGCTGGAGAGCGTCACGCCGAGGAAATAGCGCGCCTCGGGATCATGGACGTAGGGCTGCAGGCCGCGACCGCGCACGGCAAGGAACAGGGTGGCGAAGTTCATGCCGGCAATCAGCATGAAGATCACCGAAACCGATTCGATCAGGGGCGAATTCCAGTAGCCGAAGCTGGCATCGTGGCTGGAAAATCCGCCCAATCCCATGGTGGTCAACATGTGCAGAAGGCATCGAACCAGGTCATGCCGGCCCAGCGATAGGCCCAGACGCAGGCGATGGAAACCATGAAGTACACCAGCCAGAGGCCCTTGGCGGTTTCCGCCATGCGCGGTGTCAGGTTGGCGTCCTTCATCGGCCCCGGCGTTTCGGCCTTGAACATTTGCCGGCCGCCGATGCCGAGCAGCGGCAGCACCGCAACGGCCAGCACAATCAGGCCCATGCCGCCGAGCCAGACCAGCATGCCGCGCCAGAGATTGATCGAGGGAGGCAGCGTGTCGAGGCCGGAGATCACCGTGGCGCCGGTCGTGGTCAGGCCCGACATGGCCTCGAAATAAGCGTCGGTGAAGGACAGGTGGAGTTGCAGCACAAAGGGTAGCCCGGCGAACACAGGCAGGATGGTCCACACCAGCACCACCAGCAGGAAGCCGTCACGCACCTTGAGCTCCTGCGTTTCGCGGCGCGCCGCCCACCACAGCAGGCCGCCGACGGACAGGCTCAGCGCCAGCACCTCGGCGTAAGCCGATTCCGCGCCATCGTGGATTGCATGGGAAAACACCCAGGGCACCAGCATGGTGAGCGAGAAGCACGAGAGCAGCACGCCGAAGACGCGAACCACCGGGTAATAGGGGGACATCACAGTAGCCGCTCAGCGGCGCCAAAAGGAGGGGGTGATGACAACCAGCAGCGTGAAGATCTCCAGCCGGCCGAGCAGCATGGCAAAGCTGCACAGCCAGGTCTGGAAATCGCTGAGCACGGCGAAGGTGGTCGAGGGTCCGACCAGGTTGAGGCCGGGACCGGTATTGTTGATGCAGGCAACCACCGCGGAGAAGCCGGTGAGGATGTCCATGCCGCTGGCCGACATCAGCAGCGTCAGCGACACGATGCTGACCATGTAGATGAAGCCGAAGGCCATCACCGCGGCAACGATGTTCTGCCCCACCGGAGACGCGGCGATGCGCGCCGGATAGACGGCGTGGGGATGCATGGCCCGCACCAGTTCGCGATGCACCTGCTTGTAGAGGATCATGGCGCGGATCATCTTGATGCCGCCGCCGGTCGAGCCCGAGCAGGCGGCGAAGCTGCCGAGGAAGAGGATCCACAACTGGGCGAACATCGGCCACTGTCCGTAGTCGGTGGTCGTCAGGCCAAGCGAGGTGGACAGCGAAACCACATGGAAGGCGACATAGCGCAAGGCGGTACCTACGTCGGCAAAGACATCGAAGTACATCAGGTAGGCCGTCAGCGCCAGGGTGCTGGCGGCAAGCACGCCAAGAAAATACGGGGCTTCCGGATCGCGCCGGTAGGGTTGCAGGCTGATGCCGGCGAACGCCATGTAGTGGGTGGCGTAGTTGATGCCCGAAACCAGGGCGAAAAATATGGCCACCAGCTCGATCTCCAGGCTGCCGTAGTGCCCGAGGCTGGCATCACGCGAGGAAAAGCCGCCCAGTCCCATGGTGCTGAAGGCATGCATCACGGCATCCCAGGGTTCCATGCCGGCGTGCCAGTAGGCGAGGCCGCAAACCACGGTGAACACGAAGTACACCTTCCACAGGCCCTTGGCGGTCTCGGCAATGCGAGGCGTCAGGCTGGACTCCTTCATCGGCCCCGGCGTCTCGGCCTTGAACATCTGCCTTCCACCGATGCCGAGCAGCGGCAGGATGGCCACCGCCAGCACGACGACGCCCATGCCACCGATCCAGTGCATGAAGGTACGCCAGAAATTGATCGACAGCGGCAGATGGTCGATTCCGCTCAGGACCGTCGAACCGGTGGCGGTAAGTCCCGACACTGCCTCGAAATAGGCATCGGTGAAAGAAATATGCAATTGAATCACCAGTGGCAGGCAGGCGAATACCGGCAACACCGTCCACACCAGGACGACCAGCAGGAAGCCATCGCGCACCTTGAGTTCGCGTCGTTCGCGCCGCGCCGCGAAATACAGCCCCAGCCCGGTGGCAAAGGTTAGGGCAAAGGCCTCGTCGAAGGCGCCGTGTGCGCCGTCCTGCAGGTACCACGACAGCAGCATCGGCACCACGAGGCAGAGCGAGAAGCCCACCAGCAGCGCGCCGAAGATGCGGACGAGGGGGTAGTAGCGGGTCATCGCGACGCCGGACGACGTCTCAGAGGAACTGGAAGCCGACCTGGAAGAGCTTCTCGACCTGGGGCACCTCGCGCTTGCGGGTGCAGAACACCACGACGTGGTCGTTTTCCTCGATCACGGTGTCGTGGTGCGGGATGATCACCCGCGCCCGCTTCTCGTCGATCAGGAAACCCTCGCGCTGGACCACGGCAAGCTCGCCGGTGTCGCGCACGATGGCGGCGATGTGCGCGCCGCGTATCGCCGGCAGCTCCTTGATGCGCCGGCCGACCACCTTGCTGCTCTTGCGATCCCCATGCACCACCAGTTCGAGGGCCTCCGCCGCGCCCCGGCGCAGGCTGTGCACCCGCGCCACGTCGCCACGGCGGCAGAAGGTCAGCAGCGAGCCGATCGACACCTGCGCCGGGCTCAAACCGATGTCGATCGGCCCGCCCTGCACCATGTCGGCATAGGCGCGGCGGTTGATCAGCGCCAGCACGCGTTTGCAGCCGAGGCGCTTGGCCAGCGAGGCGGCCATGATGTTGTCCTCGTCGTCGTTGGTCAGGGCAAGGAACATGTCCATCTCGTCGATGTTCTCCTGCGCCAGCACGGTCTCGTCGGTGGCCTCGCCATGAAGCACCAGGCTGCGCTGCAGGCGGGTGGCGACAGCCTCGGCGCGCGCCGGGTTGCGCTCGATCACCTTGACCTCGTGATCTGCTTCCAGGGTCTCGGCAACGCGGGCGCCGATGTTGCCGCCGCCGGCGATCATCACCCGCCGCACCGGCTGGGTCATGCGGCGCAGCTCGCCCATCACGGTGCGGATATGCTCGGTGGCGGCCAGCACGAAGACTTCGTCGCCGCCCTCGATCACCGTGTTGCCGTCGGGATCGACCGGCTGGTGCTCGCGGAAGATCGCCGCGATGCGCGCGTCCACGCCGGCCGGCAGGTGCTCGCGCATGGCCCGGATCTGCTTGCCGACCAGCAGGCCGCCGTCATAGGCGCGGACGCCGACCAGGGTGACGCGGCCGTCGGCGAATTCGAGCACCTGCAGCGCCTCGGGGAAATCGATGAGGCGGGCGATGTAGTCGGTGATTTCCTGTTCCGGGCAGATGGCGTGGGTGACGGCGAAATGGTCGTCGTCGAGCAGGCTGCGGTCTTCGAGGTAGTCGGCCGAGCGCAGGCGGGCAACCCGCGTGGTGACGTTGAATACGCTGCGCGCGATCTTGCAGGCGACCAGGTTGGTGGAATCGGACTGGGTCACCGCGACCAGCATGTCGGCATCGTCCATGCCGGCATTGCGCAACACCGAGGGCAGCGCGCCGTTGCCGACCAGGGTGCGCACGTCGAGGCGATCGGCGATGTCGCCGATCGCCTCGCGGCTCTGGTCCACAATGGTGATGTCATTGGCTTCCGAGGCGAGGGCCTCGGCGACGGAGGCGCCGACCTGGCCGGCGCCGAGTATCACGATACGCATGGTGTGCTTCCCTCAGCGCAGGCCGAGGTCCTTGAGTTTGCGGTAGAGGTGGGTGCGCTCGAGGCCGGTTTTCTCGGCCAGCCGCGTCATGTTGCCGCCGTCCTTGGCCAGGTGGTAAACGAAATACATGCGCTCGAAGGCCTCGCGCGCCTCGCGCAGCGGCAGGTCGATGACTTCGGGCGCAAGCCCGGCGGGCACCAGCGAGGGCTCGCCGGCCGGCGCCAGCAGCTGGAGCGTCTCGTCCTCGCCGATTTCCTCGCCGAGGCTGGCCATCGCCAGGGATTTCACGGCCGCCTTGAGCTCGGCGTAGCCGCCCTCCCAGACATGCTGGCGCAGGGCATTCAGCGCGGCCGTGGAAAAGCGCCGCAGCGGCACCTCGTCGTTCTCGATCAACTGCGTCAGCAGGTGGGTGGCGATGTCCGGTACCTCGTCGCGCAACTCGGACAGGCCAGGCACGCCCAGCCCGGTTTCGAACAGGCGCAGCAGGCCCTGTTCCTCCCAGCCCATGGCCAGCAGCTCGGCGCTGCTGTGGGTGGTGGCGGCCACCAGGCGCAGGGCGTAACGGTCGAGGCGCTCGGCGGCGAACAGCAGGTTCTTCTGCTGCAGCCGTGTCAGGCGCGCCAGTTCCTCGCACCAGAGCACGCCGCCGACGCTGCGCTGCAGGACTTCGGTGCTGAGCGGATTCGAATCCTGGGCCAGGTCCAGCCAGGGCTTGCCCGGCACCTGGGCCGAACGCGCCACCAGCTCGACGATGCCGCCGGGCGCGGATCGCAGCAGCAGCAGCGGACTTTTCGCCAGCACCTGATCGAGGCGGCGCTTGAGGTCGCGCAGGGGGCCGGAGCGGGCGAAGGCGCCCAGCGAGAGGCCGCCGCCGGCATGGCGCGCGCCGCGCTCCAGGGCCTTTTTCACCGCCGCCATCAGCTTTTGCATGCCGATCGGCTTTTCCAGGAAGTCGAGCGCGCCGATCCGCGTCGCCTCGACCGCGGTGTCGATGGTGGCATGGCCGGACATCATCACCACCGGCATGTTGAGCTGGCCCGCGGCGCCCCATTCCTTCAGCAGCGTGATGCCATCGGTATCGGGCATCCAGATGTCGAGCAGCACCAGGTCCGGCCGCCCGGCATCGCGCAGCGCGCGCGCGGCGGCGGCGTTCTCGGCCAGCTGGACGTCGTGCCCCTCGTCGCGCAGGATCTCCGAAAGCAGCTCGCGAATTCCGACCTCGTCATCGACCACCAGTATCTTCGGCATGTGCTTCCCGCTCCCCTTCTTCCCCGTGCCGCGCCCTAGGCGGCATCCCTCTCTGCTTCGCTGCCGCCTTGCGGCCCGCTGCCCTGCGCCGGCGCGACGGCCAGCGGCAGCCAGATGCTGACCTCGCCGCCGCCATCGTTCGCCAGCCGGATCTGGCCGCCGTGATCGTCAACGATCTTCTTGACGATGGCCAGCCCCAGACCGGTGCCCTTGGCCTTGGTCGTGACGTAGGGTTCGAAGGCGCGCGAAAGGATCTGCGGCGGAAAGCCCGGGCCGTTGTCGCGCACCGTCAGGCGCAGGCGGCCGGCATCACGGGCAAGCGAGATCGAAATTTTTGGCACGGCGGCCTCGGTGAGCGCGTCCTGGGCGTTGGTCAGGACATTATGCAGCACCTGGCGCAGCTGGTTGGCATCGGCCAGCACCGGCGGCAGGGCGGAAGTCGGCGCCCGCTCCACGGCGATTGCCGCCGGCGACCGGTGGTAGAGCTCGAGCACGTCGTCCAGCAGCGCCGCCAGCTCTACCGGCGCCAACTGCGGCAGCGGAGTGCGCGCGTAGTCGCGGAAATCGTTGACCATGTTCTTCATCGCCTCGACCTGATTGACGATGGTCTGGGTGGCGCGGTCGAGGAGATCGCGCGAGGGCCCGGAAAGCTGGTCGGCAAGCTTCAGCTGCAGGCGCTCGGCGGAAAGCTGTATCGGCGTGAGCGGGTTCTTGATCTCGTGGGCCAGGCGCCGCGCGACCTCGCCCCAGGCGGCGGAACGCTGGGCCGCGATCAGCTGCGTGATGTCGTCGAACACCACCACGTAACCGCCGCCGCCGCCGGCCGGCAGCGCCGTGCCGCGCACCAGCAGGGCCTGCGCCGTGCCGTCGGCGCGCGCCAGCTCCAGTTGCTCCTGCCACTCGGCGCCACGCTTGGCGAAGCCTTCGAGGATGGCGCCGGCCAGGGCTTCGTGGCGCGGCCAGTCCTCCAGCCTCTGCTGCTCGAAGCCGGCGAGGTCATCACCAAGGATGGCCAGCGCGCCGCGATTCGCCGCCCGCAGGCGGAAGCGCAGGTCGAAGGCCAGCACGCCGGCGGACAGGTTGGCCAGCACCGATTCGAGGTAGGCCTGCGCCGCCTCGGTCTCGGCACGATGGTGTTCGGCCTGGGCGCGGGCGTCGCCAAGCTGCTGCGTCATGCTGTTGAAGGAATGCGTCAGCACGCCGAGCTCATCCGACGCCTCGACCGTCGCGCGCGGCGTGAAATCGCCGGCGGCCACCGCGCGCGTACCCTCGGCGAGGATCAGCAGGGGCCGCGCCAGGCGCTCGGCCAGCAGGAAGGCCAGGCCGATCGCGGCGAACAGCGCCAGCAGCAGCGCCAGCGTCAGGGTCAGCGTGTAGATCTGCTTCAGGCCCTTGCGCCCGAGCTGCAGCTCCTGGTAATCGCGGTGGGCGGACTCGACGCTTTGCGCGCTGTCGACGATCGACGGCGGTACCTCCTTGCTCAGCAGCAGGATGCGCGGATCGGCGTTGAGGCCGTTGCCGGCCACCGGCACCAGTGCGCGCACCAGCAGCCCGCCGCCGTCGGCGAAGGCCGTCTGGGCGATGCCGCGACTCGCCCGCGCCTGGCGCAGCAGGCTCGGCGCCGGGATCACCGGCATCAGATTGCCGAGCTCGGCCGAACTGCTGGCCAACACTTGGCCGCCCAGGGTCAGCAGCACGGCGCCTTGCGCGCCTGCCTGCTCGCGGATCCGGTTGAGGCGGGTCGGACCGAGCAGGGTGGCGTCGCCCAGATCGAGCGCCGCGCCGCGCGCCTTGGCCAGCAGGTCGGCCTGCTGCGAATCGAGCACGCTGCGGCCGAGATTGAGGCCGCCTTCGAGCGCCGCGTCGACGCGCACGTCGAACCAGGAGTCGATGCTGCTGACGGCGAACTGCATCGATACGGCATACACCAGGGCACCGGGCAGGACCGCCATCAGCGACAGCATCAGCAGCAGGCGCGACTTCAGGCGCGAACCGAACACGCCGGCGCGGAAATCGCGACGCAGCTGCCGCAGCTGCAGCGCGACCAGCACCAGCAGGGCGGCGGCGGCGATGCCGTTGATCGCCAGCAGCCAGGGGTAGTTCTGCGCGAACAGCGCGGTGTTGGCCGAGGCCGAGGCCAGCAGGTACAGGAGGATGGCGCCCAGCGCGGCGGCGACCGCCAGCGCGATCCTCACTTCGCCTCCAGCGGCGCGGTGAAGCGCCAGCGCAGGATGCCGGCATCGACCTGCAGGCCCTTGTCGGTAATGGCGTCGACCTGGAAGGGCTTGGGCAGCTGGCTGCGGTCGAGCGACAGGCGCACCGCCGCTTCGTAGGTTTCGCCGTCCTTCAGCGCGTCCTTCGCCGCCACCGGCAGGGCAGCGATGCGGCTGAGCGCGCGCAGCGCCTCGCCCAGGCTGGCGAAGTTGCGGTGCAGGTTGCCGGTGCTGAGGCGAAACTGCCGCGTCAGGCTGCTGTAGGCAAGCCGATAGCCCAGCCCGCGCGTGACGATGTGCTCGTTGACCCAGTACTTGCGGCCGCGCTCAAGGATGAACTCAAGGTTGAAGTAGAGCGGCACGCCCCGCGCCACGGCATCCTCAAGGCGGCTGCCGAGGTCGACGACGAACTCGGCGGACAGCGTGTAGCCGTCCTCGCCCGGCGTCAGCGCCGCGGCCTTCGGCTCGATGCTTCCGGCATGGGCGGCGGCGGCGCAGAAAAGCAGCAGCGCCGCCAGCATGGCGGCCAGCCAGCGCTCAGCACTTGCGCAGGCGCGCATAGAAGAAGCCGTCATGTTCGGCATCGGGTATCAGGTTGACCATGCCCCCGGTGGCGCCCTCCGCCGGTTCAAGGCGGGCGTCGGCATGCCGGCCGAGGAAGGCCCCGACCTGCAGCGCGTTCTCTTCGGCGAACACCGAGCAGCTTGCATAAAGCATTGTGCCACCGGGCGCCAGCGTGCGCCACAGTGGGTCGACGATTGCCGCCTGGGTCGCGGCGAAACCGGCGATGTCGCTTTCCCGTCGCAACCACTTTGCATCGGGATGCCGGCGCACCACGCCCGACGCGGAGCAGGGCACGTCGGCGAGGATGCGGTCAAAAGGACGGCCGTCCCACCAGCTGTCCACCGCGCGGGCGTCGGCCACCTTCACCGTGGCGGCCAGCCCCAGGCGCTGCAGGTTGTCGCTGATGCGTGCGACGCGGGCGATATCGGCATCCAGCGCGGTCAGGTCGAGCTCGTGGCTTTCGAGCATGTGCGCGGTCTTGCCGCCGGGGGCGGCGCAGGCGTCGAGCACGCGCATGCCGTCGCGCAGGTCAAGCAGGCGCGCCGCCGCCTGGGCGCCGAAATCCTGCACCGAACACAGGCCGCCGGAGAAGCCGCTGATGCGTTCGACCGGCAGCGGCCGCTCCAGCAGCACGGCGACATCGTCGAGCGCGCGCGCCGCGATGCCCGCCGCGCCAAGCTGAACCTGCAGCAGTCGCGCCGGACTGTCCTCGGGGCCCGCCGGCAGGCGCCGGCGGTTGGCGCGCAGGCACAGCGGCGGATGGCTGTTGCCGGCAGTCAGGATGGCCTGCCAGTGCGCCGGATGGTCGCGCCGCAGGCGCGCGATCCACCACGCCGGATGGCGCCAGAGCGCGACGTCGTCGGCATCGGCGAGGGCCAGCAGCTCCTCGCGGCGGCGCAGGAAATTGCGCAACACGGCATTCACCAGGCCCTTGAAGCGCCCCTTGGCGACATGCGCCGCGGCGGTCACCGCTTGATTGACGGTGGTGTGGGCATCCTCGGGGCGGGCTTCGAGCCGGGTCAGCGCGGCCAGCAGCAGGCCGCGCGCGCTCAGGTCGTCCAGCGGCCTTTGCAGCAGGCGGGCGAGCAGGAAATCGCCGCGACCGTGGTCGCGCAGGCAGGTGTAGGCAAGGTCCATGGCCGCCGCGCGGACGTGGCCGCTGAGGCCGGCGCGGGCCAGCACGGCATCGAAATTGCGCCCGGCCAGCACGGCACCGACCAGACTGCCGGCGGCACGCAGGATTTCCGCAAGAGGGGGCAGCATCGGCATCGCCGAAGAATACCAGCCGGCACGGCCCGGCCGGGAGAATGCCGCCGAGTCAGCCGGGCGTCAGTGGCGTGCCGCGCAGAAAGTCGGCGCTGGCGAGACGGCGGCCGCCGGGCTTTTGCAACTCGGTCAGGCGCAGCGCGCCTTCGCCGCAGGCGACGACGATGCCCTCGGCGGTTGCGGCGAGGATGCGGCCGGGCTGCCCGCTGCCGGCGACGGGCTCGCCACGCCACAGCTTGACGGTTTCGCCGGCCAGCCCGGCACTTGCGCCGGGGAGGGGATTGAAGGCGCGCAGCTTGCGCGCCAGCACGACGGCCGGCTGCGCCCAGTCGAGCGCGGCCTCGGCCTTGGCGATCTTGCCGGCATAGCTGACGCCGGCCTCGGGCTGCGGTTGCGGCGCCAGGCTGTCGAGCCGCGCCAGCGCCTCGACCACGAGACGCCCGCCCAGCTCGGCCAGGCGGTCGTGCAGGCTGCCGGCGGTGTCCTGCGGCGCGATGTCGATGGCCTCGGCCAGCAGCATCGCCCCGGTGTCGAGGCCGGCATCCATCTGCATGATGGTGATGCCGGTCTGCGCGTCGCCGGCCTCGATGGCGCGGTGGATGGGCGCCGCGCCGCGCCAGCGCGGCAGCAGCGAGGCGTGGATGTTGATGCAGCCGCGCCGCGGCAGGTCGAGCACGGCCTGCGGCAGGATCAGGCCATAGGCGGCGACCACCATCAGCTCGGCACCGCTTTCGCGACAGGCAGCCCGGATCGGTTCGTGCGTCGCCGGATCCTTGAGGCGCTCGGGCTGAAACAGCGGGATACCATGCGTCAGCGCCACCTTCTTCACGGCCGAGGCCTGCAGGCTCATGCCGCGGCCGGCGGGGCGGTCGGGCTGGGTCAGCACCAGCAGGATCTCGTGGCCGGCGGCGACAAGCGCGGCCAGGGCCGTGGCGGCGAACTCCGGCGTGCCGGCGAAGATCAGCTTCATGGCGCTGCGTTCAAAGGGTTTCGCGCGCCCGCTTCTGCAGCTTGCTCTTGATGCGCTCGCGCTTGAGGCGCGACAGGTACTCGACGAAGACCTTGCCTTCGAGGTGGTCCATCTCGTGCTGGATGCATACCGCCAGCAGGTCGTCGGCGGCCACCTCGAAGGGTTTGCCGTCGAGGCCGAGGGCGCGCACGCGGACATGGCTGGCGCGGGTCACGGTCTCATAGATGCCCGGCACCGAAAGGCAGCCTTCCTCGCCCTCGCATTCGCCGGATTTCTCCAGCAGCACGGGGTTGATCAGGGTCAGCAGCTGCGACTTGTCCTCGGAGACATCGATCACGATCAGGCGCACATGGCGGTCGACCTGGGTCGCCGCCAGGCCGATCCCCGGCGCGGCGTACATGGTCTCGGCCATGTCGGCGGCGAACCGGCGAATCTCCTCATCCACCTCGGCAACGGCCGCTGCCCTGGTATGCAATCGGGGATCGGGGTAGCGCAAAATCGGCAATAGGGCCATGAAACTGCTCTTGAAGGAATTGATGCTCAGGGTTTTGTCGGGCAGAATCGGACAGGTACCCGGGGGCTTCGCCGCGTTCCCCGGACTTCAGGTCAGGAGATCACGCCATGCGTCGCATTATATCTGCGCTGCTTTTTGCCTTTTCAAGCACCCTGGCGCTCGCCCAGGGGGCGCAGCCACTGCAGCTGGCCGACGGTGCGCCGGACCGCTACATCGTCGCCCCCGGCGACACGCTCTGGAGCATTGCCGCGCGCTTCCTCAAGGACCCGTACCGCTGGGGCGAGTTGTGGAAGCTGAATGCCGACGAGGTGAAGAACCCGCAGCGCATCTACCCCGGCCAGGTAATCTCGCTCGACAAAAGCGGCAACCAGCCGCGCCTCAAGCTGACGACCATCAACGAGCAGCGTCGCGAGTACGTCGAACCGCTGAAGAAGGAAATTCCGGCGATCGACGCCCAGGTCATCGAGCCCTACCTCAGCGAGGCGCGCATCATCGAGCTGAACGGGCTCAGCAGCGCGCCGCGCATCGTCGCCATCGAGGGCAACCGCGTGCTGTCGGGCGCCGGCGACACGATCTACACCACCGAGGTGAAGGAAAACCACAAGACCTGGCAGATCTTCCGCCCCGGCAAGAAGCTCGTCGATCCGGATACCGGCGAAACCCTCGGCCTGGAAGCGATCTACCTTGGCAATGCACGCCAGGCCGGCGCCGGTAATCCCACGCCCTTCCGCATCGGCGTTTCGCGCATGGAAGTCCTGGTCGACGACCGCCTGTTGCCGGCGCCGCGCCAGGACGTGCCCAGCTACATCCCGCGCGCACCGGAAAAGAAGATCGCCGGCAAGGTCCTCAGCATCTATTCCGGCATCACTTTCAGCGGCCCGCAGTCGATCGTCGCGGTCAATCGCGGCAAGGCCGACGGCCTTGAGCCCGGCCACGTCCTGGCGGCCGACGTCGCCGGCAAGACCGTGGCCAACCGCTACGAGGGCGAACGTACCAATTACCAGCTGCCGGACAAGCGCAACGGCCTGCTCTACATCTTCCGCGTCTTCGACCGCGTCTCCTTCGCCCTGGTGATGAATGCGGTGCAGCCGATCGTCGTCGGCGACAGCGTGCATACCCCCTGAGGCCCGGGGCCAGTGCGTGACGGCCACATCAAGATAGTGCCGCAAGGCTGAAATGGAACTCTCTTCCTGGCTGCGCCTGACGCTGGTTCCCGGCGTCGGCGGCGAAGCCAGGCGTGCCCTGCTCAAGGCCTTCGGCCTGCCCGAGGCGATCTTCGCCGCCAGCCCGCGAGCCCTGGCAACCGTGGTTGGCGAGGAAACCGCCACGCGCCTGCTGGGCCACGACTGCGCCGCGGCAATCGACAACGCCCTGGAATGGGCGGCGCAGCCGGGTAACCGCCTGCTGACCCTGGCCGACGCCGACTACCCGCAGGCGCTCCTCGACGCCGCCGACCCGCCCACGCTGCTCTACCTGAAGGGCCGCGCCGAGCTGTTGAACCAGCCACAACTGGCCATCGTCGGCAGCCGCAACGCCACGGCGCAAGGCCTGCGCGATGCCGAAGCCTTTGCCATGGCGCTTGGCGAAGCCGGGCTGGGCACCGTCAGCGGCCTGGCGCTGGGCATCGACGCCGCTGCCCATCGCGGTGCCCTGGCCACCACGGCGGGCACGGTGGCGGTGATCGGTACCGGGGCCGACCGGCTCTACCCGGCGCGCAACGAGGCGCTGGCACGCCAGATCGCCGAGCAAGGCGCGGTGATCAGCGAATTCCACCTCGGCACGCCGGCCCTGGCCGCCAACTTCCCGCGCCGCAACCGCATCATTGCCGGCCTGGCGAAGGGCTGCCTGGTGGTCGAGGCGGCGCCGAGGAGCGGCTCGCTGATCACCGCGCGGCTCGCGGCAGAGGCCGGGCGCGAAGTCTTCGCCATTCCCGGCTCGATCCATTCGCCGCAATCGCGGGGCTGCCACCAGCTGATCCGGCAGGGCGCCAAGCTGGTCGAGACCGCCACCGACATCCTTGAGGAACTGGCCTGGGGTGGCCGCGGCGGCAGCGCGCTCGCCCTGCCGTCCGCGCCGGCAACGCCGGGGGAAGACCACATTCTTGCCAGCATGGGCGACGGCCCGTGCAGCGTCGACGTGCTGGCCGCGCGCAGCGGCTTGACGCCGGGCGACCTTCTTGCCATCCTGCTCCCCATGGAACTTGCCGGGCGCGTGTCGCAGCTGCCCGGCGGCCTCTACCAACGACAGCACTGACGACCATGATCGACATCCTCGTATACCTGTTCGAGCATTACCCGCCGGACGGCTGCCCGGAGCCGGCGGTGCTCGCGCGCAAGCTCACCGCTGCCGGCTTCGAGAGCGACGAGATCAGCGCCGCCCTGACCTGGCTGGAAGGCTTCCCCACCGATGCCGCCAGCCAGCTGCCGGCCCATGCCGGTTCGATCCGGATCTACGACGCCGAGGAACAGGAACGCCTGCCGGCTGCCTGTCGCGGCTTCATCAGCTTCCTCGAACAGCACGACGCGGTCGACGCCCGCCTGCGCGAGGCCATCATCGAGCGCGCCCTGGCGCTGCCCGATGCCGAGGTCAGCCTTGACCGCCTGAAGGTCATCGTGCTCGCCGTGATCTGGCGCTACCGCCACGAAGTCGAAGCCCTGATCCTCGAAGAACTGCTCGCCGAAGACGTCGACGACGAGGATGTCGGCACCGGCGAGGGCACCCTCCGCATCCTGCTGAATTAGCACCCGGCTTGCGTTTTTCCGGGCGGCGCGCTTATGATGCGCCGCTCCCGGCTTGGTCCGGCCGACACAAACTCAAGAAATTCAATGTCAAAGCAACTCATCATCGCCGAGAAGCCCTCCGTGGCACAGGACATTGCCAAGGCGCTGGGCGGTTTCACGCGCACCGGCGACTACTTCGAGAGCGAAGATTACGTGCTGTCCTCGGCCATCGGCCACCTGCTGGAACTGGCCGTGCCGGAGGAATACGACGTCAAGCGCGGCAAGTGGAGCTTCACCCATCTGCCGATGATTCCGCCGCATTTCGCGCTGAATCCGATTGAAAAGACCCAGGAACGACTGCGCCTGCTGACCCGCCTGGCCAAGCGCAAGGACATCACCGGCCTGGTCAATGCCTGCGACGCGGGACGCGAGGGCGAGCTGATTTTCCGTTACGTCAGCCAGCATGCGCTGGGCGAAAAGCAGAAGCCGGTGCGACGGCTATGGCTGCAGTCGATGACCGCAACGGCAATTCGCGACGGCTTTGCCCACCTGCGCAGCGACCAGGAAATGCAGCCGCTGGCGGACGCCGCGCGCTGCCGCTCGGAAGCCGACTGGCTGATCGGCATCAACGGCACGCGCGCCATGACCGCCTTCAATTCAAAGGAAGGCGGCTTCTACAAGACACCCGTCGGCCGCGTGCAGACGCCGACCCTGGCGATCCTGGTCGAGCGCGAGCGGCGCATCAAGGCCTTTGTCTCGCGTGATTTCTGGGAAGTCGAAGGCGAGTTCCAGTGCCTTGCCGGCACCTACCGCGGCCGCTGGTTCGACGAGAAGTTCAGGAAGAACGAGGATGAGCACGCCCGCGCCGAACGCCTGTGGGACAAGGCCAGGGCCGACGCGATTCGCAAGGCCTGCCTCGGCCAGCACGGCACGGTAGAGGAAGAAAGCAAGCCCAAGACCGAAGCCTGCCCGATGCTCTACGACCTGACTTCGCTGCAGCGCGAGGCCAACGGCCGCTTCGGTTTTTCCGCAAAAAACACCTTGGGGCTAGCCCAGGCGCTCTACGAGAAGCACAAGGTCCTGACCTACCCGCGTACCGACAGCCGCCACCTGCCCGAAGACTATGTCGCCACGGTGAAGGCGACGCTGGGCGAGTTTGCTGCCACAGCCTACGCCGGTTTTGCCGGCAGCATCCTCAAGAACGGCTGGGTACACCCCAACAAGCGCATCTTCAACAATGCCAAGGTAAGTGACCACTTCGCCATCATTCCGACCGGAACCGTGCCGAAGAGCCTGTCGGAACCGGAACAGAAGATCTACGACCTGGTCACCAAGCGCTTCCTGGCCATCTTCTTCCCGGCGGCCGAGTACAACATCACGACGCGCATCACGCGGGTCGAGCAACACGCCTTCAAAACGGATGGCAAGGTGCTGGTGACGCCCGGCTGGCTGGCCGTGTACGGCAAGGAGGCCCAGGGCGACGAGGAAACACCGAACCTGCCGCCGCTGGAAAAGAACGAACGCATCTGGGCCAAGGACGTCGAGGTCAAGGGCAAGGCCACCCAGCCGCCGCCGCGCTTCTCGGAAGCCACGCTGCTGACCGCCATGGAAGGCGCCGGCAAGCTGATCGAGGACGAGGAACTGCGCGAAGCCATGTCCGAGCGCGGCCTGGGCACGCCGGCGACGCGCGCGGCGACCATCGAAGGCCTGATCGCCGAGGAATACGTGCATCGCAACGGCCGCGAACTGCAACCCACGGCCAAGGCCTTCTCGCTGCTGTTCGCCCTGGAGCAGCTCAAGGTTGACGAAATCCGCTCGCCCGAGCTCACCGGCGAATGGGAGTACAAGCTCAAGGAAATGGAGCACGGCCGCCTGTCGCGCGACGAGTTCATGGGCCATATCGTCGACCGCACGCGCGAGATGGTCGAGCGCATCAAGACCGGCGAGTTCGCCGATCCCGACTTCGGCACCCTGAAAACGCCCTGCCCGCGCTGCGGCGCCAAGATCCACGAAGGCTACAAGCACTTCGCCTGCGAGAAATGCGACTACAGGCTGTGGAAAGTGGTCGCCAGCCGGCAGTGGGAAACCGAGGAGATGGACGAGCTGCTGTCAAAGCGCGTGATCGGCCCGTTGCAGGGCTTCCGCAGCAAGATGGGGCGCGCCTTCCCGGCGATGATCAAGCTCAAGGACGACCACACGCCGGAGTTCGACTTCGGCCAGTCTGACGCCGACGCCGATGCCGAGGAAGTCGATTTCAGCGGCCAGGAGCCGCTCGGCGCCTGCCCCAAATGCGCCGCCCGCGTCTTCGAGCACGGCATGGCCTATGTCTGCGAAAAGAGCGTGGGCGCCGGCCGGACCTGCGATTTCCGTTCCGGCAAGGTGATCCTGCAGCAGGAGGTGGCCCGCGCCGACATGCAGAAGCTGCTCGCCACCGGCCGCACCGACCTGCTCAAGGGCTTCGTCTCGAACAAGACGCGGCGCAAGTTTTCCGCCTTCCTGGTACGCGACCCGAAGACCGGCAAGGTCGGCTTCGAGTTCGAGCCCAGGGCACCGAAAGCCGGTGCCAAGCCCCCCGCCAAAGTCGCTCCCGGCAAGGCCGAGGCCGCCAACGAACCGGCGGTGAAGAAGGTCGCCGCCAGCAAGCCTTCGGCAAAGAAGAGCGTGAAAGCTCCCGCCGCAAAGCAGGGCGCCGGCAGCACGGCGAAAAAGCCGGCCACCGCCAAGGCGCCGGCGAAAACTGCAGCGAAGAAGCCGGCGGCGAAAAAGCCCGCTGCCAAGAAAGCCTGAGGCATGGACGCGGCCCTGGCCCGCGCCGTGCTCGACTTCTGGTTCCTGCCGCCCGGCGATGCCGGCCACGGCCGCTACCGCCCCGAGTGGTTCCGCAAGGACGCCAACTTCGACGACGCGATCCGCGCCCGCTTTGCCGCCGAGGTTGCGGTAGCGCTGGACCACCCGCTGGCCGGGGACGCCACCGACACCGCCGTGCTGGCGCGCATCCTGCTGCTCGACCAATTCACCCGCAACATGTTCCGCGACACGCCGCGCGCCTTCGCCGGCGATGCCCAGGCCCTGACGCTGGCCAGCCGCCTCGTCAGCGCCGGCCGCGACAAGAACCTCGACCCCTGGCAGCGCTGGTTCGCCTACCTGCCCTTCGAGCACAGCGAATCGCTGCTCGAACAGGAGCGCTCGGTTGCGCTCTACACGGCACTGGCGCGCGAGCAGCAGTCGGCCGAATTCGACAACGCGCTGGACTACGCCATCCGCCACCGAGACATCGTCGCCCGCTTCGGCCGCTTTCCGCATCGCAATGCGATCCTCGGTCGCACATCAAGTGCCGACGAAACCGAGTTCCTAACCCAGCCGGGCTCTTCGTTCTGACGATATGCGGTAAGCAAATTGCGCAAAATTATTGCGCTCGGAACTCTCGTTTGAGAGCCTATCGAGATATGTCCGGAGAACAGTTTTCGTAAGGAAACTTACGAATTTTGGGGTTCGTTCCAAAAGGACGTATACAAATGACCGCTCATAAGTCCTTAAGGAGTTTTGTCCCTGTGCGTTGAGAAAAGTAGCCGTCAATCCTATTGATGGCTAGGGCGATCCGAACGCCCCCCATTCGATTTCAGCCACTCCGGAAGTTCTCTAGTCCCCGCGTTGTCTAGTATGTACTGGCGTATCAACTGTCGTACGACTTGCGAAGGCGTTAAATCCTTCGCCGAGCATATGTCTTCGAACAAACGCTTCTTGTCGGGGTCAATCAGAACCGTCAGGCGGGCAGTTCGGTTTTCCGTTTCAGTGCTAGTAGTCATGGTGTGGCCTAGTAGTTCGTTCCAGCAATAACATTACATAATAGTCTATACTGATTATGATCCTTGTACAACTCTTGACGGGAGCGATCATGACCAGAAAGACGAAGCGTGCGGCACTGATATTGACGC
>Ga0172373_10002576_pt1 | contig 27541 bp, 27 predicted proteins | sample Lak10m_2_FD_114546 | JGI IMG/M metagenome (GOLD analysis project Ga0172373, IMG submission 114546) | Freshwater microbial communities from Kabuno Bay, South-Kivu, Congo - kab_092012_10m | ecosystem: Environmental > Aquatic > Freshwater > Lake | place: Democratic Republic of the Congo...
TCTCGGCTACGCTGAGTGAGTCTAGATCAGGTAAGGTGGGCATGCGGCTGATTATCCGTTACCGAGTAGGAAGTTCAAGTCCAACCGTTGGCGATGCAGTGGTTGTGTACCTGAGTAGTTACGCCGATTGATGTATACCAGGTATTTTTTTGAATAGCACTTATGCAGCAAACGGCTTATCGTTCGCCAAACCATGTTGGAAGATTTACAACCTCTTAGCCATACACTATATCTAAACTCAGGCTTTTTTAGATACGTGAGAATAAATGCTTGCCATCCTGTACGTCCAGCATATCGATATAAATCCGACCTGACCAACTCCATTATTGTCAAAACGCTAGGCCTTTATGCTCATGAACTTCGCCAGTAACTCAATTATCCCGCGGTTGGCAGCAACTCGAAAACTTTCACTCCAGTACTTGTAGGGGATTGGCTGCTCAAACAAGTTAACCAATCGCGGCCATTCTTCCAAGGGATTTACCTTAACCTGCACCCCTGGGTACAAATTATTGATCCCCATGTTGATGTGGGCATCCTTCAGCAACATTCTCCGGCTTTCGGTCGAACAGGGAAGACATGCAAAGCCGGGGCAACTTATCTGTCGATGCAACCGCAGGGTCCAGCTAATGGTTTAGCGGTCGCCCATCCTGCGTATGGCATTTCCGTACTTGCAACCTTCCACTCCCGGTTTGTGAAGTCAGTAAACACCCGTGGATCGCCCTTCGGGATGCCTGCGGCGCCACCCGGTGCAAACAAAACCGGTGCTAACGCTCTACTCCTCCTCGGGTTCGGCTGGAACCGGTTCAACCGATTCCGCGCTGGGATAGGGTGAACTTCTGGCGTCGGCCGGTCGATCCTCCATATCCACCGTTGCCGGTGAGGATTCCCGCTCGGGGCGGTAAGGGTTATCGGGTGTGTAAAGCCCCTCGCTGGATGGGCGGGAAACGACGGGCTCCGAGATGGAGTCCTCATCATAAGCCCGTGGCGTGGCCCTCACCGGTGGTTCGGCATCATCGGTGATTGACGACGTGGGGCGAGTGGGAGGCGGGGCGATACTTCGGGGTTTCGGGGGGATGACCGCGGGCGGCTTCATCGGCCGGGACTTGAGGCTCGGTGCGGCCAGATTGGGATCGTCTTCCTGTTTGGCCGGCGCCATGCCCTCATCACTGGCGGCCGCCGTTTGCCAGCCACTCCCCGTGCCGCCAATGACTACCGGGATGCCGGTCGGCTTGTCCATATATCGACGCACCTTGTCCATATCGACCGAGGCGCCCGTCTTGTCCTTCATCTTCTGGATCTCGGTGTTGGCAATGCGCATCAGGAATCGCGAGCGCTGCTCATCCTCGCGCCGAAGCTGCTCCTTGCTGACATTCTCGTCGGGATCGTGATTCGGGATTCCCGTGTCTTCATCCAGGGGCTGACTGGCCTCAAGGTAGAGCAGACTGCCCCTCCAGCCTAATTTGATCGGCTGATTGACCAGATAGACCGGCGACCCGACCGGGACCAGCGGGAACAGCTTGGCGATATCCTCGTTATAGAGCCGCATGCATCCATGCGTCACGCGCATGCCGATGCCATCCGCCTTGGCGACGTCCGTGCCATGAATCAGATAGCCGGAGACTCCCAGCCGCATGGCGAACTTGCCCAGGGGATTATCGGGACCGGGCGGCACGACATCCGGCAATGGATCACCCTTGGCGGCGTGTTCGCGCTTGATCGAGGCCGGCGGCGTCCAGGAGGGATCCTTTTGCTTGTTAACGACCGTGGTCTTGCCGATCGGGGTGCGCCAATCCATGCGACCCATGCTGACCGGGTAGCTGATGACCTCGCCCGAACCCGCCGACTCATAACTGGCCGCCGCGACCGGGGCGGGAGCCGGCTTGGGCGCGGGGGTCGGCACACATGGTTTGGGGGTTGCCTTGGTGTTCGCCGTTTGAGTCGGCTTGACGGCAGGCTTGGCATTGGACGCCTGGGCTGGCTTGGCTGCCGTCTTGGCGCTGCCTCCGCTGCCCGCGCTGGCCGTCTTGGCGGATGATTTGCCGTTGCCGGAATTGCTGGACTTCTCCGGAGTCACGGGCTTGTCCGCGGGTTTCTTGCAGGTGGTGGCCGCCGGCCTACGCGGCTCTGCCGCAACCGCCGCCCTTTTAGCCGCCGAGGCTCGGACCGGAAAGTAATAAAGCCGCATTTCCGGAATATTGACGACGATACCCGCCCGCGGCGCATCCGGCAGAATGAAGAGCTGCGGGATCAGGACGTCCGTACCCTCCTTGGGCAACCAGCGATCCACGGTCGGATTGGCCATGACCATCTCGTCCTGACCGATACTGAAACGCCGGGCAATATCGATGAGCGTGTCTTCCTGATGCGCCTTCGTGTGCCGGATGCGGCCAATCAGGTCATCGCCCGCCCCGGGCAGGGAAAAAGACTCGGCCAAGGCCGTCTGGATCTGCGCGGACACCAGCGCCGCGCTGACCGCCAGCCGGATCCAGGATTGCGTGGATTTTGCTAAGGTTTGGGATTGTCTGATCATGCTTACGGGTCACTCGGGGCGATTCGGTGCGTTTTCCCCACCGAACCAGCTCAAAAACACGGGTATGAAAGCGTCTATTTCCAGACTCATGATGGAAAAGTCCGCATCGAAACGGGCCGCCATATCGTCGGTTTCGATGTCGGCCGCCGCTTCCTGGATGGCATCCAGAAACTTCAGCCGCTTGATCGAAAGCGTATCGTCCAGCAGCAAGCTCAGCCGGTCGTTCCAACTGAAGGCCAGTTTCACCGCTTCCTTGCCCGCCTGGATATGATTGAGGATTTCCGGGACGTCCAGATCGTGCCGCCGGCACCGCACGACACCGCCATCTTCTTCGGGGGCTTTAAGCTCGCATTCCTGTTCCAGCACGATCCCATCGGGTATGGCACCGCCCGCCAGCCATTGCGTCATGACGGCGGCCGGACGCTCGCGGCTGGCAATGGGGGTGACGGCCAAACCCTCCAGAGTCTGCCGCAGCACGGCGACGAAATCCTCGGCCTTGCGCGCGCTGGGGGTATCGATCACCAGCCAGCCGCCGCGAGGGTCGATATAGCCATAGGTGCGCCGGCTCTGGGAGAAGGCGCGCGGCAGCATGTCGTGCAGAACCTCGTCACGGATCGACTCTCGCTCCTTGCGCCTCACGGTGCGGCCTTGCTGCTCCTCGATCTCGGCCACGCGCGCGGCCAGCAATTCGTTAACGGCGGCGGCCGGCAGAATTTTCTCCTCCCGCAGCAGGCAGAGCATGATGAAACCACCGGTCTGATGGACCAGCGGAAAGTGTTCCTTGCCCAGCGGGGGGAACCAGCCCTCGCTGAGCAGTTCCAGGCTGCCACAATGACGGAAGCGGCGTTCCTCCAGTTTCTTTTCCAGCTCTGGCCCGGTCAGCGTGAACGGATCGGTCAGGCGCAACAGGGTCAGGTTTTTGAACCACATAGACGTATTGGGTGCAATCAAAAAGCTTCGGATTATGGCGAGCGTGGAACGCTTTGTCATCCACCGACGCGAGGAGTAACAGACCTGTTCCTGATTCGTTCAATACCGGAATGGGCTCTGGAACATTCCGGCCCCAGCAACCTAAGTCTTTCTAGCGGGACGTTTCGCCCGGATAATAGCCACATTCCTCTGGACTGAAAGAAACCCATGCAAACAAGAATTCTCACTCTGGCCTTGACGGCCTGGCTGGTCGGCGGCGTCACGCATGCCGAGACACTGTACGTCACACTGGAAAAGGACAACGCCCTGGCGGTCGTCTCCGTGCCCGAGGGCAAGCTGGAAAAAACGGTCAAGATCGGCAAGCGACCGCGCGGCATCGCACTCAGCCCCGATGGACGCAGTCTCTATGTCGCGGTCAGCGACGAGAATGCCATCAAGATTGTCGATACCGTCAGCCTCAAGGTCGTGGGCAAACTGCCCTCGGGCGATGATCCCGAAACCTTCGCCATCGACCCGGAGGGCAAACAACTGTTTGCCTCGAACGAGGATGACAACCTGGTGACGGTCATCGACCTCGCCAGCAAGAAGTCCATCAAGGCCATCCCGGTGGGCGTCGAACCCGAGGGGATCGCCACCAGCCCGGATGGGGCCTGGGTGGTCAGCACCAGCGAAACCACCAATATGGCGCACTGGATCGACCGGAAAACCCTGGCCATCGTCGACAACACGCTGGTCGACCCGCGCCCGCGCGCTTGCGCCTTCACCGATGACAGCAAGCAACTCTGGGTGAGCTCGGAAATCGCCGGCAGCGTGACGGTACTGGACACGGCATCGCGCCAGACAGTAGGGCAGGTGCGCTTCAAGATTCCAGGCGTGACGCAGGAGAAGATCCAGCCGGTCGGCATCCGCATCGACAAGGACCGGCGCTACGCCTATGTGGCGCTGGGACCCGCCAATCGGGTGGCGGTGGTCGATGCCAAAACCTTCGAAGTGCTGGACTACCTGTTGGTCGGCCAGCGGGTGTGGAACCTGGCCTTTTCGCCCGACCAAAAGCATCTCTACACCACGAACGGAGTCAGCAACGACATCTCCATCATCGCCCTGGAACAACGCAAGGTATTGAAATCAGTGGCCGTGGGCCAATACCCCTGGGGGTTGGCGGTGAAACCATGAGCGCGGTTCCGGCCTTGGCGGTTGAGTCGCTGTCTTTCGCCTATGGCAAGAAAAAGGCCCTGGATCAGGTTGGCTTTCAAGTCGAGGCCGGTCAGTGCGCCATCCTGCTGGGCCCGAACGGCGCCGGCAAGACCACGCTGTTTTCCTTGATCACCCATCTCTACGATAGCCGCGAGGGCCGCATCCGCATCGCCGGGCACGACATCAAATCCCACCCCTGCCCGGCCCTGGCGGCCTTAGGTGTGGTCTTTCAGCAGCAGACCCTGGACCTGGATCTCAGCGTGATGCAAAACCTCCGCTATCACGCCGCCCTGCATGGCATCGGTGAGAGCGAGGCCCGACGGCGCATCCAGGCGGAACTGGAGCGGTTCGGCATGTACGAGCGTGCCGGGGAAAAGGTGCGCCAACTCAATGGCGGCCATCGGCGCCGTGTCGAGATCGCCCGCGCCCTGTTGCACCGGCCGCGTCTGCTGCTGCTCGACGAGCCTACGGTAGGGCTCGACGTGCCCAGCCGCAAAGCCATCGTTGAGCATGTCCATGCCCTGACCCGATCCGGTGACATGGCGGTGCTCTGGGCGACCCATCTGATCGATGAAATCCACCCCGATGACCGCTTGATCGTCCTGCATGCCGGCCGTATTCGCGCCCAGGGATCAGTCAACGAAGTTCTGGAGAGCGCGGGCGCCACCGACGTCGCCGGCGCCTTCGAACAACTGACCGCGCGTAAGGAGGCCGCATGAGCCTGCCGCATTACCTGCGCGCCCTCAAGGGCGTCATGGACCGCGAATTGCTGCGCTTTCTGCATCAGCGCGAGCGCTTCATCTCCGCTTTGGTCCGGCCGTTGTTGTGGTTGTTCATCTTCGCCGCCGGGTTCCGCTCCACCCTGGGCGTCGCCATCATCCCGCCCTACGAGACCTACATCCTCTATGAGGTCTACATAACACCCGGTCTGCTCGGCATGGTGCAGTTGTTCAACGGCATGCAGAGCTCGCTGTCGATGGTCTACGATCGGGAAATGGGCAGCATGAAAACCCTGCTGGTCAGCCCCCTGCCCCGCTGGTTTCTCCTGACCTGCAAGCTGCTGGCCGGCGTGCTGGTGTCCGTGGTCCAAGCCTATGTCTTCCTGCTGATCGCCTTCTTCTATGGCATCGAAGCGCCGCTCGAAGGCTACCTCACCGTGCTGCCGGCCTTGATCCTATCCGGCCTGATGCTGGGCGCGCTCGGCCTGCTGCTGTCCTCCTTCATCAAGCAACTGGAGAACTTCGCGGGTGTGATGAATTTCGTCATATTCCCGATGTTCTTCCTGTCCACGGCGCTCTACCCCTTGTGGAAGGTGCGGGAATCCAGCGAGGCGCTTTACCATCTGTCACAATTCAATCCCTTCACCCACGCCGTGGAACTGATCCGGTTTGCCCTTTACGGTCAGTTCAACCTCTCAGCCTGCCTGGTCACTGTGGGAACCACCGTGTTATTCCTGACGCTGGCGGTACTGGGTTATAACCCCTCCAAGGGCATGATGGCGCGCAAGGGCGGACCGGGGGCTTAGGTCGGGTCTTGAAATCCGGAATGTTGACGGCGCATCAGGTTTGATCGCCAAACCGCGCCACCAGGCCCTCAAGCGTGAAATTCTCCAGAATCTCGTCATGGGGAATCAGCACATAGCGCCAAGGCTTGCCGCCATGCCCCGCCGCGTGCGTCGAGGCATTCACGCACCACCGGAGCGCGGCGTCCCGTTTGGCGATGACGGCTGGATCATTCAGTTCCTTGCGCTGCTTCGGTTCGAGCATCAATAGCCACTCGGCTGTTTCGGCGACAAAGTCCGGCTGATATTCCAGATGATCCGCCCCTAGCCGGTAGTAAATCTGGAACTGCCCCTTGGCCGGACGAAACCACTTGAGCGCCTCACGCTCCAGGATCACCGCCAGCTTCCGCTCGGAGTCGGAATCGAACTTCTGCACCGGATAGAGGCAGCGGGAGAAGCCGCCGAACAGATATTTCGCCATGTTGTTCTTGTCCGCCGGCGCCACCCGATAATCCGAGGGCGGCTCCTTGGCCGCATGGGTGTAAGCACAGGGCTTCAGCTCGGTATAGCCCTTGCTGATCCTCACCTCATGACCGGCCACGTCCTCCCAATAATGCGCCTGCATCTGGGCATGGATGAAACGGGCGATCTCCCTCTGATGGCAACGCAGCACCTTGCGGGTGTCATCCTCGCTTAGATAGGCCAGAAAATGTTGTACGGTCTGAGTGGCCAAATCGTAGAGCACATCGGCATGCGCGTCGTAGGACACATCATCGAAGTCCACCAAGCCGCTGACCACATAGTTTTCCAGCCGGACCTCCTCGAAACCGCCACGGCCCAGGGCGATCACATCCCGCTCGTTTGTGCGCAGGTGCTGAACCCACAGCTCATCGGCCACAGCCGGATAATATAACGCGGCGAGATCCAGCGTGAAGGGCCTGAAGCCCGACTTCACCTCCCCCATGGGCGCCACCAAAATGCGCGGAATGTCGATGGTCTGTTGCGTGACCCATTCGACCGTCCTGGCCACCACACCGGCAATATCGGGTGGTTCCGCCATGCCTTCCAGCTCCCCTTGCGCCGGCTGAAACCGTTCCCGCACGGCCTTGACGATATCCGCCTGGATGTCGGGTTTCCCGAGATGCCCGATGGAGGGCAACGTGCGCGGCTCGTTTTCCAGTGTGCGGATGACCTCGTAGGTCAAACGCGCCAATTGCTGCTCTTCCGGCTGATCAAACAAGGGCGGCTGCTCCTGACCGGCCAGCGTCGTACTGCTCGTCACCTGAGCAGGTTTCAAGCCCAGGGCATTCGCCAGTCGTGGCTGCGATACCACCGTGGCGGTCTTCTGAGTCAGCGCATCCGGTTCCAGCACCACCGTTTGCAGGTGGATCGCCGAACCCGGGCGGTTGGCTTCATCGATGATTTCCTGGAACCGGTCATGAGCGATGATGTTAAGCCGGTCGATCGCGGCGACGCCGGTGCGCTTGCCATAAGGCAGCCGCAGCCCGCGCCCCATGGTCTGCTCGATCAGCACGCGCGCATTGGCCGCCCGCAAGGGCACGATGGTGTAAAGATTGGTCACGTCCCAGCCTTCCTTGAGCATGTTGACGTGAATGACGATTTCGATCGGCGAATCGGCCAGCTCCACCGTCAGCAGAGCCTCGATCATCTTGTCCTCACCCGCGCCGGTCTGGCTGGAATCCACCTGAATGACCTTGTCCCGATAGCGCCCCTCAAAAAACTCGTCGGACTGGATCAAGGCCAGCAACTGGCTGGCATGGGTGGTATCGCGGGCTACCACCAGCAGGAAGGGCTTGACGATGGCGTGACCGGTTTCGCGCGCGTAGGTCTCCAGTTCCACCTTGACGCTTTCATGCACATGCACGCCATCCTCCAGCTACAGGCGCTCGATCGCCTCCGGCGACATACCGGCCGGATTGAAATCCTTGCGGGTGACTACCGCCGGCTCCTTGACGAAACCATCGGCCATCGCCCGCCCCAGGGCATAGTCGTAGATGACGTTCTTGAAGGGAATCGCCCCACGTGAAGTCTCGACCAAGGGTGTGGCGGTCAGTTCCAGCCCCAAGATCGGCCGCAATTCATTGATGGCGCGAATGCCGGCGCTGGCGCGGTAGCGGTGCGATTCGTCCATCAACAGCACCAAATCCGGCAACCCAGCCAGATAATCGAAATAGCTCTCACCGATGTACTCGGACAAGCGCTTGATGCGCGGCGACTTGCCCCCGCGCACTTCCGAGTTGATCTTGGAAATGTTGAACACATTGATGCGCACGTCACGCTCGAATCCCGGCAAGACCCCGATCCGTGCCGAACCCGGCTGATCGTAGTTTTCGCCGGTAATGATCAGCGGCGGATTGACGGCGAATTCGGCGATACCCTTGAACACGTATTTGGCATGAAGGCGGTCGCTGAAGTCGGCGATCAGCTTGTTGTAAATCGTCAGGTTGGGCGCCAGCACAAAAAAATTGTCGATGCCATGCGCCAGATGCAGATAGGCGATGAAAGCCCCCATCAACCGAGTTTTGCCCACGCCGGTGGCCAGGGCAAAGCAGAGCGAGGGAAATTCCCGCTCGAAATCCGTCACCGACGGAAACTCGCCGCGGATGACCTCCAGCATGGCGGCAACCTCCATGTTCTTGCCGGGCGGCGCGATCTCGGTGATGCGGTCCAGGATTTCCAGCGAGCGGCGTTGGGGCAGCCGAAGCGACAAGCGGCTGGCGAGTGCATTGACGTGGCGATTCATGACTACTTTTACCTCAATCAGGTTCCTTATCGATCCCGTCGGGCGGCATCCGTTTGATCAGCTTGCATTTACCAGCACCAAAGTCATCCCCCATCCGGGCAGCGTACGATCCCTGGCCTGCCCGATCATCGGTCATTCATGATTATTTCTGCATTTCAGTACCACCGGCCGGACGCCTTATGAGTTTTGGCCGCTTCACGCCGCAGCCGATGCCGGCCTTCTGGGTGTGGTGTGAAATTGAAAATCCATCAAGTTGACCGGCTGGGGGCGCTTCGACAGGTACAGCACCTCGATACCCACCACCTGGTCCATGGCGTCGTAGTCCACAATCACGCCGGGCGCGACCTCTTCGGACTCAACGACTGGCGTATCCGCCAACTGCAAGTGCAGGGCGTCAGCCTCCTCATCGATGCGTAATTTCATAAGCGATTCCTCATGGCTCGATCAAAATACACCGTGATGACACGCACGGGATTGCACGTCTTGTTCACGATCACCCGCAACACCCGCCCACCGTATTCGCCGATACGCACCAACCGTGCTCCAACTCGGGGTCTACTTTATCCGGCTCAATCCGCTGGGGTTGGGTCAAGGCCTGTTCCAGCCAGCTTTCCTGAATGACCGAACGTTTCCGCCTACTCTCGCGGGCATGTTCCGTCAGCTCATAATCCACTCTCTAACCTTCCTCTCCGAAATCCAGCAAAGCTTGTCCGGGATTTTTCGATTGCCCGCCCTTCGGGTCTTGATCAGGGGGAATGACCGCCATGGGCAAATTCTCCACCCGCAAGGAGTAGTCATCATGCCCCCATTCGCAGCGCGACAGCACTTGTTTGGGAATCTTCCTGATCGTCAGATTCGGCCACGCATCGGCCGGGGCGCGAAACGCCAGGCACAGCACCAGCAGGGTGCGGTCTGGCCCCACCTCGTCGGCAAGGGCCTGCAATTGCTCGTGGGACAGGCTGGCGGTGGTGACATAGAGGAAATCCCGCTCGGTGGAATGGCCGTGCCGCCAATACACCGCGTCGGAGGGCGCGTAGGTGAACCCCTCCAGCTTGCACAGCGCCTCCGCCAGCATGGCGGCGTTGTAGTCATGGTGGATGACCCAGTGGCCCCACTGGTCCTTTTCCAGCAGCGAAGGCGCCAGCCGGTAATAGCGGAACCCGCCGCCGCCCCGCCAATTCACCGCCTGGGTGATGCCGCCCGGGTCCTGGCCGTCGATGACCTTCCTCAGGCGCGGGATGATATGGGTGTGGCAATGCTCCCCCAGCTCCACCATGATCCAGCGCCGACCCATCTTGTGGGCGACCGCGCCGGTGGTGCCGGAACCGGCGAAGGAGTCTAGGACGAGGTCGCCGGGGTTGGTGGCGATATGGAGGATTCGATGAAGCAATCGCTCGGGCTTGGGGGTGTCGAAGGCAAGCACCTTGCCAAACAACACATGCATTTCCTTCTTCGCCTCGTCGGTGTGCCCGGCTTCCTCATGCTGCCACCATGTATTCGGGACAATTGGCGAGGCATCCTTCAGATATTGCTTGAAGGATGGTGCGCCATCGCCGCTCTTTCCAAAGTACGCCAATCCCGACGAAACAATCTCAAGCCATTGATCCTCGGTTCGTGACCAGTGACGCCCCTCCGGTGGATACCGTACTCGGCCAGTAGGAGTGGTAATCGGGTAGGAGAGATTCGGTCTAAGGTTGGGCGCATCCCAAGGAATCGCACGCCATGGCCCATTGGTATCGCCATCCGGATTCTTGTACTGGCTTGTCTGCTGATCTGTGCGAGGCAGGCGATTTCGAATTTGTTTCCACCCATCAGGGTTCTGTGCATAGACAAGAAGGTGATTGTGCGAAAGCGAGAGGCTGGCGTCGTTCGAGCGCGAGTATCTGTTCTGCCATACAGCATTCGCAATGAAATTCCTCCGCCCAAACACCTCATCACACAACACCTTGAGGTAATGGCATTCGTTGTCGTCGATGGTGATCCACAGCGACCCGTCCTCGGACAGCAGCCGCCGGATGATCTCCAGCCGGTCCCGCATCAGCGATAGCCAGATCGAATGCTCCACCCCGTCATCGTAATGGGTGAACGCGCTGCCGGTGTTGTAGGGCGGGTCGATGAACACACACTTCACCCGCCCGGCAAACTCCGCCTCCAGGGCCTTCAAAGCCAAGAGGTTGTCGCCAAAGATCAGCCGGTTGTCGAAGATGTCTTTGTCGCCCACCCGATGCGCGGCGTGATAGCTCCGCGCCGGTTCTTCCAGCAAGATGCGCGGCTCCAGCCGCGGCCGGTTCTCCTTGCCGATCCAGGTGAGTTCGAGTTTGGGTTTGCTCACAGCGGGCGCCCCACCAATTTGCGGAGATAAACGCTGCCATTGTTCTGGATGGGATATATCCACGGGCGATCCGGATGGTCGTTATGGCTCTGAAGTCGAATCGATGTCTTGGCAATGCTTCCCGCGCCGGCATCGTGGAATATGTAGTAACGCCGTTGCCAATGACGGCAATCCACGCCATGAAAATTTCGCAGGATGGACAGGATGTAATCCACAAAGCAGTGGGCGCTTTTCAACTGGTCGTAATCCTTTTCGGATGGAGCACCGGACTTCAAGTCGAAGCAGAGAATGAAACCTTCACCTTTCAAGGCACAAAACAGAATGGCATCGCAGGCGCGGCGGCAGGTCTGGCCATTGGCGAAAGGGGTATTGTGACCAGTCTTGTCGAAGCAGAGGGCCACCGCCTGGGCGCCCACACTATCAATGTGTATTTTTTTAAGGGTGGCTTGCTTGCCATGCTCCTCCACAGTGACGCGGCCTCCCCGAACGGCGTGCAGGCGGGTGGGGTCGAATAAGCCGCGCAGCGTCTTCAATGCCGCATCGATCACTTATTCGCCCCCGTAACGAATCTCGTCCTGTATTGAATTCATTTCATCGATGCTGTCGTCGAAGGTTCCGACCTCCAACCCCAATTCAGGGTTGATACGGGCCAACTTCAATGTGCGCAGAGGCTTTTTTTTGGTTCCGGCATTGGCAGTCATATACAGGCGGATAGCCTCCGGAGAGAGTTTTTCTCCTTCCCCATATCCAAATCCATTGCGGATTCTGGAGAAATGAGGCAAGTCTCGGTTCAGCATGATGAGCGTGTTGAATTCCTTGACGATGTAATCGCTGTGAGTGGTGACGAATACCTTGATTCCATGCTTGACCAATTTGGCCAGGAAGCGGGCCATCTTCCTCTGATTAACCGGATGGAGATTCAATTCCGGTTCGTCGATCATCAACAAATCGCCTTGCGCGGCCATGCCATTGAGCCAATACCAGAGCACCAGCAACGAACGCGCCGCACTAGAGGCTTCCGTCAAGGCCAGTTTTGTACCACGACGGGCGCCATTGGGTATGAAGTGTGTATTGCCCTCCTTGTTGGTGAGATAGTCCCCGCCGGTGATGTCCCGAAAATCCCTCAATAACTCGGGGTGTTGTTCGATCAGTTTTCCCCGGCTGTCTTCCAGGATTTGCAGCCGGTTGACAAAACGCACATTGTCATCCACCGGCAACGCGTAACCGCGTTTGTAGACGGCATCGAACAGGTCCGATGGAGTAATGTGTTGCGCTTTATCTTTTTCCAGTTGGGAAAGCAATCCGACAATCTTGTTCTTGGTCAGATTCAATTCATCCTTGAAAATGGCGGCGCCGGTGCGCTCGGCGCTGGCCATGAAGACATTAGGCAGAAAGGCGCTCAACACCGTGTCCAGCATGACTTGCCGGACAAAATCTTCCAGAGCGAATTGTGGCCAGGTTTCTCCCGTTTCACGCAACGCGGCGATTTCTATCGCCGTGCTCCCCGCGGGTTTTTTGGCGGTAAAAATAATCTTTCCTTGTTCGCTCGTGCTTTCGGATTCATAGCTACGCTCGACCCAGGCTGATGTGATGGGAAAGTCAAAGGACAGACTTGTTTCGCCGAATCGTTGCGCTGGCGCGGCCAAGGCAAACGGCAAAAACTCCTTCCATTTCTTGGCAGTCTCGCTGCGAATTTGCGCCCATTTCTCGACAAACTCTTGATGCAAATCCACTTTCAATATCCCGTTTTCCTGCAAGGCGCGCATGTGCTCATGAGAAATGTCCCATTCCACCAGCCTTCGCCAGGCCGCCAGCAAGGCATAAGTGGCATAGGTGACGTAGGTTTTTCCGGTATTGTTCAAGCCGCAAATCACCGTCAACGGGGCCAGTTCCAGACTGGCTTGGTCAATGGGGCCGAGGTTCTCGAAATTGAGTTTCATAGGGTGTCTTTCCGGTAGCGCCGGCAGAGATTACAGGCGCGGAATTTTGCGTGGCAGGCTGAGCGCATTGTCTTGTTAATCTCCTATTCACAGGGACTAGGCCTAGAGGCGGATGGCTTGACCCGATTACGCTTCACCACTAGGTTAAGCGCAGCGGACAGCCTCATGTGAAGATGCTCATCAGTCACAATGATAGACATTGAACGACTGCTCGCCGTCGTGCGCGGGGCCGGTGGGGACGATCGCATTGCCACCCATCTCACCCGCATAGTTACGGGCAAGCCGCTGCAATTCCTCATGGACCGAGTCGTCGTCGCGCGGGATGTAGACAACCGAGGCCGTGGTATTGGAAGTCACATGACCGATCCTTTTACAGCGCTCGATCTCGCTCGCCGAAACCACGCGGACCCCCTGGCCTTTCGGTTTCAAATCGACCCAGGTGCAGGCGGTCTGGCCGAGACACAGGGTCACGGCCAGCAGGTTTGTCGTTGTTCTGGTCATTTTGGCGGCCCCCTGACGGAAATGATCTTCCGAATACTAAACCGATTGTGGTCTCTCAAGAAACTGTTACCGATGACGCCCGGGCGGAGGTCGAGTAAAATGCCCGCATCCTGCTGGGGGACTGGGGGCCTTACCCGTGTCGGGCGAAGCAGAACCCGGATTCTCGCCACCACTATCACGAATCCTTAATGACCAGATACATTTTCATTACCGGCGGCGTCGTGTCGTCGCTCGGCAAGGGCATTGCCGCGTCTTCGCTGGCCGCCATTCTGGAAGCGCGCGGGCTGAAGGTCACCATGACCAAGCTCGACCCCTACATCAATGTCGACCCCGGCACGATGAGCCCCTATCAACATGGGGAAGTCTTCGTCACCGAGGATGGTGCGGAGACCGACCTGGACCTGGGTCATTACGAGCGCTTCCTCAAGACCACCCTGGGCAAGGTCAACAGTTTCACTACCGGCCAGATTTACGAAAACGTCATCCGCAAGGAGCGGCGCGGGGAGTATCTGGGCGCCACGGTGCAGGTCATCCCCCACATCACCGATGAAATCAAGCGGGTCATCAAGTTGAGCGCGGAGGGGTATGACGTCGCCCTGATCGAGATCGGCGGCACGGTCGGCGATATCGAATCCCTGCCCTTCATGGAGGCGATCCGCCAGATGCGGGTGGATCTGGGCGAGGACAAGTCGCTGTTCATTCATCTGACGCTGGTGCCCTTCATCGCCAGCGCCGGTGAACTCAAGACCAAGCCGACGCAGCACTCGGTCAAGGAACTGCGCACCATCGGCATTCAGCCCGACATCCTCATCTGCCGCTCGGAGCGGGCCATCCCGGCCAGTGAACGGCGCAAGATCGCGCTGTTCACCAACGTCCATGAGGACGCCGTCATTTCCTCGGTGGACGCGGATTCCATCTATCGCATCCCCATGCTGCTGCATGCCCAGGGCCTTGATCAGATCGTGGTGCGCAAGTTACGCCTGGACGTGCCCCTGGCGAACCTGCAGGAATGGCAGGATGTCATGGAAGATCTGGAGGCCCAGGAGGGTGAGGTCACGGTGGCGATGGTGGGCAAGTATGTCGACCATTCGGATGCCTACAAATCCCTCACCGAAGCCCTGATACACGCCGGTTTGAAGACCCGCACCAAGGTCAGGATTCAATCCATCGAGGCCGAGGAAATCGAGGCCAGCGGGCTCGGACTCCTCAAGGGTGTGGATGCGATCCTGGTTCCGGGCGGGTTCGGCAAGCGCGGCATCGAAGGCATGATCGCCGCCGCGAAGCATGCTCGAACGAACGGGATTCCCTACCTCGGCATCTGTCTGGGCATGCAGGTCGCGGTCATCGATTACGCCCGCGATGTGGCCCATCTGGAAGGCGCCAACAGCACCGAGTTCCTGCCGAATACCCCGCATCCGGTGATTGCCTTGATCACCGAGTGGCAGGACGCGGCGGGCAACGTCGAGTACCGCAACCCGGATTCCGATCTGGGCGGCACCATGCGGCTGGGTGGACAGCAATGCCAACTGGTCTCCGGCAGCCTCGCCGCGCGGGTCTATGGCCGGGAAGTCATCAGCGAGCGGCACCGTCATCGCTACGAATTCAATAACCGCTATCTGGAGCGTCTCCAGGAGGCGGGCCTGAAGATATCCGGCAAGACGCTCGACGGGCGGTTGGTCGAAGTGATCGAAATTCCCGACCATCCCTGGTTTCTGGCTTGCCAGTTTCACCCGGAATTCACCTCGACCCCACGCCGGGGCCATGCCCTGTTCTCGGGCTTCATCACGGCGGCGCGCGCGCATGCCCAAGGCAGGAAATCCCCCGCATGAAACTCTGTGGTTTTGACGTGGGCCAGGACCAGCCCTGCTTTCTGATTGCGGGTCCCTGCGTGATCGAGAGCGAACAACTCGCCCTGGATACGGCCGGCGAACTAAAGGATTTGACCGGGCGCCTGGGCGTTCCTTTCATTTACAAATCCTCCTTCGACAAGGCGAACCGCTCCTCGCAGGCCAGCTTTCGGGGATTGGGCATCGAGGAAGGTCTGCGCATCCTGGCCGAGGTCAAACGACAGATCGGCGTGCCAGTCCTGACCGATGTCCACGAGGATACCCCCCTGCACGAGGTGGCCAGCGTGGTCGATGTCATGCAGACACCGGCGTTTCTCTGCCGTCAGACCAATTTCATCCGCGCCGTGGCCGCGCAAGGTCTCCCCGTCAATATCAAGAAAGGCCAATTCCTGGCGCCCTGGGACATGAAGAATGTCGTCAACAAGGCCAAAGCCACGGGCAACGAGCAGATCATGGTCTGCGAGCGGGGAGTATCCTTCGGATACAACAACCTGGTTTCCGACATGCGCGCATTGGTCATCATGCGCGAGACGGGCTGTCCCGTGGTATTCGATGCCACTCACTCGGTGCAACTGCCCGGCGGCCAGGGCGACTGTTCGGGCGGGCAGCGCGAGTTCGTCCCCACACTCGCCAAGGCGGCGGTGGCGGTGGGCATCGCGGGTCTGTTCATGGAAACCCATCCCGATCCTGACCAGGCCCTGAGCGACGGACCCAACGCCTGGCCGCTGGATCGCATGGCTGAATTACTGGAAGTCCTCACCGCCATAGACCGGACCGTCAAGGCCCATCCGCTCGACTAATATTTACTCTTTACCGTTACCCCTACCCCATCACGATCACAGGAGATCACAGCTCATGAGCAAAATCGTTGACGTCAAGGCACTTGAAGTGCTGGATTCTCGTGGCAACCCCACCGTTGCCGTCGATGTCATCCTGGAATCCGGCGCGGTTGGCAGCGCCATGGTGCCGTCAGGCGCCTCCACGGGTTCGCGCGAAGCCATCGAACTGCGCGACGGCGACAAGGCCCGCTACCTGGGCAAGGGCGTGACCCAGGCGGTCGCGAACGTCAATGGCGAAATCCGCGGCGCCGTCCTCGGCCTGGATGCCGCCGACCAGAAGGCCCTGGACGCCAAGATGATCGCCCTGGATGGCACCGACAACAAGGGCCGCCTGGGCGCCAACGCCATCCTCGGCGTGTCCCTGGCGGCCGCGCGCGCCTCCGCCACCGAGGCCGGCAAGCCGCTCTACGCCTACCTCAACGACAGCGGGGAGTACCTGTTACCGGTGCCGATGATGAACATCATCAACGGCGGCGCGCATGCAGACAACAGTGTGGACATGCAGGAATTCATGATCCTGCCGGTAGGCGCCCCGACCTTCCGCGAGGCACTCCGTTACGGCGCCGAGGTCTTCCACGCCCTGAAGAAGGTGCTGCATGATCGCGGAATGGCGACCGGCGTAGGCGATGAAGGCGGTTTCGCGCCCAATCTGCCGTCCAACGAGGCCGCCATCGAAGTGATCCTGGAAGCCATCAAGAACGCGGGCTACGAAGCCGGCAAGGACATCTTCCTCGGTCTCGATGTCGCCAGTTCCGAGTTCTACAAGGATGGCAAGTACCACCTCGAATCCGAAGGCAAGGTTTTCACTTCCGAGGAATTCGTGGACTACCTGGCCGCCTGGGTCGACAAATATCCGATCATCTCGATCGAAGACGGTCTGGCCGAAGGTGACTGGCATGGCTGGGGCATCATGACCGACAAGCTGGGATCGAAAATCCAGATCGTCGGCGACGATCTGTTCGTGACCAACCCGGCCATCCTGAAGAAGGGTATCGAAGCCAAGGTCGCCAACTCCATCCTGATCAAGGTCAATCAGATCGGCTCGCTCACCGAAACCCTGGACGCCATCGCCATGGCTCATGGTTCTGACTACACCTGCGTGATGTCTCACCGCTCCGGCGAAACCGAGGACTCGACGATCGCCGACTTGGCTGTCGCAACCCGTTCCGGCCAGATCAAGACCGGTTCCCTCAGCCGTTCCGACCGCATCGCCAAGTACAACCGCCTGCTGAAGATCGAGGCGGAACTGGGCGACAAGGCCCGGTATGCCGGGAAGAACGCCTTCAAACGGGCCTTCTGAGCAATCGCTAATTCCGGGACGCCTTGTACAAGCTGATCGTCTTCCTGCTGATCCTCATCGCCGCGCTGCAATACCGGCTTTGGCTGGGTGATGGCAGTATTCGCGAATATGGCGAAATCAATACCCGTATCGAGGAACTGAAGCAGGAAGGCGAACGGCGACGCATCCGGAATGCCGCCGTGGCCGCCGATGTCAGGGATCTGCGGGAAGGCACGGAGGCCGTCGAGGAACGCGCGCGACATGAATTGGGCATGATCAAGCCGGGGGAAACCTTTGTGCAGGTTTACGACGATAATGCCGCCGCGAAGGCCGTGGAACCGTCCGCCGATGTTTCCTACAAGCCCGGAGCCGGCTCCGGGCGTTCGGAACTGGGGCCTTCCGCCGGCAAATCTCCCAAGCCAGGCAAGAAAAAGCCACCCAAGGCAAAACCCCCGAAAGTTGATAAATCCCATTGATATCATGACCTTAACAGCAACCACCACTCTCTTCGCTCTGACGGGCGACGGGCCGTGAAGCCACGGTACTGGGCAATAGTGCCCGCTGCCGGAGTGGGCAAACGGATGGGCGGAGCCATCCCCAAACAATATCTGGAAGTCGCGGGCAAGCCGGTACTGCAACACACGCTGGAACGGCTGCTATCCGTGGAGCGCCTAACCGGAATACGGGTGGCGCTGGGCGCGGAGGACGGTTACTGGCCCGACCTGCCTTGCGCCAAACACCCGCGCATCCAGACCGCGCCGGGTGGCCAGGAACGCGCGGACTCGGTCTACTCTGCCCTTTTGAGTCTCGAAGATCGTGCGCGGCCCGAGGACTGGGTGCTGGTCCACGATGCCGCCCGCTTATGCCTGACACGCGGTGATGTTCTCAAACTCATCGAAACACTCTGTGACGATCCGGTGGGCGGCATCCTAGCCCTGCCGGTCAGTGATACCCTGAAAGCGGTGGACGAGACGGGGCTGATTACCGGTACGCCGGATCGTCGCCTGATCTGGCGGGCGTTGACTCCCCAGATGTTCCGTTATGGGCTGCTGCGGAAGGCGCTGGCGGATGCCGCGGAGCAGGGCAAGCTGGTCACGGATGAAGCCAGCGCCCTGGAATTGGCGGGCTATCAACCGCGCATCGTCGAGGGACGCCCGGACAATATTAAAATCACCCGGCCGGAGGATTTGCCACTGGCCGCCTTTTACCTGGAGCGACAATGTTACGAATAGGTCAGGGTTACGATGCACACCGCTTTGCCGAAGGCGGTCAACTCATGCTGGGTGGCGTGCCGATCGAATTCGAGAAAAGCCTCGCGGCGCATTCGGACGGCGATGTGGCGCTGCACGCCCTCTGCGACGCCCTGCTCGGCGCGGCGGCGATGGGTGACATCGGGCGTCACTTTCCGGATACCGATCCCAATTTCAAGGGTATCGATAGCCGCATTCTGGTCCGCAACATCTGCGCCAAGCTGACGGCGCAGGGTTATTCGGTGGGCAATGTCGATGTCACCATCGTCGCCCAGAAACCGAAATTGCTGCCTTACATCGACCGGATGCGGGCGACCATTGCGACGGATCTGCAAATCGAAATCGACGCCGTGAACGTCAAGGCCACCACGACCGAGGGCATGGGCTTCGAGGGACGCGGCGAAGGCATTTCCGCCTATGCGGTCGCTCTCCTGAACAAGGCCTGATCCAGCGAATGAGTGATCCCACGGCGGATCTGCCCTACGCTCTCGGTGGACCGGCAGGGACGGGCGCCCTGAAACAGACTCCGGAGGATTTCATCGTCGAGGAAATCCTGGGCTTCCAGCCTTCGGGTGAGGGCGAACATGTGTTCCTCTTCATCGAGAAGCGCGGCGAAAATACCGACTACGTCGCCCGCCAGTTGGCCCGCTTTGCCGGCATCTCGGCAAGACAGGTCAGCTACGCCGGTCTGAAGGACCGGCAAGGTGTCACCCGGCAGTGGTTCAGCCTCCAGATGCCGGGCATGGTAGAACCGGACTGGTCATCATTCGAGAGCGATGCGGTGCGCATCCTGGAGACCCGCCGCAATGCCCGCAAACTGCGCAAGGGCGCGGCCAGCGGCAACCGTTTCGAATTGACCGTTCGCGACCTCGACGCCCCGCCCGCCGCCCTGGAGCAGCGACTCGCCGAGTTGGCGGAACAGGGCGTACCCAACTATTTCGGCCCGCAGCGCTTCGGCCATGAGGGGCGGAATCTGGAACGCGCTCGCGAACTGTTCGCGAACCCGGGGCGGCGGATCGATCCGCACCAGCGGGGGCTCTACCTGTCGGCCGCGCGTTCCGAGATCTTCAACCGGATACTCGCCGCCAGGGTGCGGGCCGGTCATTGGAATAACGCGATTCCGGGGGATGTCTTCATGTTCGCCGACTCGCATAGCTTCTTCAAACCCGACTCGATAGATGCGGACATTCTTGAGCGCGTGAACAGACGTGCCATCCATCCCAGCGGGGTGCTGTGGGGAACGACCCCCTCCACGGCCACCGGGGAGGCTCTGGCCATCGAAACGGAGGCGGTCGGGCCGCTCGCCGAATTCACGGCGGGACTCGAACAGATGCGGCTGGAAACCGCGAGGCGGCCCTTCCGGCTCTGTCCGCAGGAACTGGCCTGGACCTTGCCTGCCGCAAACTTGCTGAAACTGCGGTTCGCCCTTCCCTCGGGCGCCTATGCCACGACCGTGCTGAGAGAACTCGTCCGCTGTGAAGGTATCGATGCCTGAATCCGGCCCGGCCGGCTCTGTTTCCGAATCACCCATCGAATTATCATCGCCCGAATACACTTGGAGATTACACCATGAGCATAGGATTGATCTGCAACAGGGATACCATCGTTGTCCGTCGCGAAGAATCCATTTTTACCGCCGCCAAACTGATGCGCGAACATCATGTGGGTAGCGTGGTCGTGGTCGAGGATACCCCCGACGGTCTCAAGCCGGTCGGCATGCTGACCGATCGCGACATGGTGGTCGAAATCATCGCGATGGAACTCGATCCCCAGACCGTCACCGTCGGCGATGTCATGAGCTTCGATCTGGTCACCGCCCGGGAGCACGATGGCATCTGGGGCACGCTCAAACGCATGCGCAGCCAAGGCATCCGCCGGCTACCGGTAGTCGACGACCAGTCACGGCTGATTGGCATCATCAGCGTGGACGACCTGCTGGAATTGCTGGTGGGCGAACTGACCGACCTGGTCAAACTAACCGGCCGGGAAAGGGAACGTGAAATCCTCAAGCGCAATGGGTGAAGCCATGACCGTCGTCATCTATCACAATCCGCGCTGCAGCAAATCGCGTCAGACACTGGAACTGCTGCGCGACCGGGGTATCGAGCCGCTCATCATCGAGTATCTGAAGACGCCACCCGATGCGGCCGCTCTCGAAGACATACTCCAGAAGCTGAATCTGGAACCCCGCGCACTGATGCGGCGTGGTGAAGCCGTCTATGCGGAGGCGGGCCTGGCCAATCCCGAACTCGATCGGTCAACCCTGATCGCCGCCATGGTCGCTCACCCCATCCTCATCGAACGACCGATCGTCCTCGCCAACGGCAGGGCCGCCATTGGCCGCCCGCCAGAAAACATTCTGTCGATCCTTTAAGCCGGCGACTGGCGAAAGGCATCCCTAGTGCATTCCCACCCATGACGGAAATTCTCGTTCTCTACTACAGCCGCTTCGGCGCTACATCGGAAATGGCCAACCTGATCGCGCGCGGCGTCGAGGAAGTCCCCGGCGCCCTGGCCAAGGTCCGCACCGTGCCGGAAATCTCGCCCAACTGCCAGGCCACCGAACCCGGCATCCCCGACCAGGGGCCACCCTATGCCACGCTGGATGATTTGCAGGACTGTGACGGCCTGGCCCTGGGCAGCCCCACCCATTTCGGTAACATGGCCGCCCCCCTGAAATATTTCCTGGATAGCAGCAGCGGGCTCTGGTTCTCAGGCGCCCTGTCCGGCAAGCCGGCGGGTGTCTTTACCTCGACTTCTTCCATGCACGGCGGGCATGAAGCTACCCTGTTCACCATGATGGTGCCCCTGCTGCATCATGGCATGGTGCTGGTCGGCCTCCCCAGCCGCGAAGCCGCGCTGGGCAAGACCCAGACGGGCGGAACGCCCTATGGCCCCAGCCGTTACACGGGTGGCGGCCGTGATGCCATGAGCGAGGAGGAGCGCCAAATCTGCCGGGCGCTGGGCAAGCGCCTGGCACTCACCGCGCAAGCCTTGAAACAGAGGCCCATAGGCTGATCGACGGCGCACGCACGATTCAGGCAGCATGGCCCAGCAACTCCCCCTGCCGCTAGGCTTCAATCCCGAACAAGGTTTTGCGCAGTTCTGGCCGGGTCCGAATCACGAACTGATCGAGCACCTGCGCCGAATCAGCGTCCAGCCCGGCGAAGCCCTGACCTTTCTGTGGGGCCCCTCGGGCCGCGGCAAGACGCATCTGCTGAACGCCTGCTGTTCGCGGGCCGCCGAGCATGGGTGCTCGACGGCCTATCTGCCCCTGACATTGCTGCTGGAGCATGGCCCCGAGATCCTGGACGGACTGGAAAGCTATCAGTTCATCAGTCTGGATGACGTGGAGCGGGTGGCCGGGCGCCCGTCGGCCGAACTCGCCCTGTTTCACCTGTTCAACCGCGCGCGCGATCAGGGTCAAACTCTGGCCATGGCCGCCACCCTGCCCCCCGCCCAACTGCCCATCGGACTACCGGATTTGGCGAGTCGGCTGACCTGGGGCCTGACCCTGCCCGTGCAGGCGCTGTGCGGCGACGACACCCTCCAGGCCCTGAGTTTGCGGGCCAGCCATCTCGGCCTGCAATTGCCGCCCGCCGTCGGCCGCTACCTCATGAACCGCGCTCCCCGCGATCTGCCGGCTCAACTTGCCCTGCTCGATCGGCTCGATCAGGCCTCGCTGGCCGCCCAACGCCGTCTGACGATTCCCTTCGTGAAATCTCTCCTGGAGACTCCTCCATGAGAGTGCTGGTCATCGGGACAGGCGCCATCGGCAGCTTTTATGGCTCCCTGTTAGCCAAGTCTGGGTGTGCCGTGTCCGTGCTCGCCCGCTCCGATTACGCTCAAATCAAGGCGCACGGGATCGATCTGACCAGCGACACACCGCTGGGCCGCTGGCATTTCGCCCCGGCGGCTGTCATCCGCGACGCCGCCGAACTCGCGGACCCGCCTGACGTGGTGTTGCTCTGCGTCAAGGTGCTGCCGGGTCTGGATCGCGCGGCGCTGTTGCGCCCGACGCTAGGCGCCGACACCCGCATCGTCCTGCTCTCCAACGGGGTCGAAATCGAGGACGAGATCGCCGCCGCCTTTCCCGGCCACGAACTCATCAGCGGACTGGCCTTCATCTGCGTGACCCGCACGGCTCCCGGCCATATCTGGCATCAGGCCTATGGCCATCTGGCCCTGGGCAAGTTTCCGGCCGGCCTGAGCGAGACGACCCGCGCCTTGGCCGCGGCCTTCGAAAACGTCGGCATCCCCTGTGAGGCGACCGCGGACATCGTCACCGCGCGCTGGCGGAAATGCCTGTGGAATGCCGCCTTCAACCCGCTCTCCGTGCTCTCGGGCGGACTGAGCACGACCGCCATGCTCGGCAGCCAGGAGCCTTTCATCCGCGCCATCATGACCGAGGTTTGCGCCATCGCCCGCGCCCTGGGTCATCCGCTGGCCGAACCACTCATCGACCAGCAAATCGCCAGCACCCACCGGATGCCGCCCTACAAGACCAGCATGCTGCTGGATTTCGAGGCGGGCCGTCCCATGGAAACCGAGGCCATCCTCGGCAACGCCGTCAGAGCCGGCCAGCGAGCGGGCATTCCCATCCCACACCTCGAATCGGTCTACGCCCTGATGAAACTGCGGGAAATGGCCCTGGCCTGAAAACGCACTTATCGGCCGAAAAACCGTGCGGGAGGAGGGCTGGATTCACTACCATTCGGTGAGCCGTTCGCTGAGCGGAGTCGAAGCGAACTGACCACACACCGGGTTGCATTGGCTTCGACTCCGTCCGGCCAGCGGAACCCGACGCCTGGCAGTTCCAGCCTTTGGTTTTCATACAGAGCAATGCATTCGATCTTGGCCCGAGATAATGCGAATTGGACATGATGGAACGATCTAACCAGCCGTTGGCCAGGCGTGGCGCGCGAGGGCTCCCGCCCCGATCCCGGTTTATACTATCCGCCCTCTTTTCTCGCCCCACCCGGGAACCCGCCATGTCCACTCACGATGACTATCAGGAACACCTGACCCTTGCCCGTCAATTCGACCTCGACATCCCCGTCATGCAGGGACAACTGACCTGCGCCTTCGTCGGCGAGTGGTCGCATGGCAAGAGCGCCCTGCTCAACAGCCTCATCGGCCTGCCACTGCTGCCCAGCGGGCCGACGCCGACCAACAAGACCATCGTGCGGCTCAGCCTGGGCGAGGCCGCCGAACCCGTCGCCACCGTCCATGCCGACGCCGATGCCGTCCGGCACTACACCGGGCAGGCCGCGATCGAGGCCCTGCAAGGCGCGCGGGAGCATTTGCTCGGCATCGACTACCGGGCGGCCAATCTCGACCTGCCGGCCAACACCGTGTTCATCGACACGCCCGGCCTCAACGACACCGATCAGATGGCCAGCTCGCGGGCCGAATCGGTGGCGGCGGATGTGGTCGTGTTCGTCATCAACGCCGATGTCTCCGCCATCAACCAGACGCAGATCGAGTTCATCCAGCAGGTGCTGCTGGCCAAGGCCGACCTGAGCGATCTCTTCTTCGTCTTCACCCACGGCGACCTGGTACAGGATGCGCGGGACCGCGACCGGCTGCGGGAACGGCTGGGCGCCGAGATCGGTCCCGACCATATCTTCTTCCTGTCCAACAAGGACCAGAGCGGCGTCCAGGCCTTCAAGCAGGACTTCTACGCCTACCTCGCCGAGCGCCGGGGGGCCCTCCTCGCCCACCGCCAGCAACGCCAGACCCGGCGGTTGCTGGAGGCGCTGCACCGCGCCGTCACCCTGGAGCGCGCCGCGCTGGCCCAGTACCAATCACAGACCGCCGAGGAACGTCTGCGTCTGCTGGCCGAAATCCAGGCCGCCCGCGTCAAGGAATCGACCAAGAAGTCCGAACTGCGCGAGCGCGCCCGCCAGCGGCGGGAGGACGCCCTGCGCGAGTTCCGCAAACTGCTGGCCCAGGGCGAGGAGCAGATCGATACGTTCATCGACGCCAGCCGCCCCGAGCAGCTCCGGCAGCCCGGCTATCTCAAGGACAAGATCGACGCCATCATGGTGCAACAGATTCAGCCCGCCGTGCGCGAGCGGCTGGAAGCGGTGCTGCGCACCCTCCAGACGGACGTCGAGGAGGGCCAGACCTACTCCACCGCGTTGCTGGCGAACCTGGACATTCAACTGCCGCCCCACGCCTCCCCGCTCTCCCGCGTGACCGCCGAGCACATCCTGCCGCTGGCCGTGCTCGGCAGCGTCGCCGTCTTCGGCTGGGTCACCGTGCCCACCCTGCTGCTGGGCTTCCTGACGCTCAAGGCGCGCTAGTTCGGGCTGGTGCGGTATGCCGACCAGACCGGGTTGCTGGACCTGGCGCTGGACAAGGTCAAGGACGCCGCCGCCAGCGCCTACCGGCAGGCGGTCAAGGTCGCCGTGGCCCAGGTGTTCAGCGATTACCTGCGCCAGCTCGGCGGATATTTCGACGAGGTGCTGAGGAAAGTCACGGAACAGGCCCTGGGCCAGATCGACTTGGTAGCCGGCCTCGAAGCCCGTCTACGGCAACTGCGCGAGGAAGGCGGCCAGGCCAGCATCGAGCGCGAGCTGCGCCTGGATCGGGCCGAGGCGCTGTTGGCCGCCCACCCGCTCGCGCCGCGTTGAAGACCTTGAACCCTGGGAGCATCGCCATGAACCTTTTCGACCTCAAACCCGAACTCCTCGCGATCTACCAAAACCTGATCGACGAGACCGAGCTGTTACCCGGCCAGGCGGAAGCGCTCGGGCAAGCCCGCGACCGCCTACAAGACGAGCAATTCAGCCTGGTCGTCGCCGGGCGGTTCTCGGTGGGCAAGTCCCTGCTCATCAATCGCGCCTTTCTCGGCGCGGATATCCTGCCGTCCCGCAACGAGCCCACCAACTGCCATCCGGTCTACATCGTGTATGGCCCGGAGAACCGCCTGACGCTGCGCGACGTCGAGGGCGGGCTCGAAACGGTCGTTGGCGACGAGAAGATCGCCCAAGCTCTGGAAGAATTTGGCTCGCAAAGCCAGGGCCGCCGGCCCGACCGGTACCAGCATTTCGAGCTGGCCTGGAACGATCCTAAGATGCTCCAGATGCTCCAGCGGGGCGTGGTGCTGGTGGATACCATCGGCACCGAGGACACCGAGGAGCACTACATCCAGAAAACCTATGCCGAGATGGAAAAGGCCAGCGCCGTGCTGTTCCTGTTCAATATGCAGCAGGTCGGCACGGATTCCGAGCTGAAGTTTCTCGACCGCTACCTGAGCGGCGCCCGCAAGAAGCTGTTCATCGTGCTGACGCGCGCCGATACCCGCGACGAGGACGAGCAGCGGGAAATCCGCGAGGACTTCGCCCAGCGCATCCAACCCTTCTTCGCCGCCCGCCAGATTCGCGTCGAGGACCGCGTCTTCGTCGTCTCGGCCAAGACCCGCCAGGGTCTGGACCGGCTCCGCCAGGCCCTGATCGACTTCATCGCCAACGACCGCTTCAAGGAACTGTTCCGCGAGCACGCCGGCGGGCTGCACCAGCGGGTGCGAACCGTCCGCGAACAACTGGACCGCGAATTCCGCGATCTGCTGGCCAGACAGGCGGGCGACAATCAGGTGTTGCGGGAGCAGCAGCAGCAAATCGAGCGACTGGAGGAAGACCTGAAACATCGGGGCACAGAGATCAAGAGCCTGCAGGACGAGGTGATCGAGAGTGCGATCGACGAAGCCCGGGGAGAACTCGGCAAACTCCTGGATGACACCCTGGACAAGGTTCGGATGGCTGCCGACAAGGAAGCCCTGAAGTATGCGCTGGAGCGGCTGCCGAACGACCTGAGGCGGGTTTTCGACCGCACCGGTCGGCAGGTGCAAAGTGGGATTCGTGAGGGCTTGCGGGAGCGCATCAAGAGTTGGTCGGGCCGGCCCGATTTTGATTCGGAAAGGCTGTTTGAAGAGCTGGGGGGCTGGCGGTTCGAGGACTTCAGCGTTTTTGGGGCTAAATTGGCCGAGGCGCTCGGTGTCGCAGGCTCGATCTGGGGTATACTCGGTGGAGTCGCCGTATTTATTGAAAGCCTTAACAAGACGGCTCAGACAGGTAAAGTCGTCTTATGGTGGCAGTCCTTGGCAGGGGGCGCCGCAGCGCCCGCCATCGCGCCCGCGCTGACCGCCGCCGCGCCCTGGGTTCTGGGTGGGTTGGCGACCATGGCGCTGGGCCATCAGTTCGCCAAATGGATGAGTAAAAAGAGCCTCCAGGCCTGCAAGGATGAGGTGAGCAAAAGTCTGCGCAAGGCAATCAATCAACTAGAAGACACCTTTCGGGAAGCCATCACCGACTACACGGAGCAGCAACTCCAGCGCTACCTTGAGCACCTGGAACGACACCTCGAGCAGGAACGCAAGCGCCTGGAAGCGCTGCTCCGGGAGAAAGACCCCGCCGCCATCCAGCGGGCGATCGCGACCAGCCAGGCTCGGCGCGAGCGCGCGGACGGCTACCTGGAGCGGCTCGCCGCGCTCCAGACAAGGGCCGCCTGCTGCTTGACTGACAAAACTTTCATCCCCCTGCAATGGCGTGCATTGGTGCCTCCTGGAGCAATCGAATTTTCCATGGCAAGGTTTTGATCCAGGCAGACCGTTCCGGCTGTTTCCGAGAA
>Ga0172373_10002577_pt1 | contig 27538 bp, 28 predicted proteins | sample Lak10m_2_FD_114546 | JGI IMG/M metagenome (GOLD analysis project Ga0172373, IMG submission 114546) | Freshwater microbial communities from Kabuno Bay, South-Kivu, Congo - kab_092012_10m | ecosystem: Environmental > Aquatic > Freshwater > Lake | place: Democratic Republic of the Congo...
CGAAATAGCCGATGCGCGGGTCCGCGTAATCGGCGGCACGTCTGCTGAGCACCTCAGCTCGTTCGTCAAATGGCTAAGTGCGCAGCAATACTCAGCAGGCTATGCCTGCATTGTGGCAAGACATAAACGTAGCTATCGCTTTCGACGACGAGAATGCGCTGCCGGGGGTACTTCGCCGGGTTTGGGTGGGCCAGGATATCCGGCAAGCCGCCGGCCTCGATGGCGACGACGATGTTCTCGAACGAGATGCCCCGCTCCGCTCTGATGGCCCCGTTCTTCTCTGGACTCCAGCGGAATGGTTTCATGTCGCCAGTTTGCGTCGCTGTGTGCCTTTTGTCACCACTGCAGCGGTGGCTGCCAAATTTCCCGATTTCCGCGCATCACCATTCATACTACAATCAGTACCGTTAAGTCGATTTCAGGTACTGATATGAATACCCTCACCGTATCCGAATTGAAGCGTCGCGGCATGGCGGCGATCGAGGACGGGCTGCGCCAGGGGCCGGTGCATATCGTCAAGCGCAACAAGCCGGCGGCGGTGGTGCTGACCGAGGACGAGTATCAGCGCCTCGCACATGGCCGGGTATCCGCCCCCGGCGGCGTCACTGCCGTGCAGTGGCTGCTGAATCAGCGCCCGGCCGGCAAGCGCAGCAAGGCGCAGATCGATGCGGACCTCAAGGCCGAGCGCGACTGGTGATCGCTTTCTTCGACGCCAGCGCCCTGATCTACCTGATCGAAGGCGCGGAGCCGTTCGCCGCCAGGGTACGCAAGGAGCTCGCGGCGGCGGCCAAGCGGCATCCTGATCTGGGCGCTGCCGTAAGCCGCCTGTCATGGCTGGAATGCCGGGTCCGGCCGATGAAGGGCAACGACAGCGTGACCTTGGCGGCCTTCGATGCCTTTTTTGCCCGGCCCGACCTCGCCTGGGTGGAATTGACCCGGGACGTGATTGAACTGGCGAGCGCGATCCGCGCGCAGACCGGCCTGAAGACGCCGGATGCACTGCAGGCGGCATCCTGTCTCCAGTTGGGTGCCGCGCACCTGTTCCTGACGGGCGACAGCGTATTCAAACGGGTCGCCGGACTGAATGTAAAGCTACTGACATGACCTGCCCGGGCGGCGGTTGCCAACAGCTGCGGGCCGCAACAAGACAACGCAGCCCGGGCAGTCGATCAAGTCAGCAAAGCGAACTGCGGCGCCTGTGCCGCCTTGCGGTCAAAGGTGGCGGTATGCCTTGCACCGAGGCGCTGATAACAAGCGCACCTCTGCCCGCCACGCTTGTCACGCCTCGATGGCAACCCGATAATCCGCCTTACTTTGCGTCTTACCGTCGGAGATTGCCGTGGCTACCGCAACCATTACGCCTTCCAGCAAGGGTCAGGTCGTGATCCCGAAGGAAATTTGGGGCAAGCTGCATTGGGACGCGGGAAGGCAGATCACCCTAGTGTCGAGCGCATCTGGCGTGACGCTCAAGGCCGTTCCGACCAGGACCAGGCATCGACTTCGCCGATGCGCTGCACCTCGCCGCCTGCGGTAACGCCGTCATGCAAAGCTTCGACCGCAACTTCTGCACGGCGGCGCGCGTCGCGGGCATCGCTCCCCAGCGGCGGGTATGGGAGGTTTGAATCGCCGTGCCGCCAGCGCCGACTTTTGATCGCAGAGAACTGCCGGCCTGCCAATGAGCCACGGCCTTGAGGGCACACTGGCCATGCGCCAGCCCGCTCGGCTTGCCTGGCCCATGGCACTGAAAGCCGTAGCCGCCTTGCTGGTCCTCAACGGACTGCTGAGCTTCGGGCCCTGGTGGCCGACGCCGGGCATCGTGCCGCAGGCCCGGCTGGCGCCCGAGTTCGTCGCCCTGTGGCTGCTCCTGCTGTGGCTGGCGGCGCGCCAGCCGCAACTCTCGCGCCGCAGGCTGCACGTCCTGTCGGCCATGGTGCTGTGCCTGATCCTCGGCCGCTATGCCGATGTCACCGCACCCAGCCTGTTCGGCCGACCGGTCAACCTCTACTGGGATTTGCCCCAGTTGCCGCGCTTCCTCTGGGTGACGGCCCAGGACCACCCGGCGTGGCTGTCCGTCGCGGTGGCGGCGGCGGTGCTGGGCTTCGGCTGGCTGCTGTTCGCCCTCATCCGGCTTTGCCTGGCGACGCTGATGCAGACCCTGGTGCCGTGGACCCTGCGATCCTTCCCGGCCTGGCTGATCAGCTTCGCTGCCGCCCTGCTGGCGGCGGCCCATCTGGCCGGGGTCCCGGGCACCGGCCGCTGGGCGTCCCACGCCGTGCTGCCCACCTATGCCCAGCAGCTCGGCCTGCTGTGGGATGCCCACGCCCCGGGGCGTTTGGCGCAGGCGCTGCCCGCCGTCACGGCCACCGAAGACGCCCTGGCGACGCACGGCCCGCAGGTATTCGCGGCGCTGGCCGGGCGCGACGTGAGCATCATCTTCCTCGAATCCTTCGGCGCGGTCCTCTACGACCACCCCCAGGCGCGACCGGCCACCGATCCCGCGCGCCGGGCCCTGCAGCAGGCGCTGACGGCCAGCGGCCGGCAGGTGGTCTCGGGATTCTTCCGCTCGCCCACGGTCGGCGGCGCCTCCGACCTCGCCCACCTGTCGCTGCTGTCGGGCATCGACCTTTCGGACCCGCGGCGCCACAACCTGCTGCTGACCACCGGCCGGCCGACGCTGCTGCACCTTTTCAAGCAGGCCGGCTACCAGACTTTCGGCGTCTATCACGCGGTTTCGTGGCCCTGGCCGGAGCATGTCTACTACGGCTTCGACCACTACATCGACGGCCCGGCACTGCGCTACGACGGCCCGCCGATCACCTTCTGGAAGATTCCCGACCAGGTTGCGCTGGCCCGCTACGAGAAGCAGTTTCCGCGCCGCGCCGACAGCCCGCCGCGGGTGCTGTTCTTTCCCACCATCAGTTCGCATTTTCCGTTCAGCCCGGTGCCGCCCTACCAGCCCGACTGGCAGCGTGCGCTGAGTTCCACGCCCTTCGATGCGAAAGAACTGGAGGCTGTCGCTGCCCAGCGGGTGAACTGGTTCGACATGCGCCCCGACTACCTCGCCAGCGTCAACTATGTGTATCGCTGGCTGAGCGGCTACTTCACGCTGCCGGAAGCGCGGGAAACCATTTATGTGCTGATCGGCGACCATCAGCCGACCGCCAACATCACCGGCGAGCAGCCGCCCTGGGATGTGCCGGTGCACATCATCAGCCGTGACCCTGCCCTGCTCGACCGTTTCAAGGCGCAGGGCTTCTCCGATGGCCTGTGGCCGGAGCGCACGGTGCTGGGCGGCATCCATCACCTGACGAGCCTGCTGCTCAGCAGCTTCGGTCCCGCAGCGGCGCGGCCCTGAGCGCGTCGATCGAGGCCGCCGCGGTGCAAAGACTCATCCTGTCCCCACCCGCCGCACCGGCAGCGCCCGTCCGCCGCGGGCGATGGGCGGTCGCGCTGCTGATCGCGCTGTGCATCGCCGCCAGCAACCTACTGGTCTGGGCGCTGTTTCACGGACAGCTTGAGGCGCCCGACCACGCCGGGCCGATCGCCGGCTTTTCCTACAGCGGCGCCGACCGCTGGGACAATCCGGTCAAGGGACAGCGGCCATCGGCCACCGACCTCGACCGCGACCTGGCGCTGCTCGCGCGGCACACGCGGCGCATCCGCACCTATACGGCGGCCGACCATCCCGAGCTGCCCGAGATCGCCCGCAAGCACGGCGTGCAGGTGATGCTGGGGGCATGGCTCAACGAACAGCTCGACAGCAACCAGCGCGATCTCGGTGCCGCCATCGCGCTTGCCCGCTCGCAGCCCAACGTTCATCGGCTGATCGTCGGCAACGAAACGCAACTGAAGGCCACGCTGCCGCCCAACCGCCTCGCCGCCTACCTCGACCAGGCCCGCGCCGCGCTGCGCGCGACGTCGGTCCAGGTGTCGACCGCCGAACCCTGGCATGTCTGGCTGGCGCAGCCGCAGCTGGCGCGGCATGTGGATTTCATCGCCATCCACGTGCTGCCCTACTGGGAAAAGGAATCCATCGACTCCGCCGTGGCCACCAGCCTGAAGCAGATCGCGCGGGTGCAGGCGCGCTTTCCGGATCGAAAAGTCGTGATCGCCGAAATCGGCTGGCCGAGCAACGGCGCGCCCCTGGGCAAGGCCCTTGCCTCGGCGGCGAACCAGGCGCGCTTCGTCCGCGGCTTCCTGCGCCAGGCGGAATCCCTGGGGCTGGACTACTACCTGATCGAGGCCTTCGACCAGCCGTGGAAGATGGCCAGCGAAGGGCGCGCGGGCGCCTACTGGGGCCTGTGGGACGCCGCGCGCCAGCCCAAGTTCGAGCTCAGCGGCCCGGTGCTGGCAGACCCGCACTGGCAGCGCAAGGCCGGGGTCGCCAGCGTGCTGGGCGCGGCCTTGATGCTGGCCTTCCTGCTGGCCCTGCCGCGCCTGCGGCTGGCCGCTCGCATCAGCTTCTGCGTGACGGCCCAGGCCGTCGTCTCGGTGGGCGTGATCCTGGTGTCGATCCCGCTGGCCCATTACCTGACGCTTGCCGATGTCATCGGGCTGGTGCTGGTCGCCGTCGCCCTCGCCTTCATCAGTGCCACCCTGCTGACGCAGGCCTTCGAATTCGCCGAGCGCTTCTGGTCGGGCGCGCCGGAAAGCCCGCCGTCGCCCCCCGCACCGGCCTTCGCGCCACCCCCCTTCATCAGCATTCACCTGGCCTGCGCCAATGAGCCGCCGGCGATGGTCATCGAAAGCGTCAAATCGCTGCTGGCCATCGACTGGCCGGCCTTCGAGGTGATCGCGGTGGACAACAACACCCGCGACCCGCAGGCCCGCCAGCAGTTGGCCGAATGGATGGCGGCGCGCCAGGACGCGCGGCTGCGCTTTGCCCAATGGGAACACCTGCCCGGCTACAAGGCCGGCGCGCTGAATCAGGCGCTGGCGCTCACCGATCCGGCGGCGCAGTGGATCGCGGTGGTGGATGCCGACTACGTGGTCGATCCGCAGTGGTTCCGCCAGGTGCAGGGCCATTTCCATGATCCGGCGGTCGGTCTGGTCCAGGTGCCGCAAGCCCATCGGCAGTGGGCGGCGCGCCCCTTCGACCGCATGATGAACTGGGAGACCGAGGGCTTCTTCCGCATCGGCATGCACCACCGCAACGAGCGCAACGCCATCATCCAGCATGGCACCATGACGCTGGTAAGGGCTGCCGAGCTGCGGCGCCTGCGGTGGGATGAAGACTGCATCTGCGAGGACACCGAACTCGGCCTGCGCCTGCTGCAGGCCGGCCATCGCGCCGTCTATGTCGACCGCCTGCTCGGCAGCGGCCTGCTGCCGAGCGACTTTTCGGCCTACGCCCGGCAGCGAAAGCGTTGGGCGCAGGGCGCGATGCAGATTTTCCGGCGGCATGCCAGATCGCTGCTGGGCCGTTCGAACCTGACGCTCGCCCAGCGCTACCACTTCCTCGCCGGCTGGCTGCCGTGGCTGGGCGACGCGCTGCATTTCCTGTTCTCGCTGATCGTGATCATCTTCAGCCTGGGCATGGTCTACCTGCCGACGGCCGTCGAACCGCCGCTGTGGCTGTTCGTGGTGCCGCTGGTCGCCTTCTTCGCCGCCCGGCTGCTGATCGGCCCGCTGCTCTACACCCGCTGCGTGCCCTGCGGCCTGGCCGACCGCCTGGGGGCGGCGGTCGCCGGCATGGCCCTGTCGCACCGCATCGCGCGCGGTGTGTTGCAGGGGCTGCGCGGGCGGCCGGCGGTGTTCGAGATCACGCGCAAGGCTGCCGCCGCCGCGGCCACCCCCAGGCCGGCCGAAGCCGGGCCGGCACCGGACGTCGGGCCGAAGTTCGTGCAGGGCATCGGCGAAGAGTTCGCCCTGCTCGGCGGCCTGGTGTTCTGCATCTGCCTGCTGGCGCTGAGCCGCGGCGCCGACGACGCCGGGCGGCTGGGCTGGATCGCCATCCTGGTGATCCAGTCGCTGCCCTACTGGGCTGCGGTTGCCTGCCGGCTGATCGAATCCCGGATTTCGCCGTCATCGCGGCTAAACTGCCAGCCTTGCTCCCACCTGGAATGACATAACCATGGCCGGTGCCAGCCTCCTAGCCCTGCTCGACGACATCGCCACCATCCTCGACGACGTGGCGCTGATGACCAAGGTCGCGGCGAAGAAGACGGCCGGCGTGCTGGGCGACGACCTGGCGCTGAACGCGCAGCAGGTGGCCGGGGTGCGCGCCGAGCGCGAGCTGCCGGTGGTCTGGGCGGTCGGCGTCGGCTCGCTGAAGAACAAGCTGATCCTGGTGCCGGCGGCGCTGGCGATCAGCGCGCTGGTGCCGGCGGCGATCACGCCGCTGCTGATGATCGGCGGGCTTTACCTGTGCTTCGAGGGCGTCGAAAAGCTGGCGCACAAATGGCTGCACGCGCCGGCCGAGGACGCTGCGCATCACGCCGAGCAACTGGCGCTGCTGGCCGACCCGGAGGCCGACCTGGCGGCGATGGAACAAGACAAGATCAAGGGCGCGATCCGTACCGACTTCGTGCTCTCGGCCGAGATCATCGTCATCGCGCTGGGCACCGTGGCCGACAAGCCCTTCGCCACCCAGGTCGCGGTGCTCTCCGGCATCGGCCTGCTGATGACCGTCGGCGTGTATGGCCTGGTCGCCGCCATCGTCAAGATGGATGATGCCGGTGCCTGGCTGCTGGAACGCGGTGGCCGCGTGCAGGCGGCGATCGGACGCGCCCTGCTGCTGACGGCGCCGCAGTTGATGAAGGCGCTGACGGTGATCGGCACGGCGGCAATGTTCCTGGTCGGCGGCGGCATCCTGATGCACGGCATGCCGGGCGGCCATGCCATCACCCATGCCATCGAAGGCGCCACCGGCGCGGCGGCGGTGCTCGCCACCAGCCTCGCCGACATGCTGCTTGGTGTCGTCGCCGGGGCGCTGGCACTGGGCGCGGTGAGCCTGTTCGGCCGCCTGCGCGGCAAGGGCAAGGATCAGGCGGGGGCGTAGCCCCAGGCGGCGAACAGCGGGTCGGCATAGGCGCGCTGGGCGAGGTACTTGTCGTCCGCCGGGCTTCAGTCCGCGGCGCGCCTCGGCGGCACTACCGGTCTGTCATCGGCGGCTGTGGTTGCGCGCAACCGACTTGATGTGCCCGGATGCCGCAGTACCGCTTACTTTCGAGAAGAGCCAAACGGATTGAACACGCTGACGCCAAAGTGCTTGAAGTCCGTCAGGTTCCGGGTCACGACGGTGAACTTGTGCACTTTTGCTGTCGCGGCGATCATTGCATCCTCATAGAGAGTATCCGACGCCCCATGCATAAGGCGAGCCCAAACCCTGAACGCATCAGCGTCCATCGGAATTACGCTGTATGAGCCAGAGACGAGGTCCAACCATTGCTCGATCTCGGCGGCTTTCGCTTCATCCTGCTCGCGCGTCAACTCAATTCCCGCCTGAATCTCGCCAATCGTCACTGCCGATATATGCAGGTCCGCATCCGCTACCCCATCAAGCCACTGCATCACGGCGCCGTGTGGCTTTGGCTTGCGCAGTTCGGAAACGACGTTCGTATCGAGCAGATACATTCGTGTCACCTTAGCGCCATGGGTGCACGGCGACGAGCGCCTCCTCTGGCGGGTACAAGAGCTTCAGTACGCGCCTGATTCGACATCAGCAGTTCCTTGAGAGAGGGCCGCGCCGCCGCCTGAAGTCGCCGCCACTCATCTGCTGCCACCAAGACCGCAGCTTCCGAACCACGCTTGGTTACCATCTGCGGACCTTCCGTCAAGCACGTTTCCAGAAACTGGCTAAACCTCGCCTTGGCATCCTGCACAGGCCACGATTGCATGGTGCACTCCAATAAACAGACTAGTATTCTGACTAGTCTAGCACGTGGAAAAACGATCAAAACACTGGACGCCTGCTTTCCAACCCGGCAACTCCACCAAGGGTCGTAGCAGTTGTCGAGAATGCAGACGCCGTCCCGCTGGCGCCGACTTTCAGGCGGGGGCGTAGCCCCAGGCGGCGAACAGCGGGTCGGCGAAGGCGCGCTGGGCGAGGTACTTGTCATCCACCGGGCGCGCCAGTCCGCGCCGGGTTTCCGTGTGCAGTTCGCCGAAGCCGGCGCCGTGCAGCAGGTGCAGCACCAGGCCGAGGCGCTCGAACTCGTGCAGCCGGCCCCAGACCGCGATCGCCTTGGTCGGGAACCAACGGTCGGAAAAGCTCAGCAGCATCAATCCGCCCGGCTTGAGTACGCGGCGGGCCTCGGCCAACACTTGCGCCGGACGCAGCAGGTATTCGATCGCGGCGGTGCAGATCACGGCGTCGAAGCGCGCATCGGGCCAGGGCAGCAGCGGGCAGGCGTTGAGGTCCTGCACCACGCGCTCGGCCAGCCGTGGGTTGGCCGCGAGTTCCTCGTCGTTAAGGCCGAGGCCGCAGAGTTCAAGGTCGAGTGCGGGCGGCAGGTGGCTGTCGTGGCTGGCCATCAGGTCGAGCACACGCGATCCGGGGCGCAACAGCCTGCCGTGCAGTTCGGCGACGGCGGCGCGGCAGCGGGCATCGAGGTGCTGCACCAGACGCGGACGCGAGTAGAAGGCGATGTCCGATGCCTCGTCGCGGCGCGCCAGGGCGCCGGGCGGGAAATAGCTGGCCTCGGCATTGGCCGGCGGCGCCTGCATGCCGGGGCCGTCGAAGAGCGTGGCAAGGCGGGTGACGGCGGCGGCTTCGTCGCTCGATGGCGCCAGCACCAGGCTGGGCAGTCGGCCGGCCAGCGGGTGGTTGGGGTCGAGCAGCAGCAAGCCGCGCGGGTCGATGTCGAGCAGGCGCACCGGGTGCAGGTCGCGCGGGCCGGCGACGGTGCGGCCGAACAGGTGGGCGGGATAGTGGCGCCCCGGCTGCAGCTCGGCCGGCAGCCGCAGGTTGGCGGCATCGAGCACGATGCGCGGCTGGCCGGCGGGCCGACACCAGGGCGCGGCATCGAGCGCCAGTTCGCCGCCCAGGCGCCGGATCTCTTCGCCGGCGGCGAGCCAGCGGCCGTCACCATGCAGGGCGCCGGCCCCGACCTGCAGGCGGTCGACATGGCAGGCGAGCTCGCTGCGCCATTCCAGGCGAACGGCATAACTGGCGGCAAGAGTCGGCGCTGGGGACACGGCGATTGCGGCCTCGGGTGAATTCATTTCGCCGCCCCCATGCGCAGCAAGAGGCGCATCGGTGCGCCGATGAGCGGCAGGCGGGCATACAGCTCGCCCGCGGCATCCCAGTAGTCGCGGTGTTCGGCGACACGGCCGGCGGCGTCGAAACGCAGGTGGCTCGCGCCCTTGACGCATAGGGCCTGCGCGCCGATGCCGCGGGTGCGGAAATGGAATTCCCAGAGCAGCATCGCGCCGCAATCGCCACCTTCGCCGGTGAAGCGTCCGGTGACGACGAAGCGCGGGTCATCCACCTGGACGAACATGTGGCGGAAGATGCGCTCGATCGCGGCGATGCCGCGCACCTCGTTGAAAGGGTCCTTGAACTGCGCGTCGGCGGCGTAAAAGCGTGCGGCCTCGGCCACGGTCTCGGGGCGCAGGTTCTGGTACCAGGCGATCAGGTCTTCGAGCGCGGTCATGTGTTCAGGCGCCGGTCAGGCGGCGCGCCAGCGGAAAGTAGATGCGGTAGGGCAGCAGGCGCAAGAGCTTTAGCCAGAAGGTGAAGCGGCGCGGAAAGTGTATCTCGAAGGCGGAACGCGCCAGGCCGGCGAGGATCTCGTCGGCTGCCTGTGCGGGCGTGATCAGCGCCGGCATGCGGAAGTCATTGGCCGCCGTCATCGGCGTGGCGACGAAGCCGGGGTTGATCAGGTACACCGAGATGCCGCGCGGCGCCAGTTCGAGGTGCAGGGTCTCGGCGAAGTGGCTGAGTCCCGCCTTGCTCGCGCCGTAGGCGGCGGCCTGTGGCAGGCCGCGGTAGCCGGAGACGCTGGAGACGAAGGCGATCGCGCCACGGCCCTGGGCCAGCAGGCGCGGCACCAGCGCCGCGCAGGCGGTCATCGGCGCCTGCAGGTTGAGCGCCAGCGTGCGGCGGATGGCATCGGCATCGAGTTGGGCCGCCGCCATCGGCGTCCAGGTGCCTGCGCAGAACACCACCAGGTCGATGCCGCCCCAGTCGTGTTCCAGGCGCACGAGGGCGGCGGCAAAGGCGGCGGTGTCGCCGAGGTCGAGCGGAAGCACCAACGCGTCTTCCGCACCCTGAGCCAGCTTCGTTAGCTCGTCGGACCGTCGCGCCGAAAGCGCGACGCGTGCCCCGCGCGCCAGCAGCGCCTGCGCCAGTGCGGCGCCGATGCCCGAGGAGGCACCGACGATCCACACCCGTTGCGCGCGCCAGTCGCGGATCGGCCGGTTCATGAGGCTTGGCGCACCAGGGTCAGGGTGACGTCGCCGAGATGGAAGCCGAACTTGCTCATGGCGGAGCGGTTCAGCATCACCTTGTCATCGACGAGGTACATCCAGTCGTCGAAATCGACCTCGACCCGCTTGCCATCCACCGGCAGGGCCAGCACGTAGCGCCAGCGCAGGGCATTGCCCGCCGCCTCGCCGCGGGCGCTGCCGACCACGTCGCCGGCGGTGCCGCGATAGCGCCCGCCGCCGAGGTCGGTGAGGGTCCACACGCGGCGTTCGGGGTTGCCGCCGGCGGGCCCGTCGGACCAGGTGAAGCGCTCGTCGAGGGTGCCGGTGTCGCCCTGCCATTTGGCATCGATCACGACATGGAAGCGCTTGAGTACCTTGCCCGAGCGGTCCTGGAACATGCCCCAGCCTTCGAGCCGGCCGGAGAAATACTGGCGCAGGTCGAGCTGCGGGCGTTCGCTGCGGTAGTCGGCAACCTCGACCGAGGCGCAGCCGCCGAGCAGCAGGATGGCGGCGAGGGTGGCGAACAGCTGTCGCAGGGCGTGCTTCATGGGTGTTCCTCGGTGAACTCGGCGCGCCAGCGCCACAGCAGGGCCAGCGCCGCGAGCTTGAGTGCCGCCGGCAGCAGCGCATACACCGCCGCCAGCGCCGGCAGGCCTTGCGCCGCCGTGCTGTCAGCGCCGACTTTGTAGCCGGCGATGCTGACCAGTGGCAGGGCGATGCCGGCGGCCAGCGCCAGATTGAACTTGGTGACGAAATTCCAGATGCCGAAGTAGGCGCCGCTGCCGCCGGTGTCCTTGCCCTGGGCGCGGCGCGCCGCCAGGCGGTCGGCCAGCAGCGCCGGCGGCAGGGCCAGTTCGGCGCCCAGCGCGGCACCGCTGGCGGCGCAGATCAGGCCGAAGGCGATGGCATCGCCGGCATCGAGGGCGAAGGCCCAGACGAAGCTGGCGATGGCCAGCAGCATCGAGAGCGCCCAGGCGCGCAGCTTGCCGATGCGGCGCGCCAGCGCCATCCAGAGCGGCAGCGCGAGCCCGCCGCAGATGAAATAGATGGCGAGGAAGAGGCCCTGCAGGCCTTCCAGGCGCAGCACGTCGGCGATGAAGAACAGTACCAGCGTGGCCGGAATCGCGGCGGCGATGCCACCCACTGCCAGCACCCAAAGCAGGCGGCGGAAGCCGCGGTCGGCGAGGACGGCGACCAGCGCGCCGCGGCTGTCGCCGGCAGGGCGTGCCGGTGCCGCCGCCGGTGGTGTCCCGGCCAGTGTCGCCAGCGCGGCCAGCGCCAGTAGCGGCAGGAAGATCCAGCCCAGGCGCGCCATGGCGGTCCCGGTATCACTGGCGAGCAGGGCTGGTAGTGCCGCAGCGACCACCACGCCGGCCAGGGCGAAGCCTTCCCGCGCGGCGGTCACGCGCAGGCTGCGTTGCGGCGTGTCGCCGAGTTCGGCGCCCCAGGCGTGGTAGTTGATGGTGGCCAGGCTGAAGCCGAGAAAGGTCAGCGCCAGGGTCGCCAGCAGCCAGCCGGCACCGGCCGTGTCGGGCGGCGCCAGCAGTGCGGCCAGGCCGAGGCCGAGCGGCGGCAGGGCGAGCAGGATCAGGCGCCGGTGGTTGCCGATGCGGTCACTCCAGAGTCCCAGCAGCGGGTCGGCGAGGGCGTCGGCAAAGCGTGCCGCCAGCAGCAGCAGTCCGACCAGGGCCAGCGGCAGGCCGGCACTTTCGGCATACAAACGCGGCACATGGACGTAGAGCGGCAGCGCAGCGAAGGCCAGCGGAAAGCCGAGGGCACCGTAGGCCAGCACCTGCCGCGTGACCATGGCGATTCAGGCGCCGCCCAGCAGGCGGCTGCGCAGCTCCGGCTCACGCGTGCGCGGGTCGAGCCAGATGGCGAAGAAGGCGCTGGCGAAGTCGATGTCGTCGATGCGCCCGGTGAGCTTGCCCTGGTGGTAGAACTCGGCGCCGCGCTGCGGCAGGTGCAGGCCGTGGATCACCTCGCCCTCGCGGACATCCGGGAAGACGCGCTCCAGTTCAAGCTTCCAGCGCGCCAGGCGCGCCTCGTCGGCGCTGCCCAGGCGCTGCATTTCCTCGATGCTGGCCTGTACCAGGCGCGCCGACGGGATGTCGCGGGCATAGCGCAGTTCCAGCGCATACGGCAGGCCCGCCTGCCAGCGCCCCTGCGGCGCCCACAGGCTGGCCTGATAGAGGCGGAAACCGAACCAGCGCATCTCACCCTGGCCCTGCACGCGCCAGTCCGGCGGCAACACCGCCGCCGCGCCGCCGGCCAGCAGGAGCAGGCCGAGGCCGACGATGCCGTGGCGCAGGGCGGTGTTCATGCGCGCGGCTTTTCCAGCAGGAACTGATACACGTTGGTGGCGCCGGCGCGGAAGCCGGCTTCGCAGTAGGCGAGGTAGAACTGCCACAGGCGGCGGAAGCGGGCGTCGAAGCCCAGCGGCTCGATCTCCGGCCAGGCGGCGTCGAAGTTGCGCGCCCAGTGCGCCAGGGTGCGCGCGTAGTCGATGCCGAAGGCGTGGCGCTCGCGCACGGACAAGTCGGCGCTGGCGGCACGGCGCTCGAAGACCTGCGGCGAGGGCAGCATGCCGCCGGGGAAGATGTGGCGCTGGATGAAGTCGGTGCCGCGGCGATAGGCGGCGAAGCGCTCATTGGCGATGGTGATGGTCTGCACCGCGGCGCGCCCCCCCGGCGCCAGGCGCTCGCGCAGGCTGTCGAAGTAGGTCGGCCAGTAGCGCTCGCCCACCGCCTCGAACATTTCGATGGAAATGACGTGGTCGTACTCGCCGCGCACGTCGCGGTAATCCATCAGCGAGAACTCGACGCGGTCGGCGAAGCCCTTGCGCTTTGCGCGCTGCCGCGACCATTCCAGCTGCGCGGGCGAGAGGGTGATGCCGTGCACGTGGCAGCCGAATTCGCTGGCGGCGAGCTCGGCCAGCCCGCCCCAGCCGCAGCCGATTTCGAGGATGCGGTCGCCGGGCCTGGGATCGAGGCTACGCAGCAGGTGGTAGTACTTGCGCAGCTGGGCTTGTTCCAGGCTCATGCCGGGTTGCTCGCCGAACAGCGCCGCCGAGTAGCTCATGCTCGGATCGAGCCAGCGCTGGTAGAAGTCGTTGCCGAGGTCGTAGTGGGCGAGGATGTTGCGCTTCGAACCGGCGCGCGTATTGGCGCGCAGCAGGTGGCGCAGACGGTGGCCCAGCACCGGCAGCCAGTGACCGTGCACGGCGCGCGCCAGCTGGGCGCGGTTTTCCGCCAGCAGGGTCAGCAGCTCGGCGGGCTCCTCGCTGTGCCAGTCGCCATCGATCCAGCTTTCGCCGAAGCCGATGTCGCCTTCGGTCAGGACGCGGCGGAACACGCGTTCGTCATTGATTTGCAGCGTCGCGCGCTCGGCGCCATGGCCGAGCAGCAGCTGGCTGTTGTCGGGCAAGACCAGGCGCAGGCTGCCGCCTTCCAGGCGCTGCAGCAGATCGATCGCGGTGCGCGTGGCGGGGGCGAGCGCTTGCGCGGGGCGGCGCAGCGGCAGGGAAAGTGTGGGGTTGGCCAGGCTGTTCATCGGGTGGTCTCCTGCAGGGGAGGTTGCGGACGGGAATGGAAGACGGCGCGTTTCAGCCAGAGCTGCAAGGCCTGCCAGTGGATGCGCCAGACCACGGCCAGCGTCAGCAGCGGCTGGCGCAGCAGGGCGCGGCGCGCGGCGGCGGCATCGAGGGCTTGCGGCCGGCCTTCGAGCGCGGTGGCGAGCACGCGTTCGCCATCGAGCCAGTAATCGATCTCGACGCGGCGATAGCCGGCGCCGAGATCGAAGCGGAAGCGATAGTCGCCGGTCACCGGAAAGAAGGGCGAGACATGGAAGACCTTGCGCGCCGGCAGCGTGTCGGCGGCCGTGATCGGTCGCTGGTCGGGGTGGGCGACGAGGTAGTTGTGGCGGTCGCCGAAGGTGTTATTGACCTCCGCCAGCACCGCGCGCAGGGCGCCGTCACGGTCGTGGCAGAACCAGAAGCTGACCGGATTGAAGACAAAGCCGAGGATGCGCGGGAAGGTCTGCAACACGATCTCGCCGTCGGCCGCGGTGATGCCCTCGGCGGCGAGCAGGCGGCGTATCCAGGGCTCGGGCGGCGAGCCGTCGCGCGCGCCGTAGTCGCCAAAGCGCAGGCTGGCCGGCCGCGCCCGTTCGACGCCGAACCAGGCATTGCCGGCGGCATCGAGCTGCGACAGCGGCAGGGCGACGAAGAACAGCGGGTACACGAAGGCGTGCGCGGCCGGGCTTTGCCTGGCGGCAAAGCGCGCGTGCATCACCGTGCCGGTGCACAACGCCGGGATCACGCTGCGCTCGCCAGTTCGCCGGCGCTGCGCCAGGGCGCCGGGCAGCCGAGGCGGTCGGCGACGGCCAGCGCCGAGTTCAGGCCGTCTTCGTGGAAGCCGTAGCCGCCCCAGGCGCCGCAGAACCATACGCGGTCCGCGCCCTGGATCGCGTTCAGACTGGCCTGGGCATCGATCGCCGCCTGGTCGAAAATCGGGTGGTCATACTCGAAGTCGCCGATTACCAGCTGCGGGTCGGGCTCGACATGCGGGTTGAGCGTGACCACCACCGGTGTCGCCACCGGCAGGGGCTGCAGCTGGTTGATCAGGTAGGAAACGCTGACCGGCTGGCTGCCCGGTTCGCCGCGCCCGGCAAGGTAATTCCAGGCCGACCAGACGCGCTCGTCACGCGGCAGCAGGCGGCGATCGGTGTGCAGCACGGCGCGGTTGGGCTGGTAGCGGATGGCGCCGATCACGCGCCGTTCGGCCGGCGTTGCCGCGGCGCCGAGCAGGCGCAACGCCTGGTCGCTGTGGCAGGCCAGCACCACTTCGTCGAAGCGTTCGCATTCGCCATCGGGCAGCCCCAGCCAGACACCGTCGGCGTCGCGCAGCAGCGAGCGCACCGGTGTGGCGAGACGCACGTCGGGCAGGGTCGCGGCGATGCGCTCGACATAGTCGCGGCCGCCGCCCCTGACCGTGAGCCACTGCGGCCGGTCGGTGATCTGCAGCAGGCCGTGGTTGCGGGCGAAGCGGACGAAGGTGGTCAGCGGGTAGTCGAGCATGGCCTGCGTCGGGCAGGACCAGATCGCCGCCGCCATCGGCAGCAGGTACCAGTCGCGGAACTCGGCGCTGTAGCGCTGGCGTTCGAGGTAGGCGCCAAGTGTCAGATCGGGTAATGCGCCCGCGGTCTCGCGGTTGAAGCGCAGCGTGTCCTGCAGCATGCGCCAGAAGCCGGGCCGCGCCAGGTTGCGCTTCTGCGCGAACAGCGTGGCCAGGCTGGAGCCGGCCCATTCGAGTTCCGGCTGGCGCAGGCTGACGGCGAAGGACATGTCGCTGGCGACGGTTTCCACCTTCAGCTCGCGGAACAGTTCGGTGAGCTTGGGATAGGTGCGGTGGTTGAAGACGAGGAAGCCGGTATCCACCGGGAAGCGCTGTCCGGCGAGTTCGACATCCACCGTGTGGGTATGGCCGCCGAGGTAGTCGCCGGCCTCGAACAGCGTGACCTGATGCCGCTGACGCAGCAGCCAGGCGGCGGAAAGGCCGGCGATGCCGGCGCCGATGACGGCGATTTTCATTGCCGACGCTCCGCAGTGCGGTCCGCCCTGATGCGGACGGCAATCAGGTGGCGCTGTTGCAGGCGGTCGGCCAGGCGCAGCAGCAGCGCGCCGAAGGCGAGTCCGAGCAGTAGGTCAAGCATTTGTTCCCTCGATCAGTGCGTAGGCGGAATGGTTGTGGATCGACTCGAAGTTCTCCGAGGCGACTGACCAGCTGCGGATGCGGCTTTCGGCACGCAGGCGCAGGGCGATGTCGCGCACCAGGTCCTCGACGAACTTGGGGTTGTCGTAGGCGCGCTCGGTGACCCATTTCTCGTCGGGGCGCTTGAGGAGGCCGAAGACTTCGCAGGAGGCTTCCTGCTCGGCGATGCCCACCAGCTGTTCGATGTCCATGTCCTGGCGCAGGGTGGCGCGCAGGCTGATGTGCGAGCGCTGGTTGTGCGCGCCGTAATCGGAGATCTCCTTGGAGCAGGGGCACAGGCTGGTCACCGGCACCGTCACCGCCAGCGTCGTTTCGAGCGCGCCGTCCTGGCCGCGCCCAACCGTGATCGCGGCGTCGACGTCGAGCAGGCTGGAAACGCCGGATACCGGCGCCGCCTTGCGGATGAACCAGGGGAAGTGCATCTCGATGCAGCCGGTGGTGGCGTCCAGGCGGGTGAGCATTTCCTGCAGCATCCTGCGCAGGCCGGCCAGATCGAGTGGCTCGCGCGGCATCTCCAGCAGCTCGACGAAGCGCGACATGTGGGTGCCCTTGACCTCGGCACCGAGGCCGACGCTCATGCTCAGCGTGGCCACCGTCGGCTGCGCCGTGCCGGCGGCATCGAGCAGGGTCAGCGGATAGCGCAGGCCCTTGACGCCGACCTGCTGGATGGCGAGACGGCGGTGGTCGGGGCTGGCCTGGATGTCGGGCAGGAAGATGCGTTCGGGGGCATTCATGGATCTCTCCTGGGGTGGGGGTTATTTCTCGCCCAGCCAGCGCTCGAGTTGCGCCAGCAGGGCCTTGTCGTCGGGGGCGGTGCGCGTGTCGTAGCTGGCGACGCGGGTGCCGCTGCGGTCGATCAGGTACTTGTGGAAGTTCCACTGCGGCGCGGCACCGGTCTTGCTGATCAGCTGCCTGTAGAACGGATGGGTCTTTGGTGCCGCGATGTCGGTCTTGGCCATCATCGGGAACTTGATGCCATAGGTGGTACGGCAGAAGTCGGCAATCTCCTTCTCGCTGCCCGGCTCCTGCTGGCCGAAGTCATTGGACGGAAAGCCGACCACGACCAGTCCGCGAGACTTGTATTTGTCGTAGACAAACTCAAGGGTTTCGTATTGCCCGGTATGGCCGCAGAAGCTCGCCGTGTTGACCACCAGCAAGACCTTGCCCTGGTGCTGGCAGAGCGGCTGCGGCACACCGTCCTGCAGCCGTGGAAAGCTGTGCTTGAGCAGTGCCGGGCAGCTTGCGGCGGCCGCTGGCAGGGTGGTGGCAAGTGCCATGATGGCGAGCAGTTGGTGAAGATGAACCCTCATAATGTCCTGGACAAACCGGAATGTTTGAGGCAAGATAATGGCAGATTTCCAGGATGTCAACAATTTTGTTCAGGACAAAATATGAATTTTGTACACCCTAGCGAAGACAGCCCCGGGATCGGCATCGCTGCCCTTGAGCGCGACATCGGCATCGGCAAGGAAACCCTGCGCGTCTGGGAACGCCGCTACGGCTTCCCGCAGCCGCTGCGCGATGCCTTTGGCGAGCGCGTGTACCCGGCCGACCAGGTGGCGCGCCTGCGCCTGGTCAAGCGCCTGATCGATCAGGGCGGGCGTCCGGGCAAGTTGCTTGTCCAGCCACTGGAGGCCTTGAGCGCCCAGCTGGGCGGGCCCGAGCCGCGGCTGGCCAGCGGCGGGGATGACGCCGCGGACTGGCTGGTTCCGCTCTTGCGTCAGCGCGAGGTGGAGCGCCTGCGCGGCGAACTGGCCCAGCGCCTGGCGCGCGAAGGCCTGGCGCGCTTCGTCGCCGAGACCGTGCCGGCGTTGAACCGGCGGGTCGGCGACGGCTGGCTGAAGGGCGAGCTGGAGGTGTTCGAGGAGCACCTGTACACCGAACAGGTGCAGAACCTGCTGCGCACGGCGATCCATGGCCTGGGCGCCCGCACGCCGCGCCCGCGGGTGCTGCTGACCACCGTCAAGGACGAGGAGCATGTGCTCGGGCTGCTGCTGGTCGAGGCCATGCTGGCGGTCCAGGGCGCGAGCTGCATTTCACTGGGCACCCGCACGCCGGTGGACGACATCGTCAGTGCCGCGCAGGCCACGGCGGCCGACGTCGTCGCCCTGTCCTATTCCGGCGCCTGTCCCTGGCGCAAGGTGCGCGATTCGCTCGCCGAGGTCCGGGCCGCCCTGCCGCCGCAGGTGGCGGTGTGGGCCGGCGGTGCCGGTCTGGTCGGCGGTGCCCGCAAGGTCGCCGGCATCCTGTGCATCGACCGGCTGGAGGAGATTCCTGCCGCGCTTGCCGCCTGGCGCGAGCCTAGGGCGAACTGAGCAGCCCGCTTTCCAGGTCTGCCGGCTCCTAAAACCATCCGCGCTGGCGTTCCAGGATGGCCGGCGTGGCTTCGGAGGCGTCGCCACGCCGGGCGGCCACCCGGCGCAGCAGTTCCGCCGGCTCGGCATGCAGGTAAAGGATGGCGAAATCGACCCCGAGCTGCGCCGCCAGCTGGCGGAAGCTGTCGCGCTCGCCACGCCGCAGGAAGGCGGCATCGACGATGACCGGCCAGCCCTCCGCCAGCAGCGCGCGGGCAAGGGTTTGCAGCCGGGCATAGGTCCGCGTGTTGGCCGCCACCGTGTATATGCCGGCGTCCGGCGCCGAACTGCTGTCGGCCAGGGGCGCCAGGCCGAACAGGCGCTTGCGCTCGACATCCGAGCGCAGGCGGATCAGTCGCCCGGCATCGGGCGCCCCGGCATCGCTCAGCCGCGCCGTGCTGGCCGTGGTCTTGCCCGAGCCGGAGAGGCCGCAGGTAATGGTCAAAGTCGGCGCTGGCGGTACGGCGATCCGCCGCGCCAGATCGAGATAGCCGCGCGCGGCGGCGAGTTCCCGCGCCCGCGCCGCGCCTGCCTCCTGGCCTGCGCGCAGTGCCGCCACCTTGGCGCGTACCACGGCGCGATACACGGCGTAGAAGCGCAGCACCGGAATGGCGTCGAAGTCGCCGCCGATTTCCAGCCAGGCATTCATGAAGCTTGCCGCGAGACCCGGCGCGCCATGGTCGAGCAGGTCGACCCAGAGGAAGGCGATCTCGCTGGCCGGATCGTTCCAGCGCAGGTCGGCGCTGAATTCGATGCAGTCGAAGGGCGTGACGTGGTCGTCGATCAGTATCAGATTGCCCAGGTGCAGGTCGCCGTGTCCTTCGCGGATGCAGCCGCCGCGCTTGCGCGTGGCGAAATGGCCGGCGTGGCGGGCGAACTCGTCCTCGCTCCAGGCGGCGAGATTCTCGATGCGGTGGCGATCGGCGGCCGGCAGCAGCCGGCGCAGCTCGACGAAGTTCTCGCGTGCCGCACCGATCACCTGCGCCGGCGCACCGTAGCGGCTGCAGATCGAGGCACGTGGCGCGGCCTGGTGAAAGTCATGCAGGGTTTGCGCCAGCCCGGCCAGTTGCACTGCGGCGAGCCGGCCCTGCGCGGCGAGATGGTCAAGGCGCCCGGCCTCGTCGAAACGGCGCATGCGCACCGCCCATTCGATGGCCGGCAGCCGGCCGGGCTCCGGTTCCTGCGGGCTTCCGCCGATGGGCAGGACATCGAGGTAGAGCGCCGGCGCGAGCCGGCGGTTGAGCTCAAGTTCGGCGCGGCAGCAGGCCTCGCGCTTGTCGAGGTTGCCGTAGTCGAGGAAGGGCAGGGTCAGCGGCTTCTTGATCTTGTAGGCGAATTCAGCCGTCAGCAGCAGCCAGGAGGCGTGGGTCTCGACGAGTTCGACGGCGCTTCCCGAAGGTGCCAGGCAATGCCCTGCTAGCAGGGAGCGGATCAGTGGCGGCAGGTGGTCTGGCATGGCGGGGTGGCGCGGCACGGGCGCCGCGCTGGGTTCTCAGTGCGGGCTGTCCTCGCGCATCACGGCGGGCAGTTCGATATCGACGCAGCTGCCATCTGCCGCCAGGGCGAGCGTGCCGTTCATTTCCTCAAGGCGCCGGGCGACGATCTCCATGCGGCTTTCCTTGAGGCTGGCATCTTCCGCGCGCAGTCCTTCGTCGTCGGGCTCGACGCGCACGCGGATGCGTACGCCCCTGGCGCAGGGGCCGGTTTCGATGGCGAGCTTGCCGCTCAGGGTCGGCAGCAGGTTCATCAGCACTTCCTTCAGGTAGTCTGGCACCAGGTCGCACCATGGCAGGTTCTCGCCGGGACGAAATTCGATCGCGACGCGAAAGCGCCGGTCGAAGCTGAAGAAGTAGCAGACGGCCTCGATCACCGGATTCACGCTGGTGTACTCGGGCATGTCGCTGACGGTGGCGAAGGCCGAAATCTGCCGCGTCATGCGGAAGACGCGGCGCGACTGTTCCTGAATGACGTCGGCGGCGTCGGCCGCCTCTTCGTCGCCTTCGAGCTTGTCGACCAGCTGCTGGGCCATGGCCGAGATGATGGTGAGCCCGTTGCCGGTGTCGTGGGAGACATTGGCCGCCAGCGCTGCCATGGCCGCCATTTTTTCGCGGTGCCAGAGGTGTTCCTGCGCCAGGCTGCGCTCGTGGGCGGCACTTTGCGCATCGATGATGCCCTGGCCGCGGCGGACGATGTAAAGCAGCGCGGCGAGCAGCAGGACCAGCAGGCCGCCGACCACGTTCAGCAAATCGGCCGACTTTCCGGCCACGGTGGCCAGATCGTTCCTCGCCGTCTGTTCGATGCGGCCCTGGTTGGCGGCGATCAGGCGCGAGAGCTGCTGCGAACTGGTGCGGATCTGTTCCAGCAGCGGCGTGACATCGGAATAGATCTCGAAGACGCCGGCAACTTCGCCGCCGGATTCGCGGAATACCGGGATGTAGCTCGAAATCAGGTCACGGTTTTCGACCGCGCCCTCGAAGCTGCTGAAGTGGTCGCGGTGGGTCAGTTCGCTGGCCGGACGCCCGCTCGATGCCGCCCGCCAACCGGCATTGCCGCGCTTGTCCTCGCCGACCTGGCTGTGGTCGCTGGAATAGACCGTCAGCCCGCGCATGTCGAAGACCTTGATCTTGAACACCATGCTGCCGCGCATGGTGGCGATGGCGCGACGGTCGAGCTCGGCAAAGCCCGGCAACAGCTTGAGCTGGGCGCCTATCTCGCCTTGGCAGGCCTTGGCGGCCTCGCCATCGCCGCTCGCCAGGGCGCGGCAGCGGTCAATCGGGATGTTTCCGGCGCGCGCCAGGTAAGGCGCGATGTGCGAATCCCACAAGGCATTGGCAAACAATCGGCTCAGATTGACGTTGGCGATTTCCTGCGCGTTGACCAGGCTGCGCCGTGCCGTCTGCTCGGTCTCGGTCGAAAGCTCGGTCTGGGCCTCGCGGAACAGGGTGGTCTGGCTTTGCTGGATACTCGCGAAATGTGCCAGCTCCCTCTGCTCCATGAGGTAAAGCACAAGGCCGACGATGGCAAATGAAATTAGCGCCGCAATGGTGAAATAGCGCAGCAGGCGAAAACGCGAACTGCCCGGCACGGGCGGGCGCAGCCTACGCGTCAGCGACAGGACACGGTGATCGACGCTCATCGCCTGAAAGCCACGCTGGCGTAAGCGGGTTGGGGAGAGGGAGTGCATGATGCGAACCGTCTGCAATGGGGAAAGCGAGGCATGCCGGCACCCTGCTGTCCTGCGGGAACGTTTCCGCGCAGCGCGCTGAACTGTGTTGCGCCTGATGCCGTGGCGTAACGGTAAGGACTCATGACAGCGAATCTCCGGCTGGGCAAAAGAATTCGCCTGCAGTCGCCTGCCTGGGCGTTTCCCTCCGCCGATCGAAGTTGATTGTGCGCTGCAATCACACAATTACTTTGATGCATATCAATGCGATGGCGACGAATTCTGAAATGCGTCCGACAGTTCGTGACGAAATTCACAGAAGGTTTTTGGGCGGATTTCGCATTGCACAAAGCTGGCTGCTGTGGAGGCCGGAGGCCAGCCGGACGAAACTCCGAGGAACATCCGGATGAAACCATGCCAAGACATGGGTTGACAAATACGAACGATCGTTTTATAAAGTGGCCATGGGCAAGGGTGAGCAGACACGGCAGATCATCATCGACGAAGCGTTCTCGCTCGCCAGCTGCATCGGGGTGGGCGGCCTCAGCATCGGTGTCCTGGCCGAGCGGACCCGGATGTCCAAGAGCGGGCTGTTCGCGCATTTTGGCTCCAAGGAAGAACTTCAGCTTGCCGTTCTGCGCGAATCCCAGGAGCGCTTTGCCGACGCCGTGGTGCGCCCGGCGCTGCGCGAGCCGCGCGGCCTGCCGCGCCTGCGGGCGGTGCTGGCGAACTGGCTGGACTGGACCCGGGCGGTCAATCTGCCGGGCGGCTGTGTCATCAATGCCGCCGCTGCCGAATTCGATGATCAGCCCGGGCCGTTGCGCGACGAAGTGCGCACTGCCATGCGCGCCCTGCAGCAGACCCTCGGCGTGATCGTCGCCAAGTGCATCGAGGTCGGCGATCTGCGCCCGGATACGGACGTCGAGCAGTTCGTGTTTGAACTCAACGGAATCTACCAGGCAACGCAGCAGCAGCGGCGCCTCTTCAACAACCCGGATGCCGGGCGGCGCGCAATGGCCGCTTTCGAGCGGCTGGTCCGGGACTGCCAAACCACCCCCGCAGAGGAGTAAGGCCATGGAACTGAAACTGGGCTTGCGCATCGCCTGGCCATTTAAAAGCACGAGCGTTCGTCTTAACGCTCCCGAGGTGAAGCTCGCTGTACTGCGCGCCCGCTATCGGCTGCTCTGGCGTTTTGCACCGCAACGCGCAATCAAGCTTGCGGCGCGGGACATGCTGAGGCCCCCCGGGCAGCGCTTTCCGGAAGACGAATTGCGCCTGATGGAAGAGGCCAGCCTGCTGCGCGTGCCGCTGGTAACCGGCAGCCTGGTCGGCTGGCAGTGGGGGCGCAAGCGCGATCCGCGGGTTGTCCTCGTGCATGGCTGGGGCGGCCGCGGCACGCAGCTGAAGCCCTTGATTGCCCCCCTGCTGGCGCAGGGTTTTTCGGTGGTCGCCTTCGATGCTCCCGGGCATGGCATGACCGGCGGGAGCGAGTCCTCCCTGCCCCATTTCATAAGCGGACTCGACGCAGTCCTCAAGTTCCTTGGTCCGGTACATGCGCTGGTCGGTCATTCGCTTGGCGCGGCGACCATCGCCACGCTGCTCGCCGGACGGCCCGACATCCGGGCGCGCGCGGTGCTGATCGCCCCACCTGCCAGCCTCAGGGACTCGACCCTGCGCCTCGCCGCCGCGCTCGGCTGGCCAGAATCCCTGCGTGCCGCCGCGCAGCGCCAGATCGAACATCGCTTCGGCATCCCGTGGAGCAGCTTCGAAGTGGGTGCTCGCAATGGTGACCAGGAAATGCTGGTGATCCACGATCGCCAGGACAAGGAAGTCCCCTTTGACGACGGCCGGCGCTATGCGGAGGCCTGGCCGCGCGCCCGCCTGTTCGAAACTTCCGGGCTCGGCCATCGCCGCATCCTCGCCGACCCTGCGGCAATCACCGCCGCAGTCGGCTTCGTCGGCGTGGCGAGTCCATGAACGCCCGCTGACCGGGCGTCGTCCTGCGGCAAGGCGGGGACAGCCGTGGCGTGGTAGTCTCGCGCCGCCTGAACGAACTTCCGGCACCGCACGGACCCGACGCCACCGGGGCCGGCGGCCTGCCGACGGAGAGCCTCCGCCATGACCCTGACCGAGCTTCGCTACATCGTTGCGCTGGCGCGTGAACGCCATTTCGGCCGCGCTGCCGACAAATGCAATGTCTCGCAACCAACCCTCTCCGTGGCCGTGAAGAAGCTGGAAGAAGAACTCGGTGTCACCCTGTTCGAACGCGGCACCGGCGAAGTGCGCGCCACCCCGATAGGCGCCGACGTGGTGGTGCAGGCCGAGCGGGCGCTGGCCGAAGCCGCCCGCGTTGCCGAGATCGCCGCTGCCGGCAAGGATCCGCTGAACGGCCCCCTGCGCCTTGGTGTCATTTACACCATCGGCCCCTGGCTGCTGCCGGCGCTGGTGCCGCGCGTCAAGGCCCTGGCGCCGCAGATGCCGCTGTACATCGCCGAGGGCTATACCGAAACCCTGCTCGAACGCCTGAAAGCCGCCGAGCTGGACGTGCTGGTGCTGGCCCTGCCGGTCGAGGAGCCAGGCCTGGTGGCCCAGCCGGTCTATGAGGAAGCCTTCCGCACCCTGGTGCCGACCTCCCACCCCTGGGCGAAGCTGACGTCGCTGCGACCGGAGCAGCTGCTCGACGAACCCCTGCTGATGCTGGGCGCCGGCAACTGCTTCCGCGACCAGGTGCTCGATCTGTGCTCGCGCGCCGGTGCCGGAGAATCCCCGCACGTGCTCGAAGGCAGCTCGCTGGAAACCATACGCCACATGGTTTCGTCGGGCGTCGGGGTGACGGTCATGCCCTCCGCCAGTGTCGATGCCATCCCCGCGGACGACCCACTGCTGCGGGTCAAACCCTTCGTCGATCCCACCCCTGCACGCCGGGTCGGCCTCGTCTGGCGCTCCAGCTTCCCGCGCCACAAGGCCATCGACGTGATGCGCCAGGCCGTCCTCGACTGCCATCTGCCGGGCACCCGCGTGATCCACTGAGGCGATAGCAATCGGCTATCAGGTCGGTGGGAAAAATCAATTAGCCCGAAAAACCGGGCTGGGCTAAAGTAATCACAGGGCAAGGAGCATCCGCTCATTGACTCGGGGCCGCGCGACGGCGCGGCGCCTACTTTTCCAACGTTGAGGAGAATCACTATGGCAGCACTCAAGGGATCCAAGACCGAAGACAACCTGAAAGCCGCATTTGCCGGCGAATCCCAGGCCAACCGGCGCTACCTGTATTTCGCGAACAAGGCCGACGTCGAGGGCTATGCCGACGTTGCCGGGGTGTTCCGCAACACCGCCGAAGGTGAAACCGGCCACGCCCACGGCCACCTCGAGTACCTCGAAGCCTGCGGCGATCCCGCCACCGGCCTGCCCTTCGGCTCGACTGCCGACAACCTGAAGACCGCCATCGCCGGCGAAACCCACGAGTACACCGACATGTACCCGGGCATGGCCAAGACCGCCCGCGACGAAGGCTTCGACGAAATCGCCGACTGGTTCGAGACCCTGGCCAAGGCCGAGCGCTCGCACGCCAACAAGTACCAGAAGACGCTGGACAGCCTGAACAGCTGATAAAGGCAGGCGGACGGCGGCGGGCCAGCCCCGTCGCCCCACCGCCAGTGCCGACCGGGGCAGATTGCTACGCCCCCGACCCCGACGCCCTATCCAATCAAAAACCAAGGAAGGACGCCATGCGCGAAGGCAACCTCGAAGCTCCCACCCGTCACGCCATCGACTGGAAGAACCCCGAGTTCTACGACCAGGCCGCCTGCGAAAAGGAGATGGAGCGCATCTTCGACATCTGCCACGGCTGCCGCCGCTGCGTCTCGCTGTGCAATGCCTTTCCCAGGCTGTTCGACTTCATCGACGAAGCCGGCGACGCCGAAACCGCCGGCGTGCCCAAGCACAAATACTGGCAGGTGGTCGACCAGTGCTATTTGTGCGATGTCTGCTACATGACCAAGTGCCCCTACGTGCCGCCGCACCAGTGGAACCTGGATTTCCCGCACACCATGCTGCGCGCCAAGGCCATCCAGTACAAGACCGGCAAGATGAAGTTCCGCGACAAGCTGCTGACCTCCACCGAGCTGGTCGGCACCCTGTCCTCGATCCCGGTGGTGGCGCAGGTGGTGAACGCCGCCAACAAGTTCGGCCCGGCGCGTTCCGTGTTGCAGGGCGTGCTCGGCGTCGATGCCCGGCGCCAGCTGCCCGAATTCGATTCGTTCAACTTCCGCGCCGAGGCAACGTCCAGCCACAACCACCCGGCCAGGGACGGCAAGCTATCGCCCGGCAAGGTTGCCGTGTTCTCTACCTGCTATGTCAATTACAACGAGCCGGGCATCGGCCATGACCTGCTGAAACTGCTCGACCACAACGAGATCCCTTACGTCGTGGTCAAGGGCGAGACCTGCTGTGGCATGCCCAAGCTGGAGCTGGGCGACCTCGACACCGTCGAAAAGTACAAGGAACGCAACATCCCCCTGATGCACGACCTGGCGCAAGCCGGTTACGCCATCGTCACCCCGGTGCCGTCGTGCACCCTGATGTTCAAGAGCGAGATCCCGCTGCTGTTTCCCGATGACGCACGCTGCAAGGAGGTGTCGGGGGCGATGTACGACCCCTTCGAGTACTTCGTGCTGCGCAACAAGGATGGCCTGCTCAAGACCGACTTCAAGGTGCCGCTGGGGAAGATTTCCTATCACATCCCATGCCACTCGCGCGTGCAGAATGTCGGCAGGAAGACCGAAGAAATGCTCAAAATGACGGGAGCTAGCGTCAATACGGTCGAGAGATGCGCCGGCCACGACGGCACCTGGGGGGTCAAGGAGGAGTATTACGAGCTGTCGATGAAGATCGGCAAGCCGGTGTTCAAGGCCATGGCCGCCACCGAACCCGACTACGTCAGCTCGGATTGCGCCATCGCCGGCCGCCACATCCTGCAGGGCATGAACGAGGCCGGTGCCACCGGCAAGAAGGAAAAGCAGCATCCGCTGGCCCTGCTGCGCATCGCGTATGGACTGGAATGAAGGAATGGAAACCGCAATGACCGCCACCTGCCGCATCACACGTGAAAGCCTGATGACCCTCGAAGCCTATGCCAAGGCCCGTCCCGCCATGCGCGAGCAGGTCATGGCCGAGAAGAAGCTGCGCCGCGTCGCGCTGGGTAACAACATCCTGCTGATATTCGAGAACGAACTGCTCATCCGCTATCAGATCCAGGAAATGCTTCGTGTCGAGAAAATCTTCGAAGAAGACGGCATCCAGCACGAACTGGAGTCCTACGTGCCGCTGGTGCCCACCGGCAGCAACTTCAAGGTGACCATGCAGATCGAGTACCCGGACGAAAGCCAGCGCCGTGACATGCTGGCCAAACTGAAGGGCGTCGAGGACCGCGTCTGGGTCCGCGTCGATGGCCATGACCCGGTGTTCGCCATCGCCGACGAGGACCTGGAACGTGAGAACGAGGAGAAGACCTCCTCGGTGCATTTCCTGCGCTTCGAGCTTACGATCGGCATGATCGCCGCCGCCAAGTCGGGCGCGGCGCTGTCCGTCGGCGTTGACCACCCCGCATACACCGCCAATACCGGCGCCCTGCCGGAACCCGTGCGCGCCTCGCTCGCCGCCGACCTGCGCTGATGTCCTGGGAGTCGGCGCTGGTAACACGGCGCCGGTTCCTTAAATGGGGACAGACCCCCTTTTTCTCCCAAGAAAACCCGTCAGTCCGACCCAAACAAATCGCCAGATTCGGGTTCGGCCGGCTTGCGTCGCCTCCCCGGCATCGCGCGGCTTGCGCGACGCCCAAGTGCCGCCGTGACCTGGTTGCGGAAAGTGGAGCTGCCTAG
>Ga0172373_10002579_pt1 | contig 27520 bp, 27 predicted proteins | sample Lak10m_2_FD_114546 | JGI IMG/M metagenome (GOLD analysis project Ga0172373, IMG submission 114546) | Freshwater microbial communities from Kabuno Bay, South-Kivu, Congo - kab_092012_10m | ecosystem: Environmental > Aquatic > Freshwater > Lake | place: Democratic Republic of the Congo...
AAGGATGCCACCACAAGGGTGGTCTAGGGACAGAGCGGTTGCCGAGGCGTAAAAATAGGCGCATAGCGAGCTATGTAACTATTTTTACAACGCAGACGATGTCCATGGATGGACAAGGATCGCTAGAGGCAGGACGCCGTAAGCGACAAATGGACAAAAAGACCTGCGAGTTGGGTATATTCTTCGCCGGAAATCGCCTAAGTTATGAACCTGTTTCATCAAGGCTGATAGGCATCGCTATCGGCATAAACATCAACAGGGTTTTCAGGAATAATGCTTGCAACGGGTAAGTCCTGGCCTGAGCGCCAGGCCTTAACCATTTCCTGCTTATTACTTCCGGTAATCAGGAAGATGAGTTCCCGTGTCGCGCTCAATGCTTTTGCGCTGATGGAAACACGCTCAGGCGGCGGTTTCGGTGAATTATAAACGGCGTGTACCCGTTCGTCCCCGTCATGTACATGGCCGGGAAACAGGCTGGCGGTATGGCCGTCTTCGCCCATGCCCAGCAACACCATATCAAAAGGCAGGGCGGCTGCGACGATGGCACGGTAATCGGCAGCGGCTTGTTCATTGCCGAGTTCCGCCGCTATCGTAAAAATCTGCGCTGCAGGTATCGCAACCTTATCCAGCAGCGTTCGGCGGGCCATTGTGCTGTTCCTGTCGGCATGGTCGGCCGGTAAGCAGCGTTCATCGCCATAATAAATGACCCAGTTGGCCCAGTCCGCATCGGCCTCTGCCAATAAATGATAGACTTTTTCAGGCGTACTGCCGCCCGCCAGCACCAGTTTAAATTTGCCGTGATCGGCAATCGCGCGGCTGGCGGAATTAAGGAGTTGTCGACAGGCTGCATCTGCGACCTGGTCGGCGGTGTCTAGCGTATGCCAATGGCTTGTTTGCTGCATTTATTTACACTCCGGTGTTAAGGAACTGCGCCAGAACTGGCTGTCTTTATCAAATAGGCGGCTGTCTTCAGGACCCCAGGAGCCTGCAGGATACGTGGCGATAAAATCACGCTCTATCGCCCAGGTTTGCAGGATAGGGTCGACGATGCGCCAGGCATGCTCGACTTCATCAAAGCGCAGGAACAAGGAGCGGTCGCCTTTCAATACGTCCAGCAGCAAGTCTTCATAGGCGTCAATGGCTTTCTCGTCTGAATTACGGAAACTGGCATCCAGGCTGCTCGTGCGTGTGTTCATTTCCAGGCCGGGTTCTTTTACCGTCATTTCCATGCGGATGCATTCTTCAGGCTGTATGCCCAGCAGGATCCAGTTGGGATTCATGCACTGTACATTGGTATCGCGGAAAAACTGCAAGGGCGGATGGCGGAAACAAATTGAGATGCTCGATTGCGCTTTGGCCATGCGCTTGCCGGTACGCATATAAATAGGTACGCCACGCCAGCGCCAGTTATCGATATACAATTTTATCGACGCATAGGTTTCGGTTGTGCTGTTCGGGGGAATATGGGTTTCTTCCAGGTAGCCGCTGACTTTGTCGCCATTCACTTGGCCTTTGGCATACTGCCCCCGGAAAGCCTGTGCGTGTACGGCTTCTTTGGGGATAGGGCGAATCGATTTCAACACTTTAACTTTTTCATCCCGCAGGGATTCGGCATCCATAGATACGGGAGGCTCCATTGCAACCAGCGTCAGCAATTGCAGTAAATGGCTTTGCAGCATATCGCGCAATGCGCCGGCGCTGTTATAGTAATCGCCGCGACTGTCTATGCCGATGCTTTCCGAATGGGTGATTTGGATATGGTCTATGTAATTGCGATTCCATAACGGTTCCAGCATGACATTGGCAAAACGGAATACGAGTACGTTTTGCACCATGCCTTTACCCAGGTAGTGGTCAATACGGTATATTTGTTCTTCATTCAAATACTGGCTGATGCGCTTTTGCAAGGCCTGTGCGCTATCCAGGTCATAGCCAAACGGTTTTTCAATGATGACCCGTCGCCAGCCGCTGTCTTCATCGAATAAATGGTTACTGCTCAACAGGCTCATGACCAGGCCGAAATCTGCCGGACTGATCGATAAATAAAATGCGATGTTTTGCGAGAACTCTTTTTTATCCAGGGTGTCGGCCAGTGTCGCATAGCATTGGGCTTCATTAATGTCGCCTTGGTGATAATGCAGGCGTTCACTGAAGCGTTGAAAAACGGCCTCATCAAAATCATCTTTGGCTTTCGCTTTTACCATGTCCTTGGCTTCTTCGAACCATTTTTGCTGGTCCCAAGGCCTGCGGCCTATCGCCAGAATCCGCGTGCCTTCCGGCAAGCGGCCGGCAACATCGAGGTGATACAAGGCGGGCATTAATTTTATGCGGGAGAGATTACCGGTGGCACCGAAGATGACATAAGTACAGGGTTCTGCATTCATAGTTTTTGGCGATTATTAATGGGTGTGTGCTGGCTTATTATAGGAAACTGTTTGCTCGATTGGGCATCCATCGCAATTTGTTGGTTTTGCGGAGGCTAGTTACCAGGCCTGCGGCGGCAATTAGAGAAAAACTGGATGAATCGTGCAGAAGGAACTATACGGCGCTGCTGGTGCTTTTTTATAGCATCGTTAGAACGACAATGCAAATGGCGGCATTATCTGGAGCGCGGCTTTAACCATTCCGCACATAGCTTATCATTGAAAAATTGAAAGAAAGCCATTAACGGTTATTTCATTAGCGGATGTAATGTTTCATTTATTGCGGCTGATTCCTGGGCGGTCAGTAAGGATATACAATAAACTCTTCTGTGGTTTTGTAGACTACCCACTTAATGCGGGACAAGTAGCAAGGCTTAACCTCAGACCGTGTCCCGTCTTAAGGAATGAGCATGAAATAGTATCGGCAATATCACGACTGCCCGTCCTTTGAGGACGCGCAGTCGTAATGTCCGAAAAATCACAGTGCCCAACTTGTTTCATGCTCATTCCTAAGTGGGTAACCGTTTTGTGTATCGTGGACCCATCTAAGGCTATTTTATTTCTGCTACCTGTAAAGCCGCTTATGTCTGCTATCTATCAATTTTTTCGTAACCATCCCCATCCGCGACTGATGATTGCCGTATTAATGGGCGTGGGTTGCGGGCTTTTATTGCCTGAACGCTGGCGTTTGGTGACGCAAATACTGGTGGGCTGGAATATTATGGTGTGGTCTTATCTATCTTTGATGGCCTGGTTGATGGTGCATGCCAACCACGCCAGGGTGATCAAGATTGCTAATCAGGAAGACGAACACGGTGCGATTATCCTGGCGATGTTTTCGATTGCTACCGTGGCTAGCTTGGTGGCAATCGTGCTGGAGCTGTCTTTTGCCAAAGCGTTATCGACGGATATTCGCCTGTTCAACTATCTCTTAACCGGCGCCACTATTTTGGGCTCCTGGAGCTTTATCGGCATGCTGTTTACATTCCACTATTCACGCATGTATTACCTGTCTCCCTTAAGGCAGCGACCGTTGAAATTCCCGGATGATGGGTTATGCCCTGATTATTGGGATTTTCTTTATTTTTCGTTTACGATTGCCGTTGCGGCACAAACGGCCGATGTCTCTGTGATGTCGCGGTCCATGCGTAAGGTGGTATTTGCCCAGTCGGTTCTTAGCTTTGTTTTTAATGTGGCTATCATTGGCTTGTCGATCAATGTGTTAGCGAGTTTGATCGGCTGATCGGGCGGTTGGCAATGATGCCGGCGCTGATGATATAAAAGTCATTGGTATCGGAAATAATTAGGCCGTTGTAATATCGTAAGTGAATGCGGCTTAGTACATGGGCGCATTTCCATTTTTAAAGACTCACTGACAGGAAACCCTAATGCCATTTATTCCAGCGCTGTTGCCAAGTTTAATCGAAGGCATAGCCGATATGATCGAAAAAAATGCTGAAGAAGTCACTGCGCTGGATCAGGCTATCGGCGACGGCGACCATGTTATCAATTTGCAGCGAGGCATTCATGCGCTGATGACGCAACGCGACGAGCTTGCCAAGCTCGATTGGGCGGCGGCTTGGCAGAAAATCGGTATGACGCTGATGTCGACAGTGGGCGGTGCGTCAGGTTCTTTGTTCGGTACCTTGTTTGTTGCGATGAGCAAGGCGGCGCGCGACCAGTCTTTGGATCTGCATGGTTTTGCCGATATTTTCACCCAGGGGGTGGAGTCCGTGAAATTGCGCGGTAAAGCGGATGTTGGTGAAAAAACGATGTTGGATGTGTTGGTGCCGGTGGCGGATTATTTGCGGGAAGCTGCGGCAAACGCCGTGCCGGTATCGGAAGTGCTGATAAGCGTAGTCGATACGGCTTTGGCGGGTATGGAGTCGACCCGTGATATGGTGGCTACGAAAGGCCGTGCTTCTTTCCTTGAAAAGCGTAGCCGTGGTCATATCGATGCGGGCGCGAAGACGGTCCAGCTCATGATTTGCGCAATCGCCGGCGTATTGTCAGCAACCCCAGCGTAGATTGGCGGTATGGACAGGCGCATCCCACAGGCGCACCAGCTCTTCATCGAATAGACTCAAGGTAATCGAGCAGCCGGCCATATCGATTGATGTCGTGTAGTTGCCGACTAAAGAACGTACTATGTTGATACCGCGTTTTTGCCAGAATTGCGCGGCCAGTTCATAAATTAAATACAGTTCCATCAATGGCGTGGCGCCAAAGCCGTTCACATGCAGCAGCACGGATTGGTTTTTTTGCGGTTTCAGTTCGTCGTCAATGGCGCCGGCCAGATGTTCGACGATTGCCGTAGCGCTGGCTAGAGGCATGGTCTCGCGGCCGCGCTCGCCATGAATGCCTACGCCCATTTCCATTTCAGTATCGTTGATGGCAAATGTCGGTTTGCCTAATGCGGGTACGGTGCAGCTGGTCAACGCCACGCCTAGCGATGCCGTGGCCAGGTTGACTTTTTCGCCCAGGGCCTTGCAGGTTGCCAAATCGGCGCCTTGTTCCGCAGCCGCGCCAACGATTTTTTCCACTATCAAGGTGCCTGCTACGCCGCGGCGGCCTGTACTGTGCGTTTTTGGAAAAGACACGTCATCGTTTACCAGGATTGTTGCATTCGGGTAGTCCAGCATTTCAGCAGCGATTTCAAAATTCATCACATCACCGGCATAGTTTTTAACAATAAATAACACGCCGCCGCCGTTTTCAACGGCTTGCGCCGCCGCTAACATTTGATCGGGAGTCGGGGAAGTAAAGATTTGGCCGGGACAGGCGGCGTCTAACATGCCCGAGCCGACAAAGCCGATATGCAAAGGCTCGTGTCCAGAACCGCCGCCGGAAATAACAGCGACTTTCCCTGCTTGGGCCGGTTTTGTGCGTTTAATGAAATGCGGCTGGCTATTCAACTGGACAATATCCGAATGAGCTTTGGCAAAACCACCCAGGCTTTCGTCGAGTAGGGTGCCCAGGCTATTGATGAATTTTTTCATTGCGGCCTCCTGCTGTTTTTGTGAGTATTTGTGATGATGGCTTACAAGCCGTTCTTCAATGCATTAGTTATTGCGCTAATATCAGGCATCAGCCATGTGGGCTGGTAGCCTGATACTTTCAAGTCCTCTTCAGTAGAAACGCCGGTCAATACCATTAAGCTCCGAATTCCAGTCCGGACGGCACCGAGAATATCGGTTTCCAGGCGGTCGCCGATCGCAATGGTTTCGCTGGTATCGGTGCCGAGCAGCGCCATCGCCTGCTGGTAGATGATAGGTTCCGGCTTGCCGATAATAGTCGGTGTCACGCCGGTGGCCACCTGTAACGCCGCCAGGATTGCACCGTTGCCGTGCGTGATCCCGTGCTCTGTCGGCAACGTGGTGTCGGCATTGGTGCCAATGAACTTTGCACCGGCGCGAATATTGAGTGTCGCCGTCGCAAGCTTGTCCCAGGTTAAGGTTTGATCTTTGCCGCAAACCACAATATCAGCGCCTTTACCAGGTGCGCTGTCGGTATTCACTTCATATAAGTCGGTCAACGTGAAGCCACGCTCGATAAGCGGTTTCCTGGCGCCGTCTTCGCCAATAACAAACACGCGCGTTGTCGACGGGTCTTCATGTTCGCCCAGGTACAACGCCGTGGCTATGCCTGATGTCAGGATCTCATCTTGAGTTACCGTTACCCCCATTTTAGCGAGTTTGTTAACATATTGTCCTGGTGTCAGGCTGGCATTATTGGTCGCCAGAATGAAGCGAATTTGCTGTTCACGCAGCGTCTCGAAAAAGTTTGTTAACCCCGGCATGGGCTGCTCGCCGTGCCATAAAACACCGTCCATGTCGATAATGAGGGCGCGGATATTGCTGAAAGGTTCCATAGGGTGTGTCTCTCATAAAGTGTGTCGTTGTGGATATTGCCGGAAGTATAAGATGTTTCGTTTGAAAAGAATATTTTGATTACATGGTGAAACAGATGTTAATCGGCTTTTTAATGACCGGTTTTTACAATCAAAATAACAGGTTAATGCTGCAAATGCGCAGGACAATAGCAGAAATATAACGTTATGATTTGATATATTATTTTATAGTGGAATCGCCTGGGCATCAGTACATGCAAGGGTTCATTGAGTATTGGGCATTGACAGCCGTCCCCTTTCTACTTTACAGTTATGTTCGCAAAACAATTATGCAACCAACTATAACTAATAAATAACCCTTCGGAGCACATATCATGGCTAGACCATTTATTCAAATGGCATTGGATTCATTAGATTTCGACGCAACTGTTGCACTTGCAGAACAAGTAGCGCCTCATGTTGATATTTTTGAAATCGGAACTCCATGTATTAAACACAATGGCGTTAATCTGGTTAAAACACTGAGAGCAAAATTCCCGGACAAGTTGCTTTTGGTTGACCTTAAAACTATGGATGCAGGCGAGTACGAAGCAACTCCTTTCTACGCTGCCGGTGCTGATATTTGTACCGTCCTTGGCGTATCTGGCCTTGCAACCTGTATGGGCGTTATCAAAGCAGCAAACGCACATGGCGCAGAAGCACAAATTGATTTAATTAATGTTGATGACAAAATTGCCTGTGCGCGTGCAACTGCTGAAGCAGGTGCTCACATCATGGGTATCCACACAGGTCTTGATGCACAAGCAGCAGGCCATACCCCTTTCTCTGACCTGAATGATATTGCCAGGTTAGGCCTGAACGTTAGAATTTCAGTTGCCGGCGGTATTAAAGCGTCAACGGTTCAAGATGTTGTTAAAGCCGGTGCGAACATTATTGTTGTTGGTGCGGCTATCTATGGCGCACCATCACCAGCAGAAGCTGCTCGTGAGATTCGCGAATTGGTTGATGCTACAGAGGTTTAATAAATGCATCAGCAACTTGTCGTAGAAAAGATATCGAGCATTCTTGAAGCTACAGATAACACCTATGATGTAAAGCTCACGCAAATGCTGGATAATGCCCAGCGTATATTTATCGCGGGTGCTGGTCGCTCAAAGCTTGTCGGCAATTTCTTTGCAATGAGGCTGGTGCATGGCGGTTATGATGTAAGTGTTGTTGGTGAGATTGTGACGCCTAGCATTAAAAACGGTGACTTGCTGATCATTATTTCCGGTTCAGGGGAAACTGAGCAATTAATAGCATTCACTAAAAGCGCTAAAAAAGTAGGCGCAAGCATTGTGCTGATCTCTGCAAAAAGTGAGTCGACAATTGGCGATTTATCCGATGCAGTATTCCAAATTGGCCGTTCGGAACAATATGGAAAAGTGTATGGTATGCCGATGGGGACAGTGTTTGAGTTATCGACATTACTATTCTTAGAATCCACCATTTCTCATATTATTCATGAAAAAGGCATTCCTGAAGAAGTAATGAGAGAACGACACGCTAATTTAGAGTGATGCCTAAGGAACGAGTGATGAATCCGTCGCTCGTTCCTTTTTTGTTAAGACATAAAAAGAACATTTAGTGACAAGATCACTCCGTTGATAAACGTCATCACACGTAATTTACCAAATACAGTAGTAAGGAGAAGAATATGACTTCGCGCCGAGAATTAGCGAACGCCATACGCGCTTTGAGCATGGATGCCGTACAAAAAGCAAACTCTGGACATCCAGGGGCACCTATGGGAATGGCGGACATTGCCGAGGTTTTGTGGAACGATTTTATGTCCCATAACCCATCCAATCCAAAATGGTCAAATCGTGACCGTTTCGTTCTTTCCAACGGTCATGGTTCAATGTTGATCTATTCATTGTTACATTTGACCGGCTATGATTTACCTATCGAAGAGTTGAAAAACTTTCGCCAACTCCATTCTAAAACCCCGGGTCATCCGGAATATGGTTATGCTCCTGGGGTTGAAACGACTACGGGTCCATTAGGGCAAGGTATCACTAATGCTGTGGGTATGGCTATAGCTGAAAAAGCTTTGGCGGCTCAATTCAATAGAGATGGCCACAAAATCGTTAATCACCATACGTATGCTTTCATGGGTGATGGTTGCTTGATGGAAGGTATTTCTCATGAGGCCTGTTCGCTGGCGGGCACATTAGGCTTGGGTAATTTAATTGCGTTCTGGGACGATAACGGCATTTCAATTGATGGTCATGTTGAAGGGTGGTTTACCGACAATACGCCTATGCGATTTGAGGCGTATGGCTGGCATGTGATTCCCGATGTTGATGGACATGACTATGAAGCCATCTCTAAAGCGATTGTCATGGCTAAGGCTATGGCGGATAAGCCAACATTAATCTGTTGTAAAACAACAATCGGTTTTGGTTCGCCTAATAAAAAAGGTTCTCATGCCTGTCATGGCGCGCCATTGGGCCAAGATGAAATCAATCTGACCAAAGCGGCATTGGGCTGGGATCACGATGCGTTTGAAGTGCCGACTGAAGTCTATGTGGCCTGGGATGCAAAAGCAAAAGGCGCAAAAGCCGAAGCTGAATGGAATGAAAAATTTGCAGCTTATAAAACGGCTCATCCTGAGTTGGCGGCGGAATACGAACGTCGAATGGCTGGTGAATTACCCGAAAATTGGCCTGAAGATGCCGGAAAGTTTATAAGTGCTGTCAATGATGAAGCAAAGACTACCGCTACACGTCTTTCGTCACTAGCAGCAATCGAAGGTTATGCGAAGTTATTGCCGGAAATATTCGGTGGTTCAGCGGATTTGGGTTGTTCCAATATGACTGAATGGTCAGGATACAAACCTATGCGCGCGAACAAGCCGGATGCTAATTACATCAATTATGGCGTGCGTGAGTTTGGCATGTCTGCAATGATGAACGGTATTGCCCTGCATGGCGGCCTAGTGCCTTTCGGTGCGACATTCCTGATGTTCTCGGAATATGCGCGTAATGCATTGCGCATGGCTTCTTTGATGAAAATTCGCTCGATTTTTGTCTATACACATGACTCTATCGGATTGGGGGAAGACGGCCCAACTCATCAACCAATTGAGCAAACTGCCACATTGCGATTGATTCCAGGCATACAAGTCTGGCGTCCCTGCGATGCTGTAGAAACAGCCGTTTCGTGGAAATCAGCGATAGAACGTAAAGATGGACCCTCTATCTTGATTTTCTCCAGGCAGAATTTGCCTCATGTACCTCGTACACAAGAGCAGATCGATGCGGTTTCTCGCGGCGGCTACATTCTACGTGACAGTGATGGACAGCCTGAAGCTATTATCATAGCTACCGGTTCCGAAGTGGAATTGGCGCTTAAAGCAGCCGAAGAACTGACTGCAAAAGGCAAAAAAGTCCGTGTCGTTTCAATGCCTTCTACAAATATCTTTGATGCTCAAGACGCGGCTTACCGTGAATCAGTATTACCGTCTACAGTTGCTAAACGCGTAGCAGTGGAAGCGGGTAGCACTGATGGGTGGTGGAAGTATGTGGGAACCAGCGGTAAAATTATAGGCCTTGATCGTTTTGGCGAGTCCGCTCCAGCAGGCCTGCTTTTCAAAGAATTCGGCTTCACTGTTGAAAATGTAGTTAAGAGCGTAGAAGCTGTACTTTGATTCTAAAAACATTATAGAGTGTTACATATCATTACATTTGGAGAGGCGTTTATAATTTATAGATGCTGCGGATAACTCATTGCGTTAGCGGAAGGCCTCTCCGCTTTTTCTGACTTATAGGTGAACAATGTGAAAAAGAATAATTTGACAAATAGTTTGTTTGCGGCTCTTTTGCTGACCAGTCCATTAGTTGGAGCAGAGGCGAAATACCCTGCGGCAGACTTCCAGCCCCAGGTCGTTTTTCAAGATAACGACTATATTGAAAAAAATAGCCGTTCAGAAGGAACAAGCGCATCTAAACAGCCTGTAGCGAATACAGTTGAAAGTAGCGAAGTGGACCCAAAATACCCAGCAGCAAATTTTCAACCGCAAGTCGTTTATAGTGATGCTAACTATAAGCACGTCGCATCTTCCCCTGCAACGGCTCCAATAGAAAAAGATAATGGGGTTGTTGAAAGTGTTCAGGCTGAACCTGCACTTAAAGAAGAATCAGCACCAAATTATTTAATTGTGTTGGTAGGACTCGCCCTGGTTGGCGCATTCTTATTAAAAAATCAGTTTAAAAGCGGTGCAAAGAAAGCAGAAAGCATTCCTCCTGTGCAAGCTAAAAATGCTCATGGGCTTACCGGTGTTGCCAGATATTTAAATAGATCATCAGGCACCGGTGTGTCACGCTATTTAGACAAACAGGTAAAATCTGCTGCGTCAGTAACCGGGGTTGCTAAGTATATGGCTAAACAAGCGTTATCTGCAAAAGCGACAGCTGCGGAAGCGGCCACTGGAGTTGAGAAATACATGCGCAACCGGGGATAATCAATGAATCAGAATTACTTGAGCGGATTATTTTTTCCCGCTGTCGCTGGATTATTCTTTTTCATGAAAAGACCTGAAACTGAGGAAACTCACATTGTATACCCGGTCTATTCCGGGGATCCGAGTGGGCTTACCGGTGTTGCTAAATATTTGGCAAAACAACAAGAGATTTTGTCGGCACAGAAGGCGTACGAGTCATTGGAAAGCCAGGAGATTATTCCTGCGCTAAGCGGTGTTACTAAATACCTGGAAAAGCGTGATCGATTTCCAGTGACAGGCGTAACTAAATATACGCGCAGGCTGGCTTTAGCTGAAAAACAGACAAAGAATTCGGAGTTTCAGGTTGGTGCAACAGGTGTTGCTAAATATATAAAAAACCAGAAAGACATGCCGGCGTTAAGCGGAGTCGCCAAGTACCTGAAACAACAGGAAAGTTTGCCGAAGGCAAGTAAAGTAGCTAAATACATGGCAAGGCAGGCGTTCGCTGAAAAGCAAGCGAAGCAATTGTTGGTACACGTCGAGGAGACAGGTGTTGCCAAGTATTTAAAACAAAAGGAAAGTTTACCTCAGATGAGCCGGGTGGCCAAATATATGGCAAGGCAAGAATTGCTTTCAAGAAAAGAAAAACAATCGATAGTCAATGTTGAACTCACAGGCGTTGCTAAGTATCTTGCAAAACAAGAAAGTATGCCTCAGGTAAGTCGAGTAGCTAAATACATGGCAAGACAAGCCCTTGCATCAAGACAGAAGCCAGTAATCATTGAAACCGGCGTCGATAAATATATGCGTCACCAAGGTTGATCAACTGCTTAGTGAATTAATCCTGCGGTATGGCATTGATACAAATCAAATGCCTAATCCCGGTGCAGGAAAGGAAGTTCTCATTTTTAATGTGTGACTTTGCAGATTTTTAAATATTAAAATAATTAAGGTATTGTTTATGGGAAAAAATTTACTTGAGCAATTAAGAGATGTCACCATTGTTGTCGCTGATACTGGAGATATTCAAGCTATTGAAACTTTTAAGCCGCATGATGCGACAACTAATCCATCATTAATTACTGCCGCTGCGCAAATGCCCCAATATCAGGGCATTGTTGATGATACGCTGAAAGGTGCCCGGGAAAGTTTGGGAGCGGATGCACCGGCAGCTAAGGTTGTTTCTCTTGCTTTTGAACGCTTGGCGGTTTCTTTCGGATGCAAGATCCTGGAAGTCATTCCTGGTCGGGTATCGACCGAAGTTGATGCGCGGCTTTCTTATGATACTGATGCCAGCATTGCCATGGGCCGGGAACTGATTAAGATGTATGAAGCCCAAGGCGTCTCACGTGAGCGTATTTTAATCAAAATTGCTTCGACTTGGGAAGGTATCCAGGCAGCGGCCGTTCTCGAAAAAGAAGGCATCCACTGCAACCTGACGCTTTTGTTTGGCATTCACCAAGCGATTGCCTGTGCGGAGAACGGTATTACCCTGATTTCACCTTTTGTTGGACGTATTCTTGACTGGTATAAGAAAGATACTGGACGCGATTCCTATGCGCCTGCTGAAGATCCAGGCGTGATGTCTGTTACTGAAATCTATAATTATTACAAGAAATTTGGTTATAAGACTGAGGTTATGGGGGCAAGCTTCCGTAATATCGGCGAAATTACTGAGCTGGCAGGTTGTGATTTGTTAACCATTGCGCCGTCGCTGTTGGCTGAATTGCAGGCAACAGAAGCTGAATTGCCGCGCAAGTTAGATCCGGCAACTGCCGCGACCAAGACAATTGAAAAAATTGTCGTGGATAAAGACGCTTTTGATCGCATGCATAAAGAAAATCGTATGGCGACAGATAAGCTTTCGGAAGGAATTAGTGGCTTCACTACCGCATTAGATTCATTGGAAAAAATTCTTGCTGAACGATTGGCAAGTTTAGAAGGTTAGATAATTTCAAGCCATTCACGGAAAAGGTTTTTATAAGTTTGTGAATGGCTTTCAATTCATTACCTTCAATGCACTAACTGAAACAGGATCAATAAATGTCACAAAAAATTTTAGACGTAGTAAAACCGGGTGTCGTAACCGGTGAAGATGTACAAAAAATATTCGCTATTGCTAAAGAAAATAAATTCGCGTTACCTGCAGTTAATGCTATCGGTACAGGTTCTATAAATGCTGTGTTGGAAGCGGCGGCAAAAGTCAAATCTGCTGTGATTATCCAGTTTTCTAACGGCGGCGCCCAATTTGTTGCCGGTAAAGCGCTGAAGCTGGACAGGCAGAATGCGGCAATTTTAGGGGCAATTTCCGGCGCTCAACATGTACACACGGTAGCTGAGGCCTATGGTGTACCGGTTATTTTGCATACCGACCATGCCGCAAAGAAATTATTGCCTTGGATAGATGGCTTATTGGACGCAGGTGAGAAACATTTTGCTGAAACCGGCAAGCCATTATTCAGCTCTCATATGTTGGATTTATCTGAAGAAAGCCTGGCAGAAAATATCGAGATTTGCGGCCAGTATTTGGCTCGAATGTCAAAAATGGGGATGACGCTGGAAATTGAATTAGGTGTTACCGGCGGCGAAGAAGATGGTGTTGATAACAGCGGCATGGATCATTCCATGTTGTATACCCAGCCTGAAGACGTTGCCTACGCCTATGAACACCTGATAAAAATTAGTGATCGTTTTACAATTGCGGCTTCGTTTGGCAATGTTCACGGTGTGTATTCGCCCGGCAATGTCAAGTTAACACCAAGTATCTTGGATAATTCACAGAAATTTGTTTCTGAGAAATTCGCTGTGCCGGCAAATACTTTAAACTTTGTGTTCCATGGCGGTTCAGGTTCTTCAGCGGATGAAATAAAAGAGTCAATCAGCTATGGCGTCGTCAAAATGAATATCGATACCGATACCCAATGGGCAACTTGGGCAGGTATTATGGATTATTACAAGCAAAATGAAGCTTATTTGCAAGGTCAAATCGGTAATCCAGAAGGTTCTGATAAACCTAATAAAAAATACTATGACCCGCGCGTCTGGCAACGTGCCGGTGAATTAGGGATGGTGACTCGGTTGGAGCAAGCTTTTCAAGAACTGAACGCAGTTAATTCGTTATAAGAAACATACGCATCCAACAAAAAAGCCGATGGAGACATCGGCTTTTTTGTTGCTGCGAAATAGATATTGCAGATGAATTAATCAATGAATCGTTTACTTAGATCGTTGTACTCATCGATTCTACGGTCCCGCAAATAAGGCCAGACTTGCCTGACCCGCTCGCTTCTTGCGCAATCCAGTGAGCAGGTTAACAGGTTTGTATCGGACTTGTCAGCGTGTTTGATAATTTCACCTTGAGGACCTGCTATAAAACTATTGCCCCAAAAGTGTATGCCATTATCCGAATCTGGGGCTTGCTCAAAACCAATACGGTTGCAAGAGATAACAGGGATGCCGTTTGCCACGGCATGCGAGCGTTGTATTGTTATCCACGCATCCAGTTGGCGCTGTTGTTCCTCGTCGGTATCTTTAACATCCCAGCCTATCGCTGTCGGGTATATTAAAATTTCTGCTCCGGCTAAGGCCATCAATCGAGCGGCTTCAGGAAACCACTGATCCCAACAAATTAGAATCCCCAGCTTACCGATGGATGTATTGATCGGATTGAAACCTAAATCACCGGGAGTGAAGTAGTATTTTTCATAGAAACCGGGGTCATCAGGAATATGCATTTTCCTGTATTTACCTGCAATACTGCCATCCTTGTCAAAAACAACGGCGGTATTATGATAAAGGCCTGATGCTCTTTTTTCAAACAGGGTTGAAACGATTACAATCTGTAGTTTTTTGGCAAGAGCCGCAAGAACTTCGGTAGCTGGGCCTGGAACAGCCTGTGCCAGGTCAAAATGATGATAATCTTCGTTCTGGCAAAAGTAGGGGTCCAGGTGGAGTTCAGGTAATACAACCAAATCGGCATGTTCAGCAGCGGCTGCATGGATTTGTGCAACGGAAAGGTCAAAATTGGTCTGCCTGTCTTTGTTACAAGGTTGTTGTACGGCGCTAACAATTAGTGTTGATTTCATGTGGGTGGCAAAGTGAGTTAATTTTAGTCATTATAATTCATATTGATTTAAGCTGAAAAAAGTTGAATGATGACTATAACTATTGCCACGGGGCGTAAAGGACATACCAATATTTATCGGCTGTGCCGTTATTTCAAAGTTGTACGTTTTCAAAGTACGATGGGAGTAATCATGTAAAATGCGCTCGTGCATAAATATTGCAAGAGGCTTAGCAGGTTCATTTTTTAGAATAACGGAACGATGCCGGATAGGAGCAGGATTGGACAAGAGGGATGCTTGTAATAAATTACGCTTAAATAATAATTTGCAGGTTTTAGGAAGCAAAAATGAAAGTAACAGTGTTTGGTTCAGGCTATGTGGGATTAGTAACCGGTGTTTGTCTTGCGGAAGTGGGTAATGATGTGGTTTGTATCGATGTCGATCAGCTCAAAAAAGATAATCTAAAAAAAGACATCATCCCTATCTATGAACCCGGACTTGAGGAGTTAGTTAAAGACAATCAGCAGGCCGGCCGGATAAAATTCACCACAAACGTACAAGATGCTGTTAATCATGGTATTTTTCAATTTATAGCGGTCGGTACTCCGCCTGATGAAGATGGCGCCGCAGATTTGCAATATGTCTTAGCGGTAGCGAAATCTATTGCCGAAAATATGGACAGTTATCGTATTATCGTCGATAAATCGACGGTTCCTGTGGGTACCGCCGACAAAGTAAAGGAGGTCGTACTGCAGGTGCAGGCCGCCCATGGCGTGGAAATCGATTTTGATGTGGTTTCAAATCCCGAGTTTTTGAAGGAAGGCGCTGCGATTAATGACTTCATGAAACCGGACCGTATTATTGTGGGAACGGATAACCCGAGAACGGCAGAGTTATTGAAAGCACTCTATGCACCGTTCAATCGCAGTCATGAGCGCATCATCACGATGGATGTCCGCTCTGCCGAATTAACTAAATATGCGGCTAATGCAATGTTGGCGACTAAAATCAGCTTTATGAATGAATTAGCCAACCTAGCTGAATTATTGGGGGCAGATATAGAGCACGTCAGGAACGGTATAGGATCTGATTCACGCATTGGCTATTCGTTTATTTACCCCGGATGCGGTTATGGCGGTTCGTGCTTTCCTAAAGATGTTAAAGCACTGGAGCGCACGGCAAAACTGATGGGCTACCAGTCGGAATTACTGAATGCCGTCGAAAATGTTAATGACCGGCAAAAACGGGTCTTGTTTAATAAAGTCGTCCAGCACTATGGCGGCAATATACAAGGCAAAACATTTGCGCTTTGGGGTTTGGCGTTTAAGCCTAAAACCGATGATATGCGTGAGGCGCCTAGCCGGGTCATCCTTGAAGCGTTGATTGATGCCGGGGCAATAGTCCAGGCATTTGACCCTGAAGCAATGCATGAAGCCAGAAGAATTTATGGCGACAAGCCGGGTTTAATCCTGGTTGAAACGGCTGAAGAGGCGCTGCATGGGGCTGATGCGCTATTGGTGGTCACTGAATGGAAAAATTTCTGGAGTCCCGATTTTGAATTCATAAAAAATACGTTAAAAGATGCGGTTATTTTTGATGGCAGGAACCTGTACCCGCCTGAGTTACTTAAAAAAATCGGCATTGTCTATTATGGTATCGGCAGGCGTTGACAGGGCGCCATAGCGATAGCCCGAAGGAACTTTTAGCGGTTGCGAAATCTCTAGCCTTTCGCATAGTTGCTATGCTGACAATCAACTTTATAAGGTGACACCGATGAGAAATTTATACCAATCAGCCGCTGTGCTATTGTTATTGCCTTTAAGCATGACGGCTTTCGCAGCCGAGTCGTCGCAAACGGCCACGAAGCCGATGCAAGGCAAAGGCATGATGGATGTTATGACTGAGGAGCAGAGAGACCAGCATGCCCGCGCCATTCAGGAACACCTATTAAAAATGCATGATCTATCCAACCAGATTTTGGCAGAGCAGGATCCCGCTAAAAAAGAACAACTTAAAAACCAACAGTTGGAGCTTATGAAGGCTCACCATGCCAAAATGATGGCAGCTCATCATCGTAATAAATAATCTTTCAGCATGAAGGTTTTGCCTTCATGCTGTCACCCTCTCTTTTCTTGCAATCACTAGCCAGGTTTTTAGTGCCGTTTATAATTCAATGGGTAGACAATGTTTCAGGCGCGGAGGAGCTAATAAGCTTCAATACACCGGTCGGCAGATTGCTGCTGTCCACCCGGCAAGGCGTTATCACCAAAGCCGACTGGGTACAGGAGCATGGCGAGGAGCCTTCCTGTGATCATCAAATAAAGCGGCACCTCGCCCAATACTGGACAAACCCGGATATAGCCATTCCCGTGAGCTTGTTGAGACAAGGCAGTGCCTACAGGCATACGGTCTGGAATGCGCTTTGCCAAATACCTGTGGGGGAAACCGTGAGCTATTCGGCATTAGCCCAAAAGATAGCTTCTGCTGCGCGTGCGGTCGGCAATGCCTGCAGGGATAACCCGTACCCGCTGTTTATTCCCTGCCATCGCGTAGTCTCTGCGTCCGGCATCGGTGGTTATTGCGGGCAAACCGAAGGTTATTTCATGCAGGTAAAACATCAGCTACTGGCCTTTGAATCGGCTTTTAAGAAATGACTTTCGACGATTTGATTGATCAATTCCTGGACGCGGTGTGGGCAGAGCAAGGCTTAAGTGAAAATACCCTGTCCGCATACCGCAGTGATTTGCGTATTTTTGCCAAATGGCTGGCCGGTAAGCCATTGCTGGACGTTGATAACGGGCTGCTTTCAAGCTTTATCGCCGAGCGCTACAAAAATGGCATCAGCAACCGGTCGTCGGCACGCATCTTATCCAGTTTGCGGCGTTTTTACGGATATTACGTCAGGGAAAATCGCATCACAGTCGATCCTACCGCATTAATAGAGTCGCCATACATAGGCCGGCCATTGCCGTCATCGCTTTCTGAAAACGATGTCGACTTATTGCTTGCTGCGCCCGAAGTGAGTCATGTACTCGGCTTTAGGGATAAAGCCATGCTGGAAATGCTTTACGCCACAGGACTGAGAGTGTCGGAATTGGTCAGCTTGAAGTTTGAGCACATCAGCTTTAGGCAAGGCGTCGTCAGGATTACCGGGAAAGGCAATAAAGAACGGCTTGTTCCCGTCGGCGAGGAAGCGATGATCTGGTTGGAAGGCTATATGAACCAGGCAAGGAAAGCTATCCTTGCGGGGCGGCAATGCGATTACCTGTTTGTCACCAACCGCGCGGGCGGTATGACAAGGCAGGCGTTTTGGCATATCATCAAACGCTATGCCAAAAAATCAGGCATTAATAAGGAACTGTCACCCCATACCCTACGGCATGCGTTTGCCACACATTTACTCAATCACGGAGCGGATTTACGGGTCGTGCAATTACTGCTGGGACACTCCGATTTATCGACGACGCAGATTTATACGCATATCGCTGGCGCCAGGCTAAAAGAACTCCATGCAAAATACCATCCAAGAGGATAGTCAAGATGACACAACAGATTCACCCGACCGCCTGTATCTCGGACAATGCCGTGTTAGGCGACAATATCACGGTAGGGCCGTTTGCCGTTATTGACGATGATGTCAAGATAGGCACCGATTGCGTCATCGGCGCACATGCCGTCGTGCAGCCTTATGTCAGCATGGGGAATGGCAATGTCCTGCATCCACATGCCGTGCTGGGCGGGCTGCCTCAGGATACCGGTTTTAAAGCGGAAACTGTTTCCTGGCTAAGTATCGGCGACAATAATGTGTTCAGGGAAGGTTTTACCGCGCACAGGGCCAGCAAGGAAAATGCTGAGACCCGAATTGGTTCGGGCTGTTATTTTATGGGTAACAGCCATGTTGCGCATGATTGCAGTGTCGGAAATAACACGATATTTGCCAATAATGTTGCGATAGGCGGGCATGTTGAAATAGGTCATAATGTTTTTATGGGTGGCGCGGCTGTCGTGCACCAGTTTTGCCGTGTCGGCTCTTTCGCGATGGTACGCGGTACCACGGGACTTTCGATGGATGCATTGCCGTTTATGCTGATTGGCGGTTCACCGGGACGGCATTATAAACTGAACACCGTAGGCTTAAGGCGGGCAGGGATTACCGGAGAGCGCTATAACATACTGTCGCTGGCATTTCGCCTGCTAAAAAACAAGCAAAGCCTGGATTCCTTGCACGAGACCGCGGAACTCAAGCTGTTGAAGGACTGGTTAGCCGTCAAATCCAAGCGCGGCATACATGGCTTTATTGATGTGTCGGTTTAGGCCGCGCTGGAGAAAGCGGATATTTTTGCATAGCCGGCATACCCGTCAACCCTAACCCCAAACACTTACTGCCCACCGTTAAGAAAATGGTGCACATGAACAGGCGTTGTCACCTGGAATGCAGGCAAAACCAGCGCTTCCTTCCCGCTTGAGCGCTTAACTTAACGGCAGAACCTTAACCATTGGATTACTGTTATGAAATATAAATTTTTTTTTATGATGTTTTGCCTGATGCCGACCTTCGGCGGTTTTGCCGCCGAAAAGCCTACTTTACGCATCGGCGTCCAGGCTACCGGCACGGTCGATTGGGAATTATCGGCATTACAAAGCGAGCCGCTCCAAGACTTTCAATTGGACATACACCATGTAGCCAATCCAGAGGCGGGTAAAATCGCCCTGCAATCAGGGGCGGTCGATATGATCGTTGCGGATTGGATATGGGTATCCCGGTTACGCGCTACCGGCGCCGATTTCACGTTTTATCCTTATTCAGACACCTCCGGCGCATTACTGGCGCCGGAAAACAGCGCCATCAGGACAATCAAGGACCTTCAAGGTAAACGGCTCGGCATTGCCGGCGGCGAACTGGACAAAAACTGGTTATTGCTGCAGGCCTTGGCTAAACAGGGACAGGTTGACTTGAATACCTCGGTCGAAAAAGTTTTCGGCGCGCCGCCGTTGCTCAATGAGCAAATCAAACAAAACCGTGTCGATGCCGTGCTGACGTATTGGAATTTTGCCGCCAGGCTGGAATCCCAGGGCTATAGGCAAGTGATCGACGGTAGAGGTATTTTACAAGGGCTGGGTATTACCGATACCGTACCCAGCTTAGGTTATGTGTTTAAACAAAGTTGGGCGTTGGACAATAAGCAAGCGGTTAACCGCTTTTTAACAGCCAGCCGACGGGCTAAAAATCTTTTATGCACTTCCGATGCAGCTTGGCAAAAAGTCATTCCATTAACAAAAGCCGACGATGCAGCCACCCAAACCAAGTTACGCCAACGTTATTGCGAAGGCAGCATTGAACACTGGGGAGAAAAGGAACTGCAAGCGGAGGCCCGTATCTATTCAATGCTGCGTACATTAACTAACAACCAGCTGACAGGCCAATCAGAACATTTGCAACCCGGCACATTCTGGTCGATTGAATAAGCACGATACGTTTTGAAGAGATTACAAACAGCTTCCAAAAAAACTTTACCGCTACTGTCATTATTGGCGTTTTTATCGGTCTGGCAAGGCCTTGCCGTTTATTTAAACAGCAACGTCCTGCCGACACCGGAAGCCGTCGCGCGGGTGTTTTGGCAAGCCGCCATATCAGGGCAACTTGTTTTTCACCTGGGTGCGACCCTGCTCAGGTTGATGGTGAGTTTTGCACTCGCGATGTTAATCGGCTGCGCTGTCGGCATCCTCTTAGGCCGCAATCAAGAACTGGATGCCTTCTTTGATAACTGGCTGATTATTTTTTTAAATATCCCGGCCTTGGTGACAATAATCCTGTGCTATGTCTGGTTCGGGTTGGAAGAATCCGCCGCGATACTCGCCGTCGTTATCAATAAACTGCCTAATGTTATTGTCACCGTCAGGGAAGGCGCACGAGCGCTCGACCAGGATTTACTGGATATGGCGCGCTGCTATCGTTTCAGTAAACGCAAGACCCTGGTTCATGTGATATGGCCGCAGTTGCATCCGTTTGTTATGAGTGCAAGCCGTTCGGGTTTGGCATTAACCTGGAAGATAATTTTGGTTGTCGAATTGCTGGGCCGCAGTAACGGCGTAGGCTATCAATTGCACCTGTTTTTTCAATTGTTCGATGTGGCAAGCATTTTGGCGTATACGATTGCCTTTGTCGGCGTCATTCAATTGATAGAATTGATTATTTTGAAGCCTTTGGAGAAGAAGGCCCTAAGGTGGCGCCGATGAGTGATATTGACATCATCATCAGGAGTAAAGCTTATCCAGCAGTCGCCCAAGCGGGGAAAAAACAGGCCATCCTGGGTCTTGAACTGTCATTAAAATCCGGTGAATTTGTCTGCCTCGTCGGGCCTTCCGGTTGCGGCAAGACCACGCTGTTAAATATCATCGCAGGGCTTGATAAGGAATACGACGGCGAGATCAGGGCAGGACGGCATTCTGCACACCCTAAAATTGCTTATGTTTTCCAGGAGCCGCGTTTACTGCCCTGGCGAACGGTGCGGGAAAATATTGAGTTGGTTATGGAAAATATGCCGTCGCCTGCTGAAACGGATAGCCTGATCGATGCCATGCAGTTGACGGCGTCACAGCATGTTTACCCGGAAAGGCTGTCCCTGGGTATGAGCCGCAGGGTTGCGATCACTCGCGCGTTTGCTGTTGACCCTGAAATCTTGCTGATGGATGAGCCGTTTGTATCGCTGGATGCCCCGACAGCCAGGCAAGTGCGGGAGCGGCTGTTGAAACTGTGGACACAGCGCCCGCATACGGTTTTATTTGTCACGCACGACTTGCGCGAAGCGATTGCGCTGGCCGATCGCCTGGTATTCCTCTCTGCTTCGCCGATGCATGTAGTCAGCGAAATCAATGTGCCTGTCGCCAGGAACGAACGAAATGATGAGGCGGCCGTTGAACGGTTCCGTCAGCAGTTAAAACGGGACTACCCGGAAATCAATGCACTGTTGTAGTGTTGTTGTTGCCGTTAAAAACGGTTGCGAATTCAGCTAAAATATTCGATACTTCAAAGCGATCCATCTGCTGGATTTAACCAAACTATCGGAGACTACCCCCCTATGAACAAAACAATGATGTCAGGATTTGCTGTTGCGGTTTTTGCATTAAATCCATTGCTTGCTTCAGCGGCTGCCAATGACAAATATCCCGCTGCAAACTTTGAACCCACCGTTATCTATATTGATAAAGATATTGTAGCTGAAGAGCCTGCCGCATCTGAATTTGATCCTAAATACCCTGCCGCGAATTTTGAATCCAAGGTTGTTTACATCGATAAAGATTTGGTCGAACAAGCTGAAGACGAATCCGATCCAAAATACCCCGCCGCCTATTTCAAGCCAAAAGTCATATTTCCTTAGGCTTTTGGAAGCTAAATTTGTAACATCGTTGAAATAGCCTGTATTAGGCAAAGCAAGCTGATAAAACCCAAGAAACAAAAACCGGGCTTATGCTAAAATAACGCTCCGTTTAGCCCCGATAGCTCAGCAGGATAGAGCGGTCCCCTCCTAAGGGACAGGCCGGCGGTTCGAATCCGCCTTGGGGCACCAAATACCTATTCAAAGACCTGCAAAGAAGTACAAAAACCCGCAAGTTATCTGGCTTAGCGGGTTTTTTATTGTCCAACGAAGTGCAGCGGGGTGTGATTAAAAGTGCGGGGTATCAAAATAAATTTCATGCAACCGCTACGTCATACCAATTGCTCCAGTACTTTTCCCCAATCACCATTGGCCCTCACAACACGTAGTGTCAGCATTGGCCGAACATTAGCTGGTTTCCACCAAGCACCCGATAACTTTAGCCGTTGCCGAATGACATAAGGCGATTTCCGGCGAAGAATATACCCAACTCGCTGGTCTTATTGTCCATTTTACGCCTTGAAAATGAACAAAAATTCTGCGCGATTTGGGTACATTCATTCTTGGAAATCGCCTTACAGGGAAAGGCATGTCACGGTTCCAAAAAAATGGACACATCGAACACCAGTCATGGCAATGGGATTGACTCAAACGGCATTAACTTGGCGATTTTTATTCGTGATGCCTATTCAGCTAACTCGTTGATAAAAATCAACCTGCATTGATTTGTAGGAACTACCTTTAAGCGCGGATTACGCCGCCTCATGCGATGCCTGCAAAATGACCTGCCCTTGCCGACATTTTGTGAGGTTATGAGAAACTGATAGGGCTAAGGCTTGATGGTTAAGTAGCGACTTGTTTTTACTGTTTAATATGATCAGCGAGCCGTTTAAACCTTCGCTTATTTCGTAACATGAACCCACCCTAAATAAGCTGAAATCCATGCGTAAAGAGGGAAAGCCGGTAGATGTTGCCTGCAAACTACGCAAGCAACATGTTTCAGTACACCAAGTCGGCATCGATGCGCCGATCACCACCGACCTGTCAGGAATTGCTCCTTGTACATCAGGATGCCGTCGTTGCCGTGGCCCGTTTGGTCGCGGGTCGTCTTTTCGAAAGGATAATAGGCGGCGAGGCCTCGTTCCTTTCCTGTCAACGGCTTGTTCATACGGCCCTTAATTTCTTGCTGGGTCAAGGCCTTATTCCACAAGCGCACTTCGTCAACGATCATATCGCCGTATCTTCCCACGAAGAGATTGCCGGTTCCCGCCGCAATATTGCCGCTTGCCGTCCCGGTTGCCACCAAGCGCCCGTTCCTATAGAGCTTGATGTTATTTTTGGCGACATCGGCGTCATAGGTCAGCGCCAGATGCGCCCAGATGTTGTAATTCAACAAGCCACTTGACTCCGCAGGATTGGCAAAAATAGGGAAGTAGCCCTGCGTAGTGGTAATTTCAGCTTCCAAGAGCCGTTTACCGGAAGCATCCACCGTAGCGATGGCGTAAGAAAAATCATCCTTTTCATCGTTCGATAACGCCGATTCCTTAAACAGGAAAGGGGTCTTGATGTCGCTAATTCCAGTCGTTGCACCCAAGCGGGCCGACCTGACCCAAAGCTCGGCAGTCATCGCTTTTTTGAAATTCAACCAGGGGCTGCTTGCAACCTGCATGTTGTCCAGGCGGCTCTCGAAGGCTGCGCGGGAGGTTATGATGCCCAGCCCTTTCCCTGTGCCGCTAGCTGCCGGGGACGGCGTCAACACGCGGGCGAGAATATCGCTGTCACAATTACCGCCGCAAAGCTCCCAATCGTAAAAAAATCCGGTCCCGGCGATGATCGCCGCCTGTTTCGGGCCTAGCGCCAACTGCGGTCGCTCCCAGGTAAAATTATACGGAAAGGCGTGTACCGGCGTGGTGAAGGTCTTGCCGCCATCGCTGGAAGCCGAGTAGTTGATGCCGGACAAGACATGCACCTTCGCACCGCTCGTATCGACGGGATCAATGCCAAGCCGGGACCACCAGCCGCCGGTCCCTAGGGAGATGTCCCGCGGAGGTAGAAAAGACCCGCCGGATGATGTCGAGCGCGCCAGCATGACCCGTCCATCCCTGGTCGGGAACAGGACATAGACATAGCTCCCCTTGGCCGCTATGGTTTCTAAGCCTTGGGCTATCTGCGCCCCTTCCACGCCTTTAGAAACCTTTATCGGGGTATCGAAAGCTTTGCCGTAATCACGCGACCGGGTGACATAAATGGCCCGGCCATTGGGGTCCTCATATCCTCCCCCCTCCCCGTAAATGTCGTTCTGCGTCCACAAGGCATAAACAGACGCCCCTGCCGTAGCCAAGTGGGGTTGGTAATAATCAACATCCTGGCCGGCGTAACCCCAGTAATTTCCATCGGCAGCGGGTGTGGTCAGCCAATGCGTAGTGAACGCTTCTCCCAGGTCGTTCGAGATCGCCACACCAAGGTACCTGTTGTAACCGTACAACAAGTACAGGTTTTTTCCGTTCCGTCTAAGATCATACAATTTGCCGGTATGGGCCGGATCCCAGACCGCCTGCTTTGGCGTAAACACCGCCCCGGCATTTCCAGAGTTCAAGACCATAAGCTGATGGCTGTCAGGCTGGGTGTGATAATGTTCGAGCGCCACGGTAACGGCATTCCCCTCGCAGGCAATACGTGCGTCGCGGACGACCCAGTAATCGTTGCCGGTAAATACGATGCGAGGCTTATCGAACGAGGCGCCGCCGTCCCCTGAATGGATGTAAAGCACTTCATAGTGCCATCCGGGAACTTGACGCGTTACCACAATATGAACCTGCCCGTTAACGGCGCATAGGATGGAACTGGCGCCATCGGTACTACTGATTTCGTTCTGGTCGGTGCCGGCGTAAACAACCTTGGCGGAGTTCCAGGTCTTACCGACATTTTGTGAACGGCGGTAAACGACATTGGGCCGATAGGATTCACTCGCACCGCCGTTGGCCCGCCACAACGCATGAACCGTTTGGCCGTCCGTGGCAAGGCTGTAAAGATAGCGGTCGTCCCTGGTCAAGCCATCAGGCTCAGCCGCCTGGGAAAGATCGGCCACCCAGGAGGAGCGATTGGGATTGCGCGCCTCGACGAGGGGCGCTGCCAGCAGGGCGAACAGTGATAAACATAAGCAGAACTGGGATATTCGTGTTTTCATGGTTGAACTCCTTTGTTGCAGACTATATGAAAAAGCGTTTGGCACAACAGTTATCCGCCGTCATACCGAGAGGATAACGACTGATTATTAGCAGGCTATGCAGCTTGTGTCAATGACATTGAAACAGGCTTAAGACCTAACAAACTGCGCCACGCGCAAACAGCAAGGCCCCGACATCGGTGTAGGCTTCCCCATGCAGGCTGCCGGCGGGCGCCAATTGAAATTCGCCGGCCCTGAGCAATATATCGCCTAAAAAGACTTCCCCGGCGAGCATCATGCATTCCTCATGTTTAAGGTGGCGATGACCGGGAACCGTAGCCCCCGGCTCCAGGCGATAAAAACACGAAGCCATGCCGCCACCTGAATGCAGCGCTTTTTTAAACACACCGGAGCTCAGTTGTTGCCAACCGTCGTCACCGTAAAAAACCGTTTGCGCGCTGCCGCCGCCGAACGGCAATAAGCCGCCCAACAGTTCACGCAACACGGAAGGCGAATGGCCCAGCGACGTACCGCGCAGATATGCCAGCGCGCCCTGCCGGGATTGAATGCTTTGGTGGCGGCTGCCGGCGGGAGAAACATGGTAATCAAACCGGCCCAGGTCCAGTTCGCCCATTTGCAAGCCGCCGCGCAGCACGATGCCTTCTTCCAGCCAGTTGTGGCGATGCACCAGCAACGATGCGCCGGCGCTAAACTCAACCAGCACCGAATTACCCTCCGGCCCGTTCCACAGCGTTTTAAACCGGATGCCGTCCGTGACCGGATGCCATACACCGGCTTTCAACCTGATCGTTAACAGCCCCGCATGTTCGGCAATGCTGTGCGCCGTGCGTTGCTGCAAGCGCGCCATGATGGCCTGGTGGCGGTTCGCCTCGGGGGCAACCGGCGCCAATGTCGCAGTCAGCAAACGGTCTAATTCGGCCTGCTCGAATACGTCGGACTGGTTTGGGTATTCTGTTCTGCTATTCATTCATTCACAGTGGGAAATCGGCAACATCTGCCAGTGTTTGTCTAAGGCCAAGCAGGGCCCGCCGGATTTGGGACTTCACCGTGCCCAGCGGCAGGCCGGTATGGCCTGCGATTTCGTCATGGCTGAAACCGCGAAAAAACGCCAGCGCCAGCAACTGGCGCGGGAGCGGGTCAAGCTGCGCCAATGCGCCGTGGACGCGACTGCCTTGCTGGACTGCCGCCAGTAAATCGTCGGGATTATCGCCGGACGCAACCTCCATTATTGACGCCAGCGGCTCGCATTGCACCGCATCAACCCGGCGCAAGGCATCCAGGGCGCGGCTGCGGGCTATCGTCAGGACCCAGGCCGCCGCGTTGCCGCGCACCGGGTCGAAACGCGGCGCCTGTCGCCAGACCTGCCAGAACGTGTCTTCAGTCACTTCTTCCGCCACCGGCACGCTACGCGTTATCCTTAGCGCAAGACCGTAAACCCGTTCCAGCAGGCTGTCATAAAGCGCCGAGAATGCCGTTTGGTCGCGCTCTACAATGCCGGCGATCAATTCCTGCAGTCGCCGCTGCTCGTCCTGTCCAGCGCCAAGCGCCTCCGCTCCATCATCAGGGACATCGAAACAACACGCCCCCTCCGTCCGCTCGGTAGCGTCGGTTCCGATAACTAATGGGTTCATTACAGGGTCTCTTCCGCCACCGGCCTTTCCATTCATGTGGGTCTCGTTACCAGTCTATACGCATGAAATGACAAGCCGGATGCAGACCGCTTGGCGCAAACCCGGACTGGATGGTCTGCAATGATATGGGCATGGGAATAAGTTAAGCAAAATAAACCATCGCCCATAACCTTATGGAATAAGCATGAAACAAGTTCGGCAACGGGTAACTATTCGCACCTTGCTTGTAGGACGTGCTGCGCGCGCCATCAACAAAACGGCACGTTCTCCACGCACAGGAGAAGGCGCGCGCAACACGCCCTACGCTTCAGGCAAGGACCTGGACAGTTACGAGTTATCTGCGGTTATCCTATTCATCTGCGTCATCTGCGTGCCATTGTACTTAGGCGATTTCCGGCGAAGAATATACCCAACTCGCTAGTCTTTTTGTCCATTTTCTGCGTTGTAAAAATAGTTACATAGCTCGCTATGCGCCTATTTTTACGCCTTGAAAATGAACAAAAATC